>Ga0182736_1001207_pt1 | contig 27420 bp, 32 predicted proteins | sample eDN5th30CKraftBY_FD_128882 | JGI IMG/M metagenome (GOLD analysis project Ga0182736, IMG submission 128882) | Enriched backyard soil microbial communities from Emeryville, California, USA - eDNA 5th pass 30_C Kraft BY (version 2) (version 2) | ecosystem: Environmental > Terrestrial > Soil >...
CGGTCGGGGACGCGCCAGACCTCAATGGCCAGCTTGGAGACGTTCACCGTCTCGATACCGAGGCCGTCGGCCTCGTCGCGGGGCAGGATCACCCCCTGCCCCTCGAACCCGACGTAGGGCGGCTTTTCCCCGAAGGTGAAGTCGACCTCGGCGTTGGCCGCCAGCGCCTCGCCGTTCGCGGCCTTCAGGCCCTTCAACAGGGTGATGCGATGGCCGTAGAATCCGCCGCCGCGGATGCACAGCTCCGCGCCCTTGGCCGTGACCGCCGGCGGGGAGCCGGGGTCGGGATTCATCTGCACGAAGTCGCCGTAGGAGGCCGCGGGATTCAGCGGCCGGGTCATCTCGATACAGGCGAGGGGTTCGGCGCCGGCGGTGTCGACGCGGGTGCGCCAGACCGCGAAGCCTTCCGGCTTGGTGACGCCGGCGCGCGGCGCCTTGGCGTCCCGCAGCTTGCCGAACCAGGGCCAGGCGAAATCGGAGCGTTCGGCCTCCGGGCCGGCGCCGGTCTTGGGCAGCACCTTGGCGGTAAGGAAGCCGCCGCCGAAACCGACCAGAAGGGTGGCGGCTATCGCCGCAGCCGTTCCGCGACCAACCCGAATCGCCATGAGCAGCCCCCTGTCGCCTCGTGAACCAGATGTGGCCAGAGGCTCGGAGGCCGGTCAATCGCGGCGGAAAGTTAGAGGGCGGCTTCGCCCCGCTCGCTGGTCCGCACGCGCACCGCTTCGAGCATTTCAGTGACGAAGATCTTGCCGTCGCCGATCTTGCCGGTGTTCGCCGCCGCGGTGATGGCCGCGATGACCGGCTCGACCTGGGCGTCGCCGATGGCCACCTCGACCTTGATCTTGGGCAGGAAGGCGACCCGATACTCCGCCCCCCGGTAGATTTCGGTATGGCCCTTCTGGCGGCCGTAGCCCTTGACCTCGGAGACCGTCATCCCCTCGACCCCCAGGTCAGACAAGGCGCCGCGCACAGGGTCAAGGGCGAACGGTTTGATGATCGCCGTCACTAGCTTCATGGCTGCAGCCTCCTCATCACGGGTTGTAGGCCCGTTCCCCGTGATAGGTGAGGTCGAGGCCGTCGTTGATCTCTTCGTCCTTGGCCCGCAGCCCGGTCAACCGGCGCGCGATGGCCAGGATGACAATGGTCGCGATCGCCGACCATGCCAACGTGGCGACGACACCGCCGATTTGCACCCCGGCTTGCGCAATGAGGCTGCCGGTGACCGCATAGCCCACGCCGCCGATGGCCGGATGCGCCAGCACGGCGACGAGCAGGGTCCCGAGGATCCCCCCCACCCCGTGGACGGCGAACACGTCGAGGGAGTCGTCGATCTTCGCCTTGTGCTTCACGAAGTCGACGGCGAAGAAGCAGACGAGGCTGGCGCAGACGCCCAGGATGATCCCGCCGATGGGGCCGACAAAGCCCGACGCCGGGGTGATGGTGGCGAGGCCGGCGACCACCCCCGTGACCATGCCGATCATGCTCGGCCGTCCGAAGCGCTTCCATTCCAGCAACGCCCAGACCAGCCCCGCCATGGAGGCGGACAGGTGGGTGACGGTAAGGGCCATGGCCGCATCGCCATTGGCGGCGAGCGCGCTGCCGCCGTTGAAGCCGTACCAGCCGACCCAGAGCATCCCCGCGCCGATCATGGTCATCCCCGGATTGTGAGGCGGGCGCAGTTCCTGTGGAAAGCCGAAGCGCGGCCCCACGGCCTTGGCGATGATGAGGGACGAAATGCCGGCGGTGGCGTGCACCACGAGGCCGCCCGCGTAGTCCATCACCCCGAGCCCGGCGAGCCAGCCGCCGCCCCAGACCCAGTGGCAGACCGGCGCATAGACCAGCAGCAGCCACAGGGCGCTGAACAGCATCACCGCGCCGAACTTGATCCGCTCCACATAAGCGCCGACGATCAGGGCGGGCGTGATGACCGCGAACACCCCCTGGAACATGAAGAAGGCGACTTCGGGCAGGGAGCCCTTCAAGGTCGCGCGATCCACACCGACAAGAAATGTTCGATTGAAGCCGCCGATCAGGCCGCCGAAGGCGTCGGCGTCGAAGGCCAGGGTGTAACCAAAGGCCAGCCAGAGCACCGACGCCATGCAGGCGATCGCCACACAGTGCATCATCACCGACAGGGAGTTCTTCACCTGCACTAGGCCGGCGTAGAACAGCGCCAGCCCCGGCAGGGTCATGAACAGGACGAGGGCGGTCGCCGACAGCACCCAGGCGGTGTCCGCCGGATTGAGGGCGGGCGCCGCCCCCTGGGCGAAGGCGGCCGCAGGCACGGCCAAGGCAGCGCTGCACAGGGCGCCGGCCCGCAAGCATCTGGACATAGGGACTCCCGGTGCGTGACGTTGGCCGCGGGATCGACGTCCCCGGCGCCTTTATTTGCGGCGGGACCCTAAGACGTTCCAGACGGCCGCCGCAAGCCCACGCCAACCGTCCGGCGAACGTGAGGACTTCCCTGCCCGCCTCAGTCTGCTAGTGCACCTCATTCGCAGGCCAGGGCGACGTGGAGTTGTTGCAGATGAGCGCTTCCTTCCGGTCCGGATTGCTGGCGGGCGTGGCCGTCATAGCCGGCTTGCCTGCCGCGGCGGACGCCGAACCCTACCGATTTCATGCGGACCATGTGCTCGGAACCTCCCTCGACATTGCGGTGGCGGCGGGCAATCCCGCGACGGCGCTGATGGCGGCGGAGGCGGCGCGGGCGGAGGTCGCGCGGCTCGACGGACTGCTTTCGGGCTGGCGGCCCGACAGCGACCTTTCGCGACTCAATGCGGCTGGCGTGGCGGCGGTGTCGCCGGAACTCTTCGCAGTGCTGACGGCGTGCGAGCGCTGGGGCGCGGCGACCGATGGCGCCTTCAGTTGCCGACTTGGAGCGGTCGAGGCCCTGTGGCGTGGCGCCGAAGCCGGCGGGTTCGCCCCTGAAGCGGCGATGCTGGAGGCGGCGGCCCGCGCTGCGGCCAACGCACAGATCGCCCTGGACCGAGGGTCGCGCCAGGTGCGGCTTGGCGCCGGAACCACCCTCGCCATCGACGGGCTGGCCAAGGGTTGGATCATCGACGCCGCGGGCGCTGCCGCTTTGCGCGCCGCGCCCGACGTGACCGGCCTGATGATCGACATCGGCGGCGATCTTCGCTGCTGGGGCCGGGCCGGGCCGGCGCGGGATTGGCAGGTCGGCGTGGTCGATCCCGCCCGCCCTGCGGACAACGATGCGCCGCTGCTCACCCTGGCGCTCGCGAACAAGGCGGTGGCGGCGAGCGGACGCGGCCCCCGCGACCGCTGCATCGGCGGGACCCGTTATTCGCATCTGTTGTCGCCGGTCTCTGGCGATGCGGCCGCCAACGAGACGGTGTTCGCGGCCGTGGCGGCGGATAGGGCGGCGGACGCCGACGCGCTGGCGACCGCCCTCGCCGTCGTGCCGCCGCAGGTGGGCCTCGCCCTCGCCAGACGCTTCGCAGGGGTTGAAGCCCTGCTGATCACCGGCAGCGGAGAACGCCTTCAGTCGGGCGGCTGGGCGTCCCTCGAAACTGTCCGCACCCCGCTCACCTGCGCCGCGGCCGATGGGGCGGGTTGGCCGGCGGGGTTCGCCGTCACGGTCGACTATGAAGTGCCTAAGATCGCGTCCAGCCGCTACCATGCCCCCTATCTGGTGATGTGGATCACCGATCCGGACGGACAGATGGTGCGGACGCTGCTGATGCTGGGGCGCAAATCGGAATGGGCGCCGGAGAACTATATCTGGTGGCGGCGTTACGGTCGGCGCACTCCGGACATCGTCGATTCGGTCGCTCGCGCCACCCGGGCCCCCGGCCGCTACAGCGTCGCCTGGGACGGCCGTGACGACAACGGCAAGCGGGTCGGCCAAGGCCGCTATGTGCTGCACATCGAGGCGACACGAGAGCACGGGGGCCACAGCTATCAGAGCGTCGGGCTCGAGCTTGGCGCCGCCGGGGCTGATTTCAGCCTGTCGGGCAAGGACGAGATCGGCGCCCTCCAGGCTCGCTACGGCGAGCGCAAATGACGGGCCGGGCGCACCGGCCGGCGAAGGCGGCGCTCGACAGGGGAGGGTTCTACCGACTCTGCCGCATGCTGCACGCCTATCTGTCGGCGTTCGCCTTCCTGACCCTGGTGTTCTTCTCGATCACCGGATTGATGCTGAACCACCCGGACTGGTTCCCAAACCAGCGCCGCGAGGCCCCGCCCGTTACGGTGACCCTCGAATCCGCCCTCGTGAAAGCCGCCCTCGCCTCTCCTGATCCGCCACGCGCCCTCGCCGCCGCGGTTGAGGAACGCGCGAAGGTGACCGGGGCCTACCATTCCGGGGACGTGATCGATCAGGAGGCCGTGCTGCGCTGGGAAGGGCCGCGGGGATCCACCGACGCGGAGATCGACCTTGCCGGGGGCAGCACGCGGGTGACGGCGCAGCCTGCCCCCTTCGCCACCCTGGTGGGGGACCTGCACAAGGGCAAGAACAGCGGCGCCCCCTGGCGACTGCTGATCGATGTCAGCGCCGCGCTGGTGATCGCCCTGTCGATCATCGGCTATGTGCTGTTCTTCTCCCTGCGCTTCCGCCTACGGACGAGCCTGATTCTGACGGCAGCAAGCTTGGCGGTGATGTTGGCGGTCTATTATGTCCTCGTCCCCTAGGCGCTCGCTCAACTCAGGTGAAACCCATCGGCGCCGACAAAAAAGATCGAAAAAATCATAGAGTTAAGGGAACGCAGACGGACCAACCGGCTTCCGCTTAGCCCTGACGCCCCCCAGGGATAGATTGAGTTTTTGACATCTGAGTCTAGATTTTTCGCAGATTTCAGCCCAAATTTCGCCTAGCACCGCTTTGGGTCGTTGACTCATGTCTGCTTTTGACGTCTTGTACAAACCGTGAGGTCGACGGACGCCGCAGACGTTCGCTACCTCCGGCGTTTCGGGGAGGAAACGCCCGATAATTCGGCGCTTAAGCGCCCTGAACCCGCCGCGATTATCCCCCGCGGCGGGTTCTTCATTTTTGGTGCCAATCCGCCGTGTGGAGGCAGGTCTATTTTTGACCCGGCCGTCAAAATCGACCCGACTCGCTCCGGCCGATCCGGCGGGCTAGCGCCGGCAGGTAAATTGCTTAGCTCTTAGGAACTGCGGCGCTAAGATGGCGTTCTGCTGCCGAGGCTTCGGCCTGAGGAGATTCCATGTCCGCGTCCAAATCCATCGATGCGGTCGCTCGCAATGCGAGGCGCTCGGTCGACGACGCCCGCGAAACGGTGAGCGACCTGCGCGACGCCATCCCTGAACTCGCCCGCAACGCGGAACGCGCCCTGCAGGAGCGCTTTGGCAATCTTCGGGGCCAGAGCCAGGAGACCCTCGATGCAGCGGCCGACAGGCTGGAGGACGCCCGCCTCTATGTGATCGACCGGGTGCAGGAGCGCCCCTTCACCACCACCCTGGCCGCCCTTGGCGCCGGCGTCCTGATCGGCTTGCTGTTCGCGAGCCGCCGCCGGTGATCATGCGTCGTATTCTGTTTACGGCGGCCTCCGTGGCCGCCGTCGCCACGGCCGCAGGGATTGCGGTGGTCGCCGGAGCGCTCGCCCTGTTCCACCTTCTGCAGGAGGGCCTCGGCCCGGCAGGGGCCTATGCCGTCGTAGCGGGTGCGGCGGCGCTGGTCGCCGTCGGGGGCGCCCTACTCAGCGGTTTCGGTCAGAAACACCCGAAACCGCAGGCGGAGCCCAGCCTTGGGGAAACCGTCGGCCGTATGGTGCGCGAACGGCCGATCATCAGCGCCGGGGCCGCGATCGCCGCGGGCCTGATCGCCCTGAAGAATCCAGGAGTCGCGGGAGCCGTGCTGACCTCGTTCCTGGCGGGCAAGAGCCAGCGGGAAACCGGGCGTCGGCGCTAACCTCCGATCACAATCAACGCCAAGTCTTCATGGCAGGAACGAACCGTCCGGCGCTGCGTTTTCCCCACATCAATCTGTCGATGGCGGTGGAGAATAACATGCTCAACTGGGCGCTCATCTTTCTTGTTGTGGCCTTAGTGGCCGGTGTTCTCGGCTTCGGTGGAATCGCCGGCGCATCGATGGGGATCGCCAAGATCCTATTCATGATCTTCCTGGTGCTGTTCGCCGTGTCGCTGGTCATGCATCTCGTGCGCGGACGAAAAATCTAGCCAGACTAACGCAGACGCCGTGGCAGGCCCCAGGTCCGCCACGGCTCGAAGCGTGATCCGGTCCACCCGTGGGTGATCACCGTCACGCAGTCCTCATCGAAACATACGCAGTTGAAGCTGGCCGGCGTGCCGCGCAGGCGCTGGGACAATGTCCCGGCGCCGACGGCGTACGTACGATGATCGCCGTACGGCAGGGGCGTCGCGAACGGGTTGTGCACATGCCCCGTCAAAATCAGGTCGACCCCAAGCTCGGCCAGCCGGCCAGCCGCCGCCTCTCCCCGGTGGACGCCGCCGCTGACGGGGGCGTCCACGGCCTCCACCAGCGGATGATGACAGGCGACGACGCGTAAAGCGCCAGACGCGCCAGCCGCAAGTTCGCCCGCCGCCATCTCCGCCGCCTTGATGTTGATGGCGCCTTTGGACCAGTCGGGGCGCGGCTGGGCGCCCCGCGAGGTGTTCAGCATACGGATTGAGAGGGTGTCGTCGAAGAACCCCTCCCCGTCGGCCGGTCCGATGTAGCGGCGATAGCGGCTGAAGGGCGTCAGCGCCCTCAGCGGCAGGTTCCAGTAGGGCGTATCATGATTGCCGGGGGTCGCCAGCCAACGACCCGGCAGGCGCGCCAGCCAATCCCTCGCCGCCTTGAACTCGCGCGGCAACCCGTTGAGCGTGAGGTCGCCGGTGACCACCGAAAGCAACGGCGGCTCCGCATGGGCGAACGCCAGGGCGGCGTCCACCGCCTCGACGTTCTGCCCTCCGAAGTGAATGTCCGTGAAGTGCAGCAGACGGGGCATCAGGGCGCGATGATCGCCTCTGGCGCAGCCTGGGCGGCCAGGGGCGGCGCCAGAACCCTGAAGGCGGCCGGTCTGAAGCGGATCTCAGCACGGGAGCCGAGCCATTCCGGTTCCCCGTCGAGCAGGACAGGCAACCGGCCACGCGTCGACACCTCCGCACGACGGCAGGGCTGGGCCCGCACCGCAGGATCCGATCGCCAGTCGCCGATCACATCGGCCAGCATCGTCTTCAACGCCAGACGGACCGCCTCGCCCGCGCCGTGCGGATCGAGCACGATCGCTTCCAGCGCCGTCTCATCCTCCATGGTGCGCGATATCAGGGGACAGATCAGGGTCAGCGCCTCGGCCTTTTCGCGCGGACCGCCGTCGAGGCTGAAATGAACCCCAGTGGAAAAGGCGTGGGCCAGCGCCCGCCGGGCCTTTGAAACAGCCAATCCGACCTTGCCGAAACGCATGGCTTCGCGGGCGCCCGCCCACAGGGCCGGCGATCCGATGATCGCAGCGACGTAGAAGGTATGGTTGTCAATCTGCCCGCCGGAGACCGTGCGTACCTCGCCGTGAGCCAGGGTCTCGCGCAGAGCATCCTGCCAGGAGCGCGCGCCGTAGATGGCGCGGGGAAGCATGTTCATCGTCCCGCCAGGCAGGGGCGCAATCAGCGGCCCCTCCGGGCCGGCCAGATCAGCGGCCATGCGCGCGGTTCCATCCCCCGCGACGATGATGACGAGATCAGGCGCGGCGCCGATCGCCTTTTTGAGGGCAGGCGCAATGTCGCGCGGCGACGCCTCGGCGACACGAACGGCGATGCCGAACTCCGCAGCGATGGCTTCGATCTGCTCCGCGGAGTGAGGCCCCACATGCCCCGACGCTGGATTGATCACAGCCTCGAGCCGCCGCAAACGAGCGTGCGGCGTCGACCGTGAGGGACGCCCCGCTAACTTTTCCTCAGCCATCAAGGCCGGAACGCCCGGAGCGCGCGAAGGTTCCCTCGCCAAAGGACCGGTGGCGAGAAGATGCAGACCGGCGGGTGTCGGGACGAACCTATCGAGCCGCATCTTTCAACTTCTGGCCCTGAGCCTCCAGATTCCGCCCGGCGCGTTCCACCGCCGCGCCGCTGCGTTCAGCAGCGACGGCCGCAGCATCCCGCGCGGGCTGGGCGGCCTCGGCCAACTTCTGGTCAATCACGGCGCCGCCCGATGCGAAGGACCCCTGTCGCACCGCCAGGAATATCCCCGCGGCGCCGACGACGGCGATCAGCACCAATAGCAAGCCCAATCCCTGCAAGCGGCCGCGGCGGCGGGCGCGCTCCAGACGGTCGGCCCGTTGCAACGCCTGGTCGCGCTCCCAGCGTAGCCGTTCAACCTCGACGGCCTCCGTCGGGGTCGCTGCGATGTCGCTGTCATGACGGATGGGCGTATCGTCGATACGATGATCGGTAGAGCCGAACAGCCGCATTTCCGCCTCCTTAAGGATCGACGAGGCCTTCTCCCGTCCCAAAGGCAACGGTTACGCCATACCGCTGGTTCCGCGTGGCCCGCTGGGCGGGACTAGGCTAGGTTATTGGAGGCGAAGCTGGGGCAGAGGCGCGGGGGTCGGACTCCAACTATGCACTTTGACAGCAGACGCTGGGCGTTGGCGGTCGGCGCGCTTGTCGCGACAGGGGCCCTGTGTGCGTGCACCACCGACGGCGTTGACGCTCGGACGGCGGGCCTCAGGGGGCCCATCGAGGCGCGGGGGCCAGCGACCGCCGGGGAGGCGACCACCTCCACCAAGAAGGAAGAAACGGGCGAGGCGGAAACGCCAGCCTTCATGCATTTCGATCGTGAGCGCGACCGGTGGTATTATTTCGACGAGCGTCGCCAAATCTACCGTTGGGAAAACGGCGAGCCCAAGAAGTGAAGCCCCCGGTCATCTTGCGTATCGGCGCGGCCGCCCTTGTCATGGCCGCGCTTCAGGGGTGCGCGCAGCAGGCGCCGGTCGGGAAACCCGCCGTAGCGCCTCCGCGGGCGACGCCTGCGCCGCCGGTCTGCGCCGACATGAGCTTCCCCGTCTACTTCGCCAACGCCTCCCGCGATCTGGCGCCAGCCGCCCTGGGGGTGATCGCGGATGCGGCCTCCCGCCTGAAGGGCTGCGCCATCGGCCGCATCGACATCATCGGCCTGGCCGATGCGGAGGGAACGTCCGCAGCCAATCTCGCCCTGTCGCGGCGGCGGGGCCAGACCGTGGCCCAGGCGCTCACCGCGGCGGGCCTGCCCATCCCCGCGGGCGCCGTGCAAGCCTTCGGTCAAACCGGAGCCCTGACGCCGGCGGGCGATCCCGAACCCCTGCGTCGCCGTGTCGAAGTGATCATCCACGCCTCTCCCCCGCCGGCGCCTTCCGCAGCAGCAGCGGCCAGTCCCGCCAAAGAAAACGGCACCCGATAGTCCCCAAAGTCCACGAAAGAAAACGGGCCCCAATAGGGCCCGTTAGTGGTGCATCATCGAGAATAGGGTGCGGAGACGGCAGGCCGGTCGAGACCGGCCTCAAGTCGGGGGGGCGTCGCCGCCTCCGCAAGGCAATAACAAGCGGTCCGGCTTGTAGTTCCCGTGACCAGCGATTTTTTCACCCATAGGAGAAAAACGCCTGTTCCAGGCGGTCAGGAACAGCCGCAACGCTCTGCGCGTTGGTCTGGAGAAAGGAGACCGACATGGTCCAGACTCCGCGCCGCCCAACCCACATCGAGGTTTCGACGCCCGCCCCCGGCGATGGCCAGGAGATTTCCGCCAGCAGTGCGAAGCAGGGCACGCGCGGCCTTCATATCCTCATCGTCCTGACCGCTTCGCTGACCCTTGTGGTGATGGCCTTCATCGCCGCCTTCGCCTTCAACGGCCGTCCGAGCGTGGGCGAACGGGCAGGCCGGGCGGCCGTGGTGGCCGAGGGCTTCACCTCGACCGAACCTGCGACCAAAACCCCGTAGCTTGCCGCGGCGGCGCCAGCCGACGCCGGCGCCTTCCATCAGACCACCGAATCTCCGCGGAATGCGCGGATGATGAAGCTGACCACGAGCAACACCAAGAAGACGACGAAGAGAATCTTGGCGATCGACGCCGCCAAGCCCGCAAGGCCCAGAAAGCCCAGGAGACCTGCGACCACCGCCAGAATCGCGAAAACGATCGACCAGCCGAGCATTTCACGCTCCCACAAAGCCGCCGCACAGGCCGCGGCTTTTTGCTAACGCGGGTCGGAATGGCAACGTTCCAAAACCTCAACAGGGCCTGAGCGCGCACGAACCATCCGTTTACTGGGAGGGGTTATTGTCTTCGCATGGAAATTGCCGTGCTCCCGCACGGGCCCACGAGCCCGACGGTCGCCTCCGCCGATATCTGCGCGGAAACGGCCGCGTGGTTCTTTCGCCATAGCGTCGATCTCTTCGTGGTCGCCGACTTCGACGGCAGGATCCTTCAGCTCAATCCAGCCTGGACCAGCCTGCTCGGCTGGGAGGGCGCCGAACTTCACGGCCGCACCATTCCCGAGATCGTCCACCCGGGCGATCTCGCCGACGTCCGCAATTGCGGAGAAAAGCTCCGCCGGGACGGCCACGCCCGGCACATCTTCCGCCTGCCCTGCAAGTCCGGCCAGTGGCGCTGGATGCAGGGATCGACCTCGCTCACACCCAATGGCGAGCTGGTAGCGGTGTTCCGCGACATCACCGAGGACCAGGCCTACAAGGCCGAGTTGCAGGAGCTGCGCAGCGTGCGCACCCTGCTCGCGGAGTCCGCCGGCGTGGCGAGCTGGACCTTCGACCCCGAGCTGAACCGCCTGGCCTGGTCCTCGGAGCTGGAGGTCATCCTCGGCCACAAGGGCTCGGGCCATGAGACCTTCGAGGGCTTCTGCCGGCTGGTCCACCCCCAGGATGCAGAGCTGTTCCTGACGCGGATGACCGCGGCCCGATCGGAGGGCGGCTCCGGCGTGTTCGAGCATCGGCTGCTCGGGCCCGCGGACGATTGGGCGCGCTTCCGCCTCACCTACCGCACCGAGCCCCACGCCGCCGGCGGCCACATTGTCTACGGCCTCTGCCAGAACATCACCGAGATCGCCGAAGCCCGCGACGCCGCCCTGATGAGCGAGCGCCAGGTCGGCCAACTGGTAGAGGGCGCGCCCTTCGCCGCGGCCATGTACGACCGCCAGCTTCGCCATATCGTGGTCAGCCCCCGCTGGGCGGCCGTGTTCGGGGGAGACCGCGAAAGCTACCTCGGCCAGCCGATCTCGGCGGCCTGCCCGCAGATGCCGCGGCGTTTCCTAACCGCCCAGGCGCGAGCCATGGCGGGGGAGGTCGTCGCCCGCGCGGAGGATCGCTTCGTGGACGGCGCGGGGGACTCCCGCTGGGTGCGGTGGGAGGTACGCCCCTGGCGCGACGGCTCCGGCGCAGTCGCCGGCGTGGTGGCCTATGTCGACGACGTCACCGCCCTGGTCTCCGCCCGCCAGGAGGCGAACGCCAACGCCCGCCGGTTGAAGCTCGCCCTGCGCGCCGCCGGCGCCGGGGTGTTCGAAATCGACTACGACGCCCAGACCCTGTGGGCCTCCCCCGAGTTCGTCCAGGTGGTGGGCCGCCGCCTCAGTTTCGCCGACGTGCGCACCGAATGGTGGACCAACCTGCACCCGGACGACGTGGACCGGGTCCGGTCCGGCGTCGCCAATTGGACCACCAAGCACTCCGCCCCGCTCGAGGTGCGCCTGCAGCAGCGGGACGGCAATTGGCGCTGGACCCGCTTCTACTACGAGCTGAAGCGCGAGGCCGGCAGCCGCCGCGTCAAGCGAACCGTCGGCATGGTGATCGACATCGACGAGCGCAAACGCCAGGAGCTGGCCCTCGCCGAAGCCGAGCGCCAAGCCAGCGCCGCCACCGAAGCCAAGTCCCGGTTCCTGGCCAACATGAGCCACGAGATTCGCACGCCGATGAACGGGGTGATGGGAGTGATGCAGCTCCTGCGCAAGGAGCCCATGTCGCCGGGCGGTCACGCCATGCTGGACGAAGCCCTGGGCTGCGGGCGAATGCTGGCCGAGATCCTCGACGACGTGATCGACTTCTCCAAGATCGAGGCCGGACGGCTGGCGCTGATCCCCGAGCCGGTCGATCCTGCCCGCCTGCTGGAGGGGGTGGTCAACCTTCTGCGGCCCCAGGCCGAGGCGAAGGGGCTGGAGCTGCGGGCGATTGCGTTCCCGGGGGCCGAATATGTGTCCGCCGATCCGTCACGGCTGCGGCAATGCCTGTTCAACCTGATCGGCAACGCGGTGAAATTCACCAGCGAAGGCTTCATCGAGGTGCGCCTCATCCGTCCGGAGGCGGCGCAGGATCGCCTGCGGTTCGAGATCGAGGACACCGGCATCGGCATCCCGGAAACCTCGCAATCGGCGTTGTTCGAGCGTTTCCATCAGGCCGACGCCTCCTCCGCGCGACACTTCGGGGGATCTGGCCTCGGCCTCGTGATCAGCCGCCGCCTCGCCGAACTGATGGGCGGATCTGTCGGCTTCATCAGTCAGGAGGGCGTCGGATCGACCTTCTTCCTGGAGGTCGCCGCGCCGGCCGCCGCGGCCCCGATGGAGGACGCCGACGCAACAGAGGGCCTCGACACCCTGCGCGTGCTGGTCGTGGACGACAACCCCACCAACCGGATGATCGTCTCTCGCGTGCTGGAAGCCGCGGGCCTCAGTGTGGAGACCGCCGAAGACGGCGCCGCCGCCGTGGCCGCTGCGATCCGGGGCGGGTTCGACCTGATCCTGATGGACGTGCAGATGCCCGGCATGGACGGGCTGGAGGCCACGCGCCACATCCGCGCCCTGGGGTCGCCCCAGGCCAAAGCGCCCATTCTTGCGCTGACCGCCAATGTCATGGCGCATCAGCAGGCCGCCTATACGGCGGGGGGCATGGACGGGGTGGTGGCCAAGCCGATCTCCGCCCCGACCCTGCTGGCGGAGATCGCGCGGGCGACCCGCGCGGCCAATGACGACCGCGCGGTAGCCTGAAGCTCTATTTCTTGACTGCCGGCGCGCTAGGCACGGGCGCGGGACGCGAAGGCGCGATCTCATCCGCCGGCGCCGCCTTGGATGGCGGAACGGGCACGGGAGAGGCCGCCGCCGGCGCGGGCGTGCCCGCATCGGTCGTCGCCCCGGGGGCCGCACCTGGGGTGAAGCGCGAAACCTGGGCGTAGGTTTTTGCCGGCTTGGCCTTGATCGCGGCTTCCACCGAGCCGGTCTTCAGAACGTCGAGCGCCCGCTCCAACTGGAAGTCGAGCTTCTTGGTGTCGTAGTCGTCCGGCGGGATCTCGGCGGGCTGGTGCGCCGCCTTGCGGATCTTGCCGGCCTCGGCGTCGAGGGCGTTCTTGAAGCTGGCTTCGCTGAACTGCAGGGTCGCGTCGGCCGCGTACTGCGCCTCGTCCTTGGACCGCGCCACCTCCAGTTCCGGCTGGATGCCGGTCTTCTGGATCGACGAACCCGAGGGGGTGAAATAGCGGGCGGTGGTCAGCTTCAGCGCACCGTCGACGCCGCCGCGGAGCGGGATCACCGTCTGCACCGACCCCTTGCCGAAGCTGGTCAGCCCGATCACGGTCGCCCGCTGGCGATCCTTCAGGGCGCCGGCCACGATCTCGGAGGCCGAGGCGGAGCCGTTGTTGATGATCACCACCATCGGCACCCCGCGCAGCAGGTCGCCGCCGGCCTTGGCGTTGTAACGCTGGATGTCCCGGGCCTCGCGGCCACGCTGGGACACGACTTCCCCACCGTCGAGGAAGGCGCTCGCGACTTCCACCGCCGAGTCGACGAGGCCGCCGGGATTGTTGCGCAGGTCGAGCACCAGGCCCTTCATGTTGGGCAGCTTGGCCTTCAGCTCCTTGATCGCTGCGACCGTTTCCTGGCCGGTCTTCTCGTCGAAGCCCGAGATGCGGATATAGCCGTTCTCGCCCTCGACGCGGCTGGTGACCGACTTCACCTCGATCACTTCACGCTGCAGCTTGACCGAGAAGGGTGTTTGCTTTTCGCGGGCGACGGTCAGGGTCAGGCTGGTGCCGACGGCGCCGCGCATCTGCTTGACGGCGTCGTTGAGCGCGCCACCGACGATGCTCTGCCCGTCGATCGCAGTGATGAAGTCGCCGGCGAGGATGCCCGCGCGGGCGGCCGGCGTGCCGTCCATCGGCGACACGACCTTCACGGCCCCCTCTTCGGCGGTGACCACGAGGCCGAGGCCGCCGTATTCGCCGCGGGTCTGGTCGCGCATGTCGTCGAAGCCGTCCGGATCGAGATAGCCGGAGTGCGGATCGAGGGAGGTCAGCATCCCGTCGATAGCCGCTTGGATCAGCTTTTTGTCGTCGACGGGGACGACATACTGCTGCTCGACCGTGGCGAGCACGTCGCCGAACAGCTCCAGCATCTTGTAGGTTTCGGCCTTGGGGGCTCGCACCTGCTGATTGGCGTAGGCCATAGCGCCCGCGCCCAGCGCAAAGGTGGAGATGCCGACAAGCAATATCTTACGCATTCCGATCCTCGAACGAACCCCGAACGCCCCCGGTATCCGGGCGCGGCTTGTCGCCAAGTCCGCCACAGAATGTATGGATACTCCGTTCCTGCCAAATGCGACAGGCGCCATAAAAGCGCGCCTTGGCCTTAGTGAAGTCGCCTCGCGTCGCCTCACCGGAGGGCTAGCCGCGAGCCGGGGCGCCTAGCCAGCGGGCAGGATCTATCGGCGTCGCGCCCTTGCGCATCTCAAGATAGAGTTCGGGGGCCTTGCCATCGGCCATCCGCCCCACCGGTTCGCCCGCCACGACCGAACGGCCGACGCCCCCGTCCGCGGTCTGCATTCCGGCAAGCACCAGATGGTAGCCGCCGGACAGCCGCAGGATCAGCACCAGCCCCCAGTCCTTCAGCGGACCGGCGTATTCGATGTGCGCATCGGCGGGACTGAGCACCACCGCGCTCGGTCCGGTGCGATAGGTCCAGCCCTCGCCACGGCCGCGGCCCGCCGTGCGCTGGCCGAAACGGCCGGCGACCTCGCCCTGAACGGGGGGCAGCAGCCGATCCGGCGGCCCTGAGGCCGTCTCCTCTCCCCCCCGGGCCGCCAGCCCCTGCACCAACTCTCCCATCGAACCCGCCCGGGCGGCGACGGCGCGAGCCTCCACGGCGCCGGGCTCGAGGTCGCCATAGAGGCGGCGCTCCAGGCTGCGCTTTTCGGTGATCAGGGATTGCACCTCGGCCTGCCGGTCTGCCTTTTCGCTTTCGGCCTGGAACAGGGCCTCGCTGGCGGCGGCGGCGGCGCGGCGCACCTGTCGGATGGCTTCGGCCTCGGCGGCGAGCCCCCGGCCCCTGGCCTCCAGTTCCGGCGTGATGGCGCGGATCAGGATCGCCGCCCGCACCGCATCCTTGGCCGAGCGCGGACTGACCAGCAGGGCGGGAGGGGGCTGGCGCTGGTAGTTCTGCAAGGCGGCGAGCAGGCGCACGATGTCGCTGCGGTTGGCGTCGATGCGGGCTTTGAGGGCCGCCTCCCGGGTGTTCAGCAGGTTCAACCGCTCACGCTGGCCGGCGGCCGCCCGCTCCCCCCCCGCTTCGGCCCGGCCCATGCGCACCAGTTCGCGCCGCAGGCGATCCACCTCCCGCGCCACGGCGGCGGCCTGCTCCGGCTCCAGGCCCGCGTCGCCGCCGCGCGGCTGCGACGTCGCCGGCGCGGCGGCCGCGAACGCCAACAGGCAGGCCACGAGGGAAAGACGAACACGCATTAAGCCCACGAATCTAATGCGCTTCGGTGTGGGACGCGACCGGCGATCCAATTCAGTCCCGGTGATATGGGCTCCCGGCCAGGATTGTGACCGCACGGTACACCTGCTCAGCCAGCATCAGCCGGGCGAGGGCGTGCGGCCAGGTCTGCGGCCCGAAGGCGAGCTTGTCGCGGGCAGCCGCCAGCACGGCCTCCGATAGGCCGTCGGCGCCGCCGATGACGAGATAGAGCCGCCGCTCGCCCCCGTCCCGCCACCCGCCGATACGCTGGGCGAAGCCGCGGGAGGTCCAGGTTTCCCCATGCTCATCGCAGACCGCGAGCCGAGCGCCGGGCTCGATGGCGGCCAGCAGCGCCTCCCCCTCGGCGATTTTGCCCGGCTTGCGCGCCTCCACCTCGACGATCTCGACAGGCGAAAGACCGAGCGCCTTGCCCGAAGCAGTGGCGCGGGCGGCGTAGTCGAGGGCGAGTTGGGCTTCCGGCTGGCGGCCGAGCCGACCGACGGCGAGAAGGGTGATCCGCAACGGGGCGCTAGCCGGTGGCTTGGGCCTTGGGCGTCGCGCGCTTCTTCGGGGCCGGGGCGGCCGCATCCGGAGCGGGCGTGCTCACCGACCAGATCTTCTCGATCTGATAGAATTCACGCACTTCGGGGCGGAACAGGTGGACGATCACGTCGTCGGCGTCGATCAGCACCCAGTCGGCGTGGGGAAGCCCTTCGACCCGGGCCTTGCCGAAGCCGGCATCCTTCAGGCCCCGCACAAGGTGGTCGGCCATCGCCGCGACATGGCGCTGCGACCGACCCGAAGCGACGACCATGGTGTCGGCAAGTGGACTCTTGCCCTTGAGATCGATGACCACAACGTCCTGCGCCTGATCGTCATCAAGACGTTTCAGGATGATTTCCTGCAGTTCGAGGGCGGTTGGTGCGCTGGTCAGCGGAAGCTCCTAGGCGTTGTTCAACAGGCATATCGTACTCTAGGGCGCTGGGATCAACCCGGAACCTCGCCTGCGCGCTTTGCACGCAGCGCCGTGGACGAGGCGTAGCTGAGCCTGCCGTGGAGAAATATCCAGGCGGGAGGGGGCATGGTGGCGAGCAGCGGGGCCATCCGCTCCGGCTGCCGGGCCTTGGCGAAACGCTTGGCGGCGGGGGCGAAACGGCTGGCGGTCAGCGCCTGCGGCCGGGCCACCACGGCCACCGGAACCTCGCGGAAGATGCGTTTCCAGCCCTGCCAACGGTGGAAGTTGGCCAGACTGTCGGAGCCCATGATCCAGACGAAATGAACGCCGGGGCGCCGCGCCTTCAAGGTGCGCAAGGTATCGACGGTGAACACCGACCCGATCCGCGCCTCGATATCGGAGACCACCATGGACGGCCCGGTCGCCACCGCGCGCGCGCCGGCCATCCGCTCCGCAAGGGAGGCCGGCGGCCGGCCCCGCTTGAGCGGGTTCTGCGGCGAGACCAGCCAGATCACCCGGTCGAGGCGAAGCCGCCTCAGCGCCGTCTGCGCCACATGGGCGTGGCCCTCGTGCGCCGGGTCGAACGAGCCGCCGAACAGGCCAACCCGCATCCCCCGGGCGACCGGGAGGCCGAACCGCGAGGCGGCGCGGACTCTTCTCAAGGGCGGGTCTGACCCGTCCCGCGGACGACATATTTGTAGGTAGTGAGCTGCTCGGCCCCTACCGGCCCGCGGGCGTGCAGCTTGTCGGTGGCGATGCCGATCTCGGCGCCGAAGCCGAACTCCCCACCGTCGGCGAACTGGGTGGAGGCGTTCACCAGCACGATGGCGGAGTCGACATTGGCCACGAAGGCCTCCGCCGCCTTGGCGTCCTCGGTGACGATAGCGTCGGTATGACCCGAACCGTGGGTGCGGATGTGATCCACCGCCGCGTCGATGCCGTCCACCACCCGCACCGCCAGGATGGGCGCGAGGTATTCGGTGATCCAATCCTCGTCGGTGGCGGCGGTCATGCCGGGAACCAGGCTCTGGGCCCGCCGGTCGCCACGCAGTTCGCAGCCGGCGGCGGTCAGGTCTTCGGCAATGGCCGGGAGCAGGCTGCCCGCCACCGCCGCATCCACCAGCAGGGTCTCGGCCGCGCCGCACACGGAGACCCGGCGCATCTTGGCGTTCAGGGCGATGGACCGGGCCTTGGCCGGATCCGCCCCGGCGTGGACATAGACGTGGCAGAGGCCTTCGAGGTGACCAAGCACCGCGACCCGCGCTTCGGCCTGCACGCGCGCAACCAGGCTCTTGCCGCCGCGGGGAATGATCAGGTCCACCGCCCGGTCCAGCCCGCCCAGGATCATGCCCACCGCGGCCCGATCCGTGGTGGGGGGGATCTGGACGCAAGACGCCGGCAGGGCGACATCCTCCAGCGCCTTGGCGATGGCGGCATGGATGGCGCGATTGGACAGGGCGCATTCTGAGCCGCCGCGCAGGATCACCGCATTACCCGAGCGGATGCACAGGGCCGCGGCGTCCGCCGTCACGTTGGGCCGGCTCTCGTAGATCATGGCGATCACGCCGATGGGCGTGCGCACCCGGGCGATGTCGAGGCCGTTGGGCCGGGTCCAGCGCGCCATCTCGGCGCCGACCGGGTCGGGGATCAGGGCGATGGCCTCCACCGCTGCGGCGACCCCCTCCAGCCGCTTGGCGTCCAGCGCCATGCGGTCGATCAGCGGCTCGGACAGGCCGTTGGCCCGGGCGATGCGCACATCCTCCGCATTGGCGTCGAGGATGGCCCGGGCGTCGGCGCGCAGCCGCGCGGCCATGGCGTGGATGGCGGCGGTGCGCTGGTCGGCGGGCGCCAGGCGCAGCGCCTCAGCGCCCGCACGCGCGCGCTGTCCGAGCGCGTGCATGGCGGTTTCAAGGTTGAAGGCGGCGTCGTCCATCGGCTTGGCCTTTCGTCAGGCGTGGGTTGTGAGACCAAGCCGCCGTCAATTCAAGCCTACTCGACCACCCGGAACCGGCGGGTGTCGAACACGGCCAGCACCTGTTCGAGCTCGCGGCCACGCCTCAGCACCACGCCGTTCTGGGAGATCACGGCCCAGGCGCCCTGGCGGCGGGCCAGCTCCGGGCGCTTCTCGATGCGATAGAGCGGGTGCTCGCCAGTACGGCGAAAGACGGCGAAGACAGCCGCCGCGGCGCTCGAACCGATGGCGTAGTCGCGCCAGTCGCCCGAGGCGACCATGCGGCCATAGAGGCGAAGGATACGATCCAGCTCCCGCCGTTCGAAGAACACGGTCTGGGAACGGAGCGCCTGGAACGACGCGGGTGGGATCGATGAATCGAAGCTCATGACGTCAGGGTTACAAACATAGCCTTCCTCGGCGTTACGCCAAGGTCGGGGACCCAAAACGGGCGCTTGGAGTCACGAAATGGCCCTATTTCGGTCTCGGACGCGCCTGATCTGATGGCGATAAGATCAACGTCGGTCGGTCGGTGGCGCAGGTCTAGGATCCTGAACAGCCCCCCCAGCCCCCCCGGATCGGTGTAGCCGATCGACCGACGCACTCTCCACCCGACACACGTTCGAGAAGAGAAATGGCCCGCGGATCGCTCCGCGGGCCTTCTTCGTTTGGCGATGGGTTTGCAGACTTTCCGTTTTGCTTGGGCCTGACCCGAGCACCCAGAAACGCCGGGGCGGCAGGACCAGTCCGGCGTCACCGGCGTCCCTGGATCCCCGCCTCAAGGGCGAGGAAGACGGAGGAGAGAACGGCGAGGCTAGAACATGCCGTTCTGGTTCTGCCACTTCGCCGGGTCGGGGATCTGCTGGACCACGTCCCAGTGCTCGACAACTTTGCCGTCCTTGATCCGGAAGATGTCGACGATGGCCATCCCCCGGTCCTCGGGCTTGCGCTTCACATGGATGTGCAGCGCGACGAGATCCCCCGAGGCCATCACGTGCTTGATGTCGCCGTGGTTCTCCGGGAAGTTCTTCTTCAGGTTCTCGATGTGGGCCTTGAAGCCTTCGATCCCGTCAGGCGCCCCGAGGTTGTGCTGCTTGTAGGTGGGGCCGATGTATTTGAGCGTCTCCTCCCAGTTCTTGCCGTTGAGGGACGCGTTGTACATGGCGATCGCCACCTTCTTGTTCGCCTCTTCCTGAGGCGTGTCGGCGGCGGCGGCGCCTGCCCACAGCAGCGAGACCGCCATGGCGGCCGCGGCGAAGATCGTACGCTTCATCACTGTCTCTCCCTGGGCTGACCGCCCTTAGAACATGGTGTTGTTGTTGGCCGGCTTCTCGGGGATGTCCTGCACCACGTCCCAGTGCTCGACGACCTTGCCCTTTTCCAGCTTGAAGATGTCGATGATGGCGCGGCCGCGGGTGCCGGGCTCACGCACCGAATGGACGTGCAGGATCACATAGTCGCCCTCGGCGAAGACCTTTTTGATCTCGCTCTTGGACTGCGGGAACTTCTCGCGCAGGAAGGCGAGGAAGCCCTTCAGGCCTTCGGGGCCGTCGGCCGCCGTGGGGTTATGCTGGACGTAGCGGTTGCCGAGATATTTCGACGCCTTCTCGAAGTCCTTGTCGTTGATCGAGGCCTCGTAGAAGGCGACGACCGCGGCCTTGTTGGCCTTCTCCTGCGCGGTCGGGTGCGCCGACGCGGCTCCAGCGCTGGAAAGGGCGGCGGCGGCCAGGCTAGCCGCGATCGCGAGCTTCAGGAATTTCATTCAGCGGTCCTCCAGGTTGGGTTCCGCCAAGGTCCTAGAGCAAACACGCGTTCAGTTGAACCGGGAAGGCCGATCGCGTCAGTTGCGGCCGAGGGACCAGACCGGGCCGCCCCGGGGCGCCTGCAGGATCACCAGAAATTTCAGGTCGTCGGACTTGGGCGCAGGAACCGCATAGCTGCGCGCCTGACCGCTCCAGGTGCCGAGACGGACCAGTTCGCGCACCACATTCTTGTGCACCACCGAGCGGCCCCGGTTCTCGCCCCGGTCGACCTTCACCTCGCGCCGGCTGGGGTCGTAGCGCACCAGCCAGACCTCTAGGCCGCCCCGCGGAAAGGACCCGTCGCCGAGGACGATGCGTGTCCCGTTACGCTGAACCCGGACGCGCGGGCCGAGGTGGGTGCGCGCCGTTTCGGCCTTGATCAGCTTCTCGACCCGTTCCCGGTCCGAGCCCGCCGACTCCTCCGCCCCCCCGACGATGATCTCCGGGGTGTAGATCTCCTTGAGCTTGAACCGGCTCTGATAGGCGCGCTGGCGGGTGGTGAACTCCGGCTGGGCGAAGGTGTCGGACCAGCCGAGATAGTCCCAATAGTCCACCGGGAAGGTGAGCGCCATCACCCCCCGCCGCTCGGCAAGCTCGGCCACGAACCGGTTGGCGTCAGGGCAGGACGAACACCCCTGGGAGGTGAACAGCTCCACCAGCACCGGCCGGCTGGCCGGGGCCGCCGCGCGTGCGGGCGCACCCCCGGTCAGGGACGCGCAAAGCGCCAGACCAACGGCGAAAGCCGCCCACAAGCAGTTGAAGCGCGTGACGTTCAGGGTTTCCCCCCGATCCTCAGTTCAGTCCACCAGCATAGGCGGGAAGCGCGGAACCGCGCCTCTCACCTCTGCGTGAGCCCTTCTACTCGGCGGCGATGGGCGCCGCCTCGCTGCGCGCCAGATTGCGCAGCACGTAGGGCATGACCCCGCCGGACCGGAAATATTCCAGCTCGGTCTGGGTGTCGATGCGGCAACGCACCGGGAAGCGCGCCACCTTGTGATCCGACGGGCGGAACAGCTCGACGATCAAGGTCTTGCGCGGCGTCACCTGGTCGAGGCCGCGGATGGTCACCAACTCCTCGCCGGTGAGGCCCAGCTTCTGCCAGCCCTCTTCGATGAACTGCAGGGGCAGCACGCCCATGCCGACGAGGTTGGAGCGGTGGATCCGCTCGTAGCTCTCGGCGAACACGGCGCGGACGCCCAGCAGCTTGGTGCCCTTGGCCGCCCAGTCGCGGGAGGAGCCGGTGCCGTATTCCTTGCCGGCGAAGATCACCAGCGGACGGCCCTCGGACTGGTACTGCATGGCGGCGTCGTAGATCGCCATCACATTGCCGGAGGGGAAGTGTTTGGTGACGCCCCCTTCGATCTCCGGGGTCATCTTGTTGCGGATGCGGATGTTGGCGAAGGTGCCGCGCATCATCACTTCATGGTTCCCGCGGCGAGCGCCGTAGGAGTTGAAGTCCGCCACGTCGACGCCGTGGTTGATCAGATACTGGCCCGCCGGGCTGGTCTTACGGATCGAACCGGCCGGGGAGATGTGGTCAGTGGTGATCGAGTCCCCGAAGATGCCCAGCACCGCGGCCGCCTGGATGTCGGTGACCGGCGGCGGGGTCATGGTCAGACCCTCGAAGTAGGGCGGGTTCTGCACATAGGTGGAGTCGCCTTCCCAGCCGTAGGTCTGGCCGCCGGAGATGGCGATGCCCTGCCAATGCTTGTCGCCCTTGAACACATCGGCGTAGCGCTTGGAGAACAGGGCGTTGGTGACCGCCTTGCGCTGAATCTCGGAGACCTCGGCGTTGGTCGGCCACACGTCGCGGAGATAGACCGCATTGCCGTCCGGGTCGTGACCGAGAGGCGAGCTGAGCAGGTCGATCTGCATCGAACCGGCCAGCGCATAGGCCACCACCAGGGGCGGAGAGGCCAGATAGTTGGCGCGCACGTCCGGGTTCACCCGGCCTTCGAAGTTCCGGTTGCCGGAGAGCACCGAGCAAGCGACGAGGTCGCCGTCGTTGATGGCTTCCGAAATCGCCGGCGGCAGCGGGCCGGAGTTGCCGATGCAGGTGGTGCAGCCATAGCCCACGAGGTTGAAGCCGAGGGCGTCCAGGTAGGGGGTCAGGCCAGCGTCGTTGAGGTAGTCGGTCACCACCTGCGAGCCGGGAGCCAGGGAGGTCTTCACCCACGGCTTCACGGTCAGGCCCTTCTCGCGGGCCTTCTTGGCGACGAGGCCGGCGGCGATCAGCACTGAGGGGTTGGAGGTGTTGGTGCAGGAGGTGATGGCGGCGATCACCACGTCGCCGTGGCCGATGTCGAAGTTCTCGCCCTTCACCGGCACGCGGGCGGTCTCATGACCGGCCTTACCGAAATCGGTGGCGAGGGAGCTCTTGAAGGCGGCGCTGGCCTCGACCAGCGGAACCCGGTCCTGCGGACGCTTCGGGCCGGCCAGCGAGGGCTGCACATCCGACAGTTCGAGTTCCAGGGTGTCGCTGAACACCGGCTCCGGGGTGGTCTCGTCGACCCAAAGGCCCTGTTCCTTGGCGTAGGCCTCGACCAGGGCGACGCGCTCGGGAGAGCGGCCGGTCTCGGCAAGATAGGAGATGGTCGCCTTGCTGACCGGGAAGAAGCCGCAGGTGGCGCCGTATTCGGGGGCCATGTTGGCGATGGTGGCTTGGTCTTCCAGGGTCAGGCTGAGCAGGCCCGGGCCGAAGAATTCCACGAACTTGCCCACCACGCCCTTTTTGCGCAGCATCTGGGTGACGGTGAGCACCAGGTCGGTGGCGGTCGCGCCTTCCGGCAGGGCGCCGGTCAGCTTGAAGCCGATCACTTCGGGGATCAGCATCGGAATCGGCTGGCCCAGCATGGCGGCCTCGGCCTCGATCCCGCCCACGCCCCAGCCCAGCACAGCCAGGCCGTTGATCATGGTAGTGTGGCTGTCGGTGCCGACCACGGTGTCGGGATAGGCCACGGTGACGCCGTCATCCTCGGCGCTCCACACGGTCTGGGCGAGGTATTCCAGGTTCACCTGGTGGCAGATGCCGGTGCCGGGGGGCACCACGCGGAAGTCCTGGAAGGCGGACGAGCCCCAGCGCAGGAAGCGGTAACGCTCCGCGTTGCGCTCGTACTCGCGCTCCACGTTGTCGGTGAAGGCCTGGGCGTTGCCGAAGTGATCCACCATCACCGAGTGGTCGATGACGAGGTCCACCGGGTTCAGCGGATTGATCTTGGCCGGATCGGCGCCAAGGCTGGCCATGGCGTCGCGCATGGCGGCGAGGTCCACCACCGCCGGCACGCCGGTGAAGTCCTGCATCAGCACCCGCGCCGGGCGGAACGAGATTTCGTGTTCGGTCTTGCCGCGGTTGTCGAGCCAGGCGGCGACGGCGCGCAGGTCGCCGGCGCTCACCGACGGGCCTTCGTTGCGGAGCAGGTTCTCCAGCAGCACCTTCATCGAGACCGGAAGGCGCGAAACGCCGGAAAGACCGGCTTCCTCCGCCGCGGCGAGGCTGTAATAGACGTAGGTCTTGTCGCCCACTGCGAGGTCGCGGCGGGTATTGAGGCTGTCAACGGACGGCATGGATCGGAATCTCCCTTTTGAGCCACAGCCTGCGCGCATGACGACCAGACCCACAGCGTCTGACCTAGCGCGGCGAAAGGAGCTGCTGGCGAGCGGTCTCATAAACCGGGCGGGGCCTTGCGTCCATTCGGCTTCGCGGGCGCGCAGGCCTGGGATTGGCCACGCTGGGATCGCCGCATGATTTCCAGGCTGGCCCTCGACGACCTCGCCTTGATTCGGGGCGAGCGGCGGCTGTTCGCGGGCCTCACCTTTTCGGTGGGCCGGGGCGAGGCCATCGCCCTGACCGGCGCCAACGGGGCGGGTAAGACCAGCCTGCTGCGCGCCATCGCCGGCCTCTTGAAACCGGCCACGGGAACGGTCGTCTTCGAAGGTGAAAACGGCGCCCTCGACCCCGACGACGCGCGGGGCCAGGGACTGCACCTTCTCGGCCACCACGACGGACTCAAGCCCGCCCGCACGGCCCGCGAGGAACTGGACTTCTGGAGCCGCTGGATGGGCGGGGACGACGACGGCGTGGCCAAGGCGATCGAGGCGTTCGAGCTTTCCGCCCTGCTGCCCCTCGACGTCCGCCGCCTGTCGGCCGGGCAACGCCGGCGGCTGGTGCTCGCGCGGCTGGTGGCGGCGCCCCGCCCGCTCTGGCTGCTGGACGAGCCCATGGCGCCCCTGGACGCCGCCCGCCGGGCCCGCTTCGGCGCCCTGATGGCGGACCACATCGCCGGCGGCGGCCTGATCGTCGCCGCAGTCCACGACCCCCTGCCCCTCCCGGCCCGCACCGTCAGCCTCGACGAGGTGACGGCATGAGCGCCCTGCGCGCCCTGTTCCGCCGCGAGTTGTCGCTGGCCTGGGGCCGCGGGGGCGGGCCGCTGTTCGCCTGCGCCTTCTACGGCGGGTTCGCCACCCTGCTGCCCCTCGCCTCCGGCCCGGAGCCGCAGCGCCTCGCCACCGTGGCGCCGGGGGCGGCCTTCGCCGCCCTCGCCCTATCGTCGCTGCTCTCCCTGGAGCGGCTGTTCGAGCGCGACTTCGAGGACGGCGCCCTCGATCTCCTCGCGCTCGGGGCGCCGCTGGAGGCGACCAGCGCCATCAAATGCCTCACCCAGTGGATCGCCACCGGCGCGCCCCTCGCCCTCCTCGCCCCCGTGGTCGCCATCGCCCTGGGCGCCGAGCCCCGGCTCGCAGGCCTGACCTTCCTCACCGCTCTGGCGGCGGGAATCGGCTTCGCCTTTGTCGGGGGGGTGGGGGCGTCGCTGGCGCTGGGGGCCAAGCGGGGCGGCGTGCTGGTGGCGGTGATCGTGCTGCCGTTGTTCGTCCCGCCGGTGATCTTCGGCGCCGGGGCGGTGGACGCGCTGGCTGGCGGCCTCGACTGGAAGCCGGGGCTGTTCCTGCTGCTGGCCTATGTTCTGGCGGCGGCCGGCCTCTCCCCCTTCGCCATGGCTGCCGCCTGCCGTAACGCGATGGGCTGAGCCCTCGCCAGGAGGAACGGCGCGCTACTTCTCGCGGGGCTTCTTGGCCGCGATCTCTTTCAGCTTGCGGGTCTGCATGATGGAGAGGGCCTGCCCTCGCGACCCCTTTTCGGGGTCGGCGAAGGCACGGCCGTAGGTCTTCACCCGGTCTTCCACCGAGCCCAGGAACTCCCCCTCCCATTCGGAAAGGTCGGCCCCGGATTTCTCGGCGGAACGGCGGGCCTTTGCGAGCGCTCGGAGCGCAGCCCGCTGCGCCGCCTTGCGGGCGGCTTCATAAGGATTGTCTGGAAGCTTTCGCTTCAAAGCCCGCCGATGGCCGACAGATAGAGGTCGATCAGCGCCTCTTCCTCTTCGCGCTTGACCTTGTCCTGCTTCCGCAGGCGCACGACCTTGCGCAGGATCTTGGTGTCAAAACCTTCGCCCTTGGCCTCGGCGAACACCTCCTTGAGGTCGTTGGCGACGACCGCCTTGTCTTCCTCGAGGCGCTCGATGCGCTCGATGAAGCTCTTCAGCCGGCCTTGGGCGGCGGCGGTGAGGATGTCGGCGGCGGCGGAAGCATCATCGGCCATGGGAGCGGCGTCTCCAGATCGGGAAAGCGGCGGACCCTAGACTCCGGATCGGCGCCTCACAACAGCCCGTGCGCGGCCATCGCCGGGCGGAGCGCCGCAGGGTCGTCGAAAAGGTGGACATGAAAGCCGAGGCCGGCGGCGGCCTCGATGTTGGCCGCGCTGTCGTCGACGAAAAGGAAGTCCCTCGCCTGCAGTCCCGACCGTTCGCGGGCGATCTCGAAGATGCGGGGGTCGGGCTTCACCACCCCCTCGTCGCTGGAGACCACGATGTCGCGAAAGCGGCCGAACACCGAGCTGAGGCTTTGAGTGTGCGCCCAGTAGTCCCGCGGCATATTGGTGAGGGCGTAGAGCGGGACACGCCGCGCGTGCAACTCCTCGATGACGGCCTCGGTCTCGAGGATCGCGCCGGAGAACATCTCCGGATGCCGATCCAGCCAGGCGGCGATGGCCTCGGCATGATGGGGATGCTGGCGCACGCGCGCAGGAATGGTGTCGGCCATGGCCGCGCCACGGTCGTGCTCCAGATGCCATTCCATGGAGCAGACCTCGCCCAAGAAGCGCTCGCGCTCGGCGGGGTCGGGAAAGATCTTGGCGTAGAGGGTGCGCGGATCCCAGCGCACGATCACATTGCCGACGTCGAACAGGACCGCGTGCGGTCCCGTCGTCATCCGGTTTCTCAGCCCTGACGGGCCTTGAAGCGGGGGTCGGTCTTGTTGATCACATAGACGCGGCCCTTGCGACGCACGACCTTGCAATCGCGGTGACGGCCCTTGAGCGACTTCAGAGAGCTGCGAACCTTCATGACGATATCTCTCAGGGCGTATCTGGCGACGTAAAAACCGCGCGGGGCGGACCCTGCGCGGAAGAGAGGCGGCTATAGAGAAGCGCAGCGGGTGAGTCAACCGAGCGAGCCGCATCATAACCCCGTGTATCGGCGCCGTCCCCGTTGATCCGTTCCCGCGACGAGGGCTAGCCTGTGCGCATGGATCGCCGGGCCTTCCTTTTATCCACCGCCGGGCTGGCGGCCACGCCGCAGTCGGCGTTGACGCCGGCCCTTGGCCAGGACTTCCCCTCGTCGGGCGACGCCGGCTTCGATGCGTGGCGGCGCGACTTCATGCGCCGCGCGATCGAGCGCGGCCAGGGAAGCGAGATCCTGAGCCAGTCGCTGGCCAACCTCACCCCCGATCCGCGGGTGGTGGCCCTGGACGGCCGCCAGCCGGAGCTGTCCCGTTCGGTGGGGGATTATCTGACGGCCGCGGTGTCGGACGCGCGCATCAGCCAGGGACGGGCCAAACGCGCCGCCGGCGAGCCCTGGCTGCCCGCCATCGCCGGCGCCACCGGCGTGCCCGCCGAAATCCTGGTCTCGGTCTGGGCGGTGGAGTCGAGTTTCGGTCAGGTCCAGGGGGATATGGACGTGATCCGCTCCCTCGCCACCC
>Ga0182736_1001208_pt1 | contig 27420 bp, 31 predicted proteins | sample eDN5th30CKraftBY_FD_128882 | JGI IMG/M metagenome (GOLD analysis project Ga0182736, IMG submission 128882) | Enriched backyard soil microbial communities from Emeryville, California, USA - eDNA 5th pass 30_C Kraft BY (version 2) (version 2) | ecosystem: Environmental > Terrestrial > Soil >...
CTGCTTTCTTTGCTTACTTTCTTTGCAGCAGCAAAGAAAGTGAGTGCCGCCCCGCACAGGGGCAGTGCTAATAGACCGACACGAACAAAGGATTTCACGAGAGCGGAAGCGAACAAGCAACGCAACGCAACGCAACGCAACGCAACGCAACGCAACGCAACGCAACGACAACCCCCCGGAGGGACACTTCAATGCCAACATTGATCCGCGGCGGCACCATCATCGACGCTGACCGCACCTACCGCGCCGATGTTCTCTGCGCAGACCCGCAAGCCGGTGGCACGATCCTGGCGATAGGCCTCGACATAGAGGCACCGTCCGATACGCACACTGTAGACGCCGGCGGTCAGTACGTCATGCCGGGCGGCATCGATCCGCACACGCACATGGAACTGCCCTTCATGGGCACCACCGCGAGCGACGATTTCTATACCGGCACCGCAGCGGGATTGTCAGGCGGCACGACGAGCATCATCGACTTCGTGATTCCGAGCCCGAAGCAACCACTCATGGATGCGTTCAAAGAATGGCGCGGCTGGGCTGAGAAAGCATCGGCGGACTACGGCTTTCACGTCGCGGTGACGTGGTGGGACGAGTCGGTGCATCGCGACATGGGCCTGCTCGTTCACGAACACGGTGTGTCGAGCTTCAAGCACTTCATGGCCTACAAAAACGCAATCATGGCCGACGACGAAGTGCTCGTGAACAGCTTCACGCGCTCCCTTGAACTCGGCGCGCTGCCGACCGTGCACGCGGAAAACGGCGAGCTCGTCTTTCAGTTGCAGAAGCAACTACTTGCGAAAGGCTTCAGGGGACCGGAGGCGCATCCGTTGTCGCGTCCGCCCGAAGTGGAAGGCGAGGCGGCCAATCGCGCGATCCGCATCGCGCAAGTGCTCGGCGTGCCGCTCTATATCGTGCATGTGTCGGCGAAAGATGCAGTCGATGTCATCGCCAAGGCGCGCAACGAAGGACTGCGCGTGTTCGGTGAAGTGTTGCCGGGCCATCTGGTGATCGATGAATCGGTGTATCGCGATCCCGACTGGACGCGCGCCGCCGCGCACGTGATGAGCCCGCCGTTTCGCACGAGCGAGCACCGCGAAGCATTGTGGCGCGGGCTGCAATCGGGACAGCTTCATACGACGGCGACGGATCATTGCGTGTTCTGCGCATCGCAGAAGGCGATGGGCCGCGAGGACTTCACGAAGATCCCCAACGGTTGCGGCGGCGTGGAAGATCGCATGTCGGTGCTGTGGCATCACGGCGTCAACATGGGACGTCTCACGCCGAACGAATTCGTGCGCGTGACATCGACGAACGCGGCGCAAATCTTCAATCTCTATCCGCGAAAGGGGGCGGTGCAGATAGGCGCGGACGCAGATCTCGTCGTATGGGATCCGAACGCGACCCGCACGATCTCCGTAAAGGCGCATCATCAAAAGGTCGATTTCAACGTCTTCGAAGGCATGCAAGTGCAGGGCGTCGCGACGCACACGCTCACGCGCGGCGCGCTCGCGTGGACCGGCGGCGATCTGCGCGCGGAACGCGGCGCGGGACAGTATCTGAAGCGTCCGCCGAACGCGTCGTACTTCGAGGCGGCGCGCGTCGCCAACAAGCTGAAGGAACCGCATCCGGTGAATCGCGCTGAATCGGCTTGATTTGCGCATCGGTCGACGAAGCTCCGCGTTGCATTCGACGCGGAGTTTTGTCACGTTTCGCGGCGTGGTCACGCGCCTGCAAGCATAATCCGGCAGGCTATCGATTTTTTGCGCCGCCCGATCATGCCGATGAAAATCACAAAGAAGCTACGCCGCCTCGCCGCGCCAGGTTTGCTCTGTCTGCCGCTCGCGTGCGCGGCAAATCCCAACGCGCTGTGGGAAATCGTCCACGACTACTGCGAGCCCGCCGCCGAGGGCGCGCAGGTCCGGCAGAAATGCGCGGACGTGAATCTGGCGGGCGGCTATGCGGTGCTGAAGGATATCGTCGGCGTCGCGCAATATCTGCTGATTCCGACCGCGCGCGTGAGCGGCATCGAAAGTCCCGAACTGCTCGAGCCCCACGCGCCGAATTACTTTCGCGACGCATGGAATGCGCGCGGCTATGTCTTTCGCGCGTTGCGCCGGACGCTGCCGCGCGACGAAATTTCGCTCGCGATCAACTCGGCAAGCGGGCGCACGCAGAATCAATTGCACATTCATATCGACTGTCTCGCGTCGGATGTCGCCCAGACGCTGCGCGAACTGGGACCGGGCATCGGCACGGCGTGGAAGCCGCTGCCGGTGAGATTGCGCGGCCATGTGTACAGCGCGATGCGTATCGATGATGCTGATCTCGCGCATACGGATCCCTTCAAGCTCGTCGCGCCCTATGCCGCAAGCCGCGGCCAGACCATGGGCGAACAGACGCTGCTGCTCGTCGGCGCCGTGCGTGGCGATGGCGTGCATGCGTTCTTTCTTCTCAACGATCACGTTCAGCCAGGCAACTGGGCGTCATCCGAAGAGCTGCAGGATCATACGTGCTCGTTGGCCAATCGGTCTATAGAAAAGCCGTGAGGTTTTCAGAAGAATGAAGTGACGCAAATCGTTCGGAGTTCGGATGAATCGCAATCCGCAAATCAGAACTTTCGCGCCTTGTCACTTCTACTTCTGGGAACCACAATGAATGCACTTCGACATCACGTTTGACCCGTTGAAGGACGCGATCAATCGGCTTCAGCATGGTGTGTCGCTGGAGCTTGCGAGGGAGATTGCGTGGGACGATGTCGCGCCGAAGGTTGATGGTCGTCGCGACTATGGAGAGGTACGCGAAGTCAATTTCGCGCCCATTCGAGGCTTCATGTTTTGCGTAGTGTTCACGCAGAGAAGCGAAACGCGGCGCATCATCAGTTTGCGCCGCGCCAACAGAAGAGAGATAAATCGGTATGCAACAAACGTATAAAGGATTCATCCTTCCTACGCCCGAGGAAGAGGCGGCGATTCAGCGCGGCATCGAACTCGATCCGGATACGTGGAATCTGTCCTACGAAGAGTTTGAGCGACTGGAATCATCCGCCGCTTATCATCGTCGGCAGTCGATGTCTGGCGAGCTTCCGGCCGCATGACCCTCACCCCGCGTCGCGCGTGTTCATCCGATGCGCAAACACACGCGGCGCAATCCCTTCGACACGCGCTTCCGGCAACACGCGCTTCAACGTTCGCAAGGTGAACGCAAGGTCTTCGCTAGCAGTATCGAATTCGAGCCGCAGTTCGCAACCTTCACGCTGCGCCTGACTCACGTAGATGCCAAGCGGCGAATGAAACAACGCGCGTATGCGTTCCCGCGACGCTTCGCTATCCGCGAAATGCGCAAGCGCCAGAACCCGCACACGTTGACATGCACCTAACCCATCATCCTGCAATTTTCGACGGCTGACCGCCCACGCAAGCGACATATCCATGGCCGTTGCTCCATCACGTTTCCCTTGTGTAGAAGGATACGGCGGCTCGCGTCAACGTCACGCAAAGACATGTGCGCCGCGTGTAAAAAACGTATCAATCGAAGCCATGAAAGACCGCATCGTCCGGACCGATGGAAGCAGGCGACTTCCATGCCGCATCGCGCATCGAGTGACGCACCTGATGCTCGACGCCGAGCAGCACCGCGAAAATCGCCATGCGAACCGCAATGCCGTTGTCGGTCTGACGGAAGATCGCGAGGCGCGAGTCGTGATTCAGGTCGGTGGCGAGATCGTTCGCACCGGGGCGGCTGTCGCGCGGCAGCGGATGCATGATGAGCGTGTCGCGTCCGCATACATCGTCGACGAGCGCCTGGTTGATCTGGAAATCCGGCGTATAGCCTTCGATGGACTCATCGGCGAAACGCTCTTTCTGGATGCGCGTCGCGTAGACCACGTCGGCGCCCGCGAGTCCCGCGCGCAAGTCGCTCGTTTGTTCGATCACATGATCGCCGCGCGCGATGCGCTCGATGATATGCGCCGGCATCTCCAGCGAACCCGGCGACACGAGCGTAAATTTCAGTCCTTTGTAAAGCGAGAGCAGCTTGGCGAGCGAATGCACGGTGCGGCCGTACTTGAGATCGCCGACCATCGCGATATGCGCGCCATCGACGATCTTGCCGAGACGCGAAAACTCGCGCTGGATCGTATACAGATCGAGCAGCGCCTGACTCGGATGCTCGCCGGGGCCGTCGCCGGCATTGATGACGGGAATGTTCGTCGCGCGCGCGAATTCCGCGACGGAGCCTTGCTCCGGATGCCGCACGACAATCGCGTCGGCGTATCCGCTGATGACGCGGCTCGTGTCGTAGATCGACTCGCCTTTCGCCATCGACGAAAAGGTGAAGCCGGTCGTGTCGCACACGGAGCCGCCGAGGCGCGCGAACGCCGCGCCGAAACTCACGCGCGTGCGCGTGCTGGCCTCGAAGAACAGATTTGCAAGCACCGCGCCTTCGAGCACGCGCGTGATTTTTTTGCGCCGCGCGATGGGCTGCATCATGTCGGCCGTGCGGAACAGCGCTTCAGCCGAGTCGCGCGAAAACTGGTCGATCGAAAGCAATTGCGGCCGGCCTTCGAAGTCGATGGTCAAATGTGCGCTTTGCGTATATGGGCCACCTTCCGGCAAACCGCCGAGAATCTCGCCGACATAGCGCGCGGCGATCTCCGGCATCGCGCGCGACTCCGGCGATTCGTCCGGCAGCAACCATGTGTCCAACGCACGCCGCGACACGCCGATGCGCGATGCGAACGCGTCGCGCGTCATGTTCAGACGCCGCATCGCATCGCGAAGAATCGTCTGCTGCTGAAGTTCCTGAGTCACCGTCACCGCTCCCGAAATATACGCGGTGCGTATATTAGGTCACTCACCGATCAGATGCAAGACGAGTTCGCGCTGATGCTGCGCCGTCCGGTGCTCGAACACGTAGATGCCCTGCCAAGTGCCGAGCACCATCCGGCCAGCCTCGACGGGAATCGAAAGCTGCACCGTGGTCAGCGCGGTGCGCAGATGCGCGGGCATGTCGTCGGGGCCTTCGGTGTCGTGCACGTAGCGGCCGGGCGCTTCCGGCGCGACCGACTCGAAATAGCGTTCGAGATCCACGCGCACGTCGGGGTCGGCGTTCTCCTGAATCAGCAACGATGCCGACGTATGCCGGCAAAACAGCGTGAGCAAGCCAGTGCGGATGTCCTGAAGGTCGATCCAGTGATCGACGTCGCGGGTGACTTCGTGCAGGCCGCGCGAGCCTGTCGCGACCGTCAGATGGTGGAGTGCCTGTTTCATGTCGGTCTCGGTGCGAGGAATGGGCGGTGCGCCACATCGTGAGTTTACCGGCTTCCCGCGTGGCGTTCGATTCGACGCGATGAACTATGCTGTCTGGACGATGGCTCCACGAAAGGCGCGCACGATGACACGAAACGCGGCTTACGGAACGCTCGCGCTGGCGGCTGTGCTCGCCGCGGCCCCGTACGGGACACACTCCGAAGAAAGGCGCGAGAACCGCGGCAACGATCCGTTTCTGCACGTTTCGAGCGCCATCGCCGATTGCGCCGCTCCGCGCGGCCCGGTCGAAACGCATCAGGAATGGCTCGACGAAGCGCATTACCGCATCGAACGCGGCAATAGCTGCTGGATCGCGGGGCGCTGCCGGCTCGCCAACAGCTACGACTACGACAAGGAAATCGCCGAAAGCGTGACGCGGCGCCTGAATTCGCTCAACGCCTCGCTGCAGTGGCGCGAGAAAACGAGTTTGTGGCTCACGTTGCAGCGCCGCTTCATCTATCTCGACGGCTGCGTGTCGGGCGACTTCGACACGGCGCGCTTCGTGAAAGAGCTCGGCGAAACGGCCGATGTCGAAAAGGTCATCGACCGAACGACGCGCCGGCCGTGATCTCGCAATTGACCTAAGCTAAAAGAGAGACCAAACACGAGGAACCGCCGCGCATATGCGCGTCCGGCTTTCGCCGATGAAAACGAACTTCGCTGACTGGCTGTGCAGACGCGTGCGCCACGCGCTGCTGCTGATGGCGTTCGCCCTCGTGCCGATGAGCGCCGTAGCCGCCGTGGCGGCGCCCGTCGTCGTGATTCCGCTGAAGGGCGCGATCGGGCCGGCGAGCGCGGATTACGTCGTGCGCTCGCTCGCCCGCGCCGCAGACGAGCACGCGCAACTCGTCGTGCTCGAACTCGACACGCCCGGCGGCCTCGATCTCTCGATGCGCTCGATCATTCAGGCGATGCTCGCGTCGCCGGTGCCGGTGGCCGCGTTCATCGCGCCGAGCGGGGCGCGCGCTGCGAGCGCGGGCACGTACATCACGTACGCGAGCCATATCGCCGCGATGGCGCCCGGCACGAATCTGGGCGCGGCGTCGCCGGTGCAGCTTGGCATCGGCGGATCGGAGCGCGAGGGCAAGGCGGCGTCGAACGCAGACGCGCAATCGACCGAAACGCGCAAGCAGATGCAGGACGCCGCCGCCTACATCCGCGGCCTCGCGCAATTGCGCGGACGCAACGTGCAATGGGCCGAGCGCGCGGTGCGCGAGGCGGTCGCGTTATCGGCGACGGAAGCGCTGGAGCAGAAGGTCATCGACGTGACCGCCAACGACGTTCCCGACCTGCTCGCGAAACTCGACGGCCGTCATGTCAAAACCGCGAGCGGCGATCGCGTTCTCGCGACGAAACAGGCGCCGCTCGTCGTGCTGCAACCCGACTGGCGCAGCCGCTTTCTCGCGACGATCACCGACCCGAGCGTCGCGCTCATCCTGATGATGATCGGCATGTACGGCCTCTTCTTCGAGTTCGCGAATCCGGGCATGGTGCTGCCGGGCGTCGCGGGCGCGATCTGCCTGCTCGTCGGATTGTTCGCTTTGCAACTATTGCCGATCAGTTTCGTCGGACTCGGATTGATCGTGCTCGGCATGGGCTTTCTCGTCGCGGAAATGTTTCTGCCGACATTCGGCTCGCTCGGCATCGGCGGAATCATCGCGTTCGCGATCGGCGCGCTCATGCTGATCGATACCGACGTTCCCGGCTTCGGCATTCCCGTCGGGCTCGTTGCCGGGCTCGCGCTCTTCACGGCGCTCTTCGTGTTCACCGTGTCGGGCGTCGCGTTGAAAGCGCGCAAGCGGCCCGTCGTGAGCGGCGGGGAAGCGATGCTCGGCACCATCGGCGTGATGCTGGCGCACGAATCCGGCAGCGGCTGGGCGCGCGTGCAGGGCGAACGCTGGCGCGTGCAGGCGGACGCGCCGCGAGCGTTGCCGCAAGAAGGCGCGCGCGTGCGGGTGATGTCGCGCCACGGTCTTACGCTGACCGTCGAGCCGCTCGAAGGCGAACGCGAGGCGGGCCATTCCTGAACACATCGACAACGAGGCTTGAAAAATGGGGCTTACCTTCGGTTTCAGCGGCATTGTCATTGCGTTCGTCGTCTTCATCGTCGCGTCGGCGGTGCGTATTTTTCGCGAGTACGAGCGCGGCGTCGTGTTCATGCTCGGGCGCTTCTGGAAGGTGAAAGGGCCGGGGCTCGTGCTCATCATTCCGGTCGTGCAGCAGGTCGTGCGAATGGACTTGCGCACCGTCGTGTTCGACGTGCCGCCGCAGGACGTCATCACGCGCGACAACGTGTCGGTGAAGGTGAATGCGGTCGTGTACTTTCGCGTCGTCGATCCGGAGAAGGCGGTGATTCAGGTCGCGCGTTTTCTCGAAGCGACGAGCCAGCTCGCACAAACCACGTTGCGCGCGATTCTCGGCAAGCACGAGCTCGACGAGTTGCTGTCCGAGCGCGAGCGCCTCAATACCGACATCCAGCGCGTGCTCGATTCGCAGACGGACGCATGGGGCATCAAGGTATCGAACGTCGAGATCAAGGACGTCGACATCAACGAAACGATGATCCGCGCGATCGCCCGCCAGGCCGAAGCGGAGCGCGAGCGGCGCGCGAAGATCATCCATGCGGAAGGCGAGTTGCAGGCATCGGAGAAGCTGCTGCAAGCTGCGCAGATGCTCGCGCAGCAGCCGCAGGCGATGCAGTTGCGCTATCTGCAAACGCTCACGTCGATCGCCGGCGACAAGAACTCGACGATCGTCTTTCCGGTGCCGGTCGATCTCGTGAGTTCCGTCATCGACCGGCTGACCAAAGGCTCGACGCAAACTTAGACGAGAGCAGGGAAGTCGATCACCGTGTCGTTCACGCGGTTCACGAGGTTCGTGAAATTGATGACGCTCATCGCAAACAGCGTGTCGATGACTTGCGCTTCCGAATAGCCCGCTTCGCGCACTTCGGTAAGACGCGCCGCGTCGATCGTGCCGGTCGTGCCCGCGACATGCCGCACGAAGCGCACGAGCGCATCGCGCTTTGCATTGCCGGTCGCTTCGCCCGCGCGAATTTGCTGCGTTTCCTTCTGCGACAGCCCGACCATCTTGCCGACGAGCGTATGCGCGGCGGCACAGTAATCACAGCCCGCGAGTTCGCTGACGGCGAGCTTGATCGCTTCGACATCGGCCTTGTCGAGGCTGCTCTTCGCGAGAATCGCATCGCCGTTGAGCGCTGCGCCGAGCGCGGCCGGGCTATGCGTGCCGATGGTCGCGTAAGCGTTCGGCACCTTGCCCGCGGCCTTCTTGATCGCGGCGAAAAGATCGGCGGTGACGCCCGTTGCTTCGTTGACGTTGATTTGGGAAAGACGTGACATGGTGTGCTCCTTCGTTCGGTGTTGGCCATGTGGATGGCATGGGTTGAACTTTAGGCGCGTGCGTCTTTCGCGTGAATGCTCGCGCGGCTCGTAAAACCGCGCGATCGTCTCATCGTGCGAATGCGGCGGCTTCGTGCCATGATCGGGGCTTCCGCACGCATCGCGAACGCGCACATGGACTATCTGACGAGCCTGAAGGTGTTTTGCACGGTGGTCGAAGCGAAGAGCTTCGCGCGTGCGGCCGACATACTCGGCTTGTCGCCGCCCGTCGTATCGCGTGCCATCGCCGGCCTCGAAGACCGCCTCGGCAGCCGGCTCTTCAATCGCACGACGCGGCAGATCTCGCTGACGGAAACCGCCGAGCGCTTCTTCGCCGACTGCTCGCGTCTGCTCGACGAATTGCAGGCGATGGAAGAGCGCGCGTCGAACCGCGCGAGCGAAGCGACCGGCCTGTTGCGGCTCGTCTCGCACACGACCGTGATGATGAGCCGCTACGCGCCGCTCGTCGCGAGCTTCAGGCGCGCGCATCCGCATGTGCGCCTCGACGTGACGCTGACGGAGCGACCCATCGATCTCGTCGGCGAAGGCTACGATCTCGCCATCGTGCTGCCTTTCATGCTATCGACCGATACCGCCGTCACGCGCCTGCTGGAAACCATTCCGCTCGTGCTCGTCGCGAGCCCCGCGTATCTCGCGCAACGTCCCGCGCCGCGCCATCCGTCCGAACTCGCCGATCATGTTTTCGTGCCGATGTCGCCGTCGATCCGCAAGCCGGCGCTCACGTTCCGCATCGGCGGCGAGGAACTGCGCGTGCCGCTCAGTCACGACATCACGTCGAACAGTGCGGTGTTCAATCGCGAGATGGCCTTGCAGGGCTTCGGCATCGGCGTGTTGCCGACGGCGCTCGTGGCCGACGAGGTCGCGTCGGGGCGGCTCGTCACGCTGCTCGACGCCTACGAGCGCGTCGATTCCGCGATCGAAATCCGGATCGCGTACAGCACGCGCGCGCTGTTGCCGGCCAAGGTGCGCGCGTTCGTCGAGCATGCCGTGCGCTTCTGCGCCGACGGGAGCCTGCGTCCCGACGCGCCGGCAAACCGTCTTCGCGCCTTGTAGCACAGGCTCGGCGCGATTCTTTCCGTCTGCGTCATTCATTCATGCGCGCCGTGACGGTTGACTTGGTGCATATGCACAACTAGTCTTCCGGGCTATGACGGGCAATGGATTCAAGCCTTCCTTCAAACTTAATTGTGCATATGCACTCATCGCAGATGACGACTCCTACGACGAATATTCCTTCGGTAGCGGCGCCGGCGCTCGCGCGGCCCGCGCGCAAGATTCCCTGGATGCTGCTCGCGCTTGGCCTGGTCGGGCTCGTGCTGATCGCGGCGGCCACGTACTGGGCGCTCGTGCTGCGCTTCATTCAGACGACCGACGATGCCTACGTCGGCGGCGATGTCACCGTGCTTGCGCCGAAGGTGAACGGTTTCGTCACCGACGTGCTCGTGCAGGACAATCAGCCCGTTAAGGCGGGGCAAGTGCTGATCCGCCTCGACGCCCGCGATTACGATGCGCGCCTCGCTCAAGCCGACGCCGAATTGTCGGGCGCGCGCGCGGCGGTGGTCGAGTTGCAGGCGAAGGACGCGCTGCAGGCGGCCGTCATCAACCAGCAGCAGGCGGAAGTGCGCGCGTCGTCGGCGGAACTCACGCGCACCGGGCAGGACCGTTCCCGCTATCGCGAACTCGTGAAGGACGATGCGGTGTCGAACCAGATCGTCGAGCGCGCGGACGCGGACTACACGAAGGCGCAGGCGGCGGTGGATCGCAGCGGCGCGTCGCTCGTCGCGGCCAAGCGTCAGTTAAGCGTGATCGAAGCGCAGATCGCCGATGCGCAGGCGCGCGTCGCGACAGCGGAAGCGGCACGTCGTGTCGCGGAGCTGAACGTCGAATACACGACGATCCGCTCGCCGGTCGATGGCTATGTCGGCAATCGCACGGCGCGCGTGGGCGTGCTCGCGAACGTGGGCACATCGCTGCTGACCATCGTTCCGTCGACGGGCCTTTGGGTCGATGCGAACTTCAAGGAAGATCAGTTGAAGAAGATGCGCGCGGGCGACGAAGCCGACGTCGAACTCGACGCATCGAGCGTGCCGCTCACCGGTCACGTCGAAAGTCTCGCGCCCGCGACCGGCGCGACCTTCAGCGTGCTGCCCGCCGAGAACGCGACGGGCAACTTCACGAAGATCGTGCAGCGGGTGCCGGTTCGCATCCGCCTCGATGTGCCGAAGGGCATGGAAACGGTGCTGCGTCCGGGCTTGTCGGCGACGGTGAAGGTGCATCTCGCGAAGCAGTCGAACGGCTGAGGAGCGCGGCGATGACACACACCATTCCTTCCGATCCCGCGAGCCAGCCGATACGGCAACGCGTGTTCGCCTTCGCGCTGATGTGCCTCGGCTTCTTCATGGCGACGCTCGATATTCAGATCGTCGCGTCGTCGCTCAAGGATATCGGCGGCGGATTGTCGGCGAGCCAGGACGAGCTGTCGTGGGTGCAGACGTCGTATCTGATCGCCGAAATTCTCGTCATTCCGATGTCGGGCTGGCTCTCGAAAGTGTTCTCCACGCGCTGGCTGTTCGTCGCATCGGCAATCGGCTTCACGCTCACGAGCATGTTGTGCGGCATGGCGTGGGACATCAATTCGATGATCCTCTTTCGCGGACTGCAAGGCGCGCTCGGCGCCGCGATGATCCCGACCGTCTTCACGACCGCCTTCGTGCTGTTCCCCGGCAAGCAGCGATTGATTGCATCTACAACTATCGGCGCGCTGGCGTCGCTCGCGCCCGCAGTCGGACCGGTGATCGGCGGATGGATCACCGATCAATGGTCGTGGCACTGGCTCTTCTATCTGAACGTGGTGCCGGGTCTCGTCGTCGCGTTGCTCGTGCCGAAGTACGTGCACGTCGACGAGCCCAATGTTTCGCTGCTGAAGAAGGGCGATTACATCGGCATCGTGCTGATGTCGGGCTTTCTCGGCTGTCTGGAATACGTGCTCGAAGAAGGGCCGCGCAAGAACTGGTTCGGCGACGACGTCATCATCGTCTGTGCGTGGATTTCGGGGATCTGCGGCTTCCTGTTCCTCGTGCATGCGTTCACGGCGAAGGATCCGATCGTCGATCTGCGTGCGCTCGCGGTGCGCAACTTCGCGATCGGCAGTCTGCTTTCGTTCGTGACGGGCATCGGCATCTTCGTGTCGGTGTTTCTGACGCCCGTGTTCCTCGCGCGCGTGCGTGGCTTCGATTCGCTGCATACGGGTCTCGCGCTGCTTTCCGTCGGCTGTTTTCAACTGCTTTCCATCGGCGTGTACGGGTTCGCGTCGCGCTTCATCGACATGCGCGTGCTGCTCGCATTCGGTCTGATCTGCTTCGGCGCGGGCTGTTACTTCTATACGCCGCTGACGCACGACTGGGGCTGGCAACAGTTCCTGCTGCCGCAGGCGCTGCGCGGCATCGGCCAGCAATTCGCGGTACCGCCCATCGTGACGATGGCGCTCGGTTCGCTTCCGCCATCGCGGCTCAAATCGGCGAGCGGGCTGTTCAATCTGATGCGCAATCTCGGCGGCGCAATCGGCATCGCGGTGAGCGCGACGATGCTCAACGATCGCCTCAATCTGCATTACCTGCATCTGAACGAGAGTGTGACGATTGGCCGGCCGATCGTCGACGACATGATCGCGCGCAGTTCGGCGCATCTCGCTTCCGTCGCCGGCGATGCGTTGAACGCGTCGCAAGCGGGGCTGGCATCGCTGCACGCGCTCGTGATGCGCGAGGCGCTCGTGCTGACCTTCGCCGATTGCTTCTACGTGCTCGCGCTGTGTTTCCTCTTCGGCCTGATGACGGTGATGTTCGCCAAGCCGATCACGAGCGCGCCGCCTTCGTCCGACGCGCATTGAACCGGGCCTTATCTGGATCCTTCGATCATGAAGAAACTTCTCGTCGCAATACTTTCCGGCGTGACCGCGCTGACGCTCGCCGCGTGCGCGGTGCAGCCCGCCACGCACGCCGATCTTCCCGCGACGGTCAACGCGACCGCGCCCACGGACTGGAGCGTCGATGTGCCGAGACAGGCCGTCGATCCCGCTGCATGGTGGAATCAGTTCAACGATCCGGTGATGCATGAACTCGTCGCGTCGGTGCTGAACGATAACCTCGATGTTCAAGCCGCCGTCGAGCGCGTGAAGCAGGCGCAAGCGCTCACGACGCAACGCCGCGCGGCCTTGCTCCCGCAACTGGATGCGAACGCGGGCGGCGCGTACACGCGGCAGAACACGCCGCCGCCGCTCGGCTATGTGAAGCAGGCGGGCTTCGGCCTCGCGCTGAGCTGGACGCCGGACGTGTTCGGCGGCGAGCGGCTGGAACTGCTGGCATCGCAGGCGCAGCTCGTCGGCCGCGAACACGCCGCGGATCAGATCAGGCTCGCGCTCGCCGCGGACACGGCCGCTGCGTATGTCGACCTTCGCTGGGCGCAGGCGGAATCGAAGATCCTGCAAGACAATCTGCAGATTCGCGAACGCGCGTTGGAACTCACGCAACGACGCCTGCAATACGGTCTGTCGACTCAACTCGATGTCGCGCGTGCGCAGAATCAGTTGAGCGACCTGCAATCGCGCATCCCGCGCACGCAATCGACGATCCAGCATCAGCTGAGTCTGATCGCGGTGTATTCGGGCCGCACGCCGGAATCCATCGACAGGCTGATGCTCGCGGATGCGGGCGACGCGCCCGTGATTCCCGTTCCCGCCAGCGGCGCGCCGCAGATGTTGCCGTCCGATGCCTTGTTGCGCCGCCCCGATGTGCTCGTCGCGTATGCGACCGTTCAGCAGCGCGCGGCGGAAGTGGGCGTCGCGCGTGCCGAGCGTTATCCGAAGTTCTCGCTGCGCTTGTCGGATGGCTTGCTCGCCTCGTCGTATCTCGGCTTGCCGACGCTGACCGATAACCTCTTTTCCGCCGCGCTCAACGCGACGAGCCCGATCTTCAACGCCGGACGCATCACGGCGGAGATCGAGCAGAACGAGAGCCGGATGCGCGAGTCGGAACTGCATCTGCGTCAGACGATGCTCGAAGCGCTGAAGGATGTCGAGGATACGCGCAGCGATCTCGTCAGCACGACCGAATCGACCGCGCGTCTCACCGAAGCGCTCTCGGCATCCGGTCAATCGCTCACGCTGTCGACGCAGTTGTACAAGGGCGGCGCGGCCAGCTTTCTCGATGTGCTCGACGCGCAACAATCGTATCTGCGCGATGCCGATGCGCTGAATCAATCGAAGCGCGAACACGCGCTTGCCGCGGTGGCGCTTTATCGCTCGCTCGGCGGCGGTTGGAGCGTGACCGGCGACGACGATGCGATCAAGACCGCCAGCGATAAAACGGAGACGCCGAAATGAGTTTGATCGAAGAAACCGCCGCCGGCCTCGACGGTCTCGCGCAATTGCGCAGGTTGATCGCAAGCGGGCGCAAGCCGGGCATTCTGGTATCGCTGGATTTCGATTTCATCGAAGTGGAAGCGGGCAGGGCAGTGTTCGCGGGCGTCCCCGGCGATCACGCGTATAACCCGATCGGCACCGTGCACGGCGGCTATGCGGCGACGCTGCTCGATTCCGCGTGCGGCTGCTCGGTGCATTCATGCCTGACCGCGACGCAGGCGTACACGACGCTCGAACTGAAGGTCGCGTATCACAAGGCGCTCACGCGCGACTCGGGCGTGTTGCGCGCGGAAGGACGCGTGCTGTCGATCGGACGGCGCGCCGCGTTCGCCGAAGCGACGCTCAAGGACGCGAGCGGCAGATTGTTCGCATCGGCGACATCTACGTTGCTTGTCATGGAGCGATAAAAAGCCCGGCTTTCCATCGCAGGAAGCCGGGCCGCGAGCAACCGCAAAAGCCGCTTATTTCACGCTTTCCAGCGCCTTTCGCACCGTCGCGAAGATCTGATCGATCTGATCGTCTTCGATGATGAGCGGCGGCGAGAACGCGAGGATATCGCCGGTGTAGCGCACGAGCACGCCCGCCTCGAAGCACTTGACGAACACTTCATACGCGCGCGCGCCGGGTGCGCCTTCGCGCGGATCGAGCTCGATGCCCGCGACGAGGCCAAGATTGCGAATGTCCTTCACGAACGGCGCATCGCGCAGCGCGTGTGCGGCGCTTTCGAACTTCGCGGCCTTCGATGCCGCGCGCTCGAACAGCTTGTCGCGCTGATACAGATCGAGCGTCGCGATGGCCGCTGCGGCCGCGACCGGGTGCGCCGAATAGGTGTAGCCATGGAACAGTTCGATGGCGTTGGCCGCGCCCGCGTTGACGACCGTGTCGTGCACGTTGCGATGCGCGGCGACGGCGCCCATCGGAATGGTCGCGTTGTTGATGGCCTTGGCCATCGTGATGAGGTCGGGCGTTACGCCGAAGTATTCACTGGCCGTCGCTTTACCCAAACGTCCGAAGCCGGTGATGACTTCGTCGAAGATCAGAAGAATGCCGTACTTCGTGCAGATATCGCGCAGCTTTTGCAGATAGCCTTGCGGCGGCACGAGCACGCCGGTCGACCCGGCGAGCGGCTCGACGATCACGGCGGCGATCGTCGACGGATCGTGCAGCGCGACGATGCGCTCGAGGTCATCGGCGAGATGATCGCCCCACGCGGGCTGGCCTTTCGTGAATGCGTTGTGCGCGAGATCGTGCGTATGCGGCAGATGATCGACCGACGGCAGCAGCGCGCCCGAGAACGTCTTGCGATTCGGCGCGATGCCGCCGACCGAAATGCCGCCGAAGCCGACGCCGTGATAGCCGCGCTCACGGCCGATCAGACGCGTGCGCTGGCCTTCGCCGCGCGCGCGGTGATACGCCAGCGCGATCTTGAGCGCCGTATCGACCGACTCGGAGCCCGAGTTCGTGAAGAAGATGCGGTCGAGGCCTTCGGGCATCAGGCTCGCGACTTTGGTCGCCGCTTCGAATGCGAGCGGATGGCCCATCTGGAAGGTCGGCGCGAAATCGAGCGTCGAAAGTGCCTTTTGCACCGCATCGACGATCTCGTCGCGGCAATGGCCTGCGTTCACGCACCACAGTCCGGCCGTGCCGTCGAGCACTTCGCGGCCATCGGTCGAGCGGTAGTACATGCCCTTGGCGCTGTCGAGCATGCGCGGCGCGGCCTTGAACTGGCGATTGGCGGTGAACGGCATCCAGAACGACGAGAGGTCTTCGATCACGGGGCGAGCGGTCATCACGGGGTCTCCTGAAGAAGTACGGCCACTGTATTCCCCGGCAAAATTGCAAGGCATAGACAGTTGCTTCACTGCGCTGCCAACTGTGCTGGCAGAATGCTGCAAACTGTATTGGCCGGCGGACTTTCTCCGCGTTATTCTCGGACGCCATGATCGAACTCAAGCTGGAGCGCGGCGCGCGGCAGGCGCCGACGCTCGTCGAACAAATCGTGCGCGCGTTCTCCTCGGCGATCGAGGAGCAGACGTTGCGCGAGGGCGCGCTTCTGCCATCGGTGCGGCGTCTTGCCGAAGCCGAAAGTCTCAGCACGTTCACGGTGACGGAAGCGTATGGCAGGCTCGTGTCGATGGGCCTCGTCACGGCGCGGCGCGGATCGGGTTATCGCGTGGCAATACGCGGGCGCAGCGAGCGCGTGCGCGCCGTCGAATGGCAGCCGCCGAGCCTCACCGCGACGTGGCTTTTGTCGGACGTATTCGCCGATCATTCCGTGCCGATCAAATCGGGCTGCGGCTGGCTGCCTAACGAATGGGTCAACGAGAGCGGTCTGCAGCACGCGTTGCGCGCGGTGAGCCGCGTACCGGCGGCGCGCATCGCGGATTACGGGCATCCGTACGGCTTCGCGCCGCTGCGCGAGCGGATCGCGGAGCAGATGGACCGCCACGGCTTGCCGATCGACGCCGCATCGAACGTGCTGCTGACCGCGGGCGCGACGCAGGCGCTCGATCTCATCGTGCGCACGCTGCTGCGTCCGGGCGATGCGGTCGTCGTCGAAGATCCGGGCTACTGCAATCTGCTGCAGATTCTGCGGCTCGCGGGTTTGCAGGTGCATGGCGTGCCACGCACGGGGGCCGGTGTCGATACCGATGTGTTCGAGCGCATCGTCGTCGAGCATCGTCCGAAAGCGGTCTTTCTCAACACGACCTTGCAGAATCCGACGGGCGCGACCTTCGGCATGGCGTCGGCGTTTCGGCTGATGCAGATTGCGGAGCGGCACGGCCTGTGGGTCGTCGAGGACGATGTGAACCGCGAGCTCGCCGCGCCCGGCGCGCCCTTGCTCGCCGCCATGGAAGGGCTCAGCCGCGTGCTCTACGTCGGCGGTTTCGCGAAGACGATCACGCCCGCGTTGCGCTGCGGTTATGTCATCGCCGAGCGCGACGTATTGCGCGAACTGGCGCGCACGAAGATGGCGGTCGGGCTGACGTCATCGGAGGCGACGGAGCGCATCGTCGAGAAAGTGCTGACGGAAGGGCGCTACGCGTGGCATGTCGAATTCGTCGTGGAAAAGCTCAAGGATGCGCATGCGCTCGTCGAAGAACGCATGGATGCGCTGGGCGTTGAGTTGTTCCGGCGTCCGCGCGCGGGGCTTTTCCTGTGGGGCGCGTTGCCGATCGATCCGGCGGATGGAAGCGACGTCGCGACACGCGCATTGCAGCACGGCATATGGCTCGCGCCCGGCTCTTATTTCCGTCCGGACGATGCTCAAAGCGCATGTTTTCGATTCAACGTCCCTTATTCCGTGGACGATGCGCTTTGGACATTTCTGGAAAGAACGATAAAAGGCTTTTAAAACGGACACGACAAACTCGCATCATCGTGTCCGTTAATCGGATATTTATTGCGCCACTTGCGAAGAAGCGGAAGCCGAAACTTGCCCGCGTTGAATCTGCGCGGTGCGTTCCGTATTGCCGAAATCGCCGCGTCCTTGTGCGGCTTCTTCCGCAGCGAAGGTCTGCGCGCTGACGCCATGCTGCGAAGCCGGCGCTCCGACATCGGGACGATAATGCGGCGCCGGTCCATAACCGCTTGCAAATGCCGAGCCGGCGAAAAGAGAACTCAATGCAATAGCAAAGCCCACTACGAGTCGCTTGTTCACGAGGACGCTCCAACGAAGATATGAGGAGATGCGGTTGTCTGAAGCGACAACTGCAATCGGAGAAGCGAATCGTTGCTACGAAACGCCCCCGACATGTGAACGCAGTGTAGAAGGACTGAGCCTTTTTTTAATCGCACGAAAAGCCAATTGAGTTTTCGTCGATCTCAAACAATGGGATGACGTCAGGGTTTCATACGGAAGCATCGCCCGTTGTCGTGGATGGCGATGTTTCGGCACCGCCTTGTTCCGGCAATGCGGCTTTTGCCGCGCGTTTGCGGGGCGCGCTGCGCTTCACCGCCGGTTCCACTGCCGGTTTCGCCGCGACGGATTTCCTTGCTGCCGGCGCCGCTGCTTTCTTCTTCGCAGCAGTTTTTTTCGCCGCCGCTTTCCTCGCTACAGCCTTCGGTTTGACCGCGTTCTCCGCACTTTCCGCATCGATCAGAAACTTGCTGCGATCCTTCACGTTCGCGATCCACGCGGGCGGGCGCGCCCAGCCGCTCCACGTTTCACCCGTCTTCGGATTGCGATACTTCGCGGGCAGCTTTCCCTTCTTCGCGAGCTTGGTCATCGCTTCGTGACGGCCGGCGGGCGCGGGGTACGCGACCTGCGGCTTGCCCGCGCGTTTGGCCTTCTTGCCGTGACGGTCGATATCCGCGGTCGTGAGGCCGTGCCTTTCCATCAGCGCGCGAATATCGTCGAGTACGGCTTGCGCGCGTTTCGCGATCAGCTTCTCGGTCTGCGCCTGGAGCTTCTTCAACTTCGCCTGCATCTGCTTGAGCGTCGCCATCGTTGTCTCCTTGTTGTCGGTTATGTATGTGAGTCTAGGCGAGAGCGAAGCAAGCGGGATAACCTCGCCGCCCGCGCACGAAGTTATCCGCATTGGATGGATCGTTCGCGGGCAACGTATTCCAAATCACTCGCCGTAGATATCGAAGTCGAAGTACTTCTGTTCGATGCGCTTATACGTGCCATCCTTGATCATCGCGGCGATGGCGCCGTCGAGCTTATCCTTCAGGTCCGTATCTTCCTTGCGCAGGCCGATTGCCGTGCCCGGACCGAAGATCGCACTGTCTTCCAGCGCGCCGCCCGCGAAACCGTAGGGCTTGCCGCGCGGCGTCTCGAGAAAGCCGCGTTCGGCTTGCACCGCGTTTTGCAGCGACGCATCGAGCCGTCCGGCGAGCAGATCCTGATAAACCTGATCCTGATCCGCATAGGACACGACCTTCACGCCTTTCGCGCCCCAATGCACCTTCGCATACGTTTCCTGCATCGAGCCTTGCTCGACGCCGACAGCTTTTCCCGCGAGCGATTCCGCCGTCGGCTGGATGTTCGAATCGCGCTTGGCGACGAGGCGCGTGGGCACGTGAAAGAGCTTGCTGGAGAACGCGATCTGCTTGACGCGCGCGGGCGTCATCGACATCGTGGAGAGCACGCCGTCGAACTTGCGCGATTTGAGGCCGGGAATCATGCCGTCGAATGCATTTTCGACCCATACGCATTTCGCGTTGAGACGCCGGCATAGTTCATTGCCGACATCGATATCGAAGCCGACCAGCGTGCCGTCGGGCGCTTTCGATTCGAAAGGCGGATAACTCGCATCGACGCCGAAGCGGATAGTCGACCACTCTTTTGCATGCGCTCCGATCGATACGGCAAGCATCGAACCCAACAACACCGTTACCAGCCTCTTCACGATAGTCCCTTCTTTCTATGAGTATTCGAATGGTGGCGAATTTAACCGCCGTTGAAGATTATAGAGGCGTGCGCGCAGTGCAAAAGAAAAAGCGGCCGCGAAAAATCGCGGCCGCTCGAGGCAAAACTGATAACTTTTCCGATGCTTAACCCGCGCGTACTTCGACGCGGCGCGGACGCGCTTGCTCGCGACGCGGAATCGTGAGTCTCAGCACGCCATTGCTGAGATTCGCGTCGATCTTCGTCGTGTCGAAGTCTTCGCTCACCGTGAAGGCGCGTACGAAACGCGGCGCGCGCAGTTCGGCATGATGCACGCGCACCGTGCCCGGCACAGGCAATGATGCTTCGGCTTCGATGGTGAGGCGCGCATCGTGCACCTTCACGTCGAGCTTCTCGCGCGACACGCCGGGCAGATCGGCCCACAGCGTGATGCCATTGCTATCCTCGACGATATCGACCGCGGGTGTGACCGTTGCGCGGCGTGCATTGTCTTCGTTCTTGCGCGCAGCGTCGTTCGTGTTTTGCGCGGCGACTTGAGTGTTCTCGGTCATGATGTGCTTCCTCTTACTGAATGGTGATCGCACGCGGCTTCGATGCTTCGCGCTTGCCGATGGTGATGGACAACGTGCCGTTCTCATAGCGCGCTTCGACCTTGTCTGCGTCCGCGTTTTGCGGCAGTTCGATCACGCGGCGGAAGCTGCCGGTGAAGCGCTCTTTCGCATACGTGCGCGCGCCTTCCACCGTTGCCTGCGCCTTGCGTTCGCCGCTAATGGTGAGCGTGCCTTTATCGACGGTCACATCGAGCGATGCAGGCTCGACGCCCGGCGCGAACGCGACGATATGAATCGCATCGTCCGTGCTGCCGATGTTCAGACGCGGGAAAGCATCCGCGCGGCTCGAACGCATGCTCGAAGGAAGATTGCCGAAGAGCGAGGACATCTGCCGCTGCATGCGGTCCAGTTCAGAGAAAACGTCGCCGCTGAAATAAAAGTCACTCATGGTCCAGTCTCCGATAGTGCGGCCAGCGCGGCCTGCAACAGGAAGTTGAATCGACGACGCGGTTATCGCCGTCAGTGCATCGAAAGTAGGAGCGAAGGCTATCGTTTCAATACCGCCGCGCTATGTTTCAAGCGCAATTTTTTTTCTCCGGGCGGCTCTTGAAAGAAGCCGAAGCGCGCTTACATCCGTCCGAATGCGCTTCTTGCAGGTCGTTCTGCTACCGTCGAATACAGCGCAACTGCTGCTGTTTTTCATCTCATGAAGCCGGCATCATCATCGCGTGAAAGATCGATACGGATTCAGGCGAAGGAGCCGCTCATGGAACTCTTGAAGATGTTGCGCATCGTGCTTTGGAGCTTTTTCGGCGTGCGCAAGCGCGCTTCGCACAACGCAGACTTCGCGCAGGTCAGGTTGCCGCTATTGCCGGTCATCGCCGTGATGCTCGCGGGCGCATTCGGCCTGACGCTGCTGACGGTGGCGAAGCTCGCCACGGGTATCGCGCACTGAACGCACGAGCGCGCCGTCCCGCTCTTACAATGGCGATCGGATGATTGCCACGAGCGAGGACGGGAACGATGAAAGTATGCGTTTATGGCGCGGGCGCCATCGGCGGATGGATCGGCGTGAAGCTCGCGCAGGCGGGCTGCGATGTCAGCGTGGTCGCGCGCGGCGCGACCCTCGATGCGCTGAAGACGGAAGGGTTGCGGCTCGTCGAAAAGGACGCCACGCATGTCGTGAAGGTCGCGGCGAGCGCCGAACCCGCTGATCTCGGCGTGCAGGATCTCGTCGTGGTTGCAGTGAAGGCGCCCGCGATGGAATCCGTCGCCGCGCATATCGCGCCGCTGCTGTCGAATGAAACCCCCGTGCTGACCGCGATGAACGGCGTGCCCTGGTGGTTCTGCGACGGCCTTGGCGAACCATTCACCGGCAAACGTCTTTCGTCCGTCGATCCGCAAGGCAAGATCGCCGCGGCGATTCCGGGCACGCAGACGGTCGGTTGCGTCGTGCACGCGAGTTGCTTCGTAGAAGCGCCGGGCGTCATCCGGCATCATCAGGGCAAGGGGCTGATTCTGGGCGAGGCGACGGGCGCACCGACCGCCCGCACCGAATCGCTCGTTTCGCTCTTCTCGAAGGCGGGCTTCGACGCCACGCTCTCCGCGCAGATTCAACGCGACGTCTGGTTCAAGCTATGGGGCAACATGACGATGAACCCCATCAGCGCGATTACCGGCGCGACCACCGACCGCATTCTCAGCGACGATCTCGTGCGCGGCTTCGTCACGAACGTGATGCTCGAAGCGAAGGAAATCGGCGCGCGCTTCGGCATTCCCATCGAACAGAAGCCCGAGGATCGCCACGCCGTGACGCTCAAGCTCGGCGCGATGAAAACGTCGATGTTGCAGGACGTTCAGGCGGGCAAGGCGGTCGAGCTCGATGCGCTCGTCGCGTCCGTGCGCGAGTTGGGCGCGATGACCGGCGTGCCGACGCCGTTCACCGATGCGCTTCTCGGGCTCGCACGCCTGCATGCGCGCACGCTCGGGCTCTATCCGGCCTAAGCCGGTTCACCGCGCCACTCTGTCCGGCGAAGGCAGCACCTTCGCGCACACCCGACATCTTCAGAGGAACCCCATGGAGCAACAGGATCAGCGGGAAACCGCGAGCGAGCTCGTCGCAATGCGCGACATGCTGCGCGAGTTCGTCCGCGAGCGGGACTGGAGCCGCTTTCATTCGCCGAAGAATCTGGCTGCGGCGTTGTCGGTGGAAGCGAGCGAGTTGCTCGAACCGTTCACGTGGCTCGCCACCGGCGACAGAACCGAACTCGACGAATCGAAGCTGCAAGCCATTCGCCACGAAATGGCGGACGTGCTCGCCTATCTCGTGATGCTCGCCGACTCCCTCGACGTCGATCTGCATCGCGCGCTGATCGAGAAGATGGCGCTGAACCGGTCGAAATATCCGGCGCACAAAGTGAAGGGCGACGCGCGCAAGTACACGGAGTACGACGACTGACACCCGGACGAACGCCACTGGCGCACGATGCGCCCGCGCGGTTAAGCTTGGCGTTCAGCCCGTTCCCTTAGAGGATTGTCGATGGACTTTTCGCTTTCGCCGGAGTTGACCGATCTGCAGGCGCGCGTGCGCGCTTTCATCGCTGAAGAGATCGTGCCGTTCGAGCGCGATCCGCGTTGCACGCCGCATGGCCCGAACGAAGCGCTGCGCGCCGAGTTGATCGCGAAAGGGCGCGCGGCGAAGCTGTTGTCGAGCCACGTATCGCCCGAATTCGGCGGCCTGGGCCTGAATCACGTCGCGAAAGCCATTCTGTTCGAGGAGGCGGGCTATTCGCCGCTCGGTCCGGTCGCGCTGAACATCGCCGCGCCCGACGAAGGGAACATGCATCTGCTCGAAGCCATCGCTACGCCGCAGCAAAAGGAGCGCTGGCTGCGTCCGCTCGCGGCGGGCGAGATTCGCTCGTGTTTCTGCATGACCGAGCCGCCGCCGGGTGCGGGCGCCGATCCGGCGATGCTGCAGACCATCGCCGTGCAGGACGGCGACGACTACGTGATCGACGGACGCAAATGGTTCATCACGGGCGCGGAAGGCGCGGCGGTCGCGATCATCATGGCGAAGTTCGCCGACGGTCCCGCGACGATGTTCCTCGCCGATATGTCGAGCCCCGGCATCGTGATCGAGCGCGCGATGGATTCGCTCGATACGTGCTTTCCCGGCGGCCACGGCGTCGTGCGCTTCGAGGGCCTGCGCGTGCCGAAGGAAAACGTATTGGGCGAGCCGGGCGAAGGATTTCGCTACGCGCAGGTGCGGCTATCGCCGGCGCGTCTCACGCACTGCATGCGCTGGCTCGGCGCCGCGCGGCGCGCGCACGATGTCGCGACGGCGCATGCGCGGCAGCGTCAGGCGTTCGGCAAGGCATTGGGCGAGCACGAAGGCGTCGGCTTCATGCTCGCCGATAACGAAATGGATCTGCACGTCACGCGTCTCGCCATCTGGCATTGCGCGTGGGTGCTCGATCAGGGCGTGCTCGGCAAGCACGAATCGAGCATCGCGAAAGTGGTGTCGTCGGAGGCGCTGTGGCGGGTCGTCGACCGCTCGGTGCAGGTGCTCGGCGGGCAGGGCGTCACGCACGAAACCGTCGTCGCGCGGATTTTCGCGGACATGCGCGCGTTCCGTATCTACGACGGTCCGTCGGAAGTGCATCGATGGAGCATCGCGCGGCGCATCCTGCGCGGGCCGAAGCCGCGCGGCGAATCGGCCTGACGAATGCGCGCTTACTGCACGCGGGTTTCGCCGCGAGCCTGCCGTTGCGCGATGATGCGGCTCGCGCGCATCGCGTTGTCCGGGTAGTCCAGCCAGTCGTTCGGATCGTAGCCGACCGAGCGCCACAGCAGAAATTCCTGCCGGACCTGGTCGCGCGTTTTCGGCGCGTTCGGATCGGTGGTTTGCGCCGGCGGTTGCGCGAGCGCGGACGCGGCGCAGCACAAAGCGAGCGCGCCGAGGATGATGCGGGAAATGGATGTCATGACGAATACCTCACACCGCGTAGCACGGCGATTTCATTCTAGGTGACGGAACGAAAACGCGCAGAACACGTTGTTCGCGTTCGGCGCGTCGCGTTTCATATGTCGTGTGCTGACGAACCGCCCTATACTCGATTTCTTCGGGCGGGGCGTTCCGGCGATTCATAGAACCATAGCCTGAGCCAACGAATACACGACAAACAGGCCCAGTCATGAGCACGTCGAGCGTTGCCATCACCAGCAGTTTTCCGGAGATGGACGAACTGAAAGCGATTCGCGTCGCGGGCGGCGCGCGCTTCGCGTGGCACACGATCGGCGAAGTGCGCGCACGCGAGCATATGTTTCCGATCCTGACCGCGGCGATCGGCTCGGACGATCCGCAAGCGCCCGCCATCGGCTTTTTCGGCGGCGTGCATGGGCTCGAATGCATCGGCACGCAACTCGTCCTCGAATACATGCGCGCGCTGTTGCGACGGCTCGAATGGGACGACACGCTGCATCATCAACTGCGCGCGGTGCGGCTCATCTTCATGCCGATCGTCAATCCCGGCGGCATGTTCGCGCGCACCCGCGCGAATCCGAATGGCGTCGATCTGATGCGCAACGCGCCGCAAAGCGCCGAAGGACGCGTGCCGTTTCTCGCGGGCGGACAGCGCATCGGGCCGTGGCTGCCGTGGTATCGCGGCCCGGCCGATGGCCGCATGGAAGTGGAGAGCGCGGCGCTGCTTTCCGTTGTCGAGGAACAGTTGATGTCGCGGCCGTTGAGCTTCGCGCTCGATTGTCATTCGGGCTTCGGCTGGGACGACAGCATCTGGTTTCCCTACGCGCGCACCGAGCGGCAAATGGCGCATCTGCCGGAAATGTTTCTGCTGAAGACGATGTTCGAGGAGTCGTATCCGCATCATGGCTACGCGTTCGAGCCGCAGAGTCATCAATACCTGCTGCACGGCGATCTGTGGGATTTCGCGTATGACCGCTCGCGCGCACCCAACATCTTCCTTCCGATGACGCTCGAACTCGGCTCGTGGCGCTGGATTCGAAAGAATCCGATGCAGCTTTTCTCGCGCCTCGGCATCTTCAATCCGATCAAGGCGCACCGGACGAGGCGCGTGCTGCGGCGTCATCCGAACTTCTTCGATTTCCTCACGCGCGCGGCGTTCTCGTCGCGTCGCTGGCTGCCGAGCGGCGAATTCCGCGAGGACGTGCTGCGGCGCGCGCGCGAGCACTGGCAACGCACGGCCCTGCGATGAGCCAGTGGATCCTTCTGCGCGGCCTCACGCGTGAAGCGCGTCACTGGGGCGCGTTCGATGCGGCGCTCGCCGCGCATGGGCTCGCAGGCGCGGGCGAGCGCGCGATATGCATCGATCTGCCGGGCAATGGCGTCGAACGCGCGCATGGGGCGCCGCTTTCCGTCGTCAGGATGATGGCGTTCGTTCGCGAGCGCGCCGCCGCGCTGAACATACGCATGCCGTGCCGCGTGCTTGCGATGTCGCTCGGCGCGATGGTCGCCACTGCGTGGGCCGAACATCATCCCGGCGAGATCGAGCGGCTCGTGCTGATCAACACCAGCATGCGCCCGTTCGCGGGCGTGTCCGAACGCCTGCGTCCCAATGCGTGGCCGATGCTCGCGCGAATCGCAATGACGTGGACGCAGCCTGAGCGATGTGAAACGCTCATCCACGCGCTGACGTGCAATCGTATCGACACGCGTGACGCGGATATCGCGCACTGGGCGCATCTTCGGCGCACGCATGGCGCGAGCGCGGCGAACGCGCTGCGTCAACTCGCGGCGGCGGCGCGCTTTCGCGCGCGCGTCGATGCACCGCCATGTCCCGTATTGCTGCTATCGTCGGCGGCGGACCGGCTCGTCGATCCGATATGCTCGCTGCGCATCGCGGCGCAATGGCGTGCCTCGCACGCGGTGCATCCGTGGGCGGGCCACGATCTGCCTCACGACGATGCCAACTGGACGTGCGCAGCCATCGCCGCGTGGCTCGACGAGCGCAAGCGCACGCGTGACGTTTCAGTGACGAATGCATGACACCCATTTGTTTCAAGGTCAATATGAAACCGCCGATCATCAATCTCGATGCGCTCGAACCGCAACCGCTGCCGCCGGAATTCGCGCCGACGGGTGCCGCCGCCGAACGTTACGCGCCGCGCATTGCGCGTATCGGCGGCATGCTCGGCGCGAGGAAGCTCGGCTATAGCCTCATCGTGCTCGAAGCGGGCAAGCGCGCGTTTCCGTTTCATCATCATCGCGTGAACGAGGAGATGTTCTTCGTGGTGGAAGGCGAGGGCGAAGTCCGCATCGGCCAGGAGACGCATGCGATTCGCGCGGGCGACGTCATCGCCTGCCCGCCGGGCGATGCATCGACGGCGCATCAGATCGTCAACACGGGCGCGCAACCGTTGCGCTACCTTGCGGTCAGCACGATGCAATCGCCCGAAGTGGTCGAGTATCCGGATACGGGCCGCCAGGCCGTGCTCGTCGCCGACGAGCCGGGCGTGAAGGGCTTGCGCGCCGTGTTTCGCGCAAGCGATTCGCTGCACTACTGGGACGGCGAATAGAAATACAGCAGGCACGACGATGGCGAACACCGTCGTCGCTGCCTTCCATGCTTCGTCATGTAACCGTCACGAATTTCCCGTTAGCGCATGTAACGGACGTGCGTTTCGCGCGACGCATAGGGGAAATCTCGTGTTGCAACGCAGCATCCCATTGCGTATGCTGTTCCTGGCAGGTGGCACAGGCCGCCGCCGCACGCATTCGAGCATCGACACGAACAATCAAACGCCGGCAAGCACAGAGCGTTTCATCGGGCGGGCCGGTAAGCATTACGGTCGTCAGCCTGAGGGAGCCGCACATATGGAACTGACCACATCGTCGCAACCGACGCTGCACGTCTTTCATCAGGAAGGAGGGTGGCATTGGGGCATCACCGTCGAGCGAGCGGCGGGAGGCGGAATGAAGGTCGTCGCGTATAGCGACGAAGGCTTCGGATCCGAGGAAGAGGCACGCGAGGACGGCGAACACGTCCTGCGCTCGGAAGACTGGCGCTCGCGCCAGAGTTTCAGCCGCAGCGAGCGGCGTCAAGGGTATTCCTGATCGGGGCGGCACACGCTCGCCCCCGTTATCGTCCCACCGTTCTTTTTTCCCCTCGTTGCACCCACGCCTCGCTGCATCTTTCGCCTGCACCGGAAACGCGCGACACTGAACGCATCCGCATTCCGACAAGGCGCGTCCCATGCCGTCCGTTCCCTGTCCCTCGCACGCGACACCCGACAATCCCCGTTTCGCAATACGCCGCATGACGCCGCGCGATGTCGACGTCGCGCTCGAATGGGCCGCGACCGAAGGATGGAATCCCGGTCTCGACGACGCCCGCTC
>Ga0182736_1001212_pt1 | contig 27319 bp, 7 predicted proteins | sample eDN5th30CKraftBY_FD_128882 | JGI IMG/M metagenome (GOLD analysis project Ga0182736, IMG submission 128882) | Enriched backyard soil microbial communities from Emeryville, California, USA - eDNA 5th pass 30_C Kraft BY (version 2) (version 2) | ecosystem: Environmental > Terrestrial > Soil >...
GGACGCCCGAGCGCACGCGGGTGGTGGGTCCCGGAGCCGCGTGCGTTCGTGGGTCGTGGGGACGCCCGAGCGCACGCGGTGCGCGTCGCTGCGGCGAGGGGCGTGCGTTCGTGGGTCGTGGGGACGCCCGAGCGCACGCGGGTGGGGGGGGTCAGGCGAGGGGGGCGAGCCACCTCAGCTCGGTGCCGCCGCCTTCTCGGTTCTGGATCTGGAAGTGGCCGCCGACCTCGGCGGCGCGAGACGCCAGGTTGTCGAGGCCGTGGCTGCCGGGGCGGCGGTCGCCGAGGCCCCGGCCGCGGTCGGCGACGGTGACGGCGACGCGATCGGCCTCGACGGCGACGCGCACGTCGAACGTGGGGGATCCGGCGTGCTTGGCCGCGTTGGCCAGGCCCTCGCGGACCACGGCCACCACGTGGAGGGCGAGCTCGTCGGGGACGGCGCTGTCGACCGGCCCTTCGAAGCGGAACGTGGGCGACGAGCCGAGTGCGTCGAACAGCTCGTCGCCGACGGCGAGGAGGCGGCGGCGCAGGCCGTGCGACGACGTCGCCGGCGGGTTCAGCTCGAAGATCGAGGCCCGCACGTCGCGCACCGTGATGTCGAGCTCGTCGACCGCCTGGTGGATGCGGGCCACGACCTCGTCCTCCTTGGACAGGCGGGCGGCGGACTGGAGCGAGAGGCCGGTGGCGAAGAGCCGCTGGATGACGGTGTCGTGGAGGTCGCGGGCGATGCGCTCGCGCTCGTTGGCGATGTCGAGCTCGCGCTCGCGGGCGAGCAGGCGCGAGTTCTCGATGGCGATCGCCGCGGCGGCGGCCAGGCCGACGGCGAGGTCCTCGTCGGCCTGGGTGAAGGTGGCGCCGCCCTGCTTCTCGGTCAGGTACAGGTTGCCGAAGACCCGGCCGCGGATCTGGATGGGCACGCCGAGGAACGACGTCATCTTCGGGTGGTGGGGCGGGAACCCGAAGCTCTCGGGGTGCTGGCTCAGGTCGTCGAGGCGCAGCGGCTCGGGCCGCACGATGAGCAGGCCGAGGATGCCGTTGCCCTTCGGTAGCTCACCGATCTCGTCCGCCTCCTCGTCGCCGATCCCGACCGTGACGAACGCGCTGAGGTAGGTGCCGTCGGCGCTCAGGACGCCCAGTGCGCCGTACCGGGCGCCGACGAGCTCGGTGGCGGCCTCGGTGATGCGCCGGAGCACGATGGGCAGGTCGAGGTCGGCGCCGATCGAGGTGATGGCGGCGATCAGGCGCTGGAGGTCGGCGGAGCGCGTCGAGTCATCCACGGGCTCGATGGTAGGCAGCCCGGCCCGGGTGCTCCGTCAGTCCGTGCGGGGCCCGAGGCCGGCGGCGCGGGCCTGGCGGTCGGCCTGGCGGGCCGCGTAGACCGCGGCCTCGGTGCGGCGGGCCATGCCCAGCTTCATCAGCACGTTCGACACGTAGTTCTTGACGGTCTTCTCGGCGAGGTGGAGCCGCTCGCCGATCTGGCGGTTGGTGAGGCCCTCGGCGAGGAGGTCGAGGATCTTGCGCTCCTGCGGGGTGAGCGAGGCGATGCGCTCGTCCTCCTCGCTGCCGTGGCGGAGCCGCTCGAGGACCCGGGTGGTCATGGCCGGGTCGAGCAGGGAGCCGCCGGCGCCGACCTTGCGGACGCCCTCGATCAGGTCGTGGCCGCGGACCTGCTTGAGGATGTAGCCGGAGGCGCCGGCCATGATGCTGTCGACCATGGCCTCGTCGTCGGCGAACGACGTGAGCATCACGCAGCGGATCTCGGGGTGCCGGGAGCGGATCTCCCGGGCGGCCTCGATGCCCGATCCCTGCTCGAGCTGCACGTCGAGCACGGCGACGTCGGGCCGGGCGACCGCGATGCGGTCGAGCGCCTCGGCCTCGGTGGACGCCTCGCCGACGACGCTGATGTCGTCCTCGCTCTCGAGGAGGTCCCGGACGCCGCGGCGGACGACCTCGTGGTCGTCGAGGAGGAACACCCGGGTGGTCATCGGCCCATCGTCGCAGGTCACGGTCCGCGGGACCAGGGACCTTGGTCCCATCGAGGTCGGGACCTCGGCCTCTGTCGGCCGGGACCCGAGACGAAGACGATGGCTCCGACCGTTCACCCCCTTTCCGAGGTTCCGCCGTGAGTCCCGCCAACCAGACCATGCTCGCCCGCTTCGCTGCCGCCACATCGATCTTCGCCCTCCTGATGGTGGGCGTCGTCGCGATCAGCGCCAGCGGCGGCAGCAGCTCGTCCGACAGCGAAGCCGTCGCCGCACCGGTCGACGTCGCCCTGACCGAGTTCGCCATCAACCCCGCCGCCATCGTCGTCCCGCTCGGCGGCTCCATCAACGTGTCCAACAACGGGACGATGGACCACAACGTGTCGGTCGTCGACACCGCCATCAAGACCGCCGACCTGAAGGCGGGGGCGACCGAGAAGGTCGACCTCTCCTCCCTCGAACCCGGCGAGTACGAGCTCTTCTGCGCCATCACCGGCCACAAGGACTCGGGGATGACCGCCACGCTGACGATCACCGACGGCAGCGCCGCCGGGGCGGCGGCCGCCGAGGAGACGGCATCGGCCGCCGAGGGCGAGCACGCCGACCACGCCAGCGCGGACATCGGCTCGCTCGAGTCCACCGACGCCATGGCCAAGCGCATCGACAAGAAGATGCAGGACGGCATGGACGAGGGCGTCGCCACGTTCCTCGAGAACGCCACGAAGTACGCCGAAGGCGACCTGAAGACCGGCAACCAGATCCTGAAGCCGAAGATCCTCCCCGACGGCACGAAGCAGTTCCACCTGACCGCCGCCGTCACCGACTGGGAGGTCAGCCCGGGCAAGGTCGTGAAGGCCTGGACGTACAACGGGATGGTCCCCGGCCCGTGGATCAAGGTGGACCCCAACGACGACGTCGAGATCGTGCTCACCAACAACCTGCCGATCAGCACCGACATCCACTTCCACGGCGTCGACGTCCCGAACGACCAGGACGGCGTGGCCCCGATCACGCAGGACTACATCAAGCCCAACACGACCTACACGTACAAGTTCAACGTCGGCCCCAACAACCAGCAGGCGATGTACCACGCTCACTACCACGGGCAGGAAGCGGTCCTGAACGGGCTGTTCTCCATCTTCCAGGTCGGCGAGGTGCCGATCCCGCCGGCGGGCACCTACGGCCAGTTCCAGATGCCCGACGACGTGAAGGTGAGCCAGGAGATCCCGATGGTCCTGAACGACGCCGGCGTGATCGGCCTCTCGCTCAACGGCAAGGCGTTCCCGGAGACCCAGCCGATCGTGGCCGAGAAGGACTCCTACGTGATGCTCCACTACTACAACGAGGGCCTGGTGGGGCACCCGATGCACCTGCACCGCCAGCCGCACATCGTGATCGCCAAGGACGGGTTCGCCCTCAAGTCCCCGTACCAGGTGGACACCCTGTGGGTGGCGCCCGGTGAGCGCTACACGGTGCTCATCAAGGCGTCCGAGGTCGGCACGTGGGCCTTCCACTGCCACATCCTCAACCACGCCGAGAGCGACAACGGCCTGATCGGGATGGTCACCGCGATGATCGTCCCGGACCCGAACGCCGAGAAGGCCGGCTAGTCCTGGCAGCGGCCGGCCTCCCATGCCGGCCGCCGCTCCGGGGTCCCGGAGCCGGCCTCCCCCGAACGGTCGGGGCCGGCCCCGGGACCCGAACCAGCGAAGCCCCTGGGATCCCCGCTCCCAGGGGCTTCGCCGCGTCCGGGGTTGCTCCGAGGTGAACGCCTTGCCAGGCTGCGTCCACCATGCCGTGGCCATCGTGGGAACAAGCAGCGACCGCCGCCGTCGTGCTGATCATCGTGTCGCTGGCGCTGCGACAGATCGACCGGCGCGACGCCAAGCTCGCCGCCGCGTTCGCCCAGGAGGTCGCGCTGATCTCCTTCCTCTACATGCTCTGGCGCCTGGCCCGGCAGCTGCCCCTCCTCCACGAGGACGGCGCGATCGAGCGGGGCCAGTGGATCTACGACTTCCAGCGGGCCATCCACCTGCCGAGCGAGCTCTCGATGGAGAAGTGGCTGGCGCAGCACCACTGGTTCGCCCAGGTCACGGTGGACTACTACGCCACGGTCCACGTGCCGGGGCTGCTCTGCTTCCTCGTGTGGCTGTGGGTCCGCCACCGCGACCAGTACCCGCGGTGGCGCAACGCCCTGGCCATCACCACCGGCTTCTGCCTGTTCATCCGGTTCATCCGGGTGTCGCCGCCGCGGCTCACCCCCGGCCACGGGTTCTGGGACCTGTCGGCGGCGATGGGCCGTGACATCTACGGGCCCGTCGGCACCGGCGCGTCGGATCAGTTCGCGGCGATGCCGAGCATCCACGTGGCGTGGGCGTGCATCGTCGCCTTCGGCATCTGGCACTGCGCGGACAGCAAGTGGCGGATCATCGGCCCGCTGCACCTCGTGTTCACGATGTGGGCGGTGATGGCGACCGCGAACCACTGGTGGCTCGACGGCCTCGTCGCCATCGCCCTCGTGGGCCTGGCCCTGGCGATCGACGAGGGAGCGCGTCGCCTGGCCGCCGCTTGGCGTGCGCGCCGGGAGCCGGTCCCGCCCGGCCCGGGCGCCGCGGCCGATCCCGACCCGGACCCCGAGCTCGTCCCCACCGCCTGACCTCGCGGGGTCGGGCCACCGGTGCGCCGCGCACGGTGCAGGTGCCCGGGGCGACCCGAGGTCGAGGCGGCGGACATCGGTCCGGACGCGATCGTGCCCGCCGTTTGGGAGGGAGGGAGGCGGCGGGCACGATCGTTTGGTCGTCGGTCGACGACGTGTGGGATAGCCGTCACTACCCGCGGTCGCCGGTCCCAAACCCCCCGAGACCAGATTTCTCGAGACATCGCGGGTTTCCGACGGATGCCCAGGTCAGCGGCATCGTCGGGGGTCCCGAAAACGGCCGAAGGGGCCGCCTGCCGGAGCAGGCGACCCCTTCGGGACCCGGTGGATCAGACCCGGGCGTCGTAGGCGGGCTGGGCGAGGATCCAGGCCAGGAGCTCGGCCCGGGGGGTCCCGGACGCCAGCTTGGCCTCCCACTCGGTCCGCTCGGCGGCGGTGGGGATGCGGCCGATCATCAGCCGCATCGGGAGCACCAGATCCGTGGTCGGGGCCGCCTTCCGCTTGTACTCGTTGCTCTCCGAGAAGTTCGTCATGACCTTGCCCCGGGAGGTGCCGGTGTCGAGCTTCTTGGTCCAGTAGTTCACGCCGCTCGGGTCGGCGTTGCGCTTCAGGACGTCGGTGTAGATCCGGAGCACGAAGTCCCGGTTCTTCAGCGAGCCGTACTTGGTCTTGAACTCGTTCGACTTGGCGAAGTTGTCCGAGATGGTGTTGAGGGCCGTGCCGTTGCGGTACTTGGTCGTCCAGTAGTCCAGGCCGCCCTTGTCGGGCAGGCGCCCGAAGTAGGCGCTGAACAGGCGGACGATCGGGGCGTACCGGGCGGCGTAGGGGAAGTCCACCGCCTGGCTGATCAGGTCCTTCGGAGCGACGGACCCGTTGGCCACCTTGGTGCGCCAGTTGGTGAGCTCGGCAGCGGTGGGGACCCGGTTGGCGAAGTCCTTGTACTGCTGCGTGGTGAACGCATCGACCGACTTGAACGGCGGCAGGGCGTGGGTCGACAGGGTCGAGTCCGAGCCGGTGCCGGCGCCGTTGCGGGCCGCCACGCTGAACCGGTACAGCCGCCCGGGGGTGAGCCCGGTGACGGATGCGGTCGGGTTGGCGTTGGTGGTCTCGAACTGCGCCACCACCGTGCCGGCCACGTCGGCCTTCACCGTCACCCGGTACGCCGTGATGGCGCTGCCGCCCGTGTTGGTGGGCGCCTTCCAGGTGATCGTCGCCGTGGTGGCCGTGATGGTCGAGACCGTCGGGGCCGTGGGGGCGGCGGGGGTGGAGCCGGTGCTCACCGTGACCTTCAGCGCAGCCGAGGTCGAGGCGTTGTGGGTGGCCGAGCCCGAGTAGGCGGCGGTGGCCGTGTGGTCACCGGGCGACAGGGCGGGCAGCGGCAGGGTGGCGGTGGTGCCGTTCAGGGCCACGGGGGCCTTGGCGACGCCGTCGATGGTGAAGGTCACCGTGCCGGTGGCGGTGCCCGAGGCGGGCGTGACCGTGGCGACCAGGCTGTCGCCCCAGCGGGCCAGCGTGGTGGTGGTGTTCACCTTGGTGACCGTGATGGTCACGATCAGCTCCGGCGAGGTCGACGCCGCGTGCGTCGTCGATCCCAGGTACCGGGCGGTGACCGTGTGGTCGCCGGCCGACAGTGCCGGCAGGGCCAGGGTGGCGGTGGTGCCGCTCAGGTCCACCGGAGCCTGGTCGGCCCCGTCGATGGTGAACCGGACCTGGCCGGTGGCGGTGCCCGAGGCGGGCGTCACCGTGGCCACCAGGTTGTTGCCCGTGCGGACGACCTTGGTGGTGGTGGCCACCTTGGCCGGCCCGCTCGTGCCCGTCACCTGCTGGGTGATGGCCGGCGAGGTCGAGGTGCCGAGGACGTCGTTGCCCTCGTAGCGGGCGGTGATCTGGTGGGTGCCGGCGAGCAGTGCCCGGTTGATCGATGCCGTGCCGTCCTCGCCGACGGTGCCGGTGCCGAGGACCTCGGTCCCGGCCAGGAAGGTGACCTTCCCGGTGGGGGAGCCGTTGCCGGAGGTGCGGACGACCTTGGCGGTGAGGGTCACCGGTGCGTCGTTCGTGGCCGGGTTCTGGCTCGAGGTCACGGTGGTGGCCGTGGCGCCCTTGCCGTCGGCGGTCACGAGGACCGTCGCCGTGCCGGTGGCGGCCGTGGTGCCGTTGGTGGCGTCCCAGGTGGCCACCAGGTCGTGGCGGCCGAGGGCCAGGGCGGTCGGGAGGGTGACGTCGGCGGTGGTGGCGACGTTGCCGCTCCACACCGGGCTGCCGCCCTCGGTGATCCGCACGGTGCCGCTGATCGCCACGTTGCCGACGGTCGGCCGCAGCTCGATGCGCACCTTGCTCAGCTCACCGGACTTGGTGGGCGAGTTGAGCGGGGTGAGCGTCACCTTGGTCTCCGCCTTGCCGACGGTGACCGCCACGCCCGTCGAGCTGGCCGACCGGTAGTTGACGCCGCCGGAGTAGTTGGCGACGACGGACCGGTTGCCGGCGTTCTCGAAGCGGACGGGGACGGTGGCCTTGCCGTTGGCATCGAGGACGGCGGTGCCGACCTTGATGTTGTCGGTGACCTCGACCGAGCCCACCGGGGTGCCGTCGGTGCCGCTGACGGTGATGGTGGCGTTCACGGTCTCGCCGACGGCCGCGGTGGTCTTGGCCATGGTGACGGTGACCGTCGGGGCCTTGGTGGGGGAGCCCTGCGTGCGGGCCGACTCCACCGTGGCATCGGCGTTGTCCGCCTCGCCCGCTGCACCGTCGTTGGCGCCGCCGGCACCGGGGGTGAAGGCGATGGCCTGACCGGCGGGACGAGCCGAGTAGTCGGCCACGTCGGTGCCGGGGCCGCCGACGAGGGTGTCGCCACCGTCGATGGCGGAGCCCTGGTCGAAGCGGTCGTTGCCGTCGCCGCCGTTCTCGGCGTCGGCACCGGCGTTGCCCTTGAGCAGGTCGTCGCCGAGGCCGCCCTCGAGGGTGTCCACGTTGGCGCTGCCGATCAGGGTGTCGTTGCCGGCGCCGCCCACCAGCTTCGAGCGCTGGTCGGCGATGAGGGTGTCGTTGCCGCCCTTGCCGTCGATGTCGGCGGTGGCGCTCGAGCCGATGGAGCCGACCCGGATCACGTCGTTCAGCTCGGTGCCGACGATGGTCTCCACGGTGTAGGCGATGTCGTCCCGCTTGCCCGGCACGGTGGCCGAGTCGTCGGTGGCGTTGCCGTCGTCGGCGGTGCCGATCCCGATGGACACCGAGACGGGGGCGTTGCGGTCGGCGTAGCTGACCGTGTCCTTCCCGTCGCCGCCCTCGATGCGGTCGGCACCGGGGCCGCCGTAGAGGACGTTGGTGCCGGTGAAGCCACCGGAGATCCAGTCGTCGCCTTCGCCGCCGCGGACGATGTCGTCGTCCCCGCCGCCGTTGACGGTGTCGTCGCCGGGCCCGGCGTCGATGTCGTCGTTGCCGTCACCGCCCTGGATGTTCTGGACGCCTTCACCGGTCCGGATGACGTCCTTGCCGCCGTCGCCGCCGACGTCGTCGGGGGTCGGACCGGGCAGCGTCGGGCCGGTCTGGGTGATGGTGTCATCGCCCTCGCCGCCCCAGAGGCGCTGCTGGAGGTCGCTGGCCGTGCCGCGCATGGTGCGGTCGTTGCCGGCGTCGACGATGGTGTCGTTGCCCTCCTGGCCGCGGACCTCGTCGTTGCCGGGGCCGCTGGTGATGGTGTCGTCGCCGGGACCGGCGTTCAGGGTGTTGTTGCCCTCGACGTCGGTGATGGTGTCCTTGCCCTCACCGGTGTTGATGGTGTCGTGGCCGGGGCCACCGTCCACGACGTCCTCGGCGGTGTTGCCGGAGCTGCTGCTGAAGCCGTCGTTGCCGGGGCCGAGCAGCGTCCGCTTCGACCGGCCCTCGGAGGAGAGCTGGACGTAGTCGTTGCCCTCGCCCATGTCGACGTCCTTGGCACCGGCTGCGCTCAGGAACCGGTCGTCGCCGGGGCCGCCGATGATGGTGTGGTCGCCGTTGGCGCTGTCGACCTCGTCGTTGCCGGGGCCCATGTCCACGTAGACCTTGCCGACGGCCGTCTTCCAGAGGACGGCGTCGTCGTCGCCCTCGCCGAGCTCGATGTGCTCGTCGCCGCCGGAGCCGCCGACGTAGTCGTCGCCGTCGCCCATGAGGAAGGTGTCGCCCTTCCCGGCGGGATCGGCCTTGCCGTACTGCTCGTCGCCGTCTCGGGCGTCGTCGTTGCCCGGGCCGCCGATGAACGTGTCGACGCCGGCGTGGCCGGAGAGCTCGTCCTTGCCGGGGCCGCCGACCAGGGTCTGGTCGTTGGTGTCGCCGTCGAGGATGTCGGCACCGGAGCCGCCGACGATCTTCTCGTTGTCCGGCTTGACCTCGTCGCAGTAGAGGCCGACGCAGTCGGCGCTGAGGTTGGAGCCGGAGCCGTTGACGCCCTCGCCGTCGCGGGCGCCGTTGGTCAGGCGGACCTCGATCGGGTTGGTGCGGTTCGAGTAGTTGACCTCGTCGAAGCCGCTGCCGCCCACCATGAGGTCCGGGCCGAGCCCGCCCTCCAGGTAGTCGTCGTCAGCGCCGCCGTCGAGGCTGTCCTCCTCGGCGCCGCCGTACAGCTCGTCGTTGCCGGCGTTGCCCTGGATGGTGTCCTTCTGGTCGGAGCCGCGGAGCAGGTCGTTGCCATCGCCGCCGATCAGCAGACCGGGACCGTCGATGGTGTCGTTGCCGCCGCGGCCCTGGAGCTCGGCCGCCTTGGTGCCGGCCGCCAGGTAGTCCGCCTCAGGGGTGCCCCAGACGATGTCGGTCGAGACGCCGACGTTGTCGAACTGGGTCTGGTCGGTCTGGCCGTCGTTGGCCTTCCCGTCGAGCGTGACCGAGATGGCCTTGGTCTCGGCGGTGAAGTCGGCGATGTCGCCGGCGCCGTCGCCGCCCTCGTAGATGTCGCCGCCCGTGCCGCCGACCATGCGGTCGTTGCCGTAGGCGCCGTACATCATGTCGGCGCCGTCGAAGCCGTTCAGGACGTCGTTGCCGGCGGAGCCGATCAGGACGTCGGTGGCCGACGAGCCGTTGAGGGTGTCGTCGCCGTAGCCGCCGTCGATGACGTTGGCGCTGGGCGAGGACCACATCGTGTCGTTGTCGGGGCCGCCCACGGCGGTCTCGATGCTGGTGAAGCCGTCCTTCTCGGCCGTGCCGGTGGCGCCGCTGGTCTTGCCGTCGCGCAGGTCGACGGTCATCTTCTCGCCCGAGCGGTCGGCGTAGCTGATCAGGTCGTTGTTGGCACCGCCGTCGACGGTGTCGTCACCGGCACCGGGGAGGATCGAGTCGTCCCCGTTGCCGCCGGTGATCTTGTCGGCACCGGCGCCGCCGACGATGTCGTCGCCGCCGTCTTGGCCGTTCAGGGTGTCGGCGTCGGGGCCGCCCTGGATCGAGTCGGCTCCCGCTCCGGCGCCGGAGGCGCAGGGGAGGGGCTTGTCGACGCCGTTCTCGACGGCCTTGGAGCCGGTGCCCACGTCGCCGTAGACGGTGGCGGGGCCGATGTCGACGGACAGGTGGTCCTTGCCGACGCCGCCGCACACGTGGGCGGCGATGTTGGGCAGGGCCTGGTCCTGGGTGGTCAGGGTGATCTGGTCGTCGCCGGCCTGGCCGTCCACGAAGATCTTGGAGATCCCGTCGAAGGTCTCGACCACGCCCTTGGAGGAGACGTCCACCGAGTTGGCGCCGCGCTGGGTCACGTAGATCGTGTCCGACTCGGCGCTGGTGAACAGCTCGAGGGTGCCGTCGGTGTACTGGCGGCCGGTGAGCTTGGCGATGGTGTCGTCCTGCTGCGTGTTGCAGAAGGCCGTCAGGTCGGGCTCGTCGAGGATGACGGTGTCGGCCACCGGGAAGGTCACGTCCTTGATCGGGTTGGAGACCACGACCCGGACGAAGGCGTCGATGCGAGCCTTGGCATCGAAGATGCACACCGGGTTCGGGTTCTTCTTCAGCTGGGTGATCAGCTGCTGGGGACGGAGCTTGCCGTCGGTGGTCTTCAGGTCGATCTGGGCGTCGGCGTGGACGCCGCCCTCGGCGAAGACGCCGAAGCCGGGGATGCCGATGCCGGCGCCGACGGTGACCTCGGCCTGGGCCCGCAGCTCGGGGACGTCCTTGCCCTCGGCGTCGTAGTCGTCGAGGTAGAAGCCACCGAGCAGGCCGGCGGCCGCCGAGCCGAAGCTGTCGTTGGTCGGGTCGTCGTCGCTCAGCATCGAGTACGCCTGGCGGATGCCGTAGGTGTCGAAGCCGGCGGCGAAGTGGCCGCTCACGTCGAGGGCGCCGCCGAAGTACAGCGTGGCGGGGCCGACGGGGAACGTGTACGGGCCGATCGGCACGTGGAGGAACGAGCCGCCCGCTTCGAAGCGGACCAGCGGCACGTCCTTGCCGATGAGCAGCTGGAACAGCATCTGGGGCTTCTCGAGGGCCGGGAAGGTCAGCGACTGGTAGGGCGCCGTCTTCTGGACCTTGCTCGAGACCTCCACCGGGATGCCGGCGCCCTGGAGGCGACCGAGCAGGCTGGACCCGCCGTCGGTGAGGGTCTCACCCGTCAGCAGCTTGGTGAAGTCGGTCGAGGTGCTCGGATCGGCCGCGACGTCGGTGTTCAGCTTGAACGAGCCGAGGCTGATGTCCTGGGCGCTGTTGACGCCGGGGGCGAGCTGGTCGGCCAGGGCCATGACGGTCCGGAGCTTCCGGATCATGCCCAGCTGGTCCTTCTCGCCGGTCTGCATCTTGATCTCGTTGATCAGGACCATCAGGTCCCACCAGGTCGGCGGCTTGGCGCCGATGCCGCGGGCGGCCTCCTTGATGCCGGGGATCGGCTTGTCGAGGGCGTCCATCGTGGGCTTGATGGGCGACGTGTACTTCTGGACCGTCTTGGCGATCGGGCCGATGAAGTCGTTGATCACCGAGCCGGCGTTGACCCGCACGTTGTCGAAGGCGATCGAGATGCCCGCGTTGGTGGCGGGGGCGCCGGTCACGCCGCCGGCCTGGCAGGTGTAGCCGCCGGTCAGGCTCAGGTCGGTCTTGAAGGCCGGGAACTTCTTGGAGGCCCCGGTCTCGAGCCCGAGCTTCACGTTGGCGCAGGCCTGGAGCGACGGGGTGATCTGGGCGTTGCCCAGCTGGCCGAGGGTGATCTTGTTGTCGGACCCGCCGGCGGCCAGGTCGACGCCGATGGTCGCCGCGACCTCGGGGGTGCCCGGGGTCTTGTCGACGATCTTCACCGGGATGAACGCCAGTTGGGCATCCATCTCGGTGGGCAGCGAGGCCGTGGCCTGGACCCGGAGCTCGGGCTGGGTGCCGAAGGCGTTGGTCGGGATGTAGAAGCCGTTGGTCCGGTCGATGCCGAACGCCAGGTCCATCTCGAAGCCGGCCTTGGCGGAGAAGCCGTCGGTGCTCTTGAGCTTGAGGCCCGGGAAGCCCGAGTCGAGGGGCTTGGACGTGACCTCGCCGGCCTTGGCCAGCGGGACCTTGATCTGCAGGTCCTCGATCGTGGTGGCGGCGTCGTTGGCGCCGCACGTCTTCACGACGCCGCTGATCTTGCACTTGAGGTCGACGACGATGTCGGCCTTGGTGATCACCGTGTCGGCGTCGGGGCCGTCACGCAGCAGCTTCAGGCTGCTCTCGGGGCCGATCTTGTCGTAGACGAAGTCCTGGATGTTCGTCTGGACCACACCGGCCTTGTTGGCGGCGTTGATCTTGTTGACCAGGTCCTGGGCGGGCTCCACGAAGCCCTTGCGGAAGTCCTCGAGGACCTTCGCACCGGCGGTCGGGTCGACGCCGAGCAGCGGGATGTTCTTGCCCGGGGGCATCGCCTTGAGGCTGGCCTCGAGGCGCTGCACGAAGGACTCGATGCCGCCGATCAGGATGGCGTACTGGATGTTCTCGTTGCCGAGGTTCTCGATGACGTTGGCACCGTCGACGGTCCAGCCGCTGGGGGTCAGCAGGTCCGGAGCGGTGAAGGTGACGTCGCCCACGTAGGCGTTGTTGATCGAGATGGGCAGGGTGGCGCAGGCGTCGGCGCCGTTGGCGCAGTTCGACTTGGTCGCCGTCGTGTCCTTGATGGACCCGGGGGTCGTCGGGATGATCGAGGTCACCCAGCTGGGGATGGCCGTGTCGTAGATGCGCTGCGGGTTGGCCGCATCGGCGGTCTTCGACTTGATCACGTAGCGGGCGGCGAGGCGGGCGTCGGCGGCCTTGGTGCCGTTGCCGATCTTCACCTCGACCGGGCCGAGCACGCCGGCGAACTGGCCGGAGAGGCTGGCGCCGAGGCCGAGCTCGAACGACGAGGTGTCCTGGATGAACACCTTCGGCAGGGTGCCGGCGGGCAGGGCGACCGGCACGCCGTTGGCGTCGGTGGTCACCTTGGGCAGCTCGACGCCGACCGTCAGGTTGATGCGGGCGTCGTAGCCGATGGTGACCCGGCCGTCGGCGGTGACGGCGGCCATGGAGTCGGCGCTCTGGCCCAGGCTCAGGTTGAGCGGGAACGGGCCGATCTCGCTGATCTTGTTGCAGCCCGACAGGTCCTTGCGGCTGTTCGAGCAGAACCCGACCTTCAGGTCGGCCAGGAGGGCGGCCGGCTTGTCGGCGGTCTGCTTCTGGTAGCGGAAGGTGAGCAGGCCGGGGAGCTGGTCGTTGGCGACGCCGAGGGCCTCGCCGAGCTCCTTCTCGACCCGTTGCTCGAGCTGGGTCAGGGTCAGGGTCTCGTCCAGCTCGATGAGCTGGGCCAGCTTCGTCTCGACCTTGGCGAGCACCGGCTCGATCTCCGCCGCCGACTTGCCCGTGAGGGGCAGGCTGCGGGCGATGGCCGGGTTGGTGGTGAGCCCGGCCCGGAGCTTCTGGACCGAGGTGTGGGCGGCCTTCAGGATCTGGGTGATCGTGGCCCGCGGGTTCTCGGCGTCGTAGGCGAAGGGCAGCAGGTTGTCGCGGAAGTTGGCGTCGGCGCTGATCTTCAGGCCGGCCGGGATGGAGATGTCCGGCCACTCGATGGCGACCTTGCCGGAGGCGAAGGTGGTGCCGGCGAGCTTGGCGTCGGCGTTGAGGCCGAACGCCGGGACCTTGCCGTTGAGGGTGACGGCGAAGGGCGACTTGGCCGACGGGGTGGTGAGCTCCCGGAGCGTCAGCCGGTTGTCGTCGGGGGTGTTGTCGACGGTGCCCTTGAGGTCGATCGACAGCAGGGGCTTGGTGGCGTCCTTGCGGTCGAGGAGCGTGACGGCGCCAGCGGCGTTGTCATCGGCCAGGTCGAGGTCGAGGAGGGCGAGCTTGGCGCTCAGCTTGGCGTCGGCCGTGACCTTGGCGTCGGCGGTGATCTCGGGGCCGTCGCCGAGCTGGAAGAAGAAGCGGTCGCCGATCTCCATGTCGGGGCGGAGGTCGACGCCCAGGCCCAGCTTCACGGTGAGGGCCGGGTCGATCGTGGCCTTGGTGGAGGCGGTGATGTCGACGACGCCGGTCTTGGCCAGCTGGTCGCCGAAGTCGAGGGAGCCCTTGCCCACCTGCGCCGGCGGGTCGACGTTGAGGTTGAGGTCGAGCAGGAGCCGCTTGTCCACGACCCTCGGCTTCAGCTGGTCGAGGGGGACGCCCAGCGACTGCGCCAACTTGGGCAGCAGCTCGTCGATGGTGTCGAGGTCGGGCTTCTTGGTCGGGTCGAAGTTGACCGTCGCCATGGGGTTGTTGGGGTCGGTCAGGCCGTTGTCGGTGAAGAACTTCACCAGCTTCTCGTTGGTCGAGATGACGCTGGCCAGGCCCTCCTTGACGAACGGGATCTTCACCTGGTTGGCGTCCTGGATGTTCTTCAGGGCGGTGGTGAGCTGGGCCAGGCCGTTGACGAAGTCGATGACCGTGACGCCCTCGAAGGCGCCGAGGTCCGACAGGTCCACGGTCGGGGCGTTGATGCCGTCGCAGAGGTTGCTGTCGTCGAGCTGGACCTTGCCGATGGTGCTGGTGAACCCGATGAGCGTGCTCGACGCCTTCAGGTCGACCTTGGCGCCGCCGCTGGTGCACTTCGCCTTGATCCAGTCGAGGGGCTTGCCGATCTCGGTGGCGTCGATCTTGCCGTCGCCGCTCGGGTCCTTGATCGAGTAGCCCATCGTCAGGTCGGCCTTGGCCACGCCCGTGGCCTTGAGGCCGAGGCCGCCGGCGGTGAACGCGATGGCCGGGCGGTCGGGGCCGACGTTGGGGTCGGTGGCGCCGAAGTCGCCGCCCAGGTTGATCTTGATCTCGCCGTTCAGCCCGTCGGACGGGATGGTGAGGAAGAACCGGTCGGTCTTGGGCTTGGTGAAGTCGATGTGGAGCTTCACCGTCTGGGAGAACTCGGCCTTGCCGTCGGTCTTCTGGCCGGTGAGCCCGAGCTTCTGCGCCTTCAGGGCGATGTCGGGATCGAGGGCGACCGAGCCCTTCACGGTGAAGGTGATGTCGTAGGTCTTCGAGGGGAGCTTGGGCTGGATGTCGCCCGTCATGTCGACGTCGAGGTTGGCGACGCCGAAGGCGTCGACGCCCGGGTTCCCGTCGCCGTCGAGGTCGTCGAGCTTCTCGGACAGCTCGGTGATCTTGGTGTTGCCCTTGCCGAGGGTGTCCTCGACGAACGGCAGGAACTTCCCGAAGAACTTGTCCCGGATGAACTTCTGGACCTCTTCACGGGCACCGAACGGGAGGGCGTTGGTGACCTGGTCGAGGGCGCCGGTCTGGTCGAGGGTGGCGAGCCACGAGCCGAGGTTGTCGCCGAGCTGGCCGGCGGCGTCGAACTTCAGCGGGGCCTTCTCGCCCTCGATCTTCAGGTACGGGGCGAGGGTGTCCTCGATGCGGTCGGCGTAGCCGAACAGGTGGCCCTCGGCGTTGGGGTGGAAGGCGCCGTCGATGCCCCGCTGGTAGAGGCCGGACTCGGTGAGGGTGCGGATGTAGCGGTCCTGGGCGCAGTAGCCGTGGTTCTTGAACTTGGCCTTGATGCCCCCGATGAACTGGACCTCGGCGCCGCCGTTCGCGTTGGCGGCGGTGATGCCGTCGTTGACCCGCTTGTTGAGGCCGTCCTGGACGTAGGTGTCGGCCCACTGCATCTCGGCGGCGTTGATGCCGTCGGTGTTGGCGGTGCCGCCGGCGTCCTTGCCGGCCTCGCGCTCCTTGGCGGTCTTGCCGGTGCAGTAGGTGCCGTCGTCGTCCTTGGTGACGTCCATGTACTCGGTGACGAACACCTTGCCCTTGAGCTTCACGTCGCCGGCTTCCTGCTTCGCCATCTTGTCGAGGCGGGCGTCGAGCAGGGCGTAGTTCTTGGTGATCAGCGGGGCCTTCTCGTCGAAGAGCTCCACGCCGTTCTTCTGCCCGGTGTTGTTGGGCAGGTGGCAGTTGGTCTGGATGAGGCAGGCCTTCACGACGGCGGAGAACTCGGCGTCGTTGGCGCCGATGGACACGGTCATGGCGTCGACGGGGCGGGTGCCGACGAGGTCCTTGAGCTGGTCGAGCTGCGGCTTGAGCTTGGTGCCGGCCGAGGCGTCCTGGCCGTCGTAGTCGCCGAGCAGGCCCGTGGTGATGGACGCACCGGAGCAGGCGAGGTGGACGAACGTGACGGCGGAGTGCGGGTCGCGGCGCTCGAGCCGGAGGGCCGCCTGGGCGGGGCCGGCGAGGCTGGTGCGGTGGCACTGCTTGTTCTGCCACTTCGGCGACCAGAAGGTGCCGGACTCCAGCGTGTCGGGGTTGCCCTCGCCGGACGCCACCGAATCGCCGACCGAGACGATCAGGTTGTCCTTGGGGGTGATGGTCTCCTCACGGGTGTCGACCGACACGCCGGCGACCTTCACGTCGAGGACGGCCTTGAACGACCCGAGCTTGGTCACCGGCACGGTGATCTTGCAGTTCGAGCCGTTCACGGTCTTGGACTCGGGGCCGGTCAGCGTCAGCGTGAAGCTGGGGTTGAGCGCGGAGCGCTCGGTCACGGCCGGCGACGAGCAGCTGTCGAACGTCAGCTGGTACGTCGGGTTCTGGATCCAGGCCTTGTCCTTGGCCAGGTCCTTCAGGCCGTCCGGGTTGTCGACGATGCCGTCGTTGTCGGCATCGAGCCCGTAGCGATCGCCGATGGACCACTCGTAGCGGAGCGTCCCCCGATCCGGTCCGACCGCGAGCGCGGCCGTGGCCCCGACGCCCAGGGCGACGAGGATGACACCCGCCACGAGGGCGAGCAGCTTGACCCGTCGCCGACGCTTCGGGGCGTCGCTCGGGGCGTCGCTCGGGGCGGGGTTCGGAATGGCGGTCGTGTCCATGCCAACACGATCCGACGGCCCGCTTGGAGGGAACTTGAGAGCCGCTTGGAACCCAGAATGGCCCTCTGACCTGCACGTTCATCCCGCGCTTGGAGCCGCTGGCAACCCCTTGACATCGTCCGCGAGGGCGACCGGGCCCCGCCCGATGGGGTGACCCCGCCTCCGTCGGCCGGCCCAGATCCGGTCAGGTGGGGCCGGGGTAGGACCGGGGGCCGAGGGCGAGGTGGACGCCCTTGGACTGGGCCCAGTCGGCGGCGATGGCGCGGTCGTCGTGGGCCTGGTCGGCGTCGCCGTCGGCGGCGCGCTGGTCGGCGACGAGGGCCCGTTCCATGCGGGCCCGGGCGGCCCAGAGGTCGAAGCCGCAGCGGTCGCTGATGTCGATGGCGAGCGACAGGGCGTCGTAGGCGCCGTCGAGGTCGCCGGCTCCGGCGAGGGCCAGGCCGTAGGGCCGGGCGAGGGGGCCGAGGATGATCACGGCGAAGCCGGTGACGGCCACCTTCTCCCGGTCCGGGGCGATGGCGGCGGCGACCTGGGCGCACTGCTCGGCGTCACCGAGGAGCCAGCAGGCCTCGGCGAGCTGGGTGATCATCGTCGCCCAGAGCGTGTCGCGGGCGTTGACGAGGCCGAGCGAGAACACCTCAGCCGCTGCGTCGGCGGCCTCCTCGGGCAGCCCGGCGGCGAGGCACTCGATGGCGTGGGTGGCTCGCCACACCGGCATGTCGGGGTACTCGGCGGCCATCGCCCGGGTGATCTCGACCAGCCCGCCGGCGGTGCCCAGGTCCCGGGCGAGCATGGTCTGCATGCCGCCGCGTGCGTGCATGGCGTTGTGCCCGTGCGAGGCCAGGCCGACCTCCGCGCCCTCGGCGGAGAGGGCCTCGGCCGCCTCGTGGTTGCCGGCGACGTGCTCGAGTGCGGCCCGCTGGAACAGCTCGAAGGCGTCGAACCCCGGCCGGTTGAGCGGCTCGATGAACGACCGGAGGCGCTCGTTGGCGACACGGGCGTCGTCGGTGCGGCCCGCTTCGAGGGCATCGGACACGTCGAGCACGAGGCCGAGCATGGCCAGGTCCGACCAGCCCGACGCCAGTGCCGCGGCGTACATCTCGGGCCCCAGCACGAGCCGCTCCTCGAGCGTGGCCGGGTCCGAGAGCGACAGGCGCAGCGCCAGCAGGACCAGCGTCTCGATGTCGGGCCGGCCCTCGAGCGTGGCCGCCAGGGCCTCGGCCTCGCGGGCCAGGCGCTTCTGGTCGCCCTCGTCCGGGAGGGCGCTGCGGACCACAGAGGCCCAGGCCAGGAGGGTGACCCGCTCGGCGACCTGGTCGTCGTCGAGCTGGTCGAGGACCTCGGCCAGCAGCGCGATCAGCTCCTCGTCGATCAGGCCGAAGTGGAAGCCGACATCCGCGTTGATCAGCGCCCGCTCCTGCGCCGCCCGGGCCAGCAGCAGCGGGTCGGTGTGGCGCCGGGCCGCGTTGAGGACCCGCCCGAGCGCGGCGATGGTCCGGTCGGCGCGGCCGAGGCGGCGGTTGGCCTCCTCGAGCACGAGGTCGGCCTCGGCCTGGAGGGCCCAGACGGAATCGGGATCGTGGGCGGTGGCGAGGACCTGGGCCGCCCGCTCGGCCCACTCGTCGGCCTCGGCGGCGGCGTACATGCCCAGCGCCCGGCGGCCGGCGGCGACCGCCGCGGCACCGGCCCGGTCGGGCGGGCACAGCCGGCCGGCCCGCAGCAGGTGGTCGGCGATGGCCGGGACGTGGTCTTGGCCGCCGGTGCGGTCCGCTTCGAGGGCGTCGGCGAAGCGGAGGTGGAGGCGGGCCTCGCGGTTGCGGGTGGTGCGGGCGATCATCGCCTGGCGCACGAGGGCGTGGGGGAAGGTCACCCAGCCCAGCTCCTCGTCGTCGGCGAGGAGGCCGACGGCGATGGCGGCGTCGACGGCGTCGAGGAGGTCGTCGGAGCCCAGCTCGGTGACCGCCGCGAGGTGGTCGAGCTCGACCCGCAGGCCGCCGACCGCGGCGGCGGTGAGGACCCGTGCGGTCTCGGCGTCGAGCGCACCGACCCGCAGGTCGATGAGGTCGCGGACGGATTCGGGCAGGTCGCGGGGGTCCTGGTGGGCGAGGCGCTCGCCGTCGCCGGCCAGGGCCTCCACGAAGAACGGGTTGCCGCCCGTCCGGGCCTGCAGCTCGCCCGCGAGCGCGGCCTCGACGTGGACGCCGTGGCCGTCGAGCAGCGAGGCGACGTCGTCGGCTGACATCCCCGCCAGGCCCACGGCGTCGAGCGCGCCGTCGCGGCGCAGGTCGGCGAGGAGGCGGTCGACCTCTGCGGTGGCCCGGCCCGCCGGACGCCGCATCGTGGCGACGACGAGGACGCGCCGGACCCGGTCGTCGTGCAGGAGGTGGTCGAGCAGCCCGAGGGTGGCCTGGTCCGCCCACTGGATGTCGTCGATGACCAGCAGCACGGGCCCGTCGACCGCCAGCTCGTCGAGCAGGTCGGCGTAGGCCTCGAACAGCTCGTAGCGCTCGGCTCGGCCGGGGCCGACGGCCGTCGTCCCCGTGTCGTCGGGGAGCAGCACCCGCAGCGCGGGACGGTCGGCGACGAGGCCGTGGGCCCGTTCGGGGTCGAGCGAGCGCAGGGCGGTGCGCAGCGCCTCGACCGCCGGCTGGTAGGCCACCAGGTCCTCGACGGTGCAGCGGCCCCACAGGACCTGGCCGCCGGTCTCGTGCACCGACCGGGCGAAGACCTGGGCGAGGCGGGTCTTGCCCATGCCCGGCTCGCCGGTGATCACCGCCAGGCGGTGGTCGCCCTCGACGGCCCGCCGCCACGCCTGCTGGAGGGTGTCGAGCTCGGTGCTGCGGCCGACGAACGCGCTGCGGGTCCGGCGCTCGGTCACCGCTGGGGGCAGGGCGAGCCGCTGGGTCGGGGTGGGTGCGGCCGCCGTCGCCGCCGCCGTGGCCGTCGGGGCGGCAGCCGCAAGCTCGGGGGCCGGGCGGGTGGTGGCGGCGAGGTCGAGCGCCGGGTCGTGGCGCAGCACCTGGTCGGCGAGGTTCGCCAGGTCCGGCGACGGGTCCAGGCCCAGCTCGTCGCCCAGGTGGGCGCGGGTGCGGTCGTAGGCCCGCAGCGCCTCGGACTGGCGTCCGCAGCGGTACAGGGCCAGGACCAGCTGGGCGGTGAACCGCTCGCGGAGGGGGTGGGCGTCGACCGCGGCGCTGAGCTCGCCCACCGCGACGGCGTGGCGGCCGGCGTCGAGGAGCAGGTCGAACCGGACCTCCTCGGCGGCGAGGCGCAGCTCGTCGAGGCGGACGGCCGCGCCGCGGGCCCACGGCTCGTCGGCGAAGTCGGCGACGGCCTGGCCGCGCCACAGGGCGAGGGCATCGTCGAGGAGGGCGATGCGCTCGTCGGCGGTGCGCTGGCCGGCCTCGACCCCGGAGGCCTGGGCCACGAGCGCCTCGAACCGGGCCGACGCCAGGCCGACCGCCTCCCGGGAGATGCGGTAGCCGTCACCGATGCGCTCGATCACGGGCCCGTTGCCGGTGCCGAGCTCGCGGCGCAGGTTCGACACGTAGCTCTGGAGGGTGTTGGCGGCGCTGGCGGGGGGCTCGCCGCCCCACAGGTCGCCGATCAGCCGGTCGACCGGGACGACGTCGCCCGCGACGATCGCCAGGCGCACGAGGACCGACTTCTGCCGGCGCCCGCCCAGGGCGACGTCCGCGCCGGCCCGACGGGCACGGACCGGACCGAGGATGGAGAGGTGCAGGTCGGGTTCGATGCCCGTCACCCTGCCCGCCGCGCCGGGGGCGGGTCCAAGGCGACGCCCAGGTCGGCGGCGAGCGCCGTGGCCTCCGCGGCGCAGGCCTCGGCCTCGGCCTCGTCGCCGTCGGCCCCGCGCCGGCGCAGGACCTCGGCCCGCTCCCACAGCGCGTGGGCCCGGGCCGGTCCGAACCCGGCGGCCTCGGCGGTCTCGGCCGCCACCTCCAGCAGCGCCTCGGCGGCATCGAGGTCACCGGCCACGGCCATCGCCAGCCCGTGGTGGCGGGTGAGCGGGCCCTGGGTCCCGGCCGCGAGGCCGGCCATCGACACCCGGTGCGAGATCGGCGCCAGCTCGACGAGGAGGTGGTCGGCCAGCACGGTGTCCTGGAGCAGCCAGCAGACCTCGGCGGTGAGGGCGGCCACCATGTAGCGGGCCACCGAGCGGGTGTTGACGTCGAGGCCGGGCCCGACGAGGTAGCGGTGCGCGTAGTGGGCCGCCTGCTCGGGGTCGCCCGCCGCGACGAGGGCCCGGGCCAGGCCGATGCCCCACACGGGCACGAGCGGCTGGGCCTCGACCATCTCGGCGAGCTGCTCGGTGTAGCCGGCCAGGGTGCCGCGCTCGATCGCGATCAGGAACTGCTGGCCGGCCCAGGCGGTGGCGGCGTTCTCGCCGTGGGCCTCGGCGCCGATGGCGAGCCCGTGGTTCGTCCGCTCCTCGGCCCGGTCGAGGTCGCCGCGCAGCAGCGCCCACATGGCGTCGAAGAAGGCCACGAACGTCTCGAGGGCGGGCCGGTCGAACGGCTCGACGAACGCCCGCAGGTCCTCCTGGGCGGCTTCGGCCTCGGCGATGCGGTTCGCCTCGAGCAGGTCGATCACGGCGAGGCAGCGGGCCAGGACCTCGACCTCGCTCCAGCCGCGGGCGGCTGTGCGGAGCGGGGCGAGCAGCGAGATCCGCTCGTCGAGGCCGGGTGCGCCACCCACCGCGATGTGGCGGGCGAACAGGGCGAGCGCCTGGACGTGCGCCCGTTCCGGGACCTCGGCCGCGGCCTCGAGCGCGGCGATCGACAGGGCCTCCTGCCCGTCGCGGTCGTCGCCGGGGTTCAACGCGAGCGACGACCAGGCGAGCAGGGTGGCCCGCTCGGCGTAGTCGTCGGGACCGAGCGCGGCGAGGGCCTCGTCGATCAGGGCGATGAGGTCGTCGTCGAGGCCGCCGAACGAGAACCCGATGGCGCCCGACACCAGCGCCCACTGCTGGGCGGTCCGGGCGAGGAGGGCGCCGTCGTTCGCGGCTCGGGCGAGGTCGGTGACGCCGGCGAGGGCGTTGCGGGCGTCGTCGAGGCTGCCACGGAGCCGGTGGGCCTCGGCGAGCAGGAGGAGCGATTCGGCCTGCAGCGTGCCCCACGACGCGGTGCGGTCGACCACCGGCGCGAGCACGTCGAGGCCCCGGCGGGCCCAGGTGAGCGCCTCCTCGTCGGCCACCACCTCCAGCGCACGGCGGCCGGCGGCGACCGCGGCGGCGGCCGCTCGCTCGGGCGGGCAGGCCCGTCCCGCCGCGAACAGGTGCTGCGCGAGCGTCATGGCGTGGTCGGGGCCGTGGGGCCGGGCCTCCAGCGCGTCGGCGACGGCGAGGTGGAGCCGGGCCTCCCGGTTGCGGGTCGTCCGGGCGACCAGGGCCTGGCGCACGAGCGCGTGGGGGAAGGTGACCCAGCCGATGTCCTCGTCCTCGGCGAACAGGCCGGCCTCGATCGCCTCGTCGAGCACGTCCAGCAGGTCCGCCTGGTCGAGCTTCGTGACGGCCCCGAGGAGGTCGATGTCCACCCGCTGGCCGATGACGGCCGCGGCCACGGCCACCGCCGCGGTGCGCTCGTCGACCAGCTGGAAGCGCTGGTCGAACAGGTCGCGCACGGTGGCCGGGAGGTCCCGGGACTCGCCGAGCGGCCCCGCGTCGCCGGGATCGGCGAGGGACTCGATGAAGAGCGGGTTGCCCGCGGTGCGCTCGAGCAGGGCATCGAGGTCCGAGCCGGCGACGGCCACGCCCCGCTCGCCCAGCAGCTCGGACGCAGCGGACCGGTCGAGGCCCTCGAGGTCGATGGAGGAGTACCGGCGGGCGCGCCGGGCCTCGGCGAGGAAGCGGTCGACGTCGGGGGTGGGGCGGCCGGCGGGGCGGCGCATCGTCGCGATGATGAGGACGCGGCCGCCGCGGGGGTTGGCGAGGACCTGGTCCAGCAGGGTGAGCGTCGACGGGTCGGCCCACTGGAGGTCGTCGATCACCAGCAGCATCGGGGTCGCGAGGGTCACCTCGCCGAGCAGGTCGGCCAGCGACTCGTAGAGCTCGAAGGGCCCGGCCCGGGCCGGCAGGTCGACGTTGCCGGCCAGCTCGGGGAGGAGCAGGCCGAGCGCGGGCCGGGGCTCGACGAGCTCCCGCACCCGCTCCACGGGCAGCGACCGCAGCGCGGTGCGGAGGGACTCGACGATCGGCTGGTAGGCGATGAGGTGCTCGGGCGTGCACCGGCCCCACAGGACGTACGCGCCGTTGGCGTGCAGCGCCCGGCAGGTCTCCTGGGCCAGGCGGGTCTTGCCGACCCCGGCCTCGCCGGCGACGACGAGCAGGTGGCGCTCCCCGGCCATGGCCGCCTGCCAGGCGTCATCGAGCGCGGCTCGCTCGGCCTCCCGGCCCACGAACGCGCTGCGGGTGCGCCGTTCGGCGACGGCCGGCGGGAGCGGCAGGGGGCTCTCGGTGGACCCCTCCGGAGCCGGCGCCGCGGCTGCGGGCGCGGCGGGCGGGGCCGCCTCTGGTCGCGGTGCAGCGGCCGGGACGGGGTCGGTGAGGTCGAGCGCCGGGTCCTGGAGCAGCACGCGGTCGGCGAGCTGGGTCAGCTCCGGCCCGAGGCCGATCCCGATCTCCTCCGCCAGGGTGGACCGGGTCCGCTCGACGGCGCGGAGCGCCTCGGCCTGGCGGCCGCAGCGGTAGAGGGCGAGCACGAGCTGGGCGGCGAACGGCTCGTGGAGGGGGTGCTCGGCGACCGCAGCCTCCAGCTCGCCGACCGCCACCGCGTGGCGGCCGAGGGCGAGGAGCACCTCGAAGCGGTCGTGGAGCGCGACGAGGTGGAGCTGCTCGAGGCGCACGACGTCGCCCCGCGCCCACTCCTCGTCGGCGAAGTCGGCCACGGCCCGCCCGGTCCACAGGGCGAGCGCCTCGTCGAGCAGCGCCAGGCGGTCGGTGCCCTCCGCCTCGCCTGCCCGGCTGACCAGGTCGGCGAACCGGTCGGCGTCGAGCGCGCCCTCGGCGAGCTGCAACCGGTACGAGGCGCCGATGCGCTCGATCAGCGCCGGATCGCCGCCGAGGGCCTTGCGCAGGTGGGAGAGGTAGCTCTGGAGCGTGCTCGTCGCGCTGGGCGGCGGCTCGCCGGCCCACAGGTCGTCGATCAGGCGGTCGACGGGGACGGCGTCGCCGCCGGCGAGGGCGAGCCGGACGAGGACGCCCCGCTGCCGGGCGCCGCCGAGCGCGGCGGGCTGGCCGTCGCACCAGGCCCGCACCGGTCCGAGCACCGAGACGCGGACCTCGACCGCCGGCGGCTCGCTCACCCCGCCTCGCCGGGACCGGGGTACTCGGTGGGGCCGAGGGCGAGCCGGACGCCGAGCGCAGCCGCCAGCTCGTGGGCCCGGGCCCGGTCGGGAGCCACCTGCTGGGCGTCGCCGGGTGCGCCCCGGCGCTCGAGGAAGATCGAGCGCTCGGCGAGGGAGCGGGCGAGCCACAGGTCGATGCCCTGGTCCTGGGACACCTCGATGGCCCGCTCGATCGCGGTGATGGCGCCCTCGAGGTCGCCCGCGCCCTCGAGCGCGAGCGCGTAGCCCCGCTGGAGCGACCCGAGGCACACCGCCCCCATGCCGGTGACGGCCATGTGGTCGGCGACGGGTGCGAGCCGCCGGGCGAGCTCGGCGCACCAGTCGGCCTCGCCGATCATCCAGCACACCTCCGCCAGCTGGGCGAGGCTCGTCGACCACGTCGAGTCGGCCGCCTCCAGGCCGCCGGTGGCGAACACCTGGGCGCACGCGGCCCGGGCCGCGTCGAGGTCGCCGGCGGCGGCGCACGCGGTGGCGTGCCCGGTCAGCCACACGGCCATCGTCGGGTACTCCTCGACCATCGCGCCCGTGAGCGGCATGAGGTCGCCCACCGTGCCGAGGTCGCGGGCCAGCACGAACAGCTGCCCGGCGCGGGCGTGGCGGGCGTTGTCGGCGTGCGACGTCTCGCCCAGCTCGTTGGCCTTCGCCGAGAGGACCTCGGCCTCGGCGTGGCGGCCCTCCATCTGGGCGACCGCAGCGGCGAGGAAGAGGTGGTAGGCGTCGTAGAGGGGGCGGCCGAACGGGACGATGTAGCTCTCGAGGTCCTCGATGCGGGAGCGGGCACCGTGGGCATCGCCGCTCTCCAGCAGGTCGACCACGTCCAGGACCATGCCGACCACGATCAGGTCCGACCAGCCGGCGTCGGCTGCGGCGGCGCCCATCTCGGGCCCGATCAGCAGCCGGTGCTCGAGCCCGTCGGGCGTGGCGTGGGCGAGGCGCTCGGCCAGCAGGGACAGGGCCAGCAGGTCGGGCCGGTCCGGCTGCTCGCGGGCGCCGGCGACGGCGAGCGCGGCCAGTTCCCGCTGCCGGGGCTTCTCCTCGGTGCTGTTGCGGGCCACGGACGACCAGGCCAGCAGGCTCGTCCGGTCCGACGGGCGGTCGTCGGGCACGAGGCGGAGGGCCTCGTCGAGGAGCTCCAGCAGGTCGACGTCGACCGTGCCGAACGCGAACCCGACGCCGGCGATGGCCAGGCAGCGCTCCTGGGCCGCCCGGGCGAGGACGCGGGCATCGCCGCGCGAGCGGGCCTGGCCGATGACCAGGTCGAGCGCGGTCTGGGCGTCCTTGACCTCGCCCAGGCGCCGGTCGGCCTCGGATTCGAGGAGCCGGGCGTCGGCGGTGAGCTGCCAGGCGGCGTCGCCGTCCAGCAGGGCGACGGCCTCGGTGGCCCGCCGGGCCCAGGTACGGGCCTCGTCGTCGGAGAACCGGGCGAGGGCCGAGCGGGCCGCGCGCGCCGCGGCCTCACCGGCTCGCAGCGGCGGGCACAGGCGCCCCGCGCTCACCAGGTGCTGGGCGACGGCGATGTCGCGGTCGGGTCCGGCCCGCCGTTCGAGCGCATCGGCGACCTGCAGGTGCAGCTGGGCCTCGCGGTTGCGGGTGGTCCGGGCGATCAGGGCCTGGCGGACCAGGGCGTGGGGGAACGTGACCCAGCCGATGTCCTCGTCCTCGGCGAGCAGGGCCGCCGCCACCGCCTCGTCGATCACGTCGAGGAGGGCGTCGAGGTCGCGTCCGGTGGCCGCGCCGAGCAGCTCGAGGTCGACGCGCATGCCGATGATCGCGGCTGCGGTCAGGACCCGGGCCACATCGGGGTCGAGGGCGTCGACCCGCTGGTCGATGAGGTCGCGCACGGAATCCGGGAGGTCCCGGGCGTTGAGGTCCGGCACCCGGCCGCCCTGCTCGGCGAGCGATTCGAGGAAGAAGGGGTTGCCGCCGGTGCGGTCCCGCAGCGGTCCGGCCAGCTCGGTGGCATCGGCGATCCCTCGGCTGGCCAGCAGCTCGGCGACGTCGTCGCTCGACATGCCGCCCACCTCGATCTGGTCGAGGCGGTCGTCACGGCGCAGGTCGGCGAGGAGGCGGTCGAGGTCGGCGGTGCTGCGCCCGGCCGGGCGGCGGACCGTGGCGAGGATCAGGAGGCGGCCGGTCTGCTCCTGGCGGATCAGGTGCTCGATGAGGGTGAGGGTGGACCGGTCGGCCCACTGCACGTCGTCGACCACCCAGATGATCGGTGCCGACGACGCCACGTCGCCCAGGACCTCGGCCAGCGCCTCGTACAGGTCGTAGCGGCTGGCATCGGTGGGGGCGTCGACGAGCTCGGCCTGATCGTCGCTGGGCAGGAGGATGCGCAGCGCCGGGCGCGGGTCGACGATGGCGCTCAAGATGTCGGGGTTGACCGCTCGGAGCGCGGTGCGCAGGCCCTCGGCTGCGGGCTGGTACGCCACCAGGTTCTCGGCGGTGCACCGACCCCAGAGGACGTGGGTCCCGGCCGCGTGCGCCCGCTGGCAGAACACCTGGGCGAGCCGGGTCTTGCCCATGCCCGACTCGCCCGAGAGGGTGACGAGCCGACGGCCCCCGGCGCGGACCGCCTCCCACGCCTGGTCGAGCGCGTCGAGTTGCCGGTCGCGCCCCACGAAGGCGGTGCGGGCCCGGCGCTCGGTCACAGCCGGGGGGAGGTCGAGGGGGCCGGGCGTGACGGGCACCCGGACGAAGCTGCCGCCGAGGCCGGGGGCCACCACCGGATCGGGACGGTCGGGGGCGGACGGCACGTGGGTGGCGAGATCGAGCGACGGGTCCCGCCCGGCCACGGCCTCGGCCAGGCGGACCAGGTCGGGGCTCGGGTCCAGCCCCAGCTCCTCGGCCAGGTGCTCGCGGGTCGACTCGTACGCCTGGAGCGCCTCGGGCTGGCGGCCGCAGCGGTACAGGGCCAGGACCAGCTGCTCGGCGAGGCGCTCCCGCAGCGGGTGCGCGTCCACCGCGGCGGCCAGCTCGCCCACGATCGTGGCGTGTCGGCCCAGCTCCAGGAGGAGGCGGAAGCGCTCCTCGACCGCAGCGAGGCGCAGCTCGTCGAGGCGGACGGCC
>Ga0182736_1001213_pt1 | contig 27316 bp, 23 predicted proteins | sample eDN5th30CKraftBY_FD_128882 | JGI IMG/M metagenome (GOLD analysis project Ga0182736, IMG submission 128882) | Enriched backyard soil microbial communities from Emeryville, California, USA - eDNA 5th pass 30_C Kraft BY (version 2) (version 2) | ecosystem: Environmental > Terrestrial > Soil >...
CCTGGGCCGCGACCTGGTCGGCGTCGCCGCCGCGGTGGTGGCGGCCGCTCTCGTGGCGCCCGCGCTCGTCGCCACCGGACTGCTGGACGCCGGAGTTGGTGTTGCTCGCGGTCTGGGCGTTCTGGACCTGCGTGCCGCCGATGTTGCCGATGTTGCCGACGTTGAGGGCGGGGGCGACGCCCGCGGTGATGCCGATGAGGCTCGGGCCCTGGGCCGCGACCTGGTCGCCGCCGCCACGGTGGTGCCGGCCGCTCTCGTGCCGCCCGCGCTCGTCGCCACCGGCCTGCTGGATGCCGCCGTTGGTGTTGCTGCCGGCCTGCGCGTTCTGCAGCTGCGTGCCGCCGATGTTGCCGATGTTGCCGACGTTCGCGGCCGGGTCGACGCCGAGCACGGCCCCGACGAGGTCCCCCGCCTGGAACGCGTGCTGGCCGCCGGTGCCGCAGCCGGCCTGCTGGATGCCGCCGTTGGTGTTGCTGCCGGCCTGGGCGTTCTGCGCCTGGGCCCCGAACAGGTTGAGGATGTTGCCGACGTTGGCCGCCGGGTTCACGCCCGCGACGACGTCGACGAGGCTGCCGCCCTGGACCGCGGTCTGGTCGCCGCAGTCGCCGCCGTTGCCGCCGTGGTGGTGGCCGTGACCGCCCGGGCCCCCGTAGTTGTCGTCGTCACCCGCGAACGCGACACCCGGGACCGCGACGACGATCGGCAGGGCCAGGGCTGCCCCGGCGACGGCGCGGCGGGCGGTGGTGCTGAGCTGCATCGGACGTTCTCCTCGTGTGCGTCACCGGGCCGGCCCGGCATCCGACCGTCGTCCACTGTGGACGAACGGGGGAGTCCGGTGTCGGGTCGGGTTCCTCCGGCGGGGGGTTACGGACGGTGGCGAGTCGACCACCGTGTCGATCACTCCAACGAGACCCACACGATGGGGTTACGAACGATTCTGGGATGTGGTCCAGGTCACTGATTTTCCGAGAAAATCGGACATAGCTGTCCAATATTGCCACGCAGCGTGACTCTCGATCGTGTGCTCACTTACTCACGGTCACGTCGCTCTCCGCCAGGGCGCGAGAGATCGCCCGGGCGGTCGCGCGCACGACGGGGACGTACGAGTGCGGGTTGGTGCCCTCCGCCGGGACGACGACCGACAGCGCGGCGACGACCGTCCCGTCCGGACCGGACACGGGCGCGGCGACCGACAGCGAGATCAGCTCGATCTGCCGGTCGCTGATGGCGACGCCGGTGGTACGGACGTCGGCGAGCATGCGGCGCAGCTCCTCGGGGTCGCAGACGGTCTTCTCCGTGTAGCGGCGCAGCGGCCCGGCCAGCACCCGTTCACGCAGCTCCGGGTCGGCGTGCGCGAGCAGGACCAGCCCGACGCCGGTGGCGTGCAAGGGCAGCCGCAGCCCGACACGGGTGAGGACGTGCACCGAGGCACGGCCCGCCAGGCGTTCGAGGTAGACGACCTCGGTGCCGTCGAGCACTGCGAGCTGGACGTTCTGCCGCGTCACCTCGTAGAGGTCCTCCAGGAACGGCATGGCGGTCTCGCGTAGGCCCAGCGAGCGCGGCGCCAGGGCGCCGACCTCCCAGAGCCGCAGTCCCACGTGGTAGCGACCGTCGTCCCCGCGTTCGAGCGCGCCCCACGCGGTCAGCTCGCCGACGAGCCGGTGCGCGGTGCTCAGCGGGAGCCCCGCCCGCGTCGCGAGCTCGGTGAGCGTGAGCCGCGGGCGGTCGGCGGAGAACGCGGCGAGGAGGTCGAGCACCCGCGCGGTCACCGTCGACATGTCGGACATCCTTCCGGTGGGCGGAAGTCGGGTCGAGTCCGGGGCGCCGACCGGCGACGCTGCCCCTCATGCGCACCCAGGTCGCGATCGTCGGCGCCGGGCCTGCGGGATTGCTGCTCTCGCACCTGTTGGCCCGGCGCGGCGTCGACTCGGTCGTCGTCGAGGCGCGCAGCCGCTCCTACGTCGAGCACCGGGTCCGGGCAGGTGTCCTCGAGCACCCGACCGTCGAGCTGCTGCGCGCCGAGGGCGTGGGCGCCCGCATGGACGCCCACGGCATGCCGCACGAGGGCATCTCGCTGCTGTTCGACGACACCTTGCACCACATCGACTTCGCCGACCTCGTCGGGCGCGGCATCGTCGTCTACGGGCAGCAGGAGGTCGTCAAGGACCTCATCGCCGCGCGGCTGCGCGACGGCGGGACGATCGAGTTCGAGGCCGCGGACGTCGCCCTGCACGGGCTGACGACGGACCGTCCCTCGGTCTCCTTCACCGACGTCGCCGGGATCACCCGCGAGATCGAGTGCGACGTCGTCGCCGGTTGCGACGGCTTCCACGGCCCGAGCCGGCAGGCGTTCGCGCCCACCGTCGTCGAGCGGGCCTACCCGTTCGGCTGGCTCGGTGTCCTCGCCGAGGCCGCGCCCACGCACGAGGAGCTCGTCTACGCCGCCGCCGACCGCGGGTTCGCGCTCTACTCGATGCGCAGCCCGCAGGTGACGCGGCTCTACCTGCAGGTCCCGGCCGACGAGGACGTCGCGGCGTGGTCGGACGCACGGATCTGGGACGAGCTGGGTACCCGGCTCGGCGGGATGGCGCTCAACGAGGGGCCGTTCCTGGAGAAGCCGTCGATCACCGGGATGCGCAGCATGGTGGCCGAGCCGATGCGGCACGGCAGGCTCTTCCTCGCGGGCGACGCCGCGCACATCGTCCCGCCGACCGGCGCCAAGGGCATGAACCTGGCCGTCGCCGACGTGGCGGTCCTCGCCGACGCCCTCGAGCACTTCTTCCACCGCGGTTCCGACCGCGGCCTCGACGAGTACTCGGCCACCTGCCTGCGCCGGGTGTGGCGCGCGGAGCACTTCTCGTCGTACATGACCGAGATGCTGCACCGCTTCGACCCCGGCACCGAACGCGGCGACGCGTTCGGCCGCGCCCTGCAGCTGTCGCAGCTGCGCTACACCGTCTCGTCGCGCGCCGCGGCGACGAGCCTGGCGGAGAACTACACCGGACTGCCGCACGGAGGTATCGCGTGACCCGAGCCCGCCCCGCACCGTTCACCCCGCCGCCCGACGGCACCCACCCGCCGCTGGACTACGCCGCGTACCGCAGCACCGGGCTGCGCGCGCCGTCGCAGCCGCCGATCGTGCTGCCGCACCGGCTCACCGAGGTCACCGGGCCGCTGCTGGGGGCCGAGCGGATCGGGCCGTCGGACCACGACCTGACGGCCCAGCACGCGGGCGAACCCATCGGCCAGCGGATCATCGTCTCCGGCCGGGTCCTCGACTCCGACGGCCGCCCGGTGCCCGACACCCTCGTCGAGGTGTGGCAGGCCAACGCGGCGGGCCGCTACGCCCACGCCCGGGACAACTGGCCCGCGCCGCTGGACCCCAACTTCACCGGCGGCGGCCGGGTCGTGACGGACTCGTCGGGCAACTACTCGTTCACGACGATCCGACCCGGCGCCTACCCGTGGGGCAACCACCACAACGCCTGGCGTCCCGCGCACATCCACTTCTCGCTGTTCGGGACGGCCTTCACGCAGCGCCTCGTCACGCAGATGTACTTCCCGGACGACCCGCTCTTCGACCAGGACCCGATCTTCAACTCGGTGCCCGACCCGAAGGCGCGCGAGCGGATGATCTCGCGTTTCGACCTCGACGCGACCCGTGCCGAGTGGGCGCTGGCCTTCCGGTGGGACATCGTCCTGCGCGGCCGCGAGCAGACCCCGTTCGAGGAGCCGCACGATGACTGAGCAGTCCGTGTCCGGGCAGCCCGTGTCCGAGCAGTCCGTGTCCGGGCGCCGTCCGCTCGGCCTGACCCCGTCGCAGACCGTCGGGCCGTTCCTGAGCCTGGGCCTGCCCTGGCCCGACGGCGGCGACGTCGTGGCCGAGGGGACCGACGGTGCGATCCGGATCGGGGGCGTCGTGCGCGACGGGGCGGGCGAGGTCGTGCCGGACGCGCTCGTCGAGACCTGGCAGGCCGACCCCGAGGGCAACTTCGACCACCCGGACTCGGCGGAGCGCAGCACCTTCCGCGGGTTCGGCCGCTGCCCGACCGACGGCGACGGGCACTGGGAGATCCGGACCCTCAAGCCCGGCGCGGTCGACGGGCAGGCCCCGCACGTCGACGTCAGCGTGTTCGCGCGCGGCCTGCTCGACCGCGTCGTCACCCGGATCTACTTCCCGGACGAGGAGGCCGCGAACGCGGCCGACCCGGTGCTGGCCACCGTCCCGGCCGACCGGCGTGCGACCCTCGTCGCAACGGCGACGGCGCCGGCAGAGCTGCGTTTCGACATCACGTTGCGCGGCAACGACGAGACCGTGTTCTTCCAGGTCTGAGCGGCGCTTCTCACAGGCGATCCACAGCTCGTCGCGAGCGCAGATCCATCCCGAGCGGGAACACTGGGATCAAGGACGGAGCCCGGTGTGACGGTGGTGGGGGGCGCGGCATGGCGAACGGTGCGGTCGAGCAGGGCAGGCGCGGGCTGCGCCTGCACCCGCCGACGCCGTCGCCGGCCGCGCTGCGGCGCCTCGACGGGCTGCGTGAGCGGCACCCGGAGCTGCGCCGGCTGGTGCGCTTCGCCGTCGTCGGTGCCACCGGGACCGGGCTCAACGCCCTGTTCTACCTCGCAATGCGGACCTGGCTGCCGCCGGTGCCCGCCAACATCGTCGCGCTGCTGGTGAGCACCGCGCTCACCACCGAGATGAACCGGCGGTTCACCTTCGACGGGGTGGTCGCGCCACGGTGGCGGGCGTCGGTGCAGGACGTGTGCACCGTCGTCTTCTACGCGTTCTACAGCTCCGGCGTGCTGCTCCTGCTCGACTGGGTCGATCCCGCCGCGGCCGCGTGGGAGGAGGCGGCCGCGGTGGCCGCCGCGAGCGTGCTCGGCGGGCTGCTGCGCTTCCTCGCGATGCGCTACTGGGTCTTCGTGCCGTTGCGCCGGTGAGTGGAGTCGTGCCGGTGGGTGGAATCGTGCGCCCGGACGACGTGCCACGGCTCGGGGACGCCCGCAGGCAGGCCCCGCGCGCGCCGGTCGAGCAGGCCCGCCAGCAGGACCGCGAAGAGCGTCCGCAGCGTCTCGTCGAGCGGCAGGGCCAGCACCGCGAGCGACGGGTCGGCCTCGTACGCCGCACGCATGGCCTGCGACGGGCAGCTGTGCGACCAGACGGCGCCCGCCGCCATCAGCGCGGCCGCGGCGAACGCGACCGCGTCCTCGCCCAGCTCGGGTAGCACGCCCGCCACGACGTCGGCCAGCGTGCCGAGGTCACCGAGCGACGTGCGCTTGAACCGGGCCGCGACGTCGGGGGAGACGTTGTGCTCCAGCACCGACGCCTGGGCCGCGAGGAGGTCGCACAGGACCGGTCGTCCCCGCAGCGACGCGCCGAGCGCCGTCGCGAGCTGCTCGGCGCGCTCGGCGGGGCCGGTCGAGTCGACGGCGGCGGGCAGGTCCGAGCGCAGCGCGTCGAGCCACTCCTGCAGGGCGGCGTGCAGCAGCTCGAGCAGGACGGCCTCGCGGGAGTCGAAGTAGCGCAACACGTTCGACTTCGCGAGCCCGACGCGGCGGGCCAGCTCGTTGAGCGTCACGTCCGCGACCGGCATCTCGGCGAGCATCACCGAGGCGGTGTCGAGGATCGACCGCCTGCGCTCCGCGCGCTGCTCCGGGCTGCGGGCCCGCTGGAACGTCATGCGTCACAGATTACAGACCGACGGTGCCTTGTTTTCGGACCGGCGGTCCGTTAACGTCGGACGGACTAAGAGACCGACGGTCTGAAAAGAGGTCGCCCATGTACGCCGTCCCCGACCAGCGCGGCAGGCGCATCGTCGTCACCGGGGCCAACAGCGGGACCGGCCGCGAGGCCACCGCCCGGCTCGCGGCCGCGGGCGCCCGCGTCGTCATGGCCGTGCGCAACACCGACAAGGGCGAGGCCGCGCGCGCCGACATCCTGCGCGGACGCCCCGGCGCCGAGGTCGAGGTCCGCAGGCTCGACCTCGCCGACCTGGCCTCGGTCGCGGAGTTCGCCCAGGGGCTCGTCGACGACGGCGAGCCGCTGCACGTCCTGGTCAACAACGCCGGGGTGATGGCCCCGCCGCGGCGGTTCACCACCGCCGACGGGTTCGAGCTGCAGTTCGGCAGCAACTTCCTCGGCCCCTTCGCTCTGACGGTGCGGCTGCTCCCGCTGCTGCTGCGGGCCGACGCGCCCCGCGTCGCGACGATGAGCAGCAGCGCCGCCTGGCTCGGCCGCATCCGGTTCGACGACCTGCAGTGGACCCGGCGCCGGTGGAGCCCGATGCGGTCCTACGCGCAGTCCAAGCTCGCCGACATGCTCATGGCCCAGCAGCTCGCCGACATCACCCGCCGCCGCGGCTGGGACCTGCGCAGCACCTGCGCGCACCCGGGCTTCACCCGCACGAACCTGCAGACGGCCGGTCCGACGCTCGGGGGCGGCCGCACCTCGCCGATGGCCGGCGTGCCGCCGTTCGTGCCGTCGCAGGACGTCGTCGTCGGGGCCGAGCCGCTGCTGTACGCGATCGCCGATCCGGGTGCGCGAAACGGCGGCTACTGGGGTCCCGACGGTGCCTTCGGACTCGTCGGGGAGACCGCCCCGGCCCGGCTGCCGTGGCACGGGCGCGACCTCGCCGTCGCGTCCCGGCTGTGGGCCGAGGCCGAGCGGCTCACGGGCGTGACCCTGCCCGTCGCCGCGCCCTCGTGAGTGGCGTCGGCGGCCGTGGCCAGTGGCGCGCTCACAGCGGGTCGCAGCCCCACAGCTCGACGAGGGCGGCGCGACGGGCGGGCCGGTCCAGCCCGCGCAGGTCGGCGACACCCCGTTCGGTGACGACGACCTCGACGTCGTGCGAGGCCGTCGTGACGGGCCGGGACAGCCGGGAGACCAGCGTCGGACGGTCGCGGTGGCGGCTGGCCAGCGCGATGACCGAGAGGCCGCCGACGCAGCGCGCACCGGCCGCGGCGAAGTCGGGATGCCCGCCGATCAGTCCGGTCGTGCGCGCGCCGATGCCCTCGACGTTGACCTGGCCGTCGACGTCGATCTCCAGCGCCGCGTTGAGCGCCACCAGCGGCGGGAGGTCGGCCGCCGACAGCCGCCCGACGTCGTGGGTGACCTCCACGGGGTGCAGCAGCCGACGGCCGTCGGCCCAGTCGTAGAGCCGCCGCGAGCCGATCAGGTAGGCGCACACCGGATCGTCGAGCAGCAGCCCCTTGGCGTCGAGGTCGACGACGGGTTCGGGCAGCAGGCCGGAGTCGATCCGGACGGGCGCGCGCAGCGCCGACACCATCGCCGCGGCCAGCCGGCCCGGTCCGACCTGGACGCGGGCGCCCTCGGGCACCAGTGCCGCGACGTGCTCGGCGATGGCGACGTCGTCGGGGGTGGGGTCGGGCGTCGAGACCTCGGCGGGACCGGCGGCCGGGTCGTCGGACTCCGCGACGACGGTGATCGCGGCGTCGGGCAGCGGGGGCCCGCTGTCGGCGTGCGGGGCCGTGTGCGAGACCAGCGCCGCGACGGGCACCCCCGCCTCGACCAGCCGCCGCGCCCAGCCCGCGTCACCGGCCATCCGGTAGCCGTCGGGGTCGCGCACCAGCGTCGCGACCAGCAGGTCGGGACGCAGCACGCCCGAGACGAGCGACGGCACCGCCGAGAGCCGGCTCGGCACGAACCGGACGACGCCGGAGTCGATCCACGGCCGCAGCGTCGGCCCGCCCGCGACGGTCACGGCGTCGGCGAAGGCGGCCGGGTCGAGCTCGGGCGCGGGCGCCGGCAGCCAGCCCAGCAGCAGCGACACGTCGCCGACCGCCGCGGCGGCCCGCGACAGCTCGGCGTGCAGCGGGCGCGGTGAGCTGCAGCCGTCGGCGAGCCCGACGCGCATGCCGGGACGGACGAGGTCGGTGAGGGTGACGGGCACGTCGCCGATTCGACCACAGCCGCGCGCTCGGACCGGCGTGGTCCGGATCACCGGCCTAGATTCGGGGCATGACCACCGATCAGGCGGAGCAGGGCGCGTTCGTCCGGGCACCGCTGGGCGTGCAGGAGAGAATCACCGCGGACGGTTCGTCGCCGTGGCCCGTGGAGGCCGGCCGCTACCGGCTCGTCGTCGCGCGGGCGTGCCCGTGGGCGAACCGGACGGTGATCGTGCGCAGGCTCCTCGGCCTGGAGGACGCGTTCTCGCTGGGGATCGCCGGGCCGCTGCACGACGAGCGCAGCTGGCGGTTCCACAACGACCCCGGCGACAAGGACCCGGTGCTGGGCATCGAGTACCTCGGCGAGGCCTACCGCGCCGCCGACCCCGACTACTCCGCGGGCGTCACGGTGCCGGCGATGGTGGAGATCGCGAGCGGCAAGGTCGTCAGCAACGACTACGCGAACATGACGCTCGACTTCTCCACCCAGTGGACGGCGTTCCACCGTGACGGCGCCCCCGACCTCTACCCCGAGGCCCTGCGCGCCGAGATCGACGAGATCAACGAGGGCGTGTTCCACGACGTCAACAACGGCGTCTACAAGTGCGGGTTCGCCACCAGCCAGGAGGCCTACGACAAGGCCTACACCGCGCTGTTCCGACGGCTGGACCTGCTGGCCGACCGGCTCGCGACCCGTCGCTACCTCATGGGCGACACCATCACCGAGGCCGACGTGCGACTGTGGGTGACGCTCGCGCGGTTCGACGCCGTCTACCACGGCCACTTCAAGTGCAACCGGTCGAAACTCTCCGAGATGCCGGTGCTGTGGGCCTACGCCCGCGACCTGTTCCAGACGCCCGGCTTCGGCGACACGATCGACTTCGCCCAGATCAAGCAGCACTACTACGGCGTGCACCACCAGGTGAACCCGTCGGGCGTCGTGCCGCTGGGGCCCGACCTGCGCAACTGGCTCGACCCGCACGACCGGGAACAGCTGGGCGGGCGCCCCTTCGGCGACGGGACCCCGCCGGGCCCCGTCCGGGAGGGGGAGCGGGTCCCGCCGCTGTCGTGACCGGACACGCCCACGGGAGTGGGCCGGATGCCCCACGGCCGCGGCGCCTGGGACCATCGAGGTGATGTCCCCGCGCCGAACGCTCCGCCCCCGCCGTACGCGTGCCGTCGTCCCGATCCTCGTCGGACTCGTCGGCGGTGCCCTGCTCGGTGGCATCGGGGTCGCGGCGGGAGCGGGCGGCCCGGCGCTGACGTCGCAGGCCGTGCCGGCGACCGGCGCCGCCCAGCCCGGTGGCGCACCGGCCGCGGCGGCCCCCACGACGGCGGCCGCCGAACCGGCCGCGCCGAGCTGCACCGGGCTCGTCGACGCGATGTCCACCCGCGACCGGTTGGCACAACGGCTCATGGTCGGCGTCGATCCGTCCGACCCGGCCGCGGCCGTCGCGCTCGTGAAGAGCTCGCACGTCGGCGGGATCTTCGTCGGCGGCAACCCGACCGCCCTGCTGCAGAACGGGAAGCTCGCCGCGGTGCAGGCGGCGTCACCGACGAAGGTCGCCGTCGCGGTCGACGACGAGGGCGGTCGAGTCCAGCGCATCGACGCGCTCGACGGCTCGATGCCCAGCGCCCGCGTCATGGCGAAGACGAAGACGCCCGACCAGGTGCGGGCCATCGCCAAGACGCGGGCGGCGGCGCTCGTGGCCCGCGGCGTGACGATGGACTTCGCCCCGGACGCCGACGTCAGCGACCAGCCGGCGAACGCCGTCATCGGCGACCGCTCGTTCTCGAACGATCCCGCCGTCGTCACCCGGTACGCGCAGGCGTTCGCCGAGGGGCTGCACGACGGCGGGATCACCGCGGTGCTCAAGCACTTCCCCGGGCACGGCCACTCCACCGGCGACTCGCACCTCGGCCGGGTGAGCGTCCCGCCGCTCGCGCAGCTGCGCACCGACGACCTGCTGCCCTACGCGAACCTCGTCGGGCCCGGGAAGCCGTTGCACGCCACGGGGGCCGCGGTCATGGTCGGGCACCTCGACGTCCCCGGCCTGACGACCGACCTGCCGTCCTCGCTCACCCCCGCCGTCTACGACCTGCTGCGCACCGACTACGGCTTCGACGGGATGGTCGTCACCGACGACCTCGGTGCCATGAAGGCGATCTCCGGGGAGTTCGCGCTGCCGCAGGCGACGGTCAAGGCGCTCGCGGCGGGGGCGGACATGGCGCTGTCGTCCGACGTCGGGCCGGTGACGCCGACCCTCGACGCGCTGCAGCGGGCGCTGGCCGACGGGACGTTGACCGCGCAGGCCAACGACCGCGCCGTTGCCCGCATCCTGGCGAACAAGGGCCTCTGCGGCTGAGGCCCGGCCCGCCCCCACGGCGTTGCAGGAACGGCACTTTCCCGCAACTGGACTGCGGGAAAGTGCCGTTCCTGCAGTGCGGGCAGGCCCACCCCGCCGGACCTCGCCACTCACCGGGTCACGAGCGCAGGGCCTTCGCCATTCCGCGCTGGACGGCGTCGGCGAGGTAGGGGCGCAGCTGCGCGGGCGGGACGATCCGGTCGACCGACCCGACCTGCTGGGCGCGCTCGATGCTGTGCTTCGCGTCGAACTCCTCGGCCACCTGCCCCAGCTGCACCGACCGGACCTGGGCCCGCGTCTGCGCCAGCTCCGAGCGCAGCCGCGCCACCTCCGTCTGCACCCCCGTCTCGACGGCCTCCGCCAGCGCCGCCTCGAGTGCGGCGACGGCCGGGTCGGCCGCGGTGCGCCGGTTGACCTCGCCGGAGAAGACCACGGCGGCCGCGGGGGCGCCGCCGAGCACCGAGGCGTAGGAGCCCTCGATCGCGGCGACCTCCATGTTGTCGTTCAACGTCTTCGAGAAGACGACGAACGCGCCGCCGTGGTAGCGCGACACGACGCAGAACACGATCGGCCCGTCGAAGTTGACGACGGCCCGCCCGATCTCCGCGCCGTACTCCAGCTGCAGGCCACGCAGCGACTCGGGGGAGCCGTCGAAGCCCGACAGGTTGGCCAGCACCACGACGGGTCGGTTGCCGCTGGCGGCGTTGATCGCGCGGGCCATCTTCTTCGACGACCGCGGGAACAGCGTCCCGGCCGTCCACTGCGACGGGCCGTCGACGGGTGAGAGCCCGCGCCGCGCCAGCGGCCGTGACTCGATCCCCAGCAGCGCGACGGGCTGCCCGCCGAGGTGGGCGTCGAGCACGACGACGGACTCGGCGTCGTGCATGTCGGCCCAGCGTTCGAGCGTCGGGTGGTCGGCGTCCGCGACGCCGCGCAGCAGCGAGCGGATGTCGAAGGGCTTCTTGCGTTCGCGGTTGGTGGCCGGGGCGAACACCTCGCCGAGGCGGGTGAACTCGCAGCCCGCGCCGACGTGCGGGGAGTCGCTGATGTCGCGGTCCACCGGGTCGGAGGTGGGCGCCGGGCGCGGGAACCGCTCGCCCGGCGCGGTGTAGGTGTGCGCGTAGTGGGCGAGCAGCACGTCGACCGCCCCGGAGAGGTCGGGCGCCCAGTACTGCGCCTGCCCGTTGGGGCCCATGATCCGGTCGTAGCCGCCGATGCCGAAGTTGTCCTCGGCCGAGACCCCGCCGGAGTAGTCGAGCGACTGCTTGCCGGTGAGCACCATGGCGGAGTCGGGCGTCATGACGAGGATGCCCTTGGTGTGCATGAGCATCGTGGCCTCGGCGTTCCAGTACGGCTGGGCGCCGACGTTGATGCCGGTGACGACGACGTTGATCTCCCCGCCGTCCTGGGTGAACTCGACGATCGCCCGCAGCGCCCGGGAGATCCAGTCCATGTTCTCGACGCCGGAGTCCATCGCGATCTTCGCGCCCGCCGAGACGGCGAACCACTCGACCGGCGCGTCGAGCCGGCGTGCCAGGTCGATCGCGGCGACGACCCTGGCGCACTCGGGCTCGGCCAGCGCGCCGAGGGCCTTCGTCGGGTCGCCGATGACGACGACGCGCGTCATGCCCTCGGGGTAGCGCTCGGTCGCCGTCGTGACGACGCCGAGGACCAGGTTGGCGGTGTTGCCGCCCGGGGCGCGGTCGACGGGCACGGCCGTGCCCGACTCGTCGAGGTCGTACTCGACGAAACGCCCGGGCGAGCCGACCGGGTCCGGGTTGCGCGAGACCAGGGGCACCAGCTCGTAGGGGTAGACGGCGCCGCGCCGGCGCGCCCGGATGACCTTCTGGGTGTAGGCGTCGAGCTCGCGCAGCGGCAGCGTCGGCGGCTCGGTGACGCGCAGCGTCAGCCCCGCGCCGGGCGGGCGGGACATGCGCAGCATGAGCTCGCGGGTGCCCTCCTCACCGGGGATGCTCGTGCGGAACTGGACGAGCACCTGCTCCAGGCCCAGCCCGTCGGTACGCGGCGCGAGCGTGCGGACGACGGCGTCGAGGTCCTGCAGCGGCACGTCGACGACGGGCCACACGTAGAGCAGCACCCGGTTCCAGTCGAGCTTGGCCGACCGCGGGTCCGCCGCCCGTGCCGCCCGCATGCTGTCCAGGCACGCGTCGAGGGTGCGCTCCAGCTCGGGCAGTCCGCTGATCGTGCCGGACTCGTCGCGGTCGAGGGTCAGCGCCCGGACGTCGGCCAACGCGATGAGCCGCTGGTCCTCGGGCAGCGTGCGGCCCTGGGCGCGGAACAGGTGCACGTCGACGGCGGACGGCAGCCGGGTCAGCTCGAACCCGGACAGCCGCCACACGCCGAGCCGCTCGGCGACCATCGGGTGCAGCCCGCGCAGGGTGCGGTCCTCGACGGGGGCGCCGTCGGGCCCGGCCCGGAAGGTGAACCACATCGTCGTCCCGTTGCCGTCGCCGTCGGCGCGGCGCACCGCGACGGCGACGCGGCCGACCGCCGCCGGGATCTGCCCGACCTTCGCCGCGATCCGCTCGGCGCGGGCGTCGGGTTCGGCGCCCGCGGAGTCGTCGGAGGTGACGTAGAGGTCGATGAGCGCGATGTTGCCGGGCGGCAGCGTGCCGATCATCCGGTGCAGGTCGGTGGAGACGGCGGCGGGCGCGTCGGCGCCCGGGTCGTCGACGCCGGCGCGGCCGCTGGCGACCGTCGCGAGGACGGTGTACGCGTGCCCGCCGGCGGTGTAGGACGTCGTGAGCAGCGGCCGGCCGTCGTGGTGGGCGACCTCGACCGGGGCGACGGGCCGGATCCGGTAGTAGCGGCGCGTCATCACCTCGAGCATCGCCGCGTGCTGCTGCTCGGTGAACACCTCGAGGATCGGCTCGCCGGCGGCGACGATCTCCTCGATCGCGGCCGCCCGCTCGGGCCCCTCGGCGGGCAGCGTGACGAGCCGCCGCGCGACCTCCTCCTGCACCGCGCGGCGGGCCTCGGTGATCCGCGGCGCGTCGAAGCAGCGGTAGCGCACCTGCCTCGCGACGTCGCCGACGACCGGGAAGCGCAGCTGCGTGGCCGTGACGAGGTTGTCGAGCATCTGCCGGTAGCGGTCGCGGGCGTCGGCGGGCAGCGCGTCGGGATGGTGCAGCCGCCACTGCAGCAGTTCGGAGAGCACGGCGGCCTGCGCGCGGGCGCGGCGGTGGGCCAGGAAGATCCGGTAGAGCGCCGGGCCGAGATCGGGCGAGGGCTCCAGGTCGGTCACGCCGTAGTGCGCCAGCGCGCGGCGCAGGCGGGTCCGGAACGACTCGGGCAGCCCTTCGGCGTCGGCGTCGCGCGAACGCAGGTAGGCGTAGAGGAACTCCTGGGGGTTGCGGGCCGCCTCGGCGTCGATCGTCGAGCCGTCGGGGGCCTCGCCGTCGGCCGCGCGACGGTTGCGCGACAGCGCCCCGAGGTCGGCGAAGATCTGCAGGACGTCGATCTCGCCCGCGACGGTGCGCGGGTCGCCCGCCGGCAGCTCCTCGCGGGCGGCGGCCAGCCGGGCCAGCAGCGGCCGGGCCTCCCGCTCGTCGACGTCGAACCCCAGGACCAGCGCGCGCAGCGCGGCGAGGGCGTCGGCGGCGCGGGTGGCCGGGTCGGCGGTCGCCGTGCGGTCGTCGAACGCGGCGAGGTCGACGCGGTCGACCGCGTCGCCCGCGGTGTCGCCGGACTCGTCGGGCTCCAGCCGCACGAGCTTCGTGCCGCCCTCGACCTGGGTGTTCGCGGCGACCAGGATCTCCGCGACCGTTCCGGACACCGGCGCGCGCAGCGCGGTCTCCAGCTTCATCGACTCGACGACCGCGAGCACGTCGCCCTCGGCGACGACGTCGCCCACCGACACCGGGATCGCGACGACCATCGCCGGCGCCGGCGCGCGGACCAGGCCCGCCTCGCCGCCGGAGATGCGGTGCACGGCCCCGTCGACCTCGACGAGGTAGTCGGGCCCCTGCGCGACCGAGAGCACCGAGTACGTGTGCCCGGCGACGGTGAGCCGCCGCTCGAACCGCCCGGAGCGCTCGACGTCGACGTCGACGGCCTGGGTGTCGCGCAGCCCCGGCGCGGCGGGCAGGTCGAGCTCGACGCGGTAGCGCCGCGGTCGCGACCGGGCCACCCGCAGCCGGTAGGACTGGCCGCCCGCACGGACGTCGACCTGGTACCAGGTCTCGTGCCCGACCTCGGGACGGCCGCGCTCGGCCGACAGGAACAGCCGCTGCTGCTGCCGCTCGACGTGCGCGTCGTGCGCCTCGACCGCCGTCGCCAGCAGTGCGACGTCGAGGCGCCGGGGCGGGGTGTAGCCGCCCGCCATCATCGTGTCGAGCCACGTCGTGTCCAGGTCGCCGGAGGCGACCTCGGGCCGGTCGAGCAGGTCGAGCAGGAACGCCTTGTTCGTGGTCCCGCCGTCGATCACCGCGGCGGTCTGCCGGACCGCCCGCGAGAGCCGGGCACGGGCCTCGTCGCGGTCGCGGCCCCACGCGATCACCTTGGCGATCATGGAGTCGAACTGCGACGGGATGACGTCGCCCGCCGCGACGCCGGTGTCGACGCGCACGCCCGGCCCGCTGGGCAGGGCGAGGTGCTCGATGCGGCCGGGGGCGGGGGCGAAGCCGCGCTCGGGGTCCTCGGCGGTGAGCCGGGCCTCGATGGCGTGCCCCCGCGGGGGCGGGGCCGACGGGGCGATCTCGGCCAGCGTCCCGCCGCCCGCGACGTGCAGCTGCAGCTTGACGATGTCGACGCCCGTCGTCGCCTCGGTGACGCAGTGCTCGACCTGCAGCCGGGTGTTGACCTCGAGGAACGACAGCAGCCGCTCCTTGGGCTCGTAGAGGAACTCGACGGTGCCCGCGTTGACGTAGCCGGCCGCGCGCACCAGTTCGGCCGCCGAGGTGCGCAGCAGCTGTTCCTGCTCGGCGTCCAGCGCCGTCGACGCCGACTCCTCGATGACCTTCTGGTTGCGCCGCTGCACCGAGCAGTCGCGCACGCCGAGCGTCCACACGTCGCCGGTGGCGTCGGCGACGACCTGCACCTCGACGTGGCGGCCGCCGCGGATCGCGCGCTCGAGGAAGACCGTCGCGTCACCGGCGGTCTTCGACGCCTCCGACGACGCGCGGGTGAAGGCCTCGTCGAGCTCGTCGGGTGACGTGACGAGCCGGATGCCGCGCCCGCCGCCGCCCGCGGTGGCCTTGACCATCAGGGGGTAGCCGATCGTCTCGGCGTGGCGGCGCGCCTCGGCGACGTCGGCCACCGGGCCGCCGCTCCACGCGGCCATCGGGACGCCCACCTGCGCGGCCAGCAGCTTCGACTCGATCTTGTCGCCCAGCCGGTGCATGACCTGCGACGACGGCCCGACGAACGTGATCCCGAGCCGCTCGCACAGCGCGACGAAGTCGGCCCGCTCGGACACGAAGCCCCAGCCCGGCCACACCGCGTCGGCACCGCAGGCGCGCAGCGCCCGCTCCAGCTCGGCGTAGTCCAGGTACGGGCTCGGCCCCATGTGGTCGGGGTCGTCGGGCCCGATGAGGACGGCCTCGTCCGCCTCCCGCACGAACATCGCCCGCGCGTCCACCGCGGTGTGGACCGCGATCACGTGCAGCTGCGGGTGCCCCTCGGCGTTCCACTCACGGACGGCGTTGATCAGTCGCATCGCGGGTTCTCCGCGGTTCACGACGGCCAGTCGCGAAAAGGGTCGGCTGGTCCGTGGGTTCATGCAGCGATCATCCTCGGGCTCGTCCTGGTGTGTTCGTCGAGTCGACGGTGATGCTCCTACGGATCGGTCCCCGGTGGCACCCCGGCCCGCGCAGCTCACGTCCGTACTGATCGGTAGCCCTGACGGGCCGCTCCGGCGACCCGAGCCGATGTGACGGGGGTCGCACAACCGTCCGTGTGGGCGACCCCGGCCGGGCGCGACATAGTCTGCGGCGATGGCCCGTGTGTCCTATGTCAGCGCCGACGCCGTCCCCGACGGAGACCCCCACGGCGTCGCCGCCGCCCTGCGCAGGCTCCCCGACCTGCACGTGTTCGGGATGGTGGCGAACGCGTCCTCGGCACTGCGGCCGTGGCTGCGCTACGGCGGCGTCCTGCTCAACGACCTGTCCGTCGACCCGCTGCTGCGGGAGCTGGTGATCATGCAGGTCGGCCGTCTCGCCGCGCGCTACGAGTGGGAGCAGCACGTCGGCATCGCGCGGGCCGCGGGTGCGACCGACGAGCAGGTCGACGCACTCGACCGCGGCGAGCTCACCGCGCCCTGCTTCGACGCCCGGCAGACCGCGACGCTGCACGTCGTCGCCGACCTCGTGCGCGACGGGCAGGTCCCCGACGACCGCTACGCCGCGCTCGCGGCCCACCTCGACGAGCGCGAGATCGTCGAGGTCATGCTGCTCGCCGGGCACTACCTCGGGCTCGCCCGGATGATGACGGCCCTGCGCATCGACCCGGACGACGCCGCGGAGCTCGGCGCGATCCGCGCCAGCACCTGACCGCCCGGCGCCCGGGCACCCGGTCGCGGGACGCGTCATCCCGCGGCCGCGGTCGCTCCCGCGGCCTGTGCGTCCCACATGCAGATGACGACGGCGACGACGAACACCTGCAGCTCCTCGGCCATCCCCGGCAGCTCGGCGCGCGCCCCGCCGCGCCACACGCTGAGCCTGCGGACCTCACCGACCGGCATGCCGTCCGGGCCGAGCAGGTCCTGCTCGCTGCCCCAGAACGAGCGGCGGCGGAACCGGTAGGTCGTGCCGTCGGACTCGCTGATCGACCAGTTCCTGCGGCCCACCCGCTCGGCGACGGCCAGCGGCTCGGAGAGCACGTCGTCGGATCCGAGCACGCGGCAGAGCTCGTAGTGGCTGCCGAACCGGCGGGCGACCACGCGGTAGGACCGTCCGTCGCGCGTCTCGAACGTGCCGCCGCCCCTCCACGTGCTGCTGTCGAACGTCGCGGCGGGCCGGCCGTCGAGCGTCACCGCGTAGTGCGACCGCCAGAACCCGGTCTTCTCCGCCCTGACCGTCACTTCGGTCACCCCCTGTCGGCTCCCGACCCCACCAAATCGGGCACCGTCGCGCAACAACGGACCGTCCGGTCGGTCGGGAGGCTGCGCCGCGGACGCCGGGCGTGCATCATCGGCGGCGTGGACTTCGCCGAGGACGACGATCACCGTGCAATCCGTGAGGGGGTGCGCACCGTCTGCCGTGACTTCGGCGACGAGTACTGGCGCGCCTGCGACGCCGAGCACCGCTTCCCGTGGGACTTCTACAAGGCCATGGCCGAGGGCGGCTGGATCGGCATCGCGATCCCCGAGGAGTACGGCGGCGGTGGGCGCGGCATCACCGAGGCCTCGATCGTGCTGGAGGAGGTCGCCGCGTCCGGCGCCGGGATGAACGGCGCCAGCGCGATCCATCTGTCGGTGTTCGGGATGAACCCCGTCGTCAAGTACGGCAGCGAGGAGATGCGGGAGCGCTACCTCCCGCGGGTCGCGTCGGGCGACCTGCACGTCGCGTTCGGGGTGACCGAGCCGGACTCGGGGACCGACACGACGTCGATCACGACGCGGGCCCGGCTCGACGGCGACCACTACGTCGTTCGCGGCCAGAAGGTGTGGACGTCGAAGGCCGGCGACTGCGAGAAGGTCCTGCTGCTGGTGCGCACCACGCCGATCGAGGAGTGCGCCAAGCGCACCGACGGCATGACGCTGCTGCTGGCCGACCTGCAGGTCCCCGAGGTCGACATCCGGCCGATCCCCAAGCTGGGCCGCAACGCCGTCGCGTCCAACGAGACCCGGTACGACGATCTGCGCGTCCCCGTCACCGACCGCGTCGGCGAGGAGGGCAAGGGCTTCCGCTACCTCCTCGACGGGCTCAACCCCGAGCGCATCCTCATCGCGTCCGAGGCCCTCGGCATCGGGCGGGTGTCGGTGCGGCGGGCGGTCGAGTATGCGAACGGCCGCGAGGTGTTCGGCCGTCCGATCGGCAAGAACCAGGGCATCGCGTTCCCGCTGGCCGAGGCGCACATGAAGCTGCGGGCGGCGGAGCTCGCGATCCGTGAGGCGTCGTGGCGCTACGACGCCGGCCTGCCGTGCGGCGAGCAGGCGAACACCGCCAAGTACCTCGCCGCGGAGGCCGGGCACTACGCGGCCGACCGCGCGATGCAGACCCACGGCGGTTTCGGCTACGCCGACGAGTACGACGTCGGGCGCTGGTGGAGCGAGTCGCGACTGATGAAGATCGCCCCGATCTCGCAGGAGATGGTGCTGAACTACGTCGCCGAGCACGTGCTGGGGCTGCCGCGGTCGTACTGAGCCCCCTAATCTCTGGCGGCGTGGAGATCCTGAGCAGCCGCGCGATCCTGCGGCCCGCCGATCCCGACGCCGCGCTGCGCTTCTACCGCGACGTCCTCGGGCTGGCGGTGTACCGCGAGTTCCCCGGCGGCACGGTGTTCTTCCTGGGCAACGGGCTGCTGGAGGTGTCCGCGCACGCCGCCGAACCCGGCGCCGAGGGTGCGACCCCCGACGCCGAGGGGGCCGGGCTGCGGCTGTGGCTGCAGGTGCGCGACCTCGCCGCCACCCACACCGGGCTCGCCGACCGGGGCGTGCGCGTACTGCGCGAACCCCGCCGCGAGCCCTGGGGTCTCGACGAGATGTGGATCGCCGACCCCGACGGCACCCGGATCGTCATCGTGGAGGTACCGCCGGAGCACCCGATCCGCCGCGACGTCCGCTGAGCCCGCTGTGAGCGGCGATGGTCGCCAGGGCGACCATCGCCACGCACGACCTGGGCACGTCGCCTCTTCTCAGGACGTCGACGTACCCTCGACCGCGGTCTTGATCTCGGCCAACGTCTGCTCCAGGCCGGCGCGGATGCCGGGGCCGTCGGCCCGCTCGGTGTGCAGCCGCACGGTGACCGTCGCGTCCCCCGGCGTGCCGCCGACCTCCAGCGCGCCGCCGTAGCCGTTCGGGCCCTCCGAGCCCCATGAGAGCGTGCGGGCGTCGCGGTCGGCGTCGATCCACGCCTCGCCCTCGCGGCGGGTCCCCTCGACCTCGGCGACGACGCGCACCTCCTCGTGGCCGTGGGAGCGCTCGCCGGTCGGCTCGGCCTCGCGCATCGCCGCGAAGTAGTCGGGCAGGTGGTGCACGTCGGAGAGGTAGTCGAACAGCGCGTCGGGGTCCGCCGCGACGGTGGTGCGGTGCTCGTAGTCGCCCATGGCCCGCGGGTACCCCGGGCGCCGGCCGCGAACCGCCCTACGCGGGCGGGTCGATCCAGGCCTGCAGGATCGGTCCGAGCCGTTCGACGAGCGCCGCCGGCGACTCGGCGACCATCCCGGGCGCGGTCAGCAGCAGTCGCAGGGCACCCAGCCCGATCAGCTGCGCGCACACCAGTTCCGCGCGCAGCCGTGCGTCCGGGCCGGCGAGCCGGGCCGCGAGCGGACCGACCAGCCGCCGTTCCAGCTCCTCGACGATGCGTTCCCCGCCCGGCCGCGGGCCCGTCAGCACCACGCGCAGCAGCGGATCGACCTGAGCGCGGTCGTGCATGTCGAGCAGCGCCGCGACGAGGTGCCGGCCGAGGTCGGCGTTCGGGGCGTCGAGCAGCGCGGCGGTCTCGGCCTCCAGGTCGGCCGCCGCGGTGAGCAGGCCCTCCTTGCTGCCGAAGTACTTCACCAGCAGCGCCGCGCTGACGTCGGCCTCGGCGGCGATGGCGCGCAACGTCGCACCGGCGTAGCCGTGCACGCTGAAGTGCCGGCGCGCGGCGCGCAGCAGCGCCTCCCGGGTGTCGGCGGCACAGCGGCGTTCCCCGGCCGGCCGGGTGGCCGCGACCGTGCCGCTCATGCCGCCCTCAGCGTCGCCCGCGCCGGGTCGCCGTGTCCGGTGCCACCGTGTCCGGTGCCGCCGTGCCCGGTGGTGCAGTCGCCGGGGCCGTCGCTACCGGTGTGGTCGTCGCCGGTGTCCTCGCCCGCGGCGGACGGGGTGACGGCGGCCAGCGCCGTCCCGACCAGCGCCGTCGCCGCGGCCACGACGAAGACGATCGTGTACGCCCGCGGCGGGACGGCGAGCCCGCCCGCGTGCAGGGTCATCGCCGACGTGATCGCCGCGATGACAGCCGTGCACGTCGACGTCCCGAGCTGGCGCATCAGCGTGTTGAGGCTGTTGGCCGCGGCGGTCTCGGACTGCGGGACCGCCCGGATGACCAGCAGCGGCAGCGCCGAGTAGGCCATCGCGCAGCCGATCGCGATGATCGTCATCGCGACGATGACCATGCCCAGTCCCCGGGGCAGGGCGGCCGAGGCGAGGTTGCCGGCGACCAGCAGGATGCCGCCGAGCACGAGCGTCGTCCGGGGGCCGCGCCAGGCCGAGATCCGCGCCGACACCGGCGAGAGCAGCGCCATCGCACCGCCCATCGGCAGCATCGCGACGCCGGCGGCCACGAGCGAGAGCCCGAACCCGTAGCCGCTCGCGGGGGAGGCCTGCAGGATCTGCGTCGTCATCACGAACGAGGCGAACATCGCGAAGCCGACGAGCACCGTCGTGATGTTGGTGAGCAGCAACGCGGGGCGTGCCGTGACCCGCAGGTCGACGAGCGGGCCCGGCGTCCGCAGCTGGTGACGGCCCCACAGCGGGAACACGACGGCCGCCGCCGCGAGCAGCCCGAGCACGACCGGGCTGCGCCAGCCCCACTCCGAGCCCTTGGAGATCGGCAGCAGCACGCAGACCAGGCCGAGCGTCACACCGACGGCCCCGAGCAGATCGAACCGGCCGCCGCTGCGCACCGCGGACTCCGGGACGACGGTCCTCACCGCGACGGTCAGCGCCAGCCCGAGCAGCCCGACGCCGAGGAACAGGTACCGCCACGACACGACCTCCGCGACGACGCCCGCCAGCGGCAGCCCGACCGCCGCGCCGATGCCCAGCGACGAGCTCATCAGCGCGATGCCGCCGCCGACCCGCTCCTCGGGGAGCTCGTCGCGCAGGATGCTGATCCCCAGCGCGATGACGCCGAACGACGCCCCCTGCAGCACCCGCCCGACCAGCAGCACCCCGATGGTCGGGGCGACGGCGCCCAGCACCGATCCCGCCGTGACCAGGACCAACGACGACAGCAGCATCCGGCGCTTGCCGTACATGTCGCCGAGCCGGCCGAGGACCGGGGCCGACACCGCACCCGCGACGAGCGTCGCCGTGATCAGCCACGAGACCGTCGAGCCGGTCGTGTGCAGCAGCTGCGGGAACTGCGGCAGCAGCGGCACGACGAGGGTCTGCACGAGCGCGACCGCGAGGCCGCTCGAGCACAGGACGGCGATGACGACGGCGGGACGAGCTCGGCGGGGCGCGACTGTCGCCACATGTGCTCCAATTCGGGTGAACACGAGTTCACCTGATAGAGGACCATGTCCCGCACACTTCGCACAACTCGGGCACCGGCATCGCGGACAAGGTCACGTTCCGACCAGCGCGGCCCACACGATGATGTTGTCGACGTAACCCTGCGTCCCCGGATCGAACCGGCCCCCGCAGGTGACCAGCCGCAGCCCGGCGCCCGGCAGGTCGCCGTAGACCTGCGCGGTGGGGAAGCGGTCCTTGGCGACGCGCCGCACCGTCTGCACCTCGAACGTCGCGACAGAGCCGTCGAGCCGGGCGACGTCGACGAGGTCGCCCGGGGTCAACGCGCCGATCCGGGCGAACGCACCGACCCGGTGGTGCCAGTCGACGTGCCCGGCGACGACCGCGGGCCCGAGCGCTCCCGGGTCCGGGCCGCCGGTGTACCAGCCCGCGACCGCGGCGTCCGGCGGCAGGGCGAGGGCTCCGGTGGCGTCGAGGCCGAGCGGGACGACCGGCGCGTCGAGACCGATCGCCGGGGCGGTGACCCGCACCGGAACGGCGGGGACCAGCGGAGCGGCGGCGGGGCGCGTCGTCGGACGCTCGGGGGAGGCGACCCCGCCCGCCAGTGGCCCCTCCGAGGTGGCGAGGGGTGCGAGTGCCAGCGCCGCGGCACACAGGACCGCCGCCCACGCACGGTTCAGCGGCGCTCCCCGGCGTGCTCCGGCCGCTGTGCGCGGCGATGGTCGCCCTGGCGACCATCGCCACTCACGACCTCGTCGTGCGCCGTCGGCGCGACCTGGCCGGGCGCCGGCACGACCTCGTCGGGCGTCGGTTCGGCGGTGTCGTCGGGCGCGCGGCGCGGGGCGGGGATCGGGGCAGCCGGGGGACGGCGCTCGTGGTCCGCCGGCGACGTGGTGGTCACGGTCCTGCCCCGGACGCCCGCGATCAGCATCCGTCCCGACGCCACCACCGTCGCGATCCCCACGATCGCCAGCACGACGACCATCGCGAGCCCGCCGACGAACGCGGCGCCGCCCGCCCGGTCGAGCGTCACGGTCATCGACGTGCTCGGGTCGGCCGCCGCGGCGGCCGACCCGTCACCGGCGGGGACCGCTCCCAGCGGGATCAGCGGCACCTGAGCGGACGAGGACGGGGCCACCGGGGGCACGGAGACGGGCGCCGGGTACGGGTGGTCCTCGCAGGCACGACCGTCGTGGTCGGGGTCGAGGAGCGCCCGGTCGCCAGCGCCGGAGTCGAGGGCGGCCTGCGCTGCGGCCTGGTCGGGGAACTCGGCGCAGCCGGGCGCCTGGGCAGGGGCTCGCGCGGCGAGATCGCGCGCTGCGACGGTGGCGGGTGCCGCGCCGGGGGCGAGCACCGCGACCGCGACGGGCGCAGCGACGGTGCGGGCGAGTGTCGACGCGGCGGCGCGGGCCGCGACGGTGCCGGCGAGGGCCGGCGCGGCGGCGGGGGCCGCGACGGTGCCGGCGAGGGCCGGCGCGGTGGCGGGGGCGGCGACGGCGGCGAGGATCGACGTGGGGGCGGGGTCCGCGGCGGCCGGACCCGCCAGGACGGCGCCGGTCAGTGGAAAGGCCACGACGGCGAGCACGGTCGTCGCGGTCAGCCGTCCGGTCCGGTTTCCGGGTAGCACGAAGAGACCCCTCCTCGGTCGTCGGGTCGGGGGAGCTGCGGGTCGGTATCGGTGGCGGAACGTTAGCGTCGACGGCCCGTGACCAGCGTCGATGTCACCCGATACGGCATCGCCCGATGTGGTGGGCGACGCTGCGTCGACGATCACCCCCGGACGCGCGCACCGGTCAGGGGTGAGCGACGCTGGACGGGTGATCGTCGACCCGTCGCCGGAGTTCCGGCAGTTCTGGACCGAGCGCCATCTCTGCGTCCTCGTCACGCCGCGTCGCGACGGCAGCCCGCACGTGGTGCCGGTCGGCGTGACGCTCGACGTCGAGCAGGGGATCGCGCGCGTCATCTGCTCGGGGACGTCGCAGAAGGCACGCAACGTCGCGGCGGGTGGGGCGGCGGGGGTGCGGGCCGTCGTGTCGCAGGTCGACGGGCCGAGGTGGTCGAGCCTCGAGGGTGTCGCCGTGCTGCGCACCGACCGCGACTCGGTCGCCGACGCCGAGCACCGCTACGCGCAGCGCTACCGGGTCCCGCGGGTCAACCCGCGCCGTGTCGTCGTCGAGATCACGCTCGACCGGATGCTCGGGATGCGCTGACCCCTGTCGAGCGCGGCTGTCCTGCGGCAGACTGGAACGGTTCAGACCCGCGTCCCGGCGTCGCGACGTGGCCCCGACGAGCTGCGTGCGCCACGGGCGCGCGAGGGACGCCCATGAGCGAAGCCGCCCCCCACCTCGACCTGGTCGGACCACCCCCGACGAGCGCCGGGACCGCACCCGACCTCTCGATCGAGACCCTCGGCCCCGGCCGCATCGTCTCGCCGCTGGAGCCACTGCTGCACGCCCGCCGGACCAGCGAGCACTACGTCGACGAGGACGACCGCGTCCTGCTCGACGACACCGTCGCGGGCATCGCCGCGCGCGGCGGCCGGCTCGAGGACCTGCCGGGGATGGAACCGTGCGGGCCGCGGCGGAGCATCTTCTTCGACCCGTCGAAGACCCGTGCCGGGATCGTGACCTGCGGCGGCCTGTGCCCCGGGCTCAACGACGTCATCGCGGGCCTCGTCCGCAGTCTCACCTACCACTACAAGGTGCGGCGGGTGATCGGCTTCCGCAACGGCTACCAGGGGTTCGTCCCCGCCTACGGCCACGACGTCGTCGAGCTGACCCCGGACTCCGTGCGCGACATCCCCGTCGACGGCGGCACCGTCCTCGGCACCTCACGCGGCCACCAGGACCCGGAGGAGATCGTCGACTGCCTGGAGAACACGCACGTCAACGTCCTGTTCGTCGTCGGCGGGGACGGGTCGATGCGCGGCGCCATGGAGATCGCGCGCGTCGTGCGGGAGCGAGGGCTGCGGATCGCCGTCGTCGGCATCCCGAAGACGATCGACAACGACATCCCCTACATCGACCAGAGCTTCGGCTTCCAGACGGCGTTCGCGCTGGCGAGCGACGCCATCCGGGCGGCGCGGGTCGAGGCGAAGTCGACGGCCAACGGCGTCGGGCTGGTCAAGCTGATGGGCCGGCACTCGGGCTTCATCGCCTGCTATGCGGCGCTGGCCCGCAGCGACGCCGACGTCGTGCTGATCCCCGAGGTGCCGTTCGCGCTCGAGGGCGACGGCGGGCTGCTCGCCCACGTCCGGCGGCGCGTCGCCGAGCGCGGGCACGCCGTCGTCGTCGTGGCGGAGGGTGCGGGTCAGGATCTAGTGGCGACCGGCCCGACCGTCGCCGACGCGTCCGGCAACGCCCGGCTCACCGACATCGGCCCGTACCTGCGCCGGCGGATCGTCGACGACTTCGAGGCCGCGGGCATCGAGACCGCCGTCCGCTACATCGACCCGAGCTACGCCATCCGCAGCGTGCCGGCCAACCCCTACGACAGCGTCTACTGCACCCGGCTCTCGCAGGCGGCGGTGCACGCGGCGATGTCGGGCCGGACGGCGATGGTCGTCGGACGGTACCGGCGCCGGTTCGTGCACATCCCGATGCGGCTCGCGGTGAGCAGGCGCAACCAGGTGGACCCGCACGGTGACCTGTGGATGTCGGTCCTGGAGTCGACGGGCCAGCCCCCGCAGCTGGCCTGAGCCCCGCCTCTCCGCCCCCGCCCCTCCGCCCCCCTGCCCCTCCTCCCCGCACGAACGGCCCTTTCCCGCCACTCAGTTGCGCGAAAGGGCCGTTCGTGCGACCCGGCCGGGACCGACGCGGATCACCCGAGCGGGTCGTTCGTGCCATTCGGTTGCGCCACTGTGCCGTTCGTGCGATCGCCGCGGCGCATAGGCTCGCGGCGTGTCCGACGCGCTCCCCGGCCTGCGCTTCCTCGGCCATTCGACGGTGCGCGTCGAGCTGGGCGGGCGGGTCGTGCTCACCGACCCGGTGCTGACCCGGCGGGTCGGCGGACTCACCCGCGTCGTCGACCTCCCCGACCCCGCCCACCACTCCGGCGTCGACCTCGTCCTGCTCTCGCACCTGCACGGCGACCACCTGCACCTCCCGTCGCTGCGCATGCTCGGCGGCCGCACCGGCGGCGGCCCGCGCGTCGTCGTTCCCCGTGGTGCCGGAGAGTGGTTGCGCAGCAAGGGGATCGACGATGTCGTCGAGCTCGGGATCGGTGAGGTGCTGCGCGACGGCGACCTGCGTGTCACGGCGCTGCCCGCCGCGCACAGCGGGCACCGCTGGGGACCGCGGTTCACCCACGGCCCGCAGGCCCCGGCCGTCGGGCACCTGCTGGAGGCCGACGACGGCCGGGTCTACGTCGCGGGCGACACCGACCTGCACCCGGTGATGGACACCCTGGGCGACCTCGACGTCGCGCTGCTGCCGGTGTGGGGCTGGGGTCCGACGCTCGGGCCCGGCCATCTCGACCCCGACCGGGCGGCGCACGCCGTCGAACGGCTGCGGCCGCGGCTCGCGGTGCCCGTGCACTGGGGCACGCTCGCGCTGCCGGGCCTGGTCCGGGCGCCGGGCGGGGCGGGGGCCAGGATGCGCAGGCTGCTCGTGGAGCCGCCGCGGCAGTTCGCGTCGGCGGTCGCCGCGGACGGGGGGCCCACGCGGGTGGCCGTGGTCGAACCGGGTGGCCGGGTGTGAGCGCGCTCGCGCTGTCCCTCGACGACCTCACCGACCCCGCGCGGATCGGCTACCCGCTGCTCGCGCTGGGCGTGTTCGTCGGGTCGGTGATCCCCGTCGTCCCGACGGGCGCGGTCGTCGGGGCGGCCGCCGCCGTCGCGATGACGACGCCGCACCTGTCGTTGCCGCTGGTCGTGCTGGTCGCGACCGTCGCCGCGCTCGCGGGTGACCTGATCACCTATGGCGTCGCGCGGCTGGGCAGCGACGCCGCCGTGCGCTGGGTGACCCGCCGCCAGCCCGTCGAACGCCTCGACGCCGCCCGCGCGACGTTCGCCCGCCGCGGTTGGCAGTTGGTCGTCGTCGGACGTCTGCTGCCGGCGGGCCGCATCCCGGTCCTGGTCGCCGCGGCGGCTCTCGCGCATCCGTGGCGCCGGCTCGTCCCGGCGGCCGCGCTCGCGGCGCTGCTGTGGGCGGTCGCGTACTCGGTGCTGGGGGTCGTCAGTGGTGGGCTGTTCGACTCCCCGCTGGTCGCGACGCTCGTCGCCACCGTGCTGGTGCTGCTCGTCGGCGCGGTGAGTGGGCTGGTGGCGCGCCGCCGAAGAGCCCCCGTGAGAGCCCCTGTGAGCGGCGATCGCCGCGCACGACCCACCGACAGCACGGGAGAGAGGAGCGCGCTCGTGGGCGCGACCGAGCCCGGACCCCCGCACGGGCGGGGCCGGCTGCTGCGCGGGGGCCGGGCCGCGGTGCGGGTGGTGTGCGTGTGGGCTGCGACGGCCGTCGCGCTGGTCATGCTCGACCGGCTGCTGCCGGGCTTCGAGATGGACTCGTGGTGGCAGCCGGTGGTGTGTGCGCTGCTGCTCGGGCTGCTGACGGCCATCGGCTGGCCACCGGTCGCGCGGCTCGTGCTGCCGCTGGCGCTGTTCACCCTCGGCGTCGGCGGGTTCCTGCTGATGGGTGCGGGCGTCGCGGCGGTGTTCCTCGTCGTGCCCGGCGTGCACATCCACGACTTCCGC
>Ga0182736_1001214_pt1 | contig 27299 bp, 29 predicted proteins | sample eDN5th30CKraftBY_FD_128882 | JGI IMG/M metagenome (GOLD analysis project Ga0182736, IMG submission 128882) | Enriched backyard soil microbial communities from Emeryville, California, USA - eDNA 5th pass 30_C Kraft BY (version 2) (version 2) | ecosystem: Environmental > Terrestrial > Soil >...
CATTGCCGGCGCCGTCAACGCCCTGCTCGCCGACGCCTTCGCGCTCTATATCAAGACCAAGAACTTCCACTGGCACGTCAGCGGCCCGCACTTCCGCGACTATCACCTGCTGCTCGACGATCAAGCCGCGGAGATTCTCGCCACCACCGACGAGCTGGCCGAGCGCGTGCGCAAGATCGGCGGCAACACCATCCGCTCGATCGGCGACATCAAGAGCAAGACGCGCATCCTCGACAACGACGCCGCTTACGTCTCGCCGGAGGACATGCTCGCCGAACTGCGCGACGACACCCAGCGCGTCATCACCGCCATGCGCCAGACCCACGACCTGTGCGACGAGCATAACGACGTCGCCACCGCGAGCTTGCTGGAGAACTATATCGACGCTGCCGAAAAGCGCGTCTGGTTCCTCTACGAGATCGGCCGCAAGGGCTCGCCCGACGGGCACTGACGACAAGCAAATGAACGGCACCGGAGCGGTGACCGGCACCCCTCGGCTCCTGGTGCGGGCCGAGGGCGCGGCGTTGCTGGCCATCGCCGCCCTGCTCTATGCGCGGACCGGAGAGTCCTGGTGGCTGTTCGCCGTGTTGTTCCTCGCGCCGGACCTCAGCTTCGTTGGTTATCTCGGCGGACCGAAAATCGGCGCCATCGTTTATAACTGCGCGCATACGCTGATCGGCCCGGCGGCGCTGGGCCTCGCCGGCCTCCTGCTCCCCAATCCTCTCCTGATCGCGCTGGCGCTGATCTGGACCGCGCATATCGGCTTCGACCGCATGCTCGGCTACGGCCTGAAATACGCCGCCGGTTTCGGCTTCACTCATCTCGGGCGGATCGGGCGCGACGCCGAAGGGCAGTGAGGCGAGCCGCCGTCATTCCGGACGCCGTGAAACGGCGATCCGGAATCCAGCGCTGGATTCCGGGTTCGCGGACTTCGTCCGCGCCCCGGAATGACGGAAAAACTACGCCGCCGCCATCTTCTTGTTAAACACATAGAGCCCGTAGGCGACGACCAGCATCAGCACGCCGCCGAGCAGCACCGACAGAGGCGTCGCGCCGAGACGCTCGAACCACTGCGTATAGAAGTGAATGGCGCCGAAGGCGGCGGCGATGTTGACCAGCCAGCGCCGGTTCACCGTCACTGCCCAGATCGCCGCGCCGATCAGCGCCGCCGCCCAGACGATGCTGAAGACGTAATCCGGAATGACGATGCTGCGCATCATCTCGGCCGGGTTGTGATCCTTGAAGCCGCGCAGCAGGAACAAGGGATCGCCCCACAGCGAGCCGACCCAGAAGCCGAAGTTCACGAGCAGGATCGAGGTGCGCGCCACCATGATGGCGAGGCGTTCGTAATCGGCCTTGAGCATCAGCGAGCCACGATAGGCGACGAGCGCCAGCGCCGAGAACAGCACCACGGTCAAGGTCGGCTCGAAGATCGCCAATGAATAGGTGGCGTGACTATAGCCGGTGCGCGCCCCTAGCGTCGCCGACAGCGCGATGACGGCAAGCGCGGCCAGAAGGCTCGAGCGCGCCAATAACGATGCACCGGCCAAGGCCGCGGTGACGATCAGCATCGAGGCGACCGAACCCTCCATCTCGCCGATGACGCCGCCGGAGAACATCAGCGCGCCGGTGACGAGGCAGATCTGGCCGAACACCGCCCATTGCGTGACCTTGTTGAGCACCACGGCAAGGCCGAGCATGAACAGCAGGATGCCGACGGCGATCACCGTCGCGGCGCTCGGCAGCAGCGCCACCGCGCCGGCGGCGATCGAGACGACGCCGAAGCCGATCAGGATGTTGACGCCGAGCGAGCCGGTCTCGTGCGACGCTAAGGTCTTGAGGCGTTCGGCTTCGTCGACGGTAAGCTTGCCATCCTCGACGAGCTTGGACAGATCGAGCGTGATTTTCATAAACGCATCCTAGCTTGTAGCCCGGATGAAGCGCAGCGAAATCCGTGAGACCGTCCCGGGTTGCGCTTCGCTCCACCCGGGCTACGGTTCATCCCAATACGGCTTGTCGCCGCCGAAACGTTCGGCAAGAAAATCGACGAAAGCGCGCACCTTGGGCGACAGATGCCGCGCCGTGGGATAGACCGCGTTCAGGGTCAGGTCCTGCGCGACATAGGGCTCGAGCACGCTGACCAAAGTGCCGGCGCGCAAGTCGTCGCCGACGATGAAGGTCGGCAGATGCACGAAGCCGTGGCCATGCAGCGCCGCGACGCGCAGCATGTCGCCGCTGTTGGCGCTCATGCGACCCTTGACCTCCACCGGCCACGGATTGCCATCGTCCGGATGAATGAAGCGCCACTCGCGCGTGATAGTGATGTTGGTGTTGCTCAGACAATCATGACCTTTGAGATCGTCCGGCGTCTGGGGCATACCGCGACGTTCGAGATAATCGGGGCTGGCGCAAAGCACGCGGCGGATGCCCGCCAGCCGCCGCGCCACCAGGCTTGAATCGGTCAGGCTGCCGATGCGCACCGCGACATCGACGCCCTCGTCCACCAGATCGACAAAGCGATCGCTCAAAGTGACGTCGAGCTCGACCTCCGGATAGCGCGCGAGGAAATCGCCGAGCGCGGGCGCCAGATGCAGGAAGCCGAAGCTCATCGGCGCGTTGACCCGCAACCGGCCGCGCGGCGCCGCCTGGAGCTGGCTCACCGAAGCGTCCGCTTCGTCGAGATCGGCGAGGATACGGCTGGCGCGGGCGAAGTAGTCCCGCCCCGCCTCGGTCAGGGTCAGCGAGCGCGTGGTGCGGTGGAACAGCCGCGCGCCAAGGCTGGCTTCCAGCGACGCCACATGCCGGCTGACGGCCGACTTGGACGACCGGAGCCGGCGGGCCGCCTCGGAAAAAGACTGTGTTTCCGCGACCTTGGCGAAGGCTTCGAGGGCGGCGAGCCGATCCATGGACGAACATTGTCCCGATTATTGCAACAGTATTGTTCATATAACACAGATTGTTGCAAATCGGAAGGTCGCCTACTTCTACCGCCATGAGCCGAGGCGATGGCCGCCCGGCCAACCCATTCGAACCTGATCCGAACCCTGGAGGCCACCATGTCGAACGCGACCTACACCACCGCCCGCCCGCTCATCCCGGCGCTGGCCCCTCTCACCAATGCCCTCGCCCCGCTCGGCGAGCCGCTCGTCCGCGTTGCGGCCGGCCTGCTGCTGGTGCCGCATGGCGCGCAGAAGCTGTTCGGCGCTTTCGGCGGCTACGGCGTCGAGGCCACCGGGCAGTTCTTTGCCACCAAGCTCGGCCTGCCCGCCTCGCTGGCGCTGATCGCCGGCCTCATCGAATTCGTCGGCGGCCTCATGCTCGCGGCCGGCTTCCTCACCCGCCCGGTCGCGGCGCTGGTGGCCGGTCTGATGTTCGTCGCCGCGGTGAAGGTGCATCTGCCGGCCGGCTTCTTCTGGACGGATGGCGGCTACGAATACCCGCTACTCTGGGGCATCGTCGCGCTGTCGTTCGTGCTGCGCGGCGCCGGCCGCTACTCGGTCGATGCGGCGATCGCGCGCGAAGTCTAAAGCGCGGATTGCGACCATCGAGCTGACAAGAAAGAGCGGGCGCGAAAGCGTCCGCTTTTTTTTGTTGCGTACACAGCCGTGAACCCATCCTCCGTTCATTCCCGCGCAAGCGGGAATCCAGTCTTTCTTTTTTGCTGGGTCCCCGCTTTCGCGGGGACGAACGGAGTTATGGCGCTTCGGACGAGACTACGTCAGCCGCAACACCTTCGCCGCCGCTTCATATTCGGCAAAGCGCGCGGCGCGGCGCTCGATGGCGGCTTCGTCGCGGCCCCACTGCGCCATCTGGAAATCCTCATCGACATGCGCGGCGGCCCACAAGGCATCCGCCTCGAAGGCGCCGGCATTGAGCGCCAGCGCGATCAGCGCCGAGCCGGTGATGCTGGTGACCGACGCCATGGCGCCAAGCCGCCACGGATTACCGGGGATCGCGCTGCGCGCGGCCTCGATCGACTCCTTGGGCTGCTCCGTAAAGACGATGCCCTCGACCAGCGTGAAGCGCGCGCCGAGTTCATCGCGCGCCCAGTCGAGCACCGGATTCCATAATTCGTTCTGACGCGCGACCAGCGCCGCCGGCTCATCGGCGCGATAGCATAACAAGTCGGAGCCGAGATATTTGGCGATCTCGTCCACGACCGCTTGCGGCGCCGGCGCAATGCCATCGACGACGACATTGGCGAGCCGCGTCAGTGGCATGCGCGCGGGATTGATCTCTATCTCCTGGGCCTGCCATTCGCCCGCCAGCGCCGCGGCCAAATTCGGCGACGGCGCCAATAACTGCCGCCGCGCCGGCGTCATGACCGGCTTGCCGTCGAGCAGCAGCGGATGGCCGCCTTCGCCCGCCGCGCCGGCGCGTGCCTCCTTGTAGAAGCGCTTGCGCAGGCCCGTTTTCGCGCCCTGGCCAGCCGATACCATCGGGTCTTTCGGCTCGTTTTCGAAAATGTCGTTGAAAATATCGCGCATTCACATCCCGGTTATCAGGTCCGCGGCAGCGGCTCTCTTGCATCGCAACAGTCGATGAAACCCGCGTTCCCGCGCCGATTTCGTCCGCCGTCTTAGATGGTTATGCCGCGTTGCGAAAGACAGGCCTGCCGCGGCTTTTCCGGTCCCTGCGCCATTGGGGCGGTAGCCTAAAATTATTCCAAGTCATATGATCACCTCCAAGGAGTCGAGCCCGCGCTTAAAAAACAGGCCGGCTTTGGGGGACTGGCCGCGACAAGCGGCGGTACGCGAAGCGCGGCGCCAGAGTGCCGTCGCGTCACTCGCGGTTCGAGGAAGCGATGAAGAGTACGGACATTTCCGACCCGCAGTACTTCCACAAGGTGGTGGACTGCCAGTATGCCTGCCCGGCGCATACACCCGTTCCCGAATATATCCGGCTGATCGCGCACGGGCGGTATTCCGACGCCTACATGATCAACTGGAAATCGAACGTATTTCCGGGCGTGCTCGGACGCACCTGCGACCGGCCGTGCGAACCGGCCTGCCGGCGCGGCCGTGTCGAGGAAGAACCGGTGGCGATCTGCCGCTTGAAGCGCGTCGCCGCCGATCTCAAAGACGACGTCGCGGCGCGCATGCCGCCAAAGGCGCAGCGCAAGAACGGCAAGCGCATCGCGCTGGTCGGCGGCGGCCCCGCCTCGCTCACGGTGGCGCGCGATCTCGCGCCGCTCGGCTACGAATGCGTGGTGTTCGACGGCGATCATAAAGCCGGCGGCATGATCCGTTCGCAGATCCCGAAATTCCGGCTGCCCGACAGCGTCATCGACGAAGAGACCGGCTACATCCTCAATCTCGGCGTCGAATTCCGCGGCGGCACGCGGATCGACTCCATGAAGAAGCTGCTCTCGGAAAACTTCGACGCCGTCTTCGTCGGCACCGGCGCGCCGCGCGGCCGCGACCTCGACATTCCGGGCCGCAAGGAAGCCGCCGCCAATATTCATATCGGCATCGACTGGCTGTCGTCGGTGTCGTTCGGGCATATCAACAAGATCGGCAAGCGCGTCATCGTGCTCGGCGGCGGCAACACGGCGATGGATTGCTGCCGCTCGGCGCGCCGTCTCGGCGGCGATGACGTGCAGGTGGTGGTGCGCTCCGGCTTCGAGGAGATGAAGGCCTCGCCGTGGGAAAAGGAAGACGCCCAGCACGAGGGCATTCCGATTCACAATTATCTGGTGCCGAAGGAATTCACGCACGCGAACGGCAAGCTGACCGGCATCACTTTCGAGAAGGTGAAGGCCGAATTCGACGCCAAGGGCCGGCGCAAGCTGGTGTCCGCGGGCGAGCCGGATCAGCATTTTCCCTGCGACGATGTGCTGGTCGCGGTCGGCCAGGAGAACGCCTTCCCGTGGATCGAGCGCGACTGCGGCATCGAGTTCGGCGACTGGGACATGCCGAAGGTCGATGACAAGACCTTCCGTTCGACGCACCCCAAGGTGTTCTTCGGCGGCGATGCCGCCTTCGGCCCGAAGAACATCATCTGGGCCGTGGCGCATGGCCACGAGGCCGCGGTGTCGATCGACAAGATGCTCAATGGCGAGGATCTGACCGACCGCCCCCTGCCCGCCGTCGAGGTGGTCAGCCAGAAGATGGGCATTCACGAATGGTCTTATGACAACGCCATCGAGCCGGACCTGCGCTTCAAGGTGCCGCTGCGCGATCTCAATGTGGCGCTCAAGGACATCAAGGCGGAGGTCGAACTCGGCTTCGACGCCAATCTCGCGCTGAAAGAGGCCGGGCGCTGCCTGAACTGCGACATCCAGACGGTGTTCGAGGCCAAGCTCTGCATCGAGTGCGACGCCTGCGTCGATATCTGCCCGATGGATTGCATCACCTTCACGCAGAATGGCGAGGAGCAGGACCTGCGCCACCGGCTGATGGCGCCGGCGACCAACCTGACGCAGGACCTCTATGTGCAGGACGGCCTCAAGACCGGCCGCGTCATGGTCAAGGACGAGGATGTCTGCCTGCATTGCGGCCTGTGCGCCGAACGCTGCCCGACCGGCGCCTGGGACATGCAGAAATATCTGATTGAAATGACACACGCAGGATCGTCATGCCGACCGCCGCGCCGATCAGCCGCATAAACGACTTCGTCGTCCGCTTCGCCAACGTCAACGGCTCGGGCTCGGCGAGCGCCAACGAGATGTTCGCCCGCGCCATCCTGCGCATGGGCGTGCCGGTCGCGCCGCGCAACATCTTCCCGTCGAACATCCAGGGCCTGCCGACCTGGTACGAGGTTCGCGTCACCGAGGACGGCCATCTCGGCGCCCGCGGCGGCACCGATCTCATGGTGGCGATGAACCCGCAGACTTTCGACAAGGACATCGCCGGCATCGAGCCCGGCGGCTACCTGCTTTACGATTCCACCAAGCCCTACCCGCCGTCGAAATTCCGCGACGACATCACCGTCATCGGCGTGCCGCTGACCGCGATCTGCAATCGCGAATACACCGACCCGCGCCAGCGCCAGCTGTTCAAGAACATCATCTATATCGGCGTGCTGACCGCGCTGTTGGACATGGATGTCGCGGCGGTCGAGCAGCTCATCGCCGAGCAGTACAAGGGCAAGGACAAGCTGATCGGCCCCAATGTCAAGGCGCTGCATATTGGCCGCGACTACGCGATCCTCAATCTGGCACATCCGATCGGGCTGCGCCTGCGCAAGGCCGACAAGGTCGGCGACAAGATTTTCGTCGAGGGCAATTCGGCCGCCGCGCTCGGCGCGGTCTATGGCGGCGCCACCGTCTGCGCCTGGTATCCGATCACGCCGTCATCGTCGCTGGCCGACGCCTTCACCAAATGGTGCGCCAAGTACCGCGTCGATCCGGAGACCAAGAAGGCCAAATACGCCATCGTCCAGGCCGAGGACGAACTCGCCTCCATTGGCATGGTGATCGGCGCCGCCTGGAACGGCGCCCGAGCCTTCACCGCCACCTCCGGCCCCGGCATCTCGCTGATGCAGGAATTCATCGGGCTCGGCTACTTCGCCGAAATTCCCGCCGTGCTTTTCAATGTGCAGCGCGCCGGGCCCTCGACCGGCATGCCGACCCGCACGCAGCAATGCGACCTCCTCTCCTGCGCCTACGCCTCGCATGGCGACACCAAGCATGTGATGCTGTTCCCGGAAAATCCGGCGGAAGCCTTCGAGATGGGCGCGCAGGCCTTCGACCTCGCCGACCGCTTGCAGACGCCGATCTTCGTCATGCTCGATCTCGAAATCGGCATGAACCATCATTTGTGCCGACCGCTGAAATGGGACGACAGCCGCAGCTATGACCGCGGCAAGGTCATGACCTACGAGGACCTCGAAGCCGGCAAGGATTTCGGCCGCTATCTCGATGTCGATGGCGACGGCATCCCCTACCGCACTTATCCGGGCACGCATCCGACCAAGGGCTCGTTCTTCACCCGCGGCACGTCGCGCGACCGCTATGCGCGCTACACCGAGGAAGGCCCGCTTTATGTCGACAACATGCAGCGGCTGCTGCGCAAGTTCGAGACCGCCAAGGACCTGGTGCCGAAGCCGCTGACGGCCAACGCCGCCAAGCCCTCGAAATACGGCGTCATCTATATCGGTTCGACCGCGCCGGCGATGGACGAAGCCATCCACATGATCGAGGCGCGCGGCCACGGCGTCGACCGCATGCGGGTGCGCGGCTTCCCGTTCCACTCCTCGGTCAACTCCTTCGTCGCCGACCATGATTTCGTCTTCGTCGTCGAGCAGAACCGCGACGCGCAACTGCGCTCGCTGATCGTCAACGAATGCGGCATCGACCCGGTGCGGCTGGTGCCGATCCTGCATTTCGACGGCACACCGATCACCGCGCGCTTCATCGCCAAGGCGATCGGCGACCACCTCGACCAGATGACGATGAAACCGGCGAAGGTGACGTCGTGAAAGCCGTTCGACTTCCGGTTCCCAGCCCCTTAGCCGTTGTCGCCCAAGACATCCGGCTCCGCTTGCCCGGGTCGAAGCTGCGCGGCGTGGTAGACGCCGATGACCGTCACGGCGCCGGCGGCGTCTACGGTATGTACAATGACGTAAGGCAATTGCGGAACAACGACTTCGCGCGTGCCGGGCTCGAATCCCTGATGGCCCACATTCGGAAATTGTTCGAGAACCGCAAGCGTATCCTGGATGCGTTTTCGGACGCTACGCGCCGCGGCGGGATTATGCTGGCGAATATACTGCGCAATGCTTCTGAGGTGGGTTCGTGCCCGCGGGACGAACCGAAGGGTCATTTCTCGAAAGAGGCCCACATTTGGGCCACCTCTTCGTCGGTCGCAAACTCGCCGCGCTCGGCTTCCGCAAGGCCCATCCTGACGTCCTCCAACTGCTCAGGGGTCAAGGCATATTTTACCTCCTGCGCAGCGACCGCCAGCAGCATCTCACCCGCGAGATTCTGGCGATCGTCCGGCAAGGCCCGGACGGCTTCGATTCCTTTCTCCAGCAGCTTTGTCATCGTCAGCTCCTTGGCCTGACCGCGACAGGAAAGATACGCTCCATGACCTACCTCGCCAAGCCGAAATTCCACCACCCCGGCCTGCCGAAGAACGAGCTCGGCTATACGCACCGCGACTACGAGGGCAAGGTCTCGACCTTGTGCGCCGGCTGCGGCCACGACTCGATCACCGCCTCGATCATCCAGGCCTGCTTCGACCTCGCCATCGAGCCGCACCGCGTCGCCAAGATTTCCGGCATCGGCTGCTCGTCGAAAACGCCGGACTACTTCCTCGGCAATTCGCACGGCTTCAACACCGTGCATGGCCGCATGCCGTCGGTGCTGACAGGGGCCAATCTCGCCAACCGCGACCTGATCTATCTCGGCGTCTCAGGCGACGGCGATTCCGCCTCGATCGGCCTCGGCCAGTTCGCGCACTGCCTGCGGCGCGGCGTCAACATGACCTATATCGTCGAGAACAACGGCGTCTATGGCCTGACCAAGGGCCAGTTCTCGGCCACCGCCGACCGCGGCTCCAAGTCCAAGCGCGGCGTCGTCAACACCGACAATTCCATCGATATGGTGGCGATGGCGCTGCAACTGGGGGCCACCTTCGTCGCCCGCTCCTTCTCCGGCGACAAGGCGCAGCTGGTGCCGATCATCAAGGCGGCCATCGCTCACCAGGGCGCGGCCTTCATCGACGTGATTTCGCCCTGCATCGCCTTCAACAACCACGCCGGCTCGACCAAGAGCTTCGATTTCGTGCGCGAGCACAACGAGGCTGTCAGCAAGCTGGATTTCATCTCGCCACGCCTGCCGATCGAGATTTCGCAGCAAGAAGGCACGGTGGAGATCGTCGAGCAGCATGACGGCTCGAAGATCGCCCTGCGCAAGCTCGCCGCCGACTATGATTTGCACGACCGGACGGCCGCGATGGGCTTTCTCCAGCATCACGCGGCCAAAGGCCAGGTGGTGACCGGCCTCCTCTTCGTCGAGAAAGAGGCCGAGGACCTGCACACGCATCTGCACACGGTCGACAAGCCGCTCAATGCGCTGGGCACAAAGGACCTTTGCCCCGGCTCGGCCGCGCTCGACGCCTTCAACGCCAGCATGCGCTAGGCGCCACCCTTCCCTGTCATGGCCGGGCTTGTCCCGGCCATCCACGACTTTAAAGAATAAGGGCAAGGCGTGGATGCCCGGCACAAGGCCGGGCATGACGGCCGAGTTTGCCGCGCTCACTTCGTTCAGCAAGGAATGCCCCATGCAACACCGCCCGCTCGGCCAATCCGGCCTCTCCATCGCGCCGCTGATGCTCGGCGGCAATGTGTTCGGCTGGAGCGCGGACGAAGCGACCTCGCACAAACTGCTCGACGCCTTCGTCGATCAGGGCTTCAACGCCATCGACACGGCGGACAGCTATTCGCGCTGGGTGCCCGGCCACAAGGGTGGCGAGTCCGAAACCGTCATTGGCAACTGGCTGAGGAAATCCGGCAAACGCGGCAAGGTCGTGATCGCCACCAAGGTCGGCTCCGACATGGGCCAGGGCAAATGCCTGAAGAAAGATTACATCCTCAAGTCGGCCGATGAATCGCTGAAGCGACTCGGCGTCGAGACCATCGATCTCTACCAGAGCCATTTCGACGACGAGGTGACGCCGGTCGAGGAGACGCTGGAGGCCTACGGCCAGTTGATCAAGGCCGGCAAGGTGCGTGCCATCGGCGCTTCCAACCTGTCGCCGGCGCGGCTGACGGCCTCATTCGACGCGAGCCGCCAGCACGGCCTGCCGCGTTACGAGACGCTGCAGCCGAACTACAATCTCTACGACCGCGCCGGCTATGAGCGCGATTACGCGCCCATCGTGGCGGCGGAGAAGCTCGGCGTCATTCCCTACTATGCGCTCGCGGCCGGCTTCCTCACCGGCAAATACAAGAGCAAGGAAGACGCGGAAAGGAGCCCGACGCGCGGCGGCAAGGTAAAGAATTATTTCGACGCACGCGGTCTCGCCATTCTCAAGGCGATCGACGAAGTCGCCAAGGCGAAGTCGGCGACACCGGCGCAGGTCGCACTGGCCTGGTTGATGGCGCGGCCGAGCATTACCGCACCGATTGCGTCCGCCACGACGCTCGATCAGCTCAATGACATCCTCGGCGCAGCGAAGCTGTCGTTGTCGAAGGAGGATGTGGCGCTGCTGGACAGGGCGAGCGCGTATTAAGCCCGTCATTCCGGGGCGCGGCCTTCAGGCCGCGAGCCCGGAATCCAGCGCTGAATTCCGGGTCCGCGCGTTTCACGCGCGTCCCGGAATGACGGAGACTACTTCCGCATCCACGGCTTCTCTTTCGCCGCCTTTTCGACTGCCGCAACGAATTCCGGCGGCGGCCCGGCGCTCATGTCGAAAGCAAGCGGCTTGCCCGTTTCCAGCAGCGATTTGAGCCCGCTGATGATCTTCGGCCAGCCCTCCTCGCCGCCGAGCATGATCTCGCGCGGGATCTCCCAGTTGTGCGACTCGGTCATGGTGAGCCGCGTCGCCGCGCCGTCGGCTTCGACATCCCAGGTGACGAGGCAGCTCGGAAGCTCCGAGAACGGCGGCATATTCTGGATATCCCAGCTCACGCACAGCCGGCGTGGCGGCGACCACTCGACGACCTGACCGGTGATGTGCTCGCGGCCATCGGGCCACAACAGGCGGAAGCGCCCGCCGGCACGCGGTTCGACCTCGCTCGCCAAGCCGAAGAAATATTGCTTCGTGAAAGCGGGATCGATGAGCGCCTGCCAGACCTCATCCGGTGTCGCGGCGATATACGTGCGATAGACGCTCTTCGGCTTGAACGAAGATGGGTCAAGCCTGTTCTGGTGCGGGTTCATAGAAGCCCCTTCCCGGTCTCGAGGAAGCTCTTCAGCGACGACAGCACGAAGGGCCAGCCTTGTGTGATACCGCGCTCCATCTCGCCACCGGATTCGAGGTCTGTGTGGCTGACTGTCAGGCGCACCATGTCGTCCTTGTGGACGTCGATATCGAAAGCGACGCGCGACACCTTCGCGGGCTTATCAACATCGCCAGGAAACGCCCAGGAAACAACGAGCCGTCGCGGCGGCTGGCTCTCCAGAACCGTGCCGACAAGGTCTATCTTGCCGGCGTCGAGGCGACGATGCTCCCAGGATGCACCCACGGTCCATTCCGACACATTGCGGTGGCCCCAATAGCGACCGCTGAGATCGGGATCGGTGATCGCGCTCCAGACCTTTTCCGGCGTGGCGCGGATATAGGTGACGTAAACATGCGAAGCCTTACTCATCGCGCCTCTCCAACGCTTGTTTCAACTGGCTCAACGCGTCGAGGCGCGAGCGCTCGAATTTCCCAATCCAGCGCTCGGCGATCTCGTGGATCGGCACCGGATTGAGATAGTGCAGCTTCTCGCGGCCGCGCTTGATGGCCGCGATCAGGTTCGCCTCCTCCAGGATGGCGAGGTGCTTGCTGACCGCCTGCCGCGTCATGCCCGGCAGCCCGGCGCAAAGCTGGTTCAGGGTCTGGGCATTGTCGGCGCGCAGCCGGTCGAGCAGCAGCCTGCGGCTCTCGTCGGCCAGCGCTTTGAAGACCAGGTCCATGGGCACAATATGCAACCTTTTAGTTGCCTGTCAATGAGTGCGTTGGTTCCGCGGGCGGAACTCGGCTGAACCGCGGGCGTTGTCGGCCGACCCCCTTCTAGGCAGGCGATATGGCCAAGCGGAAATCCGACCGGGAAAAGCTGAAGCGCGGCATCACCAGCACCGAAGTGCACAGCGTCGAGGAAATGTCGACGCCGCGCACGCCGGTGATCTACGAAGTCGTGCGCCGCATGGGCGAAGAAGAAATGCTGCGTCCGGCGTCGTCGCTGTGGTGGTCCGGGATCGCCGCCGGACTGTCGATCAGCTTTTCGGTCCTGGCCGAGGCCATCCTGCTCAACGGCCTGCCCGACACCGAATGGCGGCCGCTGATCGCCAGCCTCGGCTACAGCGTCGGCTTCCTCATGGTCATCCTGGCGCGTCAGCAATTGTTCACGGAAAGCACCATCACCGCGGTGCTGCCGGTGCTCAAGGAGTTGTCGCCCGACATGGTGACGAAGATGGTGCGGCTATGGGGCATCGTGCTTGCCGCAAATCTGGTTGGCAGCCTGTTCGCCGCGCTGTTCTGCTCGTTCACGCCGGTGCTGACGCCGGATCTTTACGCCGGCATGATCGAAGTCAGCCGCAAGCTGCTGAAATACGACCTTGCCAGCATGTTCTTTGCCGGCATTGCATCGGGCTTCCTGATTGCCGCCATGGTGTGGATGCTGCCGACGGCCGAAGGCGCCAAGTTCCTGGTCATCACGCTGATGACCTATCTCATCGCCGCCGGCGGCCACACCCACATCGTCTCAGGTTCGGTGGAGGCCTATTTGCTCGTCATCGCCGGCGACTGGGTGTGGTGGCAGGCCATTCTCAAGTTCGGCCTGCCCGTGCTGGCCGGCAACATCGTCGGCGGCACGGCGCTGTTCGCCGTGCTGTCCTATGCGCAGGTCAAGGACGAGATTTGAGCCGTCACTGGTTCACGCAGCTGCCGAGGTAAGCCGACGGATTGCCGGCGTCGGCGCCGTAGGTACCCAACTGATGGGCGCAGCGCATGGCGCGATCCTGCCCGGTCTCGGTGCCATTCGGGCCGGACGGCGACAAGATCGGCAAATTCGGCAGCACGCGGCCGGTCTCGGGCACGACGATCGACGGCGGCACCTGCGCGCGCGGCGCCGGCTGCAATTGCGGCTGCGGCGGGCGGTAGAGCCGTTCGCTGCGCGGTGACTGGTATTTCGGCGGCAGCCACGGCTCGGGCTGCGGCTGCGCGCGGCGGCCCGGCTCAGGCGCGATGATGTTGTAGGGATCGTCCAGCGACTGCGCCCACGCTGGAAGCGCGGGGCCCAGTAGGGCCGCAGTGAGCAGGAAGGTGGCTATGGCGCGGCATCGCATCATTTACATGTGGCCTCGCTAGCCCCGCCGAACCAGCCCCCTCGCCGTCTTTTGTTCAATCCTCGTCCGGCGCATCGACGATGGGATCGAACCGCTCGGCGTCGAGCCCGAGCAGGTTCCACGACTGCTGCATGTGCGGCGGCAGCGGCGCCGAAACGTCGATGGTGCCGCCACGCGGATGCGGCACGACGATGCGGCGCGCGAGCAGATGCAGCTTGTTCTGGATGCCGCCGGGCAGTTCCCAGTTCTCGATGTTGAAATACTTCGGATCGCCGACGATCGGATTGCCGATATGCGCCATGTGCGCGCGCAGTTGATGGGTACGGCCCGTCACCGGCTTGAGCGACACCCAGGCGAGCTTCTGCGCCGAGGTCTCGACCACGGCGTAATAGGTCACGGCATGCACGGCATCGCGCTCGCCATGTTTGGCGACGCGCATGAAGGAATCTTCCTCCATCTCCTGCTTGGCGAGATAGGCCGAGATGCGGCCCTGCCGCGGCTTCGGCACGCCGGCGACCAAAGCCCAGTAGATCTTGCGCGCCGAACGGGTGCGGAAGGTCTTGGCCAGCGCCGCGGCGGCAAAGCGCGTCTTGGCAATGAGCAGACAGCCCGCGGTGTCCTTGTCGAGACGGTGCACCAGACGCGGGCGCTGTGCATCGACGCCGGGCCCGCGCAACGCTTCCAGCAGGCCGTCAACATGGCGCGTGGTGCCGGAGCCGCCCTGCACGGCGAGCCCCATCGGCTTGTTGAGCACGAGCACGTCGTCATCCTCGGCCAGGGTGATCGAGCGCAGATACTCGCGGTCCTTGAGCACCTGTGGCGAATCCTCACGCACGCGCGGCGCGGCGAGCTGCAGCGGCGGAATGCGGATTTCCTGGCCGGCCTCGAGCCGGGACTTGGTCTCGGTGCGCTTGCCATTCACCCGCACCTCGCCCTTGCGAACGATGCGCTGGATATGGCTGAAGGACAGGCCCGGAAACCGCGCTTCGAAGAAACGATCGACGCGCATGCCGTTCTCGTCCGGCGAAACGGTGACAGTCTGGACCTTGGTGGCCGCGGCAAGCGCGGGCGAGATTTCTGGCTCGGCCTTCTGCATCGGCCGCACAGCTTCTTCGCGGCGCGGCTCGGGGCGACGAGGCGCACCCTCACCCCAGCCCTCTCCGCGCGCGCGCGGAGGCAAAGCGCGCTTTGCGCTGGCGTTGCGCCCCTCAGGCTGCCGGGTCGAAGCGGCCGCGCGCGGCTTGTCATCGCGGCGCTCACCGCCGAACTTGCTGCTGGACTTGCCTGCGCTCTTGCCACCCGGCCTGCCGCCAAACTTGCGCTCACCACGCTCATCCTCGGCGCGCGACTTGCCGCCCCGCCCGCCGAAGCGATCCTTGCGGCCGCCGCGCCCTTCGACGGGACGGCCGGATTTGCGCGGAGGACCTGCCGTCTGCTTGCCGCCGCCCGGCTGACGCGGACCTTTTCTGCCACCGCCACGTTTCATGCGACACCATTGGTTAGACGCGCCAGTGCGTCATCGAGACCGTGAAGACCGTCGAGCTTGATCTCGAACAAGTCAGTGAGAGCTTCTCGCAGTTCGCCCGCGCCGAGCGCGCGCTTGTCGCTACCGCCATCCATGTGATGCACCGTGAGCATGTTGTTGGCCAGCGCATAGCGCTTGCCCGGCAGCGCGCGCGCCGCGATCAGCGAGCGCACGAAGCGCGATTCCGGATAGGTCGAAGCAAACCAGTTGCACTGCACATGATCTTCGTAGATCTGCTCCGAGAGGTCGAAGCGCATCAGCTTCAGCCAGTCGTCGCGCAGCCGGAATTCGATGGTGTAGTCATCGCCGTCGCGCACGATGCGGTACGGCTCGTGCGGTGTCTGCTGCGGATCGGAACTGTCGAGCAACAATGGTCCGGTCAGGACATTGCCGCCGAAACCGACATCGGCGACATAGCGCGCGCCTTCGACATCGACGACGAGCAACATGTGCGAGCGCTGTGCGCGCACGCCGGCAGGCCGCCCCCACTGGATACGCGCCAGATGTTCGCTGACGGTGAAGCCGAGTGCCCGCAGGACATGCGCAAACAGCAGGTTCTGTTCGTAGCAGTAGCCGCCACGTCCGCCATGAACGAGCTTGTCCTGCAGCGTGGCGACATCGAGCAGCACCGGCCGGCCCAGCAGCGGATCGAGGTTCTCGAAGGCGATCGCGGCCGGATGCAGGCGGTGCAGTTCGCGCAAGGTCTCAAGCGTCGGCGCGCGCGGGCCGTCATAGCCGATGCGGGTCATATAAGCGTCGAGGTCGATCGTGTCGCTCATCATCGTCTCACGGACAGCGCCTGAGCTCGGCGCGGTGCGCGCGATCCCAGGTCACCGACAGTCTGCCGCCATGCGGACGCAGCGACACCGAAATGGAGCGCTCGCCGGCCAGGTCCCAGCACCAGGCCTGGATATGGACGGTATCGCCGGCTTTGTACATGCGGCCGACGCGGCAGGAATCGCCCCGCCAGCGCACGGCATAATTGCTCACCGTGAGCGGCGCATTGTCCGAAAAGAACGCGGCGCCGCATGAGGTCTCGTCGCCCCAGCGGCCGGCAATGGCGTCGGCGGCAGCGGCCGGCGCTGCCACAAAGAGCAGCGCCGGGGCAAACCATCGAATAGACTTCATTAACGTCCCGTGCGCGCGCAAGATGGCGATATGCGGCCGCCTTATTCGACGATCCAAATTTCGTCCCACGTCCCATCCCATTCAAAACTGAGAAGTCCATCGACCGGCAGCGCATTCTCTGAACATACTTTGAGAGAGATGAAAAACCTGCCGCCACCAGCGCCCCACTGGCTTAGATAGCCAGGAAACCTGTCTGAAGAAAACCGACTGCCCAAGACGCTCCTCCACAAATGAAAAATATCGATGTATTGATAGGAGCCTCGGGGAATCTCGACAGTGCCATGGCCGCGCCAAGCCCATTTTAATTCAATCAAGTCCATTTCTTTATAGACGTGCTCCTGGCCAGCGCGATCTACCCAAATCACTTTCGTGACGTAAGCAATGCATCCCTTCGCCGACGAGCGCCCTCTGTTTTCGACGAGCGCCCGTATATACTTAAATTCTTCTGGTATGGGCGGGGCGCCCTCCCGAACCCATACCCCCGGCGTTAGAACCAAGAGCCCAGAGTTTTTCTTAGTAACCAATTTCAATTGCGGCCGCGAAAAATAGCCGACGGAAAGCTGGATCAAATAGCTGACTACGCTCCCTCCTATAAAGGCGCCCAGCAGCCTCCAGAAATCCCCGTCCGTCGTCATTCCCCGCCCTTCTCGCGGCGCAGCTTGACCCAGTAGTCCAGCCGCTTCCTGATCTCGCGCTCGAATCCGCGCTCCGGCGGGTTGTAGAACTGCTGGCGCGGCAGCGCATCGGGAAAATAGTTCTGGCCCGAAAACGCGTCCTCGGCGTCGTGGTCGTAGGCATAGCCGCGCCCGTAGCCCTCCTCCTTCATCAGGTTGGTCGGCGCATTGAGGATATGCTTGGGCGGCACCAGCGAGCCGGCGGTCTTGGCCACCTGCCGCGCCGCGCCATAGGCCTTGTAGCCGGCGTTGGATTTCGGCGCGGTAGCGCAATAGATCACCGCCTGGGCGATGGCGAGTTCGCCTTCCGGCGAGCCGAGGAAGTCGAAGGTTTCCTTGGCGGCATTGGCGATGATCATGGCCTGCGGATCGGCGAGGCCGATATCTTCAATCGCCATGCGCACAACGCGACGCGCGATATAAAGCGGCGGCTCGCCGGCGTCGAACATACGCGCGAGGTAATAAAGCGCCGCATCCGGATCGGAGCCGCGCACCGACTTATGGAGCGCCGAGATCAGATTGTAATGGCCATCCTGGCTCTTGTCGTAAATGGGCGCACGGCGCTGAACGATCTCCTGCAGCTTGACGCTGTCGAAAATCTCGTCCGGCCGCGCGGCGCGCCAGACTTCCTCGGCCAAAGTGAGTGAAGCGCGGCCGTCGCCGTCGGCCATACCGGCCAGCATCAGCCGCGCATTCTCGTCGAGCGGCAGCGGCTTGCCTTCGATGGCTTCGGCGCGCTCGAGAAGTTGCTCGACCGCCGCCGGTCCGAGAGAGCGGAACACCAGCACCCGCGCCCGCGACAGAAGCGCGGCGTTGAGCTCGAAGGACGGATTTTCCGTCGTGGCGCCGACCAGCACAATCGTGCCGTCTTCCATCACCGGCAGGAAGCTGTCCTGCTGGGCGCGGTTAAAGCGATGCACCTCGTCGACAAACAGCAGTGTGCCCTGCCCGAGTTCGCGGCGGCGGCGCGCTTCCTCGAACACCTTCTTGAGGTCCGCGACGCCGGTGAAGATCGCCGAGATCTGCTCGAAATGCAGATCGGTCGCCTGCGCCAGGAGCCGCGCTACCGTGGTCTTGCCAGTGCCCGGCGGCCCCCAGAACACCATGGAGCCGAGCGAGCGCGTGCCCAGCATGCGCGTGAGCACGCCGTCCGGCCCCAGCAGGTGATCCTGGCCGACGACCTCGTCGAGCTTCTGCGGGCGCAGGCGGTCGGCGAGCGGCCGCGGCGCCTCGCGCTCGAGGCCGGCGGCCTGGAATAAAGATGGTCCGGCGTTTTTCGGGCGGGTGGACATATTATCGTCCTCGTGCCCCGGACGCGGTGCAGCACGTAATGCAGTGGAGTGATGCACCGCTGAGCCGGGGCCCAACGGGTCCCGGTTCAGCAGCGCACCGCAAAGATGCGCTGCTCTGCGCCCGGGACACCTGTCGATGCGCGGCCATCGTCATCCCCCGAACATCGCGGAGATCTTCTGCCCGCGGCGCAGGATGACAATGCGCCAACCATTGCTCGGCGTATTGGCGATGCGATCGAGATCGCGCGTTCTGCCGACTGCCGTGCCGTTGACCTCCTGGATCACGTCGCCGCGCTGGAAGCCGAGATTGCCGGCGACCGAGCCATCCTCGGTGCTGACGATGACGACGCCGTTATCGACGTTCTGCAACTGCATTTCGTCGGCCAATGCCGGCGACAGGTTGGCGACGCGTGCGCCGGAAAACGGCGAGCGCGACTGAATGGTGATCTCGTCGCGCGGCGCATCCGGCGCCGTGGTCAGTTCGACCGTCGCCGCCATTTCCTTGCCGGCGCGGATGATGCCGAGCTTGGCCGAGCCGCCCAGCGGCTTGGTGGCGAAGCGATAGTCGAAGGCATTGCTGTCATCGACATCCTGCCCGTCGATCGAGACGATCAGGTCGCCGGCTTTCAGCCCGGCTTTGGCCGCCGGCCCATCGCGCCTGACGTTGGAAATCAGTGCGCCGGTCGGGCGCTTGAGGCCCATGCTGTCGGCAATATCGGCGGTTACCGATTGCAGGTTGGCGCCGAGCCATGGCCGGCGCACGCCGCTGCCGCCGGCCTTGGCGGAAGCGACCACCACGCGCACCATGTTGGTCGGGATGGCGAAGCCGACACCCTGCGATCCGCCGGAGCGCGAGAAGATCGCCGTGTTGATGCCGACCAGGCGGCCGTTGAAATCCACCAGCGCGCCGCCGGAATTGCCGGGATTGATGGCGGCGTCGGTCTGGATGAAGAACTGATAGTCGGACACGCCGACCTGCGTGCGCGCCAGCGCCGAGACGATGCCGTGCGTCACCGTCTGGCCGACGCCGAACGGATTGCCGATGGCGAGTACGAGATCGCCCACTTCAAGCGCATCGGAGTTGGCGAATTCGAGGAACGGAAAAGCCGCGCCATCCTTGATACGCAAGATGGCGAGATCGGTGCGCGGATCCTTCAGCACCACCGTCGCTTCGAACTCGCGCTTGTCGGCGAGCGACACCTTGATCTCGTCGGCACCCTCGATGACGTGGACATTGGTGACGATCAATCCGGTCGGATCGACAATGACGCCGGAGCCGAGCGAGCGCTGCACTTGGCTGCCTGGCCCGCCCGGGCCGCCGCCGAAGAAGCGGCGGAAGATCGGATCGTCGAACAGCGGATTGCGCGTCTGCACCGTCTTGGCGGCATAGACGTTCACCACCGCCGGCGCGACGTGTTTGACGATGGGCGAATAGGACAGCCGCACCTCATTGGCCGTCGGCACACGGCGGTCCTGCGCCGGCGCCGCGGCGACTGACGCAACGATGAGAGCAAGAACGGTGGCTATGAAGCGGATCATGCGAAATCCTGGCAATGCGATCGGAGACACGTTGATCTACAAAACCTGTTGGCCGAATGAAGGCGGTTACAGCCGCGCCTCGTCGGCCGGCATGGCATTGATCGGGCCGGCCTCGCCGCGCTTGCGGCCTTTCAGATAGGTCTCGCCCCAGCCCTTCAAAGTCTGGATGACCGGCTGCATGGTCTCGCCGAGCGGCGACAACCGGTATTCGACCCGCGGCGGCACCTCGGCATAGACCTGACGCAGGATCAGCCCCGCTTGTTCAAGCTCGCGAAGCTGCTTGGTCAGCATGCGCTGGGTGATGCCATGCAGGCCGCGCCGCAAGGCGTTGAAGCGCACCGGACCATCCTGCAGGTGATAAAGGATGACGCCTTTCCACTTGCCGTCGATCAGTTCGAGGGTGGCCTCGACGGGGCATCCGGCAGCGCAGTTATAGTCGCGCGGCGGCTTCGGGGCCCGTTTCGGCTGGCGGGGCGGCGGCATCAACATCGGCTAACCTCTTGATTCTACGCATTAGTACCCTTTGAGGCACTAGATACAGATAAATTCCATACTTGCAAGATCGCGCCTGATCGAAGATGTGGAGGGCCCCATTTCGGAGCCCGCCATGAAAGCCGTCGGATACCTCAAATCCCTGCCCCTCACCGATCCCCAGGCCCTCGTCGACTTCACCGCCGACAAGCCCGCCCCCGGCCCGCGCGACCTGCGGGTCGCGGTCCAAGCCGTATCCGTCAATCCTGTCGACACAAAAGTGCGCATGCGCGCCGAACCGAAGCCGGGCGAGCCGCCCAAGGTGCTCGGCTATGACGCCGCCGGCGTGGTCGAGGCGGTCGGTTCCGACGTGACTTTGTTCGAGGCGGGGGACGAGGTGTTCTATGCCGGATCCATCGGCCGCTACGGCTCCAACGCCGAATTCCATCTGGTCGACGAGCGCATCGTCGGCCGCAAGCCTAAGTCGCTCACTTTCGCGCAAGCCGCGGCGCTGCCGCTGACCAGCATCACGGCCTGGGAAATGCTGTTCGACCGCCTCGGCGTGAAGCCGAGCAAGACGCCGGACGGCCGGGCCCTGCTGGTGATCGGCGGCGGTGGCGGCGTCGGTTCGGCGATGATCCAGCTCGCGCGCCGGCTCACCGGCCTCACCATTATCGCCACCGCCTCACGGCAGGAGACGCGCGACTGGTGCCTCAAGCTCGGCGCCGATCATGTCATCGACCACCACAAGCCGCTGGCGGACCAGCTCAAGGCCATCGGCCATCCGCAGGTCGCGATGGTGGCCGGCATCACCGGCACCGATCAGAGCGCGCCGCAGCTTGCCGACATCATCGCGCCGCAGGGGCAGTTCGTGCTGATCGACGATCCGAAGTCGCTGAACGTGATGCCGTTCAAGGGCAAATCGATCTCGGTGCACTGGGAGTCGATGTTCACCCGCTCGGTGTTCGGCACCCCCGACATGATCGCGCAACACAAGCTGCTCAATGAGGTGTCGGCGATGATCGATGCCGGGCTGATGATCACCACGGCGGCGCAGGAGCTCTCGCCCATCAACGCCGCCAATTTGATCAAGGCGCATGCCCAGATCGAAAGCGGCACCACCATCGGCAAGGTGGTGCTCTCCGGTTGGTAAGACGGCATCGCACGCGATGCCTTTTGCCGGTTGGCAAGACAGCATCGCACGCGATGCCTTTTGCCGGTGGGTAAGCGCCTCATTTCTCGAAGTAGATCGGGCGATCGATATCCGGCAGGAGCATCGGCCCGGTGGGATTCCAGCCCAGTTCGGCGCGCGTTTTCGCGCTGGAGGCCGGCATGTCCGCCGCCGCGAAGTGAATGAACCAGCCGAAATGCGCGGCGGCTTCGTCCTTCGTCTTGCTGACGACCGGAACGTTGAGACGGCGGCCGGCCACTTCGGCGATGGCACGGAACGGCACGCCTTCTTCCGCCACGGCGTGATAGCGGAACGACGCACCCTTCTCGAGCGCCAGCCGATAGACCGGTGCGGCGTCGAAGCGGTGGACCGCCGACCAGCGGTTGGCGCCGTCGCCGATGTAGACCGCCTCGCCCTTCTCGCGCGCGAGATTGATGGCCAGCGGCACAAACGCGTGATCTCCATCGCCATGGACCTGGGGCAGACGCACGATCATGGCCCGCACGCCGCGCGCGGCGACGGCAGCCGCGGCGTCTTCGCTCGCAACGCGCGGGTGACTGCCGGACGCGGGAGCATCGTCTTCCGTGACGACGCGATCCTTGATCACGCCGGTGCCAGACGTCACGATCAGCTTCTTGTCCGTGCCGATCATGGCGTCGCCCATCGCCTCGATGATCCGGCGATCGGCTTCGCAGCTTTCGACGAACTTCGAAAAGTCATGGTTGAACGCGGTATGGATCACCGCGTCGGCTGAGTTAACGCCGCGCTTGAGGCCGTCGATATCCTCGAGCGCACCTTGATGGACATCGGCGCCCGCAGTCCTGAGCGACGCCGCGGCCGCAACGGAGCGGGCCAGCCCCAGCACCGAATGCCCGGCGCCGATCAAATCCCTGACCACGGCCGCCCCGACGAAACCGGTCGCGCCGGTGACGAAAACACGCATGTGAAGCCTCCAGTTGAACGTTCTCGTTTGTCTGGAGCCCACTATCGGCGTATCTTTATCCCGGTAAATGAGTGATCTTATCCTATTATAATAACTAACAGGCTGCCGAATGACTGCTGCCGATGAACACCGGCTGGGCCTCTATCTCAAGGATCGCCGGGCTCGCCTTGACCCCGCTTCCCTCGGGTTGCCGCTGACGCGGCGCCGCACACCCGGTCTGCGCCGCGAAGAAGTCGCGCAGCGCGCCCATGTCAGCGCCACGTGGTACACATGGCTCGAACAGGGCCGCGGCGGCGCGCCGTCGGCCGATGTGCTCGATCGCATCGCGCGGGCGCTGATGCTCACCGATGCCGAGCGCGAGCACCTGTTTCTCATCGGTCTCGGACGCCCCCCGGAAGTCCGCTATCAGGCCAGCGCAGGCATTTCGCCGCGGCTGCAACGCATCCTCGACTCGCTTACGCTCAATCCGGCGGTTGTCAAAACGGGAACGTGGGATGTCGTGGCCTGGAATGCCGCCGCCGCGGCCGTGCTCACCGACTACGGCAAACTGCCGCCGGAGCGGCGCAACATCATGCGCATCATCTTCACCGACCCGAAGAGCCGCGCGCGACAGCCGAGCTGGGAAGATGTGGCGCGGTTCGTCGTCGCCGCGTTCCGCGCCGACGTGGCCCGCTCCGGCGCATCGGACAAGGCCAAGGCGCTGATCGCCGAGCTCAGCACCGAGAGCCCGGAGTTCGCGGCGATATGGCGCGAGAACGACGTACGCAACTGGGGCGAAGGCACCAAGCAGCTCAAGCTGCCGCGCGGCGGCCTGGTCGGGCTCGAGTTCTCCTCTTTCACCGTCGATGGCCGGCCGGACCTCGGCCTTGTCGTCTACAGCCCTGCGACACCCGCCGATGCCGACAAGATCAGAAAACTGGTGAACGAGCAGAAAGCGAAATACAGGCCACCAAGGTGATCAAGGCGCATGCGCGGATCAAGAGCCGCACAACCATCGGCAAGGGGGTGCGGTTGGGGTGGTGAGCCTATGAACCGCTCGTCCCCGCGAAAGCGGGGACCCAGTTCTTCATGTCTGGATTCCCGCTTTCGCGGGAATGAACGGAGTGTGCGGCGGTAAGGGCCGCACACTTAGGCCATTCACTCCTTCGCCGGCACCGTGCGCAGATAAGCGATGATGGCGTCGATGTCCTCGCTCTTCATGCGGGCGTAATAGGGATAGCCCATCGGCGGCTTGAGCTTGTGGCCGTCCTTGGCCGTGCCGGTGGTGATCGCGGCCTTGATCTGCGCGTCGGTCCAGTCGCCCAGGCCCTTCGCCTTGCCCGACGTGATGTTGGCGGACACCGATTTGCCCCACGGCCCGGGGAATTCCATACCGCCCTTGCCGAGATCGCCGACGAAGTCCTTGCCCTTGGCGCCGAACGGCGTGTGGCACTCCATGCAGTGCGCAGCAGTGGCGAGATAGAAGCCGTTCTTCACCTTGTCGGTCAGCATGGCTTCCGTATACGGCTTCTCCGAACCCGGGAACGCATGGTGAGGAATCTGCATCTTGTAGATCGGGTCCGGCACCTTGTTCTTCACCGGCTTGACCGTCCGCAGGTAAGCGACGATCGCGTCCATGTCGCGCTCGGTGAGGATGCCGTAGAACGCCGTCGGCATGACCGCGGCGATCTGCACGCCGTTCGGACGCTGGCCGGTGCGGAGCAGATGCTTGATCTGCGCGTCGGTCCAGGCGCCGATGCCGGTTTCCTTGTCCTGCGTGATGTTCGAGCCCGTCACCTTGAACGGCGGCTCATCGAACAGAAGCCCGCCCGACAGCGCCCTGGAAAAATCCGGCCCGTTCGGCCCCATCGGCGTGTGGCAGTTGTTGCAGGTCATGACGGTGTTGACGAGATAGCCGCCGCGCGCGACCAGATCGCCATTGGCCTGCGCCGCGGCGCTGCCGGCGCCAGCGACAATCGAAACAACAATGGCTGCGGCCGCGCCGAACGCGCCCCGCAACGAAGCCCTGAGCATGGAAGTCCCCCGAATGATGAAACACGCTTTCTAGCGGCGCCCGAATAACACAATACCGGATCGCCGGTGTGACTGCCATCACAAGCCAGACGCAAGGGCGCGATCAGCCCACGGATCACATCAATAGAAACAACTGAAACTAATGGTTTCCTGGCGCGCTGAGGTTGTCAGGCTGCCGCGGCGCCGGGCCTTGCGGCGCTTGCGCTGGCCGGCCCTGTTGCGCTTTGGGCGGCAGCCCCTTTGACAATCACGCCGTACCAGCCGAGCCCCTTATAGGTTTCGTAGCCAGGCGTAACGTGGAAGGCGACAAGCGCGCCTGATTTGTCCTTGTAGGAGCCGCTCTTGCGCTTGCCGATATCGAGGTTGAGCCGTTCAGTGAGAAGGCCCTTGCCATCGGAAGCCGCGATCACGCGCATGTTGGCATCGACCAGCAGCACCCGCGAGGCGGCATCGTCAACGCGAATGCCCTGCACGATCGCCCTCGCCTGGGCCTCCCAATCGAAATGAATGGCAAGAATGCCGGACGGACGGCTGCGCGATTGCCCGCCGAGCCGCACGCTGGCGCAATAGGTCGCGACCTGGGCCCCGCCGAGCAAGGGCTGCTGCTCGACGTCACCGGCGACATAATCGTCGCCCGTGCGCAGGCCAAGCGCCTGCCGGAACCACGGCGCCTGGGCGACATTACGGCCCTGCACATCGAACTTGTCGGGCCGGCCATTGGCGAGGACGTTGCCGTCGAGATCGCACAGCCACAGATCGAGATAAACCGTATAGGCGCCAAGGATGACGCCGAGCCGTTCGGTGGCGTAGGAAACGCGCTCGGGCTCTGGCTCCGCGGCGCAGTCGACCACGGCCGAATCCGTCGCCCACCAGCGCACATCGCAAGTGCGCTCATAAAGATTGCGGTCGATGAGTTCGATGGCATTGAGCGACAGATCGACCATGCGCTCGCCGGCGCTGCGCTCGGTCATCTGGGCGATGGATTTCATCAGCGCGTCGGTGCGCTTGACCAGCTCGGTCTCGAGCTCGCGGGCAATGCCCTCGATGCGCTGGCTGACACCGCCGACTTCCTTGGCGACCACGGCGAAGCCACGGCCCTGCTCGCCGGCGCGCGCGCTTTCAACCAGCGCATTCAGCGCCAGCATCTTGATGTGCTCGGTGATCTCGCGAATCGTCGAGGCCTTGTCGCAAGCGATATGGTTGACCTCCGCCGTCAGGCGGGCGGTCAAGGCCGAGATATCCGACGCCTTGTCGTCATCGCGCTTGGCGGGTTCGGGCCGCTGCATCGTTCATCGCCTGATGGACAGATGCCGCAATAAAACATGTCGGATGTTATTACCGGTTTAACAAAAACGACATGATGAGCTAATCTTGGCTGCCCAAATAAAGTGCATAAATAACAACATTTTCGGTGCGTGAATTCGGCGATGCGCCAGCGGGCAGCACAGCAGGCGCTAATGCGCGCCCGCGCCTTCGAGAATTCGAACCATGGCTGCGTAACCACGCCGACGGGCATGGCCGAGCGGCGTGACGCCCTCGCGATCGGCGATGTTGACGTTGGCGCCGGCCGCGACCAGTTCGCGCACGATATCCGTGTGAACCGGGCCGCCATCGCCGAGAACCACCGCTTCGAGAAGCGCGGTCCAGCCGAGCTTATTGACGTGGTCCTTGTCGATGGCCGTGCCAAGCAGGATGCGGACGGTCTCGAGATGACCGTGATGAGCGGCCGGGATCAGCCCAGTGCCGCCATAGCGATTGGTGCTCTTGAGATCGGCGCCTGCGGCGAGCGTCATCCGCAGGATATCGTTGCGCCCTTCGGCGGCAGCATAGAGATAAGGCGAATCCTCGATGCCATCCTTCGCGTTGACGTCGGCTCCGCCTGCGATCAGCAATCGCGCCGCCTCAGTGCCAACGCCGGGCGCGGCGTGGGTGGCGGCCAGCAGCGCGGTGCGGCCCTGCCCGTCCCGCGCCTTGACGCTGGCGCCCGCCTCCAGCAGCCGGCGCACGGCGGCGGTGTCGCCACGGCCAGCGGCTTCGATCAATGCCTGGTCGGCCTTCGTATCGGCCAAGGCACCCCCTGAAAGCACGGTGACGGCCATAAGAAAAAGGGCGGTGCCAAGGATCGCCCTTTGCACCGCCCTCGTAACCGTTGTCAGCGCGAAGCACATCGCCTCTTAGGCGTTTTCTTCTTCGCTCTGGCGGGCCTGAACCGGGCCGGAATCCTTGCCCTTGGCATCGACGTCGCGATCGACGAACTCGATCACGGCCTGCGGCGCGTTATCGCCATAGCGGAAGCCGGCCTTCATGATGCGCAGATAGCCACCCTGACGGTCCTTGTAGCGCGGCGCCAGCGTGTCGAAGAGCTTCTTGACCATATCGACGTCGCGCAGCTCGGAGATCGCCTGACGGCGGGCGGACAGATCGCCCTTCTTGCCGAGGGTCACCAGCTTCTCGACGATCGGGCGCAGTTCCTTCGCCTTCGGCAGAGTCGTGATGATCTGCTCGTGCTTGATCAGAGAGGCGGCCATGTTCGCCAGCATCGCCATACGATGCGACGAATGCCGACCCAATTTCCTGTAAACTTTACCGTGACGCATCGCGTAA
>Ga0182736_1001215_pt1 | contig 27290 bp, 29 predicted proteins | sample eDN5th30CKraftBY_FD_128882 | JGI IMG/M metagenome (GOLD analysis project Ga0182736, IMG submission 128882) | Enriched backyard soil microbial communities from Emeryville, California, USA - eDNA 5th pass 30_C Kraft BY (version 2) (version 2) | ecosystem: Environmental > Terrestrial > Soil >...
AGGCGCAACGGGCACTCCGGGCGCAGCGGGCACTCCGGGCGCAGCGGGCACTCCGGGCGCAGCGGGCGCTCCGGGTGCAGCGGGCGCCCCAGGCGCAACGGGCACTCCGGGCGCAACGGGCACTCCGGGCGCAACAGGCACTCCGGGTGCAGCAGGCACTCCGGGTGCAGCAGGCACTCCGGGCGCAGCAGGCACCCCAGGCGCAGCAGGCACCCCTGATGCGTCCAACGCCGCCGACGACAAGGCGGCATCGCGCTCGATGCCCGGCTGGCTGGCCGACAACCTGCTGGTCGTCGTGACCGCGGTGCTGGCCCTGTTGGTGCTGGTCGTCGCCTGGCTGCTGCGCCGCGCCGGCGCTCGCCGCGCCGACGAGGACGAAGCGTCGTACGGCTACGGCGAGCCCGCGCTCGACACGGCCGCGCTCAATCGCAAGCTGGACGGCATCAATCTGGACCTGGACCAGCCGCCCACCGACGAGCCGCGCCCGGGCGGGCCGCGCGCCTGACCTGCATGCCTCGCATGGTATTGGGGCTGGCGTACGACGGCTCCCCCTGGCAGGGCTGGCAGACGCAGCCGCACCGGCAGACGGTGCAGGACACGCTGGAAGCGGCGTTGGGCCGGTTCGCTGGTATCGACGCCAGCGTGCCCACGATCTGCGCCGGTCGCACCGATACCGGTGTTCATGCCGCGATGCAGGTCATCCACCTGGATACGGCGCTGCAGCGGCGCGCCGAGTCCTGGGTGCGCGGAGTCAACGCCTTCCTGCCGCCCAGTATCTCGGTGCAATGGGCGCAACCGGTGTCCGACGCGTTTCATGCACGCTTCTCGGCGCGTTCGCGCACCTACCTGTATGTGCTGTGGCGTGGCCGCGTTCGCCCGCCGTTGTGGGCCGGGCGGGCCGGCTGGTGCTTCCAGCCGCTGGACGTGGATGCCATGCGCCAGGCCGCCGGCACCTTGCTGGGCGAGCACGATTTTTCCAGCTTCCGCTCATCGCAATGCCAGGCTCGCCACCCCGTGCGCACGCTGCACCGGCTGGACATCGACGAGCGCGGGCCGTTCCTGGTGTTCACGCTGCGCGCCAATGCCTTCCTGCACCACATGGTGCGCAACCTGGTCGGTGCCTTGCTGCAAGTGGGGCAGGGGCGCCAGCCGCCGCAATGGATGCCAGCCTTGCTGGCCGCGCGCGATCGCCGGCTGGCCGCGCCCACCTTTGCCCCCGACGGGCTGTACCTTTCGGCTATCGAGTATCCAGCTGAATTTCAGCTGAACGAAACGGATGGCGGACCCCATCTGTTGTCGCCTTTTACATTTGCTTAAGGGTAATCAGCAGGGGGCAGCTATCGGGATTCCCGATATGATTGCGAACGAAAAAGCGGCAGCCTCCACACGAGCTGCCGTTTTCGCGGCCGTTTTACACGAACGGCGCGCGCGCATCGCTTTCCAACCAGGAGACTCCCGTAATGCAACGTCGTTCGTTCCTCAAAAAGGCTACTCTGGGTGCCGCAGCCGGCGGCGCCGCCCTCGCCGCGCCGGTCCTGGCGCAAGAATCCCCCACGCTGAACTGGCGCCTGGCCTCCAGCTTCCCGCGCAGTGCCGACGCCATCTATACGGGCGGGGAAAACCTGGCCAAGTACGTCGCCGAGGCCACGGACGGCAAATTCAACATCCGCGCCTTCCCCGCGGGTGAAATCGTGCCGGCCCTGCAAGTGCTGGACGCCGTGCAGAACAACACCATCGAGTGCGGCCACACCGCTTCGTACTATTACTTCGGCAAAGACCCCGCGCTGTGCTTCGACGGCGCCGTGCCTTTCGGCCTGAACACGCGCCAGATGAATGCCTGGATGCGCCACGGCAACGGCCTGAAGCTGACGCGCGAACTGTTCCAGAAGCACAACATCGTCAACTTCCCCTGCGGCTACACCGGCACCCAGATGGGCGGCTGGTTCCGCAATGAAATCAAGACAGTAGACGACCTGAAGGGCCTGAAATTCCGTGCCAGCGCGTTTGCCGGCGCGGTGTTGTCGCGCCTGGGCGTGGTGCCGCAGCAGATTGCCGGCGGCGACATCTACCCCTCGCTCGAGAAGGGCACCATCGACGCAGCCGAGTGGATCGGTCCGTACGACGACGAAAAGCTGGGTTTCCACAAGGTGGCCAAGAACTACTACTTCCCGGGCTGGTGGGAAGGCACGCTGCAGGTGTCGCTGTACGTCAACCAGGACGTCTACAACAAGCTGCCCAAGCACTACCAGGCAGCCCTGTCGCAGGCCGCCGCCGCCGCCACCGCCGACATGATCGCCAAGTACGACGCCGAGAACCCGGCGGCCTTGCGCCGCCTGGTATCGCAGGGCGCCCAGCTCAAGGCGTTCCCCAAGCCGGTCATGGACGCGTGCTACGCCGAGGCCACCAAGGTCTACGAGGAATTCTCGGCCAAAGATCCGATGTTCAAGAAGATCTACGACGACATGGTGGCTTTCCGCGACAATGAAATCCCGTGGTTCCGCGTGGCTGAAGGCAGCTTCGACGGCTTCATGGGCACGGTCAGCCGCCGCAAATAGGCCCCGTGGGCAGGGGGGCGCGCGGCGGGGCGGGTCGGCCGATATAAAATCGACCGATTCAGCCCGCCGCGGCGCCCGCCACAAGCCGGCCCCGCACGGGCATCGCATGCCGATGGCAGCCGCCGGCCACCCCGGGACCCCCCCTGCATGCCCATGTCCCGCGCCATACCGGGCGCGCGGCGAATTTCCATCTAGGTCATTATCTTCATCATGAAAGCTCTACTCGCTTTATCGCGCGCCATCGACGCGCTGAACTTGCGGGTCGGCCGGGCCGTGACGTGGATCACGCTGCTGGTGGTGCTGGTCAGCGCCGGCAACGCCGTGGTCCGCAAAGTGTTCGAGACGAGCTCGAACGCATGGCTGGAACTGCAGTGGTACATGTTCGGTGCCATGTTTCTGCTCACGGCCGGCTACACCCTGCTCAAGAACGAGCACGTCCGGGTCGACATCCTGTCCTCGCGCCTGTCCAAGCGCACGCAGATCTACATCGAGATCTTCGGCGTGCTGTTTTTCCTGCTGCCGGCCGCCATCCTGATTATGTACCTGTCGTGGCCGATGTTCATGGATTCGTACGTCTCCAACGAGCAGTCTTCGAACTCGGGCGGGCTGGTGCGCTGGCCCGTCAAGCTGCTGATCCCGGTCGGCTTCGCGCTGCTGGTGCTGGCCGGCATTTCGCGCCTGATCAAGTGCGTGGGGTACTTGCGCGGCCAGGCTCCCGATCCGTTGGCGCGCGCCGAAGGCAAGAGCGCCGAGGAACAACTGGCCGACGAGATTGCCCGTGAAGCGCAAGCGCGCGAAGCGGCCCAACAACTAGAAGACAAGGGTCGCTGATCATGGAGTTCTTTATCGCGAATCTGGCGCCGATCATGTTCGGCACGCTGGTGGTGTTCCTGTTGCTGGGCTTCCCGGTGGCATTCGCGCTGGCAGCCAACGGCATTTTGTACGGGCTGGTCGGCATGGAGCTGGGGCTGTTCAACGCGTCGCTGTTCCAGGCGCTGCCTCAGCGGGTATTCGGCATCGTCGCCAACGACACGCTGCTGGCCGTGCCATTCTTCACCCTGATGGGGCTGGTGCTTGAACGATCAGGCATGGCCGAAGACTTGCTCGAGACCATCGGCCAGGTGTTCGGGCCGCTGCGCGGCGGCCTGGCCATCGCGGTGGTGGTGGTGGGCGCCATGCTGGCCGCCACCACCGGCGTGGTGTCGGCTTCGGTCATCTCGATGGGCCTGATCTCGCTGCCCATCATGCTGCGCTACGGCTACGACCGGCGGCTGGCATCCGGGGTGATCGCGGCGTCGGGCACGCTGTCGCAGATCATCCCGCCGTCGCTGGTGCTGATCATCCTGGCCGACCAGCTGGGCCGCTCGATCGGCGACATGTACCGCGGCGCCATGGTCCCCGGCTTCCTGCTGGCGGGCGCCTATATCCTGTACGTCGTGATAGTGTCGATCATCAAGCCGTCCGCGGCGCCGGCGTTGCCCGAAGAAGCCCGCGCCTTCCGCGAGCCCAGCGGCTCGCGCGGCGGGCGTTCGCTGCTGGTGCTGATGCTGATCTCGGCGGTGTCGGCTTATGTGATCACGCAGTGGCTCGAGAAGGCCGATGCGCCGGTCGACGAAAAAGTGGTGCTCAGCCTGCTGCTGTGGGGCCTGACCGCCTTCGTGATCGCCATCGTCAACAAGCTGTTCCGTCTGAAGATGCTGTCGGCGCTGGCCGAGCGGGTCACCTTCGTGATGATCCCGCCGCTGTTCCTGATCTTCCTGGTGCTGGGCACGATCTTCATCGGCATCGCCACGCCCACCGAAGGCGGCGCCATGGGCGCGGTCGGGGCCATCGTGATGGCGCTGATCCGCGGCCGGCTCAGCCTGGACCTGCTGCGCCAAGCCATGGACACCACCACCAAGCTGTCGTGCTTCGTGGTGTTCATCCTGGTGGGCTCGACGGTGTTCGGCCTGACCTTCCGCGGCGTCAGCGGCGACCTGTGGGTCGAGCACCTGCTGATCAGCGTGCCGGGCGGCCAGTGGGGCTTCCTGATCGTGGTCAGCCTGCTGACTTTCGTGCTGGCGTTCTTCCTGGACTTCTTCGAACTGGCCTTCATCATCGTGCCGCTGCTCGGCCCCGTGGCCGACAAGATGGGCATCGACCTGATCTGGTTCGGGATCATCCTGGCCGTGAACATGCAGACCTCGTTCATGCACCCGCCGTTCGGCTTCGCGCTGTTTTACCTGCGCTCGGTCGCGCCCAAGGATGCCTACCGCGACAAGGTCACCGGCCAGCGCATCGAACCGGTGACCACCGGGCAGATATACTGGGGGTCGGTGCCGTTCATCGTGATCCAGCTGGTGATGGTGGCGGCGGTCATGTTGTTCCCGGGCATGGTCATGCACTACAAGGCGGGCGTGTCCACGGTCGACCCCAGTACGGTCAAGATCGAGATCGAGAACACCTACGGCACCAGCATCTACGGAACCGAATCGGCCGACCCGGCCGCGGCATTCAAATAGCGTTGGTAGTCGAATAGCGTCATGCGTACTCGCGTCAAGATCTGCGGGCTGACCCGCGAAGCAGACATCGCCTCGGCCGTCCAGGCCGGGGCGGACGCGATCGGCTTCGTGTTCTATCCAGGCAGCAAGCGCTACGTCGCGCCCGCGCAGGCAGGCCTGCTGCGCCGTGCCGTGCCGGCCTTCGTCGACGTCGTGGCGCTGTTCGTCAACCCCGACCCGGCCGAAGTCCAGGCGGTGCTGGATCAGGTCGGCCCCGACCTGCTGCAGTTCCATGGCGACGAGTCGCCCCAGGATTGCATCCGCTACGGCACCCGCTTCCTGCGCGCCTTCCGTTCGGGCGCGCCGGGGCTGGATACGCCCGACGCTCTGGCGGCCGCCTGCCGCGCCTACGGCGAAGCCTCCGGCTGGTTGTTCGACAGCTATAGCGCGGGCTACGGCGGCAGCGGGCAGGCCTTCGATCATTCCCTGCTGGCAGGGGTGCGAGCCGATGCCCAAGCGCGGCCCATCGTCCTGTCGGGCGGCCTGAATGCGGCCAGCGTCGGGCCGGCCATCGAGGCCATCCGCCCCTGGGCGGTAGACGTCAGCAGCGGCGTCGAAACCGCGCCCGGCTTGAAGTCGCCGGACAAGATCCGCGCCCTGGTCGACGCGGTGCGCGACGCCGACGATCGCTTGCGAACCCGATAAAAGCCCGATATAATCTTTCTTCTTTGCAGGCGGTTAGCTCAGATGGTTAGAGCGCTACGTTGACATCGTAGAGGTCGTTGGTTCGATTCCAATACCGCCTACCAGAATTTCAGGCGGTGCCCAGCCCCGCCCAAAAGCCGCCTCGGTCTTTGACCTGGCGGTTTTTTGTTTTTCTCTGGATTGCACGTGCATATCATGGGCGCGCGCGTCCGCTAGGTCCGCGGCCGCATTTGCGTCAGCCGTCATTCGGGCTGCTACAATCCGCATCCTCTTTGGGGAGTAGCCTCCTTTCGATCCATCGCGAAAGGGCCTGCGTCAACATTCTTGGCCGAGCTCGGCCGTGGTGCAGGCGGCCCGCCGGGGCTTGGCGAGACCATAGGTGTTCCATCGTCTTGCCGGGCGAGATGGATCCGCCTATGTCCTCTTGCCCGGTTGGACTCGACTCCCGATGAACGCACTTTCCACGATCATTCTTGCTTTTGCGATGTCGACGGATGCTTTTGCAGCCGCTGTCAGCAAAGGCGCCGCCCTGCACAAGCCACGCTTTTCCGAAGCGCTTCGCACCGGCCTGATTTTCGGGGTCATCGAGGCGTTGACGCCGCTGGTGGGCTGGGCGCTCGGGTCTGCCGCCGCCAGGTTCGTGGAAGACTGGGATCACTGGATCGCATTCGTCCTGCTCTGTACGCTGGGGGTCTTCATGATCCGCAATGCCTTCCAGGAACAGGACGAAGAAGCGCCCCCGGTCGCGCGGCATTCCTTCTGGCTGCTGGCGGCCACCGGCTTTGCGACCAGCATCGATGCGATGGCGGTTGGCGTGAGCCTGGCCTTCATCGACAACAATATCCTGATCACCGCCATGGCGATCGGCCTGGCTACGTTGTTGATGGTCACGATCGGGGTGATGGTCGGGCGCTTGATCGGGGCAATCGCCGGCAAGCGTGCCGAGATGCTGGGCGGATTGGCCCTGATCGGTATCGGCGCCACCATCCTGTACGAACATCTTTCTGCGTGACGACGGGGCACGCGCTGCCCCTTGCCGCCGATATGCGAAGATTTGGCAAAATGCGGGCTCGATCACATGCTCGTCAGCCGATGAATACGTATTGCCTTCTTTCCGCAAGACCGGCGGCGCGACGCCGATTTCCGTTGTGTCGGGCCGCCGCCGCAGGCATCGGCCTGGCATTCCTGCTGGCGGGCCCGCATGCCGTCGCGGCAGACGACGGCTTGCAGGATGCCGTAGGGGTGCCCATGGCCGATGGCAGCACGGCCATCTATGCCGACCCTTTCTGTGCCGGATTCGCCGTGGCATTCGAGGCGGGCGGCGGCGACGGGGCGCTGGTGCCCGAGTGCCCGGAAGAGCCCGTCGAGCCGCTGTCCATGTCGCCCTATCGCAAGGGCGAGCGTGCCGGCAAGGCGTCGGCGCAGTCTTTCGTGCGGTTCCGCAAGCAGCAGGCGGCGCGCGGGCCTGCCGCGACCGGCGAATACCTGCCCGGGTTCTATGACCAGTCCCAGGATGCGTGGGTCAGCAACCAGGCCGATCTTCCCCGTGGGGTTTCGTTCGACAACGGCAAGTACGCCATGATCGGGAAAGAGGGGGCGGGCCTGGGCGTCATCGACCAGTCTGGCCGGATCGTGGTGCCGCTTCGATATGCCGAGGTCGGCATGGACGCTGGCGCCGCGTTTTTTGTCGTTCGGGATGCCGCTCGCCGGGTTGCGCTTTATAACCCGGCGGGTGTGCAGGTCGTGGCGCCGGGCTATGACGATGTGCGCCTGATCGACAGCCGGCATATCCTGGCAATCGGGAAGGGCGTTTTCCAGGTCATGGACCTGGACGGCAAGCCATTGTTTTCGTCGACCAAAGAGATCTCCTCTGCGGGCGATGGATTCTTCTGGTTCATGGAAGCGCCGCAACGGTTCGGCCTGCTGGACAGCCGTGGCGACGTCATCGTGCCGGCCGAGTTCACCTATACCTCGGCCTTCCAGAACGGCAAGCTCACCTCGCAGAAAGCCGACGGCGAGAACTACCTGATCGACCAGCGCGGCAAGGTCGTGAAGCAGCGGTAGGTCGGCTTAGCGCGCCAGGTGCTCGACGGTCAGGGGCAGGCCATGGCGCTGGTACTGCTCGGCCACGCCGCGCAGATGGGAGTCATCCAGGCCGAATTCCCGCAGCGAACGGCACAGGCGCCGCATGTCCGCTTGCGCCGCATGCTGGCGCGAGACGACCCGGCGGCTGACTTCCAGGTCCACGAACGCGACCGCTTCCCTACAGGACTCGCCGGCGCGGATGAAGATTTCCTTGGGGTACAGGTGTCCGTGCTTCCTGCGCTCGAGGTGCAGCGGGACGATGGCCTCGACGATCTTGCCCAGCAGGCGACCCAGGTCTTGCGCGCCCCAGCGGCCCGATTCCAGGCCCGCCTGCAGGCTGACATAGTCCGCCAACGCCTCGGTGACCAGCAGCGCTTCCCAGCCTTGGCTCGAGCGCCGCATGTCGAAGCAGACGACCGCGGGTGTATCGACGCCCAGCTTCTTGCAGACCTGCAGGTTTTTCCATTCCCGGTGCAGGGTCGGACGGCCCAGCGGGTGGCGCAGCGAGCGGTACAGGTGGTTGCGCTGGCGCTTGACGTAGTACGCGCCGACGTCCAGTTCCAGCCGTTGCACGCCGCTTTCACCGCCGCGCCGGAAATTGACCGGCTCGACCCAGGAACCCTGGGTATTCCACCAAAAAGTGGGTGGAATTGTTAATTCATGTTTGGTTTCGTTCTGTTTCATCGGCCGATCATAGTCAAAATCGGACGAGTCTTATGTTTCCCCTTCATTAAGATTTGGAAAGGTGTTGCACGGGAGCGACTGCAGCGGCACGCCGGGGCGTGCCGACCGGGCCGCCTGCCAGCGTTGGGGCGGCGCAAAAACAGGGAAACGGGATAAGGCCCGACCCGGCCAGTGCCGCAGGTGGCATGGCACCGCGGGCCGCGGGCGGCTTTGCCGGCTTACAACGTATGCAGCCGCTGCTGCAGGATGGCCTGGAGCTCGAGCAGGCCTTGTTCGACGGGCGGATAGGCCTGGCCGATGCGGACCGGGTCGCCGGCCCGCAGTGCGCCGGTCAGGGTGTCGAAGGCATGCAGCGTTTCGGGGTTGCCCAGGAAGCTGACGGTTCCCTTGGCGCGGTGTGTCAGTTGCCGGGCCAGGGGGTGATCGCCGGTGCCGATGGCGCTGTCGATGGCGGACAGGTCGGCGCGTATCTGGGCCAGGGCTTGTTGCAGCAGGTCGCGCCGGCTGGCGGCGTCGGGGTATAGCGGCAACAGGGCGTCGATATGGGGCATGGCGATCAGGGCCCGGCCTTGTGGTCGAACTTCTCGTTCAGGTACAGGGCCAGCGACAGGTCGTCGGATAGCCCCAGCTTCTTCATCGAGCGCCGTTTGTGGGTGCTGACGGTTTTCTTGCTGCGCAGCAACCGGGCGGCGATCTGGGTGACCGACAGGCCCTGGGCGATCTGGCGCAGCACTTCGATTTCGGAGGTGGTCAGGCGCGTGTCGGGGTGGCGCGGCGGCGTCATGTGCAGGGCGCCGTTGGCATGGGTGATGAAGCCGCGGCGGCTGCGGCCGCGGGCGGCGCGGATCACTTCCACCAGCGTGGGCATCGAGGCCGACTTGGGCAGGTAGCCGGTGGCGCCGGCGCGGAAGGCGGCGTATTCGGTTTCGGCCCGCGCGCCGGCGGAAAACGTGATGACCGCCATGTCGGGGTACCGGCGGCGCAGGCGGCGGATGAAATCCATGCCGTCCCAGGCCTGCCTGGGCAGGTAGAAGTCGACGATGGCGATATCGCAGGGTTGGCGCTTCAGGTTCTGCAGCAGCCCTTCCGAGGTGGTCTCGACGTGCACGATGTCGAAGTCGGGCTGCGCGCGCAGGTAGGCGGCGATGCCCAGGGTGATGACGGGGTGGTCGTCCAGGATGGCGATGCGCAGGCGCGGGTGCGGGGTGCCGGACAGCAGCATGTAGCGCCGGCCAGTGACCTGTGGCACGGCAGACGGATCGGCGGACGGCAGGGTGGGGGAATCTGGCGGAGCCGGGGGGGCCGGAGAAAAGGGCATGGTCATGGCGTATGTCGGACGGCGGCAGGGGCCGCGGCGTGCGGGGATACGGGGAGGGTACCGAAGGCGCGGTCCGGCCAAGACCAGTATCCGATAAATAGGACGGGTCCGGTGTCAGAGTTTTCTGACTTTGGCCCGCCCGCGGTTTCGCCCGGCGCCATGGGCGGGAAAGGGCCGGAGATGCTACAATCTTTGACGATAGGCGTGCACTGTGGCGCGCCGCCCCATACCAACGGCCCCGCTCATGATGCTTCGTCCGACACGAACTACGACCGGAAACTTCCGCCCCATGTCGCGTTAGTTTTTTCCAGCGTCGGGTTCCACCGTGTCAGGCAAGCGGTAAGCCTCAAGCAAGCAACCAGACGGAACGCGGCGCATTGCCGCGTTTGTCGTTTCTTCCCCAGGAAATTCTCGATGGTACAGATCACTTTGCCCGATGGTTCGCAGCGCCAGTTCCCGGGGCCGGTCACGGTCGCCGAGGTCGCGCAGTCCATCGGCGCCGGGCTGGCCAAGGCCGCCCTGGCCGGGCGCGTCACGCTGCCGGGCGGCGAGCCCCGGCTGGTCGACACCAGCTTCCGCCTTGGCCAGGACGCGCAGCTGGCCATCGTGACCGCCAAGGACGCCGACGGCCTGGACCTGATCCGCCATTCCACCGCCCACTTGCTGGCCTATGCCGTCAAAGAGCTGTTCCCCGACGCGCAGGTCACCATCGGCCCCGTCATCGAGAACGGCTTCTACTACGACTTTTCCTACAAACGGCCGTTCACGCCCGAAGACCTGGCCGCCATCGAAAAGAAGATGGCCGAGCTGGCCCGCAAAGACGAGGTCGTCACGCGCGAAGAATGGACGCGCGACGATGCCGTGGCTTATTTCAAGAGCATCGGTGAAGTCTACAAAGCCGAGATCATCGCATCCATCCCGGCCGACCAAACGCTCAGCCTGTACCGCGAGGGCAGCTTCCTCGACTTGTGCCGCGGGCCGCACGTGCCGTCTACCGGCAAGCTCAAGGTCTTCAAGCTGATGAAGGTGGCCGGCGCCTACTGGCGCGGCGACAGCAACAACGAGATGCTGCAGCGCATCTACGGCACCGCGTGGGCCACCAAGGAAGAACAGGAAGCCTACCTGCACATGCTCGAAGAGGCCGAGCGTCGCGACCACCGCAAGATCGGCCGCGACCTGGACCTGTTCCACTTCCAGGACGAGGCTCCCGGCCTGATTTTCTGGCACCCCAACGGCTGGACGCTGTGGCAGCAGGTCGAGCAATACATGCGCGCGGTGTATCGCGACAACGGCTACCAGGAAGTGAAGGCGCCGCAGATCCTGGACATCTCGCTCTGGAAGAAAACCGGGCACTGGGACAACTATCGTGAAAACATGTTCACGACCGAGTCCGAGAACCGCGTGTATGGTCTGAAGCCCATGAACTGCCCGGGCCACGTGCAGATCTTCAACGCCGGCCTGCATTCGTACCGCGAGCTGCCGCTGCGCTACGGCGAATTCGGCCAGTGCCATCGCAACGAGCCGTCCGGTTCGCTGCATGGCATGATGCGGGTGCGCGGCTTCACGCAGGACGACGGCCACATTTTCTGTACCGAAGACCAGCTGCAGGACGAGTGCGCCGATTTCACCGCGCTGCTGCAGAAGGTGTACCGCGATTTCGGCTTCACCGAAGTGCTGTACAAGGTGGCCACGCGGCCCGACAAGCGCATCGGCAGCGACGAGGTCTGGGACAAGGCCGAAACCGCCCTGATGGAAAGCCTGCGCCGCACCAGCTGCGAATTCGAGATCTCGCCGGGCGAGGGCGCGTTCTATGGCCCGAAGATCGAATACACGCTGAAAGACGCCATCGGCCGGCACTGGCAGTGCGGCACCGTGCAGGTGGATTTCTCCATGCCGGTGCGCCTGGGCGCCGAGTACGTCGACGCGCAAGACCAGCGCCGTCCGCCGGTGATGCTGCACCGGGCGATTCTGGGCTCGCTCGAGCGTTTTATCGGCATGTTGATAGAACATCACGCCGGCGCGATGCCGCCCTGGCTGGCTCCGGTGCAGGCCGTCGTGTGCTGCATTTCCGAGCCTTCGGCCGATTATGCTGCACAAATCACACAAAACCTTAAAAAACAAGGCTTTAGAGTGCAGTCCGATTTGCGTGGTGAAAAAATCACCCGTAAAATCCGCGAGCACAGCCTGCAAAAGGTGCCGTACCTCCTTGTCGTGGGCGACAAGGAAAAGCAGAATGGCACGGTTGCGGTCCGTGGCCTGGGGGGGCTCGATCTCGGCGTCATTGCGCTGGACGACTTCGCCACCCGCCTGGCCGAAGACGTCGCCGCTCGCCGAGACGTCGTTCACCCCGAAAGCAGTGCTGCTTAACTTTTAGGAGTCGTCAACATCGCCACTGAAAAAGCCAATCGCATCAACGGTGAAATCCGTGTTCCCGAGGTGCGCCTGATAGGTCTGGATGGAGAACAGCTGGGCATCGTCAAGCTGGCCGACGCTTTCCGTCTTTCCGAGCAAGCCGACGTGGATCTGGTCGAAATCGCGCCCAATGCCGATCCCCCGGTCTGCCGCTTGATGGACTACGGCAAGTTCAAATACCAGGAACAAAAACGCCAAGCCGAGGCTCGGTCGAAGCAGAAGGTCATCCAGGTCAAGGAAGTGAAATTCCGCCCGGCAACCGACGAAGGCGACTACCAGGTCAAGCTGCGCAACCTGCGCCGCTTCCTGGAAGAGGGTGACAAGGCCAAGGTGACCCTGCGGTTCCGCGGCCGGGAAATGGCCCACCAGGAGCTTGGCATGCGCGTGCTCGAACGCGTGCGCGACGACCTGACCGAACTGGCCCAGGTCGAGGCCATGCCGAAGCTGGAAGGCCGGCAGATGGTCATGGTGCTGGCGCCGCGCAAGAAGAGCGTCGCCGGCAAGGCCGACGCCGCCGGCTGACCCCACGCCTGCCTTGCCCAGGCCGCGCGCCGCGTGGCCTGGGCAAGCCGCCCGGCGGCCGGCGCGGGGTGGTCATTTACGCTACGATGTCGGTTCGGCGCGCTTGCGGCTCGCAGCGCGCGACCGGGATATCACAATGCATGTCTTATTCGTTATCGACCCCTTGCCGCACCTGAAGGCGTACAAGGATAGTTCGGTCGCCATGATGCGCGCGCTGGTCGCGCGCGGCCACACGCTCAGCGTGGCCTTGCAGGGCGACTTGTTCATCGATGCCGGCGTGGTGCTGGCGCGCGCCACGCCCATCGAGCTGGTGGACGGCGCCGACCTGCACGGCCACGACTGGTGGCGCGACGCGGGCGATGCGCAAGACGTGCCGCTGCCGCGCTTCGGCGCGATCATCATGCGCAAAGACCCTCCGTTCGACATGGAATACGTCTATTCGACGCACATGCTCGAATACGCGCAGGCGCAGGGGGCCAAGGTCTTCAACGACGCCGCGGCCATTCGCAACCACCCTGAAAAACTGGCCATTACCGAGTTCGCCGAACTGGCCGCGCCCACCCTGGTGACGCGCGACATGGCCCGTATCAAGGCGTTCCACGCACATCACCAGGACGTCATCGTCAAGCCGCTGGACGGCATGGGCGGCACCGGCATTTTCCGCCTGCAGGCGGTCGAGCCCAACCTGAACGCCATCCTGGAAACGCTTACCGACAACGGCACGCGCACCATCATGGCGCAGCGCTATATCCCCGAGATCGTCCAGGGCGACAAGCGCATCCTGCTGATCGGCGGGCAGGCCGTGCCTTATTCGCTGGCGCGCATTCCGCTGGCTGGCGAAACCCGTGGCAACCTGGCCGCCGGCGGGCGCGGCGTGGCGCAGCCGCTGTCGGCGCGCGACCGCGAGATCGCGGCCATCGTGGCCCCCAGGCTGGCCGAGCGCGGCCTGCTGGTGGTGGGCCTGGATGTCATCGGCGACTACGTCACCGAAGTCAATGTCACCAGCCCGACCTGTTTTGTCGAGATCGCCGAGCAGACCGGCTTCGACGTGGCCGACGCTTTCGCCACGGCCCTGGAACGCGCGGCGGCATAAGGGCAAAGCCATGACCGGCATCGTCATCGTCGTGCACGCCCCGCTGGGCGAAGCCATGCGCGAGTTCGCCGAGCACGTGCTGGGCGAGTCGGGCGGCCAGATGGCCGTGCACGACATCCAGCCCGACGAAACCCCCGACGACCGAGCTCCCGGCGTGCTGCGCGACATCCGCGCCGCCGATGCCGGCGACGGCGTGCTGGTGCTGACCGACCTCATCGGCGCGACCCCGGCCAATATCGCCAAGCGCGCGGTGGCCGAGGCCCAGGCTCTGGGCACGCAATGCTGCGTGCTGGCGGGCCTGAATACCTCGATGCTGCTGCGGGCCCTGACGTCGCGCCATCTCGGCCTGGTCGAAACCCGGGAAAAGGCGCTGGCGGGCGGCGTGCAGGGCTGTCTGAGGGTAGACTGAGCGGCAGTTTTTTGCCCTATTATGTCGGTGCATGGCACGGGCCCTATGGCGGCATGCGTATGCCGCGGCGGGAATGGCCATGCCGGGCTGTGATCACTTTATTTCTATGCCTATTTCTGACATCACCATTTCCAATAAGCTGGGGCTGCATGCGCGCGCTGCCGCCAAGTTGACGCAATTGGCCAGCAAGTTCGTCAGTGAAATCTTCATCTCGCGCGGCGCGCAGCGCGTCAATGCCAAGAGCATCATGGGGGTGATGATGCTGGCGGCCGGGCAGGGCGTGACGGTCCGCCTCGAAGCGTCGGGCGGCGATGCCGACCAGGCGCTTTCCGAAATCCAGCATTTGTTCGACAGCAAATTCGGTGAGCACGAATAACACGACCCTGGATCCGCTCGCGCCGCCAACGCCGGTGGCGCCGGGCTGCGCCGTGGTGGCGCTGCATGGCAAGGGCGTGGCGCGCGGCTATGCGATCGGCCGCGCGGTGGTCATGGGGGCGGCCTCGCTGGAAGTCGCCCACTACCGCATCGCCCCCGAAGACGTCGCGGCCGAAAGCGAACGCCTGACGCAGGCGCTGGCCGCCGCTCAGGCCGACCTGCTGCAAATGGCCGACAGCCTGCCGGCCGATGCGCCGCGCGAACTGGGCGCCATGCTGAATGTGCACCGCCTGTTGCTGGCCGATCCCTTGCTGGCCGAGCAGACCCGCGTCCTGATCGCCGAGCGCCATTACAACGCCGAATGGGCGCTGGCCGCGCAGGGGCAGATCCTGGGCGAGCAGTTCGACGCCATGGAAGACGAATACCTGCGCGAGCGTGGCGCCGATGTCCGCCAGGTGATCGAGCGCGTGCTGCAGGTGCTGTCGGGCAGCACCGCCATGTTGCCCGAGGCCGACGGCCTGGACGGCAACGATCCGCTGGTGGTGGTGGCGCACGATATCTCGCCGGCCGATATGCTGCGCCTGCGCGGCGGCCGGTTCGCGGCCTTCGTCACCGACCTGGGCGGGCCCACCTCGCATACCGCCATCGTGGCGCGCAGCATGGGCGTGCCGGCCGTGGTGGCGCTGGGCAACGTGCGCGAACTGGTGCGCGACGGCGATACCGTGGTGGTCGACGGTGCGGCCGGGGTGGTGGTGGTCAACCCGTCGCCGCGCCTGCTGCAGGAATACCGCGACCGCCAGGTGGCCTACGCGGCCGAACGCGCCGAGCTGGCGATGCTGCGCGACGAGCGCGCCGTCACCCTGGACGGCATCGATATCGTGCTCAACGCCAACATCGAGCTGCCGGACGAGGCGCATACGGCCCTGGCCGCGGGCGCGCACGGCATCGGCCTGTTCCGCAGCGAATTCCTGTTCATGGGCCGCCAGACGCTGCCCGACGAAGAAGAACAATACGAGGCGTATGCCTCGGTGGTGCGCGTGATGGCGGGCCGGCCGGTCACCATCCGCACGCTGGACCTCGGCGCCGACAAGACGCTGGACGACGAGGCCACCGTGGCCACCAACCCGGCGCTGGGGCAGCGCGCCATCCGCTATTGCCTGGCCCGCCCCGACATGTTCGCCACCCAACTGCGGGCCATCCTGCGCGCGTCGGCGCACGGCCACGTGCGCCTGCTGCTGCCCATGGTGACGCACATGCACGAGGTCACCGCCGCGCTGGCGGCCATCGGTTCCGCCCGCCGCGACCTGGATGCGCGCGGCCAAGCCTACGCCGAACGCCTGGAGGTCGGCGCCATGGTCGAGGTCCCGGCCGTCGCCATCGCCATCGAGCCGTTCGCGCAGGCGCTGGATTTCCTGTCCATCGGCACCAACGACCTGATCCAGTACACCCTGGCGGTCGATCGTGGCGACCACGATGTCGCCGGCCTGTACGACCCGCTGCACCCGGCGGTGCTGCGCCTGGTGGCCAACACCATCAACGCCGGGGTGCGGGCCGGCAAGCCGGTGGCCGTGTGCGGCGAAATGGCCGGCGATGCCCGCCTGACCCGCCTGCTGCTGGGCTTGGGCCTGACCGAGTTCTCGATGCATCCGCAGCAATTGCTGGACGTCAAACGCGAGATCCGCCGGGCGCACAGCAACGAGCTGCGGGTGAAGGTGGCCGCGGCCCTGAATCGCGCGCTGCCGGTCGACCCGGACCTGCTCGGCCCAGGCTAGGGGCCGCCTGGGCCGAGCCGGGCCTGGCCGCCCGGCGGCGCGGGCGGGGCACGCTTGAAATGTTGCGTCGCACAAAATTATCTTCGAGCCGGCGCTCCTTGTTTCCAGGCATCAGGGCGTTGTGCCCAATCTGCAACGAATTTTCTTATGCATTGCGGCATGTTGCGTAGCAGTAAAATCAGGTCTAAGATGGTCTTGCGTGGTTCCCTTTCATTCTTCTCAAGGAGTAGGTCATGGAAGATTCCACCAGCAGGGCCGCGGCGCCGGGTAAACCGGCAGGCGGGGCGCGCTACAGTTGGCGCCGTTTCCGGCAGGGTGTCACACGCTTCCTGGAATCCGTGGGCGAAGTGCTGCACGGCATGGATGAAGCGCGGCAGGTCCACCCCACCATCTCCGCCTTTCACGATCGTCGCCGCTGAACTGGCTACCTGCAAGCCAGACAAGATGCCAGCTTTGCCGCTGGCATTTTGTTTTATGATGCGGCCGGGCCGCGACCAGGCCTTCCCCGGAGGCCACGCATGATCCTCATCGACGCCGAACACACCCGCCGCGCACTGGCCTTTCCCGCCGTCATCGACGCCTTGCGCGACGCGTTCCGGGCCGGTGCCAGCGTGCCCCCTCGTCATGTGCACGCCATCGAGTCTGGCGGCGCGCACGGCACCTCGCTGATCATGCCGGCCTGGAACCAGCAAGGGTATTTCGGCGTCAAGGTCATCAACATCTTTCCCGAGAACACCCGCCAGGGGCTGCCCGGGCTGCATGCCGTCTATACGTTGTACAGCGCGCGCACCGGCGTGCCCCTGGCGCAGGTCGACGGCGACGTCGTCACGACCTTCCGCACCGCCGGGGCCGCGGCGCTGGGGGCGTCGTACCTGGCGCGCGCCGACGCGCGGGTGCTGCTGATCGTGGGCTCGGGCCGCATTGCCGCGCTGCTGGCGCCGGCCATGCGCGCGGTGCGTCCCATCGAGCGCGTGCTGGTCTGGAATGTGCGGCCGGCCGGCGCGCGGGCCCTGGCGCGGTCGCTGGCGCAGCAGGGGTTCGACGCCCAGGCGGTCGACGCGCTGGAGCCGGCCGTGCGCCAGGCCGACATCGTCAGCTGCGCCACGCTGTCCACCGAGCCGCTGGTGCGCGGCGCCTGGCTGCGCCCCGGCACGCACCTGGACCTGATCGGCAGTTTCAAGCCCGACATGAAAGAGACCGACCCGGCCTGTTTCGCGAACGCCGAAGTCTATGTGGATACCGACGAGGCCCCCACCAAGGCGGGCGACCTGCTGGCCGCGTTCGAGGCAGGCGTGCTGGCGCCGCAGGCGATCCGCGGCACGCTGGCCGGCCTGATCGGCGGCACTGCGCCGGGCCGCCGGGACGACCGCCAGGTCACCGTGTTCAAGGCGGTGGGCAGCGCGCTGGAAGACCTGACGCTGGCCGCGATGGCGTACGAGGCCCGGCAGCCGGACGGCAACCGCCCGGCTGGGGCAAAATAGCGCTTTGCGCCATCCTGTTCCGAAGTTTTCATTCCACTCTGCCGGACACCCGCCATGCCCAAACCGTTGCTACGCCTGGCCGCGCTTGCGGCCACCATCATGCCCTTGCTGTCCTGGTCCGCCCACGCCGAAATCGTGATCGGGGTCGATGTCTCGACCACCGGGCCGGCCGCCGCGATCGGCATCCAGACCAACAACGCGCTGCGCTTGTGGCCAGCCACCCTGGGTGGCGAGCCCGCCCGCTATGTGGTGCTCGACGACGGCACCGACGTCAGCCGCGCCGTGAAGAACCTGCGCAAGCTCACCTCGGAAGACAAGGTCGACGCCATCGTCGGCCCGAACATCACCGCCGCCGCGCTGGCCGGCCTGGATGTGCTGGCCGAAACGGGCACTCCCATGGTGGCCCTGGCCGCGTCCGCCGTCATCGTCGAGCCCGCTGACGACCCCAAGCGGCACTGGGCTTTCAAGATGCCGCAGAACGATTCGCTGATGGCCACCGTGCTGGTGCAGGACATGCGGGCCAAGGGCATCAAGAACGTCGCCTTCATCGGCTTCGCCGATTCCTACGGCGACAGCTGGTGGACCGAATTCGGCAAGGCGGCCGGCAACGACATCAAGCTGGTGGCGCACGAACGCTTCCAGCGCAACGATGCCTCGGTGATGGGCCAGGTGCTCAAGGCCATGGCCGCCAAGCCGGATGCCGTGCTGATCGCCGGGTCGGGCACGCCGGCGGCCCTGCCGCAGAAGACCTTGCTGGAACGCGGCTACAAGGGGCCCATCTACCAGACGCACGGCATCGGCACGCTCGAATTCCTGCAAGTGGGCGGCAAGGATGTCGACGGCACGCTGTTCCCCACCGGCCCCGGCGTGGTGGCGCGCGAACTGCCCGACAGTAATCCCGTCAAGCAGGTGGCCGTGGCCTTCGCCGACAAATACGAGGCCCAGTACGGCCCCCACACGCTGACCCAGTTCGCCGGTGACGCCTATGGGGCGTGGATGCTGCTCGACTCGGCCGTCGGCCGGGCACTCAAGACGGGCACCAAGCCGGGCACCCCGGAATTCCGTGCGGCCTTGCGCGATGCGCTGGAAAACACCCAGGGCCTGGTGGTGCCCAATGGGGTGCTGAACATCTCCAAGTCCGACCACCAGGGGTTCGACGAACGCGCCCGCGTCATGGGCGTGATACGCGACGGGCGCTTTTCTTACGCCAAGTAACAATGTCGTAACCATGAGGGCGGTGGCGGGAAATCGCTGCCGCCTTTTGTTTTCCAGCGTTGCAAGCCAGTGGGGCAGGCCGGTGGCCTGCTTTTTTTGTCGCTATATACTTTGTGCTGAAATAATTAATTGACGTACTATTTCGCGTGAATTGGTTTTGTGCATAACTATTTTCAAGGGAGTCGCGCATGATACGCATTTTGAACACGACGAAATGGGCCGTTCTGGCACTGAGTCTCGGGTTGATGGCGGCATGTTCCGACTCGGGTTCCGACGACGAGTCGGCCAAGCCGGCGGCCAGCAACCCGCCGGCCGAGCAAAGCTCGCTGGACGCGGCCAAGGCGGCCGGCAAGATCCGCATCGGCTACGCCAATGAAGCGCCGTATGCCTACATGGACACTGCCCAGAACCGCATCACCGGCGAGGCGGTGGAAATCGCCCGGGTGGTGCTCAAGCGCATGGGCATCAACGAGGTGGAAGGGGTGCTGACCGAGTTCGGCTCGCTGATCCCGGGGCTGCAGGCCAAGCGCTTCGACATCATCGCCGCTGGCATGTACGTGACGCCCGAGCGTTGCCAGCAGGTGGCGTTCTCGAATCCCACCTACGGGGTCGGGCAGGCCTTCCTGGTGCAGAAGGGCAACCCCAAGGACCTGCACAGCTACGAAGACATCGCCAAGAAGGACGACGCCAAGCTGGGCGTGGTGGTGGGCGCCATCGAGGGCGAGTACGCCCGCAAGATGGATATCCCAGTCGACCGGGTGGTGGTGTTCCCCGACGTGGTCAGCGCGCTGTCCGGCGTGCAGGCCGGGCGCGCCGATGCGTACGCCGCCACCGCCATGACGGTCAACGACCTGATGAACAAGACCGCCGCCGGCGACCTGGCCAAGGCCGAGCCGTTCACCGACCCGGTGGTCGACGGCAAGAGCGTGCGCGGCTATGGCGCGTTCGCTTTCCGCAAGGAAGACCAGGCCTTTGTCGATGCATTCAACGCGGAACTGGCCAAGTTCATCGGCAGCGAAGAGCACGCGAAGGCAGTCCAGCCGTTCGGTTTCACCAAGGAAGAGTTGCCCGGCGACATGACCGCGGCCAAGCTGTGCGCGGCCGGCGGGCAGTAAGGCGTGGCGATCCCGATGCCGGCCATCGCGTCGCTGCTACCGCCGCTGCTCGACGGGCTGTCGATGACGCTGCGCATCACGGCGGGGGCGGCCCTGCTGGCCGTGCCGCTGGCGCTGGCCGCCGGCCTGGCGCGCCTGTCGCCGCATCGCTGGGTCAGCGTCCCGGCGCTGGTCTACGTGGAAGTGTTCCGCGGCACGTCGGCGCTGGTGCAACTGTTCTGGTTCTATTATGTGCTGCCGCTGTTCGGCCTGAAGCTGCCGGCCGTGACGGTGGGGATCGTGGTGCTGGCGGCCAACGCCGGCGCCTATGGCGCCGAGGTGGTGCGCGGCGCCATCCTGGCGGTCGCTGCCGGGCAGCGCGAGGCGGCCGTCGCGCTGAACATGACGTCGGGGCAGGCCATGCGGCGTATCGTGCTGCCGCAGGCTTTCCCCGCCATGCTGCCCCCGGCCGGCAACCTGCTGATCGAGCTGCTGAAGAACACGGCGCTGGTGTCGCTCATCACGATCACCGACCTGACGTTCCGCGGCCAGATGTTGCGCGCCGAAACGCTGCGCACCACTGAGATCTTCCTGTTGCTGCTGCTGTTGTATTTCGCCGTGGCGCTGGTCATCACGGCCGGCATCCGCCTGCTGGAGCGGAGGTTCCGGGTCCGATGAATCCCATCTTCGACTGGGCTTTTGCCTGGGAAATCCTGCCGGCGCTGGGCTCGGCGCTGGTCATCACGGTGCAGGCCACGGTGCTGGGCATGTTGCTGGCCGTCGTGCTGGGGCTGGCCCTGGCCATGCTGCGGCGCGTGCGCCTGCGCTGGATATCGATGCCAGTGGCGGTGCTGGTCGAGTTCGTGCGCAGTACGCCGCTGCTGGTGCAGATGTATTTCCTGTTCTATGTGCTGCCGCAAAGCGGCGTGCAGATGTCGCCGCTGGCCACCGGCATCCTGGCGCTGGGCGTGCATTACGCGGCCTATTGCGCCGAGGTCTACCGCGCCGGCATCGAGTCGGTGCCGCGCGGCCAGCTGGAGGCCGCCACCGCGCTGAACATGTCGGCCTGGCGCACGGCGGTGGGCGTGGTGTTGCCGCAGGCCATTCCCCCGGTGGTGCCGGCGCTGGGCAACTACCTGGTGGCGATGTTCAAGGACACGCCGCTGCTGTCGGCCATCACCGTGGTGGAACTGCTGCAGCAAAGCAAGATCATCGGCTCTACCACGTTCCGCTATACCGAGCCGCTGACGCTGGTGGGCCTGCTGTTCCTGTTGCTGAGCCTGGTCGCGGCCTGGGGCGTGCGGCGCCTGGAAGCCTGGCTGAAACAATTCGGAGGTACACGATGAGCGCGAGCATCCGCCTGAACAACTTGTGCAAGCGCTACGGCCAGCTGGAAGTGCTGCGCGGCATCGACCTGGACATCCCCGCGGGACAGACCCTTTCCATCATCGGCCCGTCGGGGTCGGGCAAGTCGACGCTGCTGCGCCTGTTGATGACGCTGGACCGGCCCACCAGCGGCGAGATCCTGATCGACGGCGAATCGATGTGGACCGATGCGCAGGGCCGCGCCATGGGGCCCAATTCGGCGCACGTGCGGCGCGTGCGCGGCAAGATCGGCATGGTGTTCCAGCACTTCAACCTGTTTCCGCACAAGACCGCGCTGGGCAACGTGATGGAAGCACCGGTGTACGTGGCCGGCGTGCCACGCGACGAGGCTGCGCAGCGCGCGCGCGAATACCTGGAGCTGGTGGGCCTGGGCGACAAGCTCGACACCTATCCGGCGCAGTTGTCGGGCGGGCAGAAGCAGCGCGTGGGCATCGCGCGCGCCTTGGCCATGCATCCGGAAATCATGCTGTTCGATGAAGTGACGTCGGCGCTGGACCCGGAGCTGGTGGGCGGCATCCTGCAGATCCTGCGCGATCTGGCGGCCAAGCGCACCATGACGATGATTATCGTGACGCACCAGATGAGCTTCGCCGAACGCAGTTCGGACCGCACCCTGTTCTTCGACCAGGGCAACATCGTGGAAGACGCGGAATCGAGCGTGCTGTTCTCGAGCCCGCGCGAAGAGCGTACGCAGCAATTCCTGCAGTCGGTGATCGAGGCCGTCTAGGCCCCCGCGGCCATACCAGGCGGTGCGGTATCTGTGTTGGGCAACGCTCGCCCAGGTGTGCAGAGGCTGCCTCGCCAACCGAACGGTGTCAGACACCCTTCGGGGTGTCTGACACCTGGGCGCCGGGTGCGCATTGCACGAGATACGCCTCCGGGTGGCGCGATGGGTGTCTCTGGGCCCGGCACCCCCCGCAACGCAGGGGCGGTGGTTCAGCGCAGTTGCGCGTAGGCCTGCTGCAGGCCGGCGTGCAGCACCTGGGCGAAATCGGGCCGGGCCGGGTCCAGGCCGGCCATCAGGCGGGCCAGCACGACGTTGTCTTCTTCGCCTTGCCAGATCTTCACGTAGGTGCCGGCCTTGTAGCCGTTTTCCTGGCGGAAGATGTTCAGCACGTTCTTGGACACGTACTGCGTGTAGGCGTCGTTCCACGACAGTTCGCAGCGCGCCATGGTGCATTCCAGCGTCTTGTAGCTGGCCCGGCCGCATACGGCCAGGCCGCCGATCAGTTCCAGCAGCTGCGGCACGTCGAGCTCATCGAGCCGGTAGGTGTGGCCATCGAGCGCGATGGCGTCCGGCGAGGCCAGGTCGCCCACCAGCAAGAGCGCGGCATCGGCTGCCGAGCCGCGGGTCGACACCAGCGTGTGCGACAGGTAGAAATGCAGGATATCGACCAGTTCCATCTGCACCTGGGGCAGGTCGATGGTCTGCTTCTTCCACCACTTCCAGCCATGGTGTTCCAGCGCTTCGGCCGACTCGACGAAAGCCGCGCGCAGAAAGCGCGACCCGGCGTCGATCCAGTGCGGGTTGATGATGCTGTTGAGGCGGTCTTGCAGGTTCAGCATGGTTGCCGCCTGGGCTTCGGTCAATCCGGCCTGGGTATTGCTCACGTTGGCTCCGGGAAAATCTGTAGGCGTATCTGCCGTGGGGCGGAAATGTTAGCACCAAGCCGCCGGGTCAGGCCCGGCGTTTCTTGCCGCCGGGCAGGGTGGACAGCGGGGGCAGGGCGGGCATCGGCGCGCGTTGCGTGGCGCGCAGGCGGCTGCCGCCCTTGAGCAGCATGAAGGCGCACACGCCCAGGAACACGGCCGGGATCAGGTCGTCGACCTGGATGGGCCGGTTGCCCAGCGCCGCGAACAGCCTGCCCACTGCGTGCCACAGGGCGAACAGGCCGGCGATGGTCAGGCCCAGGGCGATGCGGCGCTGGCCGGTGCGCGCCGCCAGCGTGGCCGGGCGCGAGTCGGCCTGCGGCGTCGTGGCGCCCGGCGACGCGGCCGGATCGGCAGGCGTCGGCAGGCTGGCCGGTGTGGCCGCATCGGCCGTCCGGCCGCGGCGGGCAGCCCGGTCCTGGCGCAGCGGCACCTGGCCGGGCGCGGTGCTGCCCTGGCGGGTCAGCCTGTCGATGTAGCGCACGAAATCGCCGTCTTTGGGTTCGCCATCGATGGCCATGGGGGTGTCCTGTGGAAAGCCGGCCGGGCAGCCGGGATGCGGTATCTTAACGCCTGCCGCCGCGGCCTCGTCGGGCGGGGGGCCGCGACGCCATCGCGGCCCATTTCCTGGAACCGTCCTGACGACATGGATTCTTTGACACAAGCGGTGCTGGGCGCCGGCATACAGGGTGCGCTGCTGGGGCGCCACCAGGGCCGCAAGGCGCTGTTGTACGGCGGCCTGCTGGCCACCCTGCCGGACCTGGACGTGCTGATGCGCTATCCCGACCCGGTTTCGCTGATGACGTACCACCGCGGGTTTTCCCATTCGGTGTTCGTGCTGACCGCGCTGGCGGCCGTGCTGGCCTGCCTGGTGCGCAAGAAATGGCCGCAGGCGCCCTATAGCGGCGCTCGGCTGTTCCTGACGCTGTTCCTGGTGCTGGTGACGCATCCCGTGCTGGATGCCTTCACGGTGTACGGCACGCAATTGTTCTGGCCCCTGGCGCGCATCCCGGAAAGCTGGTCGGCGGTGTTCATCATCGACCCGGTCTATACCGTGCCGCTGGCGCTGGCGGTGCTGGGCGCGGCCATCGCAGGCTGCACCCTGCGCGCGCGGCGGGCGCTGGCCGCCGCGCTGGTATTCAGCACGGCGTACCTGGGCGTGTCGCTGGCCGGGCGCTGGCATGCCGAGCACCGGGTCGAGCAGGCGCTGCGCCAGCAAGGCGTGCAGCCGACCGCGCTGCTGGCCACGCCCATGCCCTTCAACACCTTGCTGTGGCGCGTGCTCGCCAAGGATGGCAACGGCTACTACTACGAAGCCGTCAGCGGCTGGCTCGACCGCGATCCGCCCGAGATGCTGCGCCTGCCGCTGCATACTGCGCAAGCCGGCATCCTGGACGGCGTCGCGCTGCACGACCGGCTGCGCTGGTTCACCAACGGCTGGCTGCGCTACGACGTGCTGGACGACGCGCTGGTGGTCACCGACCTGCGCATGGGCGTGGCCGGCTTCTACACCTTCCGCTTCGTCATGGCCGAACGCGGTGGCGATGGCGCCTGGCGGGCCGTCACGCCGCGCCGCTGGCCCAGCGGGCGCGGCGGCTGGCCGCAGATGCGGCTGCTGCTGGCCCGCATCCTGGACAGCAGCGCGCCCTTGCCCCTGGCCGACTGGGCCGCGCACGCGGCGCGGGGGCAGGCGGCGCCGTAGCGGCGCGCGGCCAGGGCCGGGCTACAGGCGTATGCCCGGCTCGTGCTTGATGGTCTGCATCACGATATAGGTGTAGAACGACTGCACATTGGCGTCGTGCTCGAACAGCCGTTCGGCCAGCGCCAGGTAGTCGTCCATGTCGCGCATGTGCGCCATCAGCACGCAGGACACGTTGCCGGTGACCAGGTAGCACTGCGTCACGGTGGGTTCGGCGCGCACGCGGGCCAGGAATGCCTGGCGGTGGGATGCACCGTGATGCGCGAATTCCACGGTGATGATGGCCGCCAGCCCATGGGCCACCTGGGCCGGGTCCACCACGGCCACGATGCGGCGGACGACGCCGTGCTTTTTCAGCCGCTCGACCCGCCGCAGGCAGGCCGACGGCGACAGGCCGACGCGCCCGGCCAGCGCGGCGTTGGACAGGTCCGCGTCGCGCTGCAGCTGGGCCAGAATGCGGTGGTCGAGCTTGTCCAGTTCCATGGCGCAATTTTCGTGTGTGAATATAGTGGAATAGGACAATAAAAGTTCTTTTCACGCAACAAGATGCATGCCTATTTTGCGCTACCCAGACTATCCTCGCTGCTGCATTGCTTCACTGCCTTTCCGCCACCGGATCTCTTCATGTCGTATCTGCTGAACCTGCTGCGCCGCAGCCGCCACCTGTTCCTCGTCCTGATCAAGGTCATGCTGCCCATCATGGTGCTGGTCCAGGTGGGCCAGTGGCTGGGCTGGATCGCCGCGCTGGGCCAGGCCATGGCGCCCGTCATGGCGCTGCTGGACCTGCCGCCCGAGGCGGGCATGATCTGGGTGGCTGGCGTCTGCGTCGGCATCTACGGCGCCATTGCCGCCATGATCGGCCTGGCGCCCGGCCTGGACCTGAACGCGGCCCAGCTCAGCGCCTTGTGCGCGATGCTGCTGTTCGCGCACAACCTGCCGGTCGAGCAGGCCATCGTGCGCCGCGCCGGCGCCAGCTTCTGGGCCACCGCCGCCCTGCGGCTGGCCGCCGCTATCCTGTACGGCGGGGCGGTGGCGTGGGCCTGCCGCTGGGGCGGCTGGCTGCAGCAGCCGGTATCGCTGGGCTGGCTGCAAAGCTCGGCGCTGGCCGGCGATGCGCAGGCCGGCGGCGTGCTGGGCTGGTTGCGCGGCACGGCCACGTCGCTGTTGCTGACCTACGGGGTGATCGTGGCGCTGCTGGTGCTGCTGGATGTGTTCGAGCGCGTCGGCCTGACGCGCGCCATCACGGCGGCGTTGATGCCCCTGCTGCGGCTGTCGGGGCTGGACGCCCGCGTGGCGCCGGTCACCACGGTGGGGGTGCTGCTGGGGCTGAGCTACGGGGGCGCGCTGATCATCGAAGAGGCCGACAAGAGCCAGCTGTCGGCGCGCACGCGGTTCCTGTCGCTGGCATGGATATCCCTGTCGCATTCGCTGATCGAAGATACCGCGCTGCTGCTGACGCTGGGCGCGGACATCTGGATCATCTTGGTGGGGCGCGTGCTGCTGACGCTGGCCGTGGTGGCCATCCTGGCCAGGGTGCTCAAGGGCGGCGGCCCGGCCGATGCCCGGCTGAGCCCGGCCGCCGGCTGACGGGCCGCGGCGGCAGCGGGCCCTAGCGGGGCAGGCGCGCCGCGATTTCGGCGATCAGCCGGCGCGCCGCATCCAGCTTCGAGCCGGCCGGCAGCGGATGCGCGCCATGCGCGTCGAACAGCACCAGTTCGGTGGTGTCGGCATCCATGACCTTGTGCGCCAGGTTGCCCACCAGCAGCGGGATGCCTTTGCGCAGCCGCTTGGCTTCGGCGTGCTCGGCCAGCTTTTCGGTTTCGGCCGCGAAGCCGACGCACCAGGGGCCCTGGGGCAGCTTGGCGACTTCGGCCAAGATGTCAGGGTTGGGTTCGAATTCCATGACCGGGGCGCCGCCGCCTTCGCTGGTTTTCTTCAGCTTCTGTTCGCTGACGTTCTTCACGCGCCAGTCGGCCACGGCCGCCACGGCGATGAAGATGTCGGCATCGTGGGCATTGGCCATGACGGCGTCATGCATCTGTCGTGCGGTCATCACGGGCAGGGCGGTGACGCCGCGCGGCATGGGCAAGGCCGTGGCGCCCGTCACCAGCGTGACGCGGGCGCCGGCCTCGCGCGCGGCGCGCGCCAGGGCGTAGCCGGTCTTGCCCGACGAGCGGTTGCTCAGCACCCGTACCGGATCGACCGGCTCGGACGTGGGGCCGGCCGTCAGCAGCACGTGGCGGCCGGCCAGCACCTTGGGCTGGAAGAAGGCGATCAGATCGGCCAGCAGCTCGTGCGCTTCCAGCATGCGGCCGTCGCCGGTCTCGCCGCAGGCCTGCTCGCCCGAGGCCGGGC
>Ga0182736_1001216_pt1 | contig 27287 bp, 28 predicted proteins | sample eDN5th30CKraftBY_FD_128882 | JGI IMG/M metagenome (GOLD analysis project Ga0182736, IMG submission 128882) | Enriched backyard soil microbial communities from Emeryville, California, USA - eDNA 5th pass 30_C Kraft BY (version 2) (version 2) | ecosystem: Environmental > Terrestrial > Soil >...
CCCCACGCTTCGCACCCGGTGCAGCGCCCGGCCCACTTGGGCTCGGTGGCGCCGCACTCGTTGCACCGGTAGAGGGTCTTGGTCCGAGCCATGGCGAAACCCTAGCGGTGGGGTCTGACAGTCGAACGGATGTTCGCCACGCCCGCGAGGTGAGGTTCGACCCATCCGGCCGCCAAGCCATGGGCAAGAATCGGCCGATGCGCCCCGAACGAGCCCTGGCGTGGCTCGCCCGCCTCGCCCGCGTGCTCAGCTGGCCGTTCGCCCGCTTCGACATCGACGGCGGCGACGCCATGAACGACCGCGTCGACACCGGGATCATCGTCGTCGACCACCGCAGCCTCTTCGACGTGGTCGCCGGGCTCATCATCTTCCACAAGTACCGCCGCTACCCCCGGCTGCTGATCGAGAAGAAGTACGTCGACAGCAAGTGGACCCGGCCCTTCGCCCGGGCCATCGGCGCCATCCCCGTGGACCGGGCGGCCGGACGGGGCGAGGCGTTCCGGGCGGCCGTCGAGGCGCTCCACGGCGGCATCACCATCCTCCTGCTCCCCGAGGGCCGCATCCAGTACGACCCCGACCGCCCCCTGGAGACCGGCAAGGCCGCCACCGGTGTCTCCCGGCTGGCCGAGGCCTCGGGCATGCCCGTCATCGCGGCCGGCATGATCGGGACGGAGCAGGTGTGGCCCGGCTCCCGCTACCTGCCGTACCTCAACCCGTTCCGGCGCCGGCCGTTCGTGACCTGCCGCATCAGCGACCGGCCCGTCGTGTTCACCGGCGCCGACCACCACGAACGGACCGAGGAGGCCATGGCCGACGTCCGCCGGATGATGGCCGAGTGCGCCGCCGTCGCCGAGCGCCGCACCCAACGAGCCCTCGCCGCCTGACGGGCATCGGCGGGAACGCGACGAGGCCCCGCCTTGCGGCGGGGCCTCGGTCAGATCAGCGAGCCGATCGGGATCAGGTCGGGGTGAGGTCCCCGGCCGCACCGGTGCCGGTCTCGGCCAGCTCCGGGGCGATGGTGGGCTCGAAGCCCTCGACGGCCCGGAAGACGATGCCGTTCTCGCCGGTGTCGGGGTCGACCCCGGTGTCGACGATCACGATCTCGCCGGCCCGGAACTGCTTGTAGAGCAGCCGCTCGGACAGCGGGTCCTCGACGAAGCGCTGGATCGCCCGGCGGAGCGGACGGGCGCCCATGGTGGGGTCGTAGCCCTTCTCCACCAGGTACGACTTGGCGTCGTCGGTGAGCTCGATGCCGATGCCCTGCGCCTCGAGCTGGACCGAGGTCCGCTTGATGAGCAGGTCGACGATGGTGGTCACCTCGGCCTTCGACAGCTCGTGGAACACGATGATGTCGTCGATGCGGTTCAGGAACTCCGGGCGGAAGTGCTGCTTCAGCGCGTCGTTGACCTTCTCCTTCATCTTCTCGTAGGAGATGGCCTCGTCGTTCTTGCCGAAGCCGACGTTGGCCTTCCGGAGGTCCTGGGTGCCCAGGTTGGAGGTCATGATCAGCACGGTGTTGCGGAAGTCGACCGAGCGGCCCTGGGAGTCGGTCAGGCGACCTTCCTCCAGGATCTGCAGCAGCGTGTTGAAGACGTCGGGGTGGGCCTTCTCGATCTCGTCGAAGAGGACCACGGAGAACGGCTTGCGGCGGACGGCCTCGGTGAGCTGGCCGCCCTCCTCGTAGCCCACGTAGCCGGGGGGCGAGCCCACCAGGCGGCTGACCGTGTGCTTCTCCATGTACTCCGACATGTCGAGGCTGACCAGGCTCTGCTCGTCGCCGAACAGGAACTCGGTGAGCGTCTTGGCCAGCTCGGTCTTGCCGACGCCCGAGGGCCCCAGGAAGATGAACGAGCCCGACGGGCGCTTCGGGTCCTTCAGGCCGGCGCGCGTGCGGCGGATGGCCTGCGACACCGACTTGATGGCCTGCTCCTGGCCGATGACCCGCTTGTGGAGCTCCTCCTCCATGCGGAGGAGCTTGGCCGTCTCGGCCTCGGTGAGCTTGTAGACGGGGATGCCCGTCCAGAGCGAGAGGACCTCGGCGATGGCTTCCTCGTCGACCTCGTCGAAGAGGTCGACGCCCTGCGCCTTGATCTCGATCTCCTTGGCGTCCTTCTCGGCCAGGAGCTCCTTCTCGCGGTCGCGCAGGCGGCCCGCCTCCTCGAAGTTCTGGGCCTCGACGGCTTCCTTCTTCTGCTGGACGACCTGGGAGATCGAGTTCTCGAGCTCCTTGTAGTCCGGCGGGGTCTCCATGCGCTTGATGCGCAGGCGGGAGCCGGCCTCGTCGATGAGGTCGATGGCCTTGTCGGGGAGGTGGCGGTCCGAGAGGTAGCGGTCGGCCAGGTTGGCCGAGGCCACGAGCGCCTGGTCGGTGATCGTGACCCGGTGGTGCTGCTCGTAGCGGTCCCGGAGGCCCTTCAGGATCTCGATCGTGTGGGCCACCGTGGGCTCCTCGACCTTGACCGGCTGGAACCGGCGCTCGAGGGCGGCGTCCTTCTCGAGGTGCTTGCGGTACTCGTCGAGCGTGGTGGCGCCGATGGTCTGCAGCTCGCCGCGGGCCAGCATCGGCTTGAGGATGCTGGCGGCGTCGATGGCGCCCTCGGCGGCACCCGCACCCACGAGGGTGTGGATCTCGTCGATGAACAAGATGATGTCGCCGCGGGTGCGGATCTCCTTGAGCACCTTCTTGAGGCGCTCCTCGAAGTCGCCCCGGTAGCGGGAGCCCGCGACGAGGGCACCGAGGTCCAGCGTGTAGAGCTGCTTGCCGGTGAGCGTCTCGGGCACGTTGTCGGCGGCGATGGCCTGGGCCAGGCCCTCGACGATGGCGGTCTTGCCGACGCCGGGCTCGCCGATGAGCACCGGGTTGTTCTTGGTGCGGCGGCTGAGGACCTGCATCACGCGCTCGGTCTCACGGGCCCGGCCGATGACCGGGTCCAGCTTCTTGTCCTTGGCGAGCTGGGTGAGGTTGCGGCCGAACTGGTCCAGCACGAGCGAGCCCGACGGCGCCTCGCCGCTGGCCTGCCCGGTGGCGGCACCGGCCTTCTCGCCGCCCGACGCACCCGAGCCCTGGGGGCCCGAGCCGGAGTAGCCCGAGAGCAGCTGGATGACCTGCTGGCGGACCCGGCTCAGATCGGCGCCCAGCTTGACCAGCACCTGGGCGGCCACGCCCTCGCCCTCGCGGATGAGGCCGAGGAGGATGTGCTCGGTGCCGATGTAGTTGTGGCCGAGCTGCAGGGCCTCCCGCAGGGAGAGCTCCAGCACCTTCTTGGCGCGCGGCGTGAAGGGGATGTGCCCGGACGGCGACGAGCCGCCCTGGCCGATGATCTCCTCGACCTGGCTCCGCACGGCCTCCAACGAGATGCCGAGGGACTCCAGGGCCTTGGCGGCCACGCCCTCTCCCTCGTGGATCAGCCCGAGCAGGATGTGCTCCGTGCCGATGTAGTTGTGGTTGAGGAGGCGGGCCTCCTCCTGGGCCAGGACCACCACACGACGGGCCCGGTCGGTAAATCGCTCGAACAAGTTCCTGCCTCCCAATCAGCGGGATTCGTGGGGCGAGTGTACCGCCCTGCCCCAACAACCCCGTCGGCAAGATCGGCCGGGATCTGAACGGCGGCGGGGCCATCGGGCTTCTGCCGGACGACGGCGGCCCCATAGCCTGCGGAGATGGCCGAGAACCCCCTGCTGGCGCTGCCCTACGCCGAGTCCAACCGCGACCGGGTGGAGGACGAGCTGCGCCTGGCGGTCACCGCGCCCACGGAGGCCATGACCGACATGGCGGGGCACCTGCTCGGCGCCGGCGGCAAGCGGGTCCGCCCCCTGTTCGCCATCGCCGCGGGCGCCTGCCGACCCGGCGGATCCGACGGTCCCGCCCCCGTCGACGTCGTGCGCGGCGGCGTGTCGGTCGAGCTGGTCCACCTGGGCTCGCTGCTCCACGACGACGTCATCGACGAGGCCGTGACCCGCCGCGGCATCGAGAGCGTGAACGCCCGCTGGGGCAACCTCCGGGCCATCCTCGCCGGCGACTTCCTGCTGGCGAAGGCCTCGGAGATCGCCGCCTCGCTCGGCACCGAGGTCGCCGGCCTGCTGGCGGCCACCATCGGCGAGCTGTGCACCGGCGAGGTCATCGAGCTCGACGACGCCTACGACGTCGAGCGCACCGAGGCCGCCTACTACCAGGCCATCGAGGGCAAGACGGCGTCGCTGCTGTCCACCGCCTGCCGCATCGGCGGGATCGTGGCCGAGCTGCCCCGTGCCGACATCGACCGGCTCACCGAGTTCGGCCGGGTGTACGGCATGGCCTTCCAGATCGTCGACGACGTGCTCGACGTCATCGCCACCGACGAGCAGCTCGGCAAGCCCGCCGCCCACGACCTGGTCGAGGGCGCCTACAACCTGCCCACGCTCCGGGCCCTCGCCGGCCCGCAGGGCGACGAGCTGCGCACCCTCCTCGGCGCCCCCATCGAGGGCGAGGTCTGGACCCGGGCGCGGGACCTGGTCCGCCAGGGCGACGCGGTCGACAGCGCCGTCGACACCGCCCGCGAGTACGTCACCCAGGCCTGCGACCTGCTCGCCCCGTTCGAGGAGCACCCGTCCGCCGTCGGCCTCCAGGGCGCCAGCCGTCACCTGATCGACAGCCTCGAAGCCGTCCGCGCGACCGCCTGACGCGCCCGCAGGCTGGACACGGGTGAGAGGATCTCACCCGTGGGGAAGCTGCGGGTGCTGGGGCTGGGGCTGTTCGCGTACGGGGCGATCATGCTCCTGCTCCTCTGGTCGCCCTGGCGCGACTGGGCGCTCGAGCACTCCATCGCCGAGGTCGTCAGCACCACGGACCGGCGGGTTGGCAACCGGGTGGACACCGTCGACGAGCCGATGGCCATCGCCGGCTCGGCGGTCCTCATGTTCGCCGGCGCCTGGATGGGGCTGCTCGTCCCGTACGTCATGAACCGCGACGCCCGGAAGCAGATGATCGCCGCCGGCTTCGACCCCGACGCCCCCGACCCCACCCCCGACCCCACCGAGCCGCCGACCTGACCCTCCCCGACCCCTCCTCCACCCTCCCCGACCCCTCCTCGACCCTCCCCGACCCTCCCTCGAACTTCGTATGCCAGAGCGCCCGTTCCGGCGTCGAGGCATACGAAGTTCGTCCCGGCGGTCGCCCTCGACTCGAACTTCGTAGGGCAGAGCGCCCGATTCGGCGTCCTCGCATACGAAGTTCGGCCCCGGTGGGGTGGGGTGGCAGGTGACGGGCTGGCGGTCGGGTCAGGGGCGCGGGGCGATCTGGACGCCGTCGGTGGGGGTGGTGTGGAGGACGGCGGCGGTGCGGTCGTAGCTGGCGACGAGCTCGTTGCGGAGGCCGGGCGCGAGGTTCGGGTCCTGGAGGGTCTGGGGGATCGGCAGCACCCGGAACGTGCCGGGCTCGATCCACGTCGGGACGGCCAGGATCTGGCTGATCCGGTAGCGGCCGCCGTCGCCCTTCGCCGCCACCAGGACCGCGGTGAGGCCGTCGCTCTTGGGGACCTGGGGCTGGTTGGTGAGGTGGTTGCCGAGGCCCCAGACGACGTAGGTGCCCTCGACCCGCTCGATCGGCTGCACGACGTGGGCGTGGTGGCCGACGATCACGTCGATGTCGGGCCACGGCAGCAGGTCGGCGGCCACCTGGCGCTGGTAGCCGTCGGGCTCGTGCTGGTACTCGGTGCCCCAGTGCAGGCTCACCACGACGAGCTGCGCGCCCGCCTTGCGGGCACCGGTGGCGTCGGCGTGGATGCGGTCGACGTCGATCTGGTCGGCCGCGAACGGCGCGTCGGCCGGGAGCCGGTACCCGTTGAAGCCGTAGGCGTAGCTGAGGTGCGCGACCTTGGCGCCGCCGACGTCGTACATCGTGACCGCCTCGCCCTCTTCGGCGGTGCGGGCGGTGCCGGCGTGGCGCAGGCCGTCGAGGTCGAAGCGGCCGAGCGTGACGTCGATCCCGGCGCGGCCCTGGTCGAGGCTGTGGTTCGACGCGGTGGAGCAGCCGTCGTAGCCCGTGACCTTCACCGCGTCGATGAGCTCCACCGGGCCGCCGAAGGTCGGGTAGCCGGAGAGCTGGTCCTGGTTCGCGGCCGCCGGCACCTCGAGGTGGCAGATCGCCAGGTCGGCGCCCTCGATGAGCGGGCGGGTCGGGGCGAGCATGGGCTTGAAGTCGTACCGGTCGCCGTGCTGTTGGCCGTACTGGCGGGCGACGGCCACGAGCGGCAGGTGCGGGAGCAGGTCGCCCGTGAACGCGAGGGTCATCGAGTCGGGCCCGGGCGGGGGCGGGACGCTGGTGGTGGTGGTGGTGGGCGCCGTGGTGGAGGTCGTGGTGGTGCTGGTCGACGTCGACGAGGTGGCCGACGGGCCGCTCGTGGTGGTCCGGTCTTCCCGGGGCGGGTGGGAGCTGCCCGCGCAGCCGGCCAGCGCACCGAGCACGATCGCCGCAGCGACGGCGCTCGCGCCTCGCATCGTCCGACCCCTCACGGTTCGAACGCTACGGCACCCCTTCCGGAGGCGACCGGACCCCTACGCTTCGGCCATGGCGGCGACCGCTCCGACCGACCGGCGGGTCGTCACCGACCTCGAGTGGGGCGTGGCGCGCGGCATCGCCGGCTTCCGGTGGCTGGCGCTCGGGTGGGCCGCCATCGTCATGTACCTCACGCGTGCCCAGATCGACGGGCCGGGGCTCGGCATCGCGCTCCTGGGCGCGGGGCTGCTGGTGACGACGACGGCCACGATCGCCACCATCCAGCGCCGGACCTGGGCCTTCCACCCGGGTGCCGTCGTCGCCGAGCTGTGCGTGGGTGCGTCGATGCTGCTGCTCGACGGCAGCGTCTACCTGAAGAACCACAGCCAGAGCGTCGGATCGGTCTGGCCGGTCGCCGGGATCTTGATGGCCGCCCTGGTCGGGGGCCCGATCGCCGGGGCGGCCTCCGGGGCTGCGCTGGGCGTCGCCCGCTGGGCCGGCGTGGAGCTGGCCGACTGGCCGAAGGACCCCGGGATGATGTCGGTCGTGTCCACCGGCGTGCTGTTCGCCATCGCCGGCGGGGCCGCTGGCGCCGCCATGGACCTCATCCGCCGAGCCGAGACCCAGGTCGCCCAGGCCCGAGCCCGCGAGGAGGTGGCCCGCACCCTGCACGACGGGGTGCTCCAGACCCTCGCCGTCGTCCAGCGCCGATCGAGCGACGAGGAGCTGGTCGTCCTCGCCCGGGAGCAGGAGCTCGAGCTGCGGGCGTTCCTGGCCGGCGACCGCCCGCAGACCGAGGAGATCGGCGCCGCCCTCCGCAGCACCGCGGCCCGCATCGAGCGCCGTGACGGGATCCGCGTCGAGGTCCTGTTCGTCGACGACGACCCGCCCGTCGTCGCCCCGGCCGTGGTCGAGGCCCTGAGCGGCGCCGTCGGCGAGGCGCTCACCAACGCGCACAAGCACGGGGGCGCCACCCGCGCCACGGTCTTCGTCGACATCGACGAGGAGGTGTTCTGCTCGGTGAAGGACGACGGCGCCGGCTTCGATCCCGCCGCCGTCCCTGCAGGGACCGGCATCGACCAGTCGATCCAGGCCCGCCTGGCCGAGGTCGGCGGCCGGGCCGAGGTCGACGCCCGCCCCGGCTCCGGCGTCGAGGTCCGCCTCCACGCCCCCCTCCGCCCCAAGCGCTGACCCCGACCGATCCCCGATGGCGTCGGGGTCTCGACGGAGCGCTCGCCCCAGGACCGACCGTCCCGAGGGCCCGGTCCGGTCGAGCGCGGCAGACTGGGCCGATGGCTGAGCTCCGGGCGGTGCGGGTGGTCGTCGCCGACGATCACCAGATCTGGCGATCGGGCCTCCGGGCCGACCTCGGCGATGCCTTCGCCGTCATCGGCGAGGCGGGCGATGCCGAGGAGGCCATCGCCGTCATCCGGCGCGAGAAGCCGGACCTCGTGGTGTGCGACCTCCACATGCCGGGCGGCGGCGGCATCAAGGTCGCCAAGGAGTGCGGCGAGCAGGTGCCGATCGTGATGCTCACCGTGTCCGAGGCGGAACGGGACCTGCTCGACGCCGTGGCCGCCGGCGCCCAGGGCTACCTGGTCAAGAGCACACCGGTCGACGAGCTGCGCACCGCCCTCTACCAGGCGTCGAAGGGCGAGCCGGTGTTCAGCCCGAGCCTGGCAGCCCTCGTCCTCGGCGAGTTCCGCCGCATGCACAAGGGCGCCGGCGGCACCCAGGCGCTCTCCGACCGCGAGCGCGAGGTGCTCCAGTACGTCGCCCGGGGCCACACCTACCGGGAGATCGGCGAGCAGCTGTTCATCGCCGAGAAGACGGTGGAGAACCACGTCCGCAACATCCTGGCCAAGCTCCACCTCAACCGGAAGCAGGAGCTCATCCGCTACGCCCTCGACCACGGCATCGAATAGGGGCTCGCTCCGCTCGGAACCCGTTCCTCGCGCTCGTGGCTCACGGGAACTCGGCGTGGAAGGTCAGACGGACTGCAGTTCCAAGAAGCGGTCGGTGCTGGTGACCCGGGTCAGGAAGTCGTTGACGGCCCGGTTGAACGAACCGGCCTGCTCGACCATGAACAGGTGGGCGCCGCCTCGGACCACGGCCAGCTCGGCGGCGGGGATGAGCGAGGCGATCTCCTCGCTGTCGCCCTGGGTGGTGAGCACGTCCTGGCTGCCGCACAGCACGAGCGTGGGTGCGGTCACGTCGACGAGCTCGGCCCGCAGCGAGTCCTCGATCGAGAGGATCGCCTGGACCTGGGCCACGAACGAGGCCACCGGGACGTTGAACGCCAGCGGCCCGAGCACGGCCATCGCCGGCCAGGTGCGCTTGAGGGACCGGGGGCCGACCATCCACTTCAGGTTCCGGCGGACGAACTCGCGCATGCCGTAGGCCTGGGCCTGGTCGGCCCACTCGCCCAGCAGCTCCTTGCGCCACGTGAAGTGACGGCAGGCGGTGCAGGCGAGGGTGAGGGAGCGGACCCGCTCGGGGTGGCGCACGCCGATGACCTGGCTGATGATGCCGCCCATCGAGGCGCCCATGACGTGGGCGGAGCCGTAGCCGGCGTGGTCCAGGGCGGCGAGGGCGTCGGTGGCCATGACCTCGAGGTCGTAGGGGCCCTCGGCCCGGTCCGACCGGCCGACGCCGCGGTTGTCGACCATGACGAGGCGGAATCGGCTGCCGAGCGCCCGCTTCTGCATGACCCAGCCCCGCGTGTCGGCGCCGAGCCCGTGGATCATCAGGAGCGGTTCTCCGTCGCGCCGCCCGTCGAGCGCGTAGGAGATCTTCGTCCCATCGGCGGTGACCACGGAAGGCATCGGTCAAGGGTAGCGGCGCCCACCCGGCCGACGGTCTGACCGGCGGCGATGGGGCTGGCTCGCGCTGGCGGCCCCCGCCGCCGGACCGCCGCGCACGGGCGACACCTGAACTATTGTTCGGGTGTGACGTCTGCTGACTTCGTCCACCTGCTCCTCCAGCTCGGGGCGATGCTCATCACGGCGGTGGCCCTCGGACTCCTCGCCCGACGCCTGCACCAGCCGGCGATCGTCGGCGAGATGTTCGCCGGCATCATCCTCGGGGTGACGGTCTTCGGGGCCATCGCCCCGAACGCCTACGACTGGCTCTTCGTCGACAACGAGCAGGCCACCACGGTCCGGGACGCGGCCGTGAAGCTCGGGATGCTGTTCTTCCTGTACGTCGCCGGGTCCGAGGTCGACCTCGCCGACGTCCGAAAGATCGGCCGCCAGGCCCTGACGATCGGCCTCGTCGGCACGCTCCTGCCGATCGCCGCGGGCGTCGCCCTGGTGTACGCCACGCCGGTCTCGCTGTGGGGCGAGGTCGTGGGCATCGACCGGCTGCCGTTCTCCCTGTTCATCGGCATGAACCTGGCGAACTCCGCCAACCCGGTGCTCGCCCGGATCCTCATGGACCTCGGGATCATGCGCTCGCGGATCGCCGCGGTCGTCATGACCGCCACGATCGTGGACGACCTCGTCAACTGGACGCTGTACGCCGTCATCCTCGGCAGCATCGCCTCGTCGGCGGGGGGCGACAGCCGGCCGATCGCCCTGAACCTCGTGCTCGTCGCCCTGCTGTTCGTGGTCGTGCTGGTGGGCGGGCGCTGGCTCGCCCCGCGGCTGGTCCGCTTCGCCGCCCGGTTCATGGCTGGAGCCACCGGCTACGTCACGGTCGTGTCGATCACCGTGATCGCCGCCTCCGCCCTGGCCGAGGCCATCGGGGTCCACGCGTTCCTCGGCGCCTTCCTCGCCGGCGTCGCGTTCAGCGGCGTCGCCGTGCACGACCGCAGCGGCGGCCACGAGGCCTTCACGGCCATCGCGCTCGGGTTCTTCGCTCCGATCTTCTTCGTCTCGATGGCGATGTCGGTCGACTTCATCGAGCACTTCAGCCCGGTCCTCGTGGCCGTGCTCATCGTGGCCGCCCTGGCCACCAAGCTGGCGAGCGTCCTGATCGGGGTCCGGGCCGCCGGCCTGCCCCTCGACCGGACGGCCTGGGCCATGGCCTGGGGGCTCAACGCCCGCGGCGCCACCGGCATCGTGCTCGCCGCCACCGGACGGGCCGCCGGGCTCATCGACGACACATTGTTCGTCGGCCTCGTGGTCATGTGCATCGTGACCTCGCTCCTGGCCGGTCCGATGATGTCGGTGTTCCTCCCCGGCGAGGAGGAGGCCCGAGCCCTCGAGCCCGATCCGGACGAGCGGACGCCCGCCACCGCCTGACCCACCGGCTGACCCGCCGGGCGGCCTGGCGCCCGGATGGCCTCAGGGGGTCGGACCGGGCTGACCCACGAGCGGGGTGCGACCGCTCAGAACCACCAGGAGGTGGGGAGGGACTCGTCGAGGAGGATCTGGGCTGCCCGGTGGGTGGACTCGGCCAGCTCGGCCGCGGCGAGCGGACCACCGTCGGCGACCGGCGGCACCGGCTCGCCCACCACGATCGTCCAGGCCCGCCCGAGCTCGCGTCCGACGAGCGCCACCGGCACCACCGGGGCCCCGGTCTCGATCGCGGCTTCGAGCCGTTCGACGTCGAGGTGGCCGACCCGCTCGCGGCTGCGGAGGTCGCGCGACATCGGCAGGCCGACGAGTTGGCCGGCACGCAGCAGTCCGGCGATCTCGTCGGTGCGGTCGAGCACCCCGCCGAAGCGGCGGATGAACGGGCCGACCGGCGCCACGTCGGGCACGCCGACCGTGCGCACGAACCGGCCGGTGGCCTGGCGGATGCCCCGGGCGACGACCCACGGCTCGCTGACGCCGAAGCGCCGGTTGAACACCAGGACGGCGCCACCGACCGCCGGCAGCTGCTCGGCGCCGCGGACCTCGATGTCCCAGCGGAGCGCGAAGACCGGGTTCGCGAGGGCGACGAGCTCCGGGTCCAGGCCCCACTCGTCGACGTCGTGCGCGCCCCGGGACCGACGGTGGACCTGGGCGAGCGCCTGGGCGCCCGGCACGCCGCGGCGGAGGAGGTTCACGCTCATCGGGGCGTCACCTGGTTCGAGGGCTCCGGGTGGGCGAGGGTGGCCCAGCGGTAGAGCTGGGTGACGACGTCGTGCGTGGTGCGGGGCTCGACGCCCAGGACCGTGCGGGCCAGGGTGCCGTCGGCCGTGCAGCCCCGGGTGAGCAGCTCACGGGAGTGCGCCGGCAGCGGGGCGCCCTGCAGCTCGGCGATGGCGCCCGCCGCCCACCAGCCCGGACCGAAGACCGGGAGCGGGATGCGCCGGCCCATGCGCACGGCCTGGCTGGCGGTGACGGCGCCGGGACCGACCACGTTGAGGGGCCCGTCGTGGCGGGCCGTCGCGGCCGCGACCATCGCCAGGCCGGCGTCCTCCTGGTGGAGGAGGCTGAACGGCAGCTCGGACAGCGGGTCCACCGAGACCACGGGCAGCCGCAGGTAGCGGCCGAGCGGGCTCGGGATGCTCGGGCCCACGATCGGGGCGAAGCGCAGGGCCGTGACCGGGACGCCGGCGACGTCGCCCGCCTCCGTGGCCACCTGCTCGACGTGGGCGAGCGACTGTCCGAACGGCGACGTGGGCTGGATCGGCACCGACTCGTCGGGGCGGGTGGCCGCACCGCGGGCCCGGCCGTAGACCTCGATGCCCGACCGCACGACGATGGCCTGCAGCGACGGGCACTTGGCGGCGGCGCCCAGCACCGACACCGCCGACGCCGCGGTGCCCCGGCGGGCCTCGCTGGGGCTGGTGCGCGAGTGCGGCTCGAACACGCCGAGGTGGAGGATCACCTCGGGGTCGAAGTCGCGCACGAGGTGCACCGCCTTGCGCCGGTCGGTGGGCTCGACCCGGTGGAACTCGGACCGGAAGATGCGGCGCCGGGGCGGGAACAGGTCCATCCCCATGATCTCGGTGACCGACTCGTCGGCCTCCATGAGGTTGGCGACGCGGGTCCCCAGCTCGCCACCCATGCCGGTGATCAGAACTCGCATCGCTGGCCTCTCCCCCGGATCAGGGCTCGCTGGTCTGCCCGCGTCCGTCTTCGTCCCCGTCGCCCATGGTGCCAGACGCCAGGTCCTGCTCCGGGCGAAGGGTCGGGAAGAGCACCACGTCGCGGATGGTGGACGAGTCGGTGAGCAGCATCACGAGGCGGTCGACGCCGATGCCGAGCCCGCCGGTGGCGGGCAGGCCGTACTCGAGGGCCCGGAGGTAGTCCTCGTCGACCGCCATCGCCTCCTCGTCGCCGTTGTCCCGCTCGCGGACCTGGTCCTCGAAGCGGGCGCGCTGGTCGTCGGGGTCGAGCAGCTCGCTGAACGCGTTGCACAGCTCGCGGCCGGCGACGATGCCCTCGAACCGCTCGGTCATCCCCGGCAGCTCCCGGTGCGGGCGGGCGAGGGGCGAGACCTCGATCGGGTACTCGGTGACGAACACCGGGTTCCACTGCTGGCCCTCGGCGGTCTTCTCGTAGATCTCGAGCATGAGCTTTCCGGCGCCGTAGCTGTCCTTCCAGTCGACGCCGAGCTCGTCGCACAGGGCGCGCAGCTCGTCGATGGGCGTGTCGAGACCGATCGAGCGGCCGATCTGCTCCTCGATGAGCGACGCCATCGTGGCCCGCTTCCACGGCACCGACAGGTCGAGCTCGCGGTCCTGGTACGTGATCGTCGTGGTCCCGCAGATCTCGATGGCCAGGTAGGCCACCAGGTTCTCGACGAGCTCCATGATGTCGGTCCAGTCGGCGTACGCCTGGTAGAGCTCGAGCATCGTGAACTCGGGGTTGTGGCGGGGCGAGATGCCCTCGTTGCGGAACACCCGGGCGATCTCGAAGACCCGTTCGAAGCCGCCGACCACCAGGCGCTTCAGGTAGAGCTCGGGCGCGATGCGCAGGAACATCTCCTGGTCCAGCGCGTTGTGATGCGTGGTGAACGGACGGGCGAGTGCGCCGCCGGGCACCGGGTGGAGCGCCGGGGTCTCGACCTCCATGAAGTCGCGGTCCTCGAGCCAGCGGCGGATGAGCGACACGATCTTCGACCGGGCCTGGAGCGTCTGGCGGGCCTCGTCGGTGACCCACAGGTCGACGTAGCGCTGGCGGTACCGGGTGTCGGGGTCGTTGATGCCGTGCCACTTGTCCGGGAACGGCCGGCGGGTCTCGGCGAGCACGGCCCACTCGAGGACCTTCACCGACAGCTCGCCCTTGCGCGTGGTCATGACCTCGCCGCTGACGCCGATCCAGTCGCCCAGCGACAGCTTCCCGAACAGCTCGAACTCCGGCGTGTCGTTGGCCGTGGCGAAGAGCTGGATGCGCCCGCTGGAGTCGGCGAGCTGGCCGAACGCGAGCTTGCCCTGGCCCCGGCGCAGCATGAGCCGGCCGGCCACGACCACGCGGTCCCCGGTCTCGACCCCCGGCTCCAGCTCGCCGTACTGCTGCTTGAGCCCGGCGGCGGTGGCGTCGGGATCGAAGCGGTAGGGCACGGACGGACGGTCGTTCACGGGGTTCCTCGTCGACGGGCGCACGGAGCGCGGGACCATCCAGCCTGCCCGCTGGGACCCGCTCCAGCCCAACCTTTCCCCAGGCGCCGCCGACCGCGTGCGCTCGCCCGTCGCCATGACGTCTCACCGCACGAGGCCCCGCAACCCGCCCGCCCAGCGCGGAGACCCACGTGCGCTCGGACGCCGCCCTGGCGTGCGAGCGCACGCAACCGGGCGTTTCGGGTGGGCGACCGGGTGCCGGACCTAGCTGTTGCGTTCGAAGACGACGCGGAGCCCGTGGAGGGTGAGCCAGGGCTCGACCTGCTTGATCGAGCTCGTGTACGGCGCGATCAGCTCGGCGAGGCCGCCGGTGGCGACGACCGTGGGATCGCCGAGCTCGTCGGCGATGCGGCGGCAGATGCCGTCGACCTGGCCGGCGAAGCCGAACACCGCCCCGGACTGGATCGACTCGACGGTGGTGCGGCCGATGATGTTGCGGGGCTCGATCAGCTCGACCCGACGGAGGGCGGCGGCCCGCGTGTAGAGGGCGTCGAGGCTGATCTCCACGCCGGGGGCGATCGCGCCGCCCAGGTACTCGCCCTTCGCCGAGAGGGCGTCGTAGGTCGTGGCGGTGCCGAAGTCGATGATGATCGCCGGACCGCCGTACAGGTCGAGGGCGGCGACGGCGTTGGCGATGCGGTCGGCACCGACCTCACGGGGGTTCTCGGTGAGGATCGGCAGGCCGGTCTTCACGCCGGGCTCGATGACGACGGGCCGGAACCCGAAGTACTTCTCGGTCATCTCCCGGAAGGCCGCGGTGGTCCGGGGGACGACCGACGAGATGGCGATGCCGTCGATGTCGTCGTCGAACGAGAAGCCGTGGAAGCCGAGGAACTCCTGGACGACGAGGGCGTGCTCGTCGGAGGTGCGCTCGGCGTTGGTGGCGATGCGCCAGTGGTCGAGCAGGCCGGCCTCGGCCGGGCTGTCGCCGATCGGCCCACCGTCGGCATCGTCCTCGTCGCCGAAGAGGCCGATCACCGTCTGGGTGTTGCCGATGTCGATCGCCAGGAGCATCGCTAGAGCCTCGTAGCTGGGAGGCCGGGGCCGCCAACCGGTGGATCCGCCGGGCGGACGGGCCCGACCCGCTCGCCGCGGTTCGCGAGGACGGCTGCCAGCAGCAGCACCACGACGATGCCGACGAGCAGGGCGGCGTAGGCCGCCTGGGACAGGCCGAGGATCCACCGGACCACGGGCGACCGGCGACGGCGGGTCGGACCGGCGGGTTCGGCGACGGCGGACGATCCGGTGGCGCTCACGGCTCCGCCCACCACGCCTCGAGCCGGCCGACCCGGTGCGGGGCCAGCCCCCACCCGCGCGCCCAGTCGCGCCAGCGGGCCACGACGTCGGGCGTCACGGCGTCGGTGAGCGACGGGTCGAGGACCACCATCTGCGCGGGGACCTGGCCGTCATCGAACGGGGCGAGCGCGTCGATGGCACCAGGGAAGTAGGGCGCGACCGCCTCGCTGTAGATGAGGATCCGGTCGGGGACCACGCCGTCGGCTCGGGCCTGGTCGGCGAGCTGGCGGTAGTCGCCGTCGCCGAGCGTCGCCAGCTGCACCATCGACGCCAGCCCGAACGCCACGAGCACGGCGAGCGCACCGGCCGCCAGGACCGGGACCGGGGCCAGGCCACCGTCGCGCCGGCTCAGCCGCTCGACCTGCTCGGTGAGGCCGATGGCGACCAGCAGGACGAGCGGCGCCGTCCAGATCGCCCGGTAGTGCGGGAGCGCCACGGGCGACGACATCGCCGACACCACCAGGCTGAGCGTGCCGGCCAGGAGGTACACCACGACGAGCCGCCGCCGACTGAGCAGCACGCACCCGAGGCCGACCAGGAGCGCGGCGACGAGCAGCGGGCCGTCGGCGTCGAGCTGGTAGTTGAGGTGCGCCCACCAGGGGCTGCGGACGTAGACGTCGGAGCCGAGGACGAGCAGGTGGCCGCCCTTCGCCCGGTCCGCAGGGAAGCGCAGGGTCTGCTCGACCTGGTCGAACGCCCGGCTCCCGAACACCGCGAAGGGCAGGAGGAAGGCCACGACCGCGGAACCGGCGAGCACGGCCGCCTCGGCGGCGAGCCGCGCCCGGCCCCAGGCGTAGGCCACGCCGAGCACCAGGACGGGGACCAGGACCACGAGCGCGTTGAGCTTCGACGCGCCAGCGAGGCCGATCGCGACGCCGGCACCCGCAGCCCAGCGCCACCCGCCGGCCGCGATCCACCGCCATCCGAGCCAGAGGCCGACCAGCACGAGCGTGCCCGCCACCGCCTCGAGCAGTGCGTAGCGGTCGATCCGCAGCTCGGCGACGCTCCACCCCCCGACCACCATCGAGCGCGGCACCACCGCGAACAGCCCGGCGGCCACCACCCCCGTCCACCAACCGGCGACGCGCCGGCCGAAGACGAACAGCACGGCCATCGCCACCAAGAAGCCGAGCGCGGCCACGGTCCGCACCGCGAGCAGGTTCCGGCCGAGGACGACCTGCGCCGCACCGAACAGCAGCTTGGCGAACGGCGGGTGCCCGAGGTTCGGGTCGACGCCGTCGTGCACGAGCATCCAGCCGGCCTGCGCGTAGGCGTCCTCGTCGAGCTTCCAGTCGGCGCGGTCGAGGCGCCAGAACGCCGAGTACACGCCCAGCAGGCCGACGGCGGTGAGCGCCGCCAACCCGAACCGCGGCGGCCCCTCCCCGGCGACCGCGCTCGGGCGGGTCACGCCCGGCGGCTCGGCATCAGCGCACCTCGATGTCGAGGCCGATGTCGAGCACCGGCGACGAGTTCGTGAGCGACCCGCTCGACACGACGTCGGCACCGGTCTGCGCGTACGAGCCGACCGTCTCGAGCGTGATGCCGCCGGACACCTCGAGCAGGGCGCGCCGCGTGCCGTTCGCGGAGGCGTGCTCCTCGGCCACGACGACCGCGGCCCGCACCTCGTCGGGCGTCATGTTGTCGAGCAGCAGGGCATCGGCGCCGGCGTCGAGGGCCTCGATGACCTGGTCGATCCGCTCGCACTCCACGTGGACCGTGCGTCCGGGCCACCGGTCGCGGGCCGATCGGACGGCCTCGACGATGCCGAGCGCCGTGAGGTGGTTGTCCTTGAACATCACCCAGTCGCTCAGGTTGCCGCGGTGGTTCCGAGCCCCGCCGGCGCGCACCGCCGCCTTCTCGAGGGAGCGCAGGCCCGGCGTCGTCTTGCGGGTGTCCCACACGCGCAGCGGCGCAGCCGCGTCGGCGAAGGCCCGCGTCCGGGTGGCGATCCCGCTGAGGTGCCCGAGGAAGTTCAGCGCGGTGCGCTCGGCGGTGAGGATCGACGCCAGCGGACCGGTGACGACGCCCAGCACCTGGCGGGCCTCCACGAGGTCGCCGTCGTCGACCTGCCACACCACGTGGACCTCGTCGTCGATCTGGCGGAAGGCCTCCGTGGCGCACGCCGTGCCGGCGATGACGCCAGCGGTGCGGACCACGAACTCGGCGCGGCCCTGGGCCGACGCGGGCAGCAGCGAGGCGCTGAGGTCCCCGAGCGGGAGCAGGTCCTCGTCGAGCGCCCGTCCGACGAGGTCGGAGACGACACGGGGCGGGGCGTCGTAGGGGCCGGAGGTCATCAGCAGCACCCGACCGGGTGGGGGCAGGCCATGGACGTTCCTCCGTGCGGGCGATCGGGCCGGTGGGAGCGGCCGAAGCCGCCGACGCGCCTCATCCGGCGTCGAGGGGAAGGTAGCCGAACAGGTCCAGGGCGTTGCCCGGGTGCGCCGAGGTGATGCCCACGAACGTCCCCGCCGCGCTCTCGGCCGGCACCTCGACCTCGTACACCAGGTCGTCGAACACCACCTTCACCCGGTCGCCGCGGCGCGTCACCTGGACCGAGACGTCCAGGTGCGGCCCCGGGAACGACTGGATCACCTGCGGCGCCGCCCCGCTGCGCTGCCAGCGCAGGTCCCAGCCCTCGTCGCCCTCGGTGGTCACCAGCCAGAGGCCCTGCTGGCCGTCCGCGGTGGCCGACAGCACCAGCCCGGCGTCGCTGCTCACCTGCACGACCTGCGCGTGGACGAGGACGTCCGAGCTCCCGGCATCGACGGTGGCGGTGGCCTGGTCGCCGGTCGAGCGCAGGAGCCCGTCGTCGACCTGCAGCGAGCTGCTGGCCGACTGCCACGCGCCGAAGCCCTCGACCTCGCCGAGGGGCCCCGACCGCTCGAAGTCGTCGACCATGGCGGCGCGCGGCACCGGCAGCGCCCGCCACGCGGCGCCAGGCACCTCGTCGCCATCAGCCGATCGGGCCTGGAGCACGAGCACCAGGCCGACGACGGCCAGCACCCCGATGACCGCAGCGATCACGGCGCGGCGCCGCGGCGACAGCGGCGATGGCGGCCGCACCCGGAGCGGCTCGGGCCCGCCTCCCCCGGTGCCGGGCCGGGCCGACACCTCAGCGTGGGCCGACATGGTCGGTAACGTACCCGCGTGCGCGTCATGAGGTCCGAGTTCGGACGGTGGGTGCTCCTCGCCACGGTCATCGGCGCGCTCATCCGGATCGCGTGGCTGGTGCACCAGTGGAACGAGCCGATCGGCTTCGAGGACGCGTTCTTCTACCACCACCAGGCGAACCTGATCGCCGACGGCAAGGGCTTCATCAGCCCCTTCCCCTACCTCAGCGCCGGCATCAGCTCGCCCGCCGCGGAGCACCCGCCGCTCTTCTCGCTGTACCTGGCCGTGTTCTCGTTCTTCGGGGCCACGTCGGTGGGCTGGCACCAGCTCGCGACCACGCTCCTCGGCATCGCCACGGTCCCCCTGATCGGCCTGGCCGCGAAGGCGGCGGGCGGGGCGCGGGTCGGGATCATCGGCGCCTTCATCGCCGCCATCTACCCGCACCTCTGGTACCAGGACGGCATCGTCTGGGCCGAGGCGTCCGCACAGGCGACCGTCGCCCTCTTCGTGCTCGTCGCCTACACCTACGTGCGCCGGCCCTCCATCCGGACGCTCGGTGCCCTCGGCCTCGGCGGCGCCCTCGCGGCCATGACCCGCACCGAGCTGGTCCTGCTCATCCCGCTCGGCGTCATCCCGCTCGCGCTCTTGACCCAGGGCCTCCCGCGCCCCAAGCGCTGGCGGTGGGCGGCGATCGGCGTGGGCGCCGGCGTCGCGGCGCTGCTCCCCTGGGTCCTGTTCAACCTCGTCCGGTTCGACGAGCCCACGACGCTGTCGTCGAACGTCGGCCTCACGCTGGCCAGCGCCAACTGCGACAGCACCTGGTACGGCCCCAACATCGGCTACTGGGACTTCAACTGCGCCAAGGGGGCTGGCACCGCCGCATCGCTCGAGGGCGGCGACCCGTCGGAGGTCGACGCTGCGGCCCGGTCGGAGGCGCTGACCTACATCGGCGACAACAAGGGCCGCCTGCCTGCCGTGCTCGCCGCGCGGGTGGCCCGGATCGCCGGCATCTGGGACCCCCGCCAGCAGGTCCAGATCGAGATCGTCGAGCACCGGCCCGAGCGCATCGCCCAGTCCGGGGTCGTGCTGTGGTGGCTGGTGCTCGTGCTCGCCGCGGTCGGCGTAGCCGCCCTCCGGCGGGCGCGGATCCCGAGCTGGCCCGCCGTCGCGCCGGTGGTCACGATGCTCATCGGCGTGGTCAGCGCGTTCGCCAGCACCCGGTACCGGGCGAGCGCCGAGCCGGCGATGGTGGTCCTGGCCGCAGCCGGCGCGGTGGCCCTGCTCGACCGCTGGTTCGCCGGGCCGACCATCCACGTCGGCACGACCGTGGCGCCCCCGAAGGCGCCGCCGGTCAGACGCTGATCAGCCAGCCGAGCAGCGCGACCAGCAGGAACAGGGCGACGATCGCCACGACCCCCGCCTGGATGCGCCAGTCGGGGTCGGCGACCACCTGGGCGGTGAGCCGCTCGGTGCTGGTGCCGCTCCCGCTCCGGTGCGCGGGATCGTCGACCGGCAGGGCCAGGACCGTCTCGTCGCCGTGCTGGACGCGGATGGCCCCGAGCGCCCGCACGTCGGACCGCAGCGCCTCCGGGGTGATGTCGACCCCGTCGTCGTGCAACCGACCGGCGAGGTCGCGGAGGCCGGTGACGTCGCCCGCGGCGAGCTGCCGTCGGACCTCCGCTCGCCGTGCCCCCGCCCCGGCCATCTAGTTGAAGCCTCGTGCGTCTTGCTTGAGGGCGGTGTCGACGCTGACCGCAGCTGCCACGACCAGCGAGCGCAGCGGCTCCTCCAGCGGACGGTGGATCTGCACGACGTAGTTGTCGGCCTGGGTGAAGACCGCCCGGGTGAACCCCGAGAACGTCTTGGTGATGCGGCCGATCTCGGTGCCGTTGAAGTCCTGGATGTTCCAGTTCCACGCCCGCCAGTTCTCGCCGTTGATCATCCCGTAGCGCTGGTCGTTGGAGACGAGCGCGAAGCGGATCTTGCCGATCGCGTTCTCCTGGACGATCTGGCCGATCTCGACGCCGGTGGCGTCTTGGACGATGACCTTCGACTTCACGAACTTGGCCGGGCGGGTCAGCTGCAGCACGACCTGGTGGCTGTGGTCGAGCACCTGCAGCTTGTGGGTGAAGAACTGGTCGTACGAGCCCATGAGGCGCAGCGCCTTCTTGGCGGTGCTCTGCCCGACCTGGCGCACGGCGCCGATCTGCATGCCGTTCTGGTCCGAGATGGCGTACTCGTTGTTGAGCTCGATCAGCTTGGCCTTCTGGTTGACCACGAGGACCGGCTCGCTCATGAGGTGGCCGCCGCCCTGCACCTGGCCGGCGGTGACGCCCGCAGCCGCGAGGTCCTTGGCGATCTTCTCCGGCGCCACGTCGCGCACCGGCACCCGGGCCGGGGCCGCGACCGCGTCGGTGGACTGCTTGCCGTGCGAGCTGACCTGGTCGGTCCAGTTGGCACCGTCGAACCACCGGTACTCGTGGCGGCCCATCGGGTCGGGGTACCAGTTCGGCGCGTGCCCGCCGTTCCCCGTCTCGGTCATCGTTGATCCTTCCTCACGTGATCCAGCCCGCTCCGAACGCCCGAGGCTACCGGACGTCTTTCCTGCTCAGCGCCGGTGACCGCCCGCTCGGGCGGCGCTACGCGAAGACGATGCGGTGGGCGAAGGCGGCGCTGGTCTCGGGGAAGTCCTCGCGGGTGTGGGCGCCGCGGCTCTCCTCGCGGCGGTGCGCGGCCTCGACCGCGGCCCGGGCCACCGTGGCCAGGTTCCGGACCTCGTGGTCGGCGACCGTGTCGCCCCGCGGGGCGGCGAGCGCGTCGGCGACGACCTTGGCGGCCTGGTCGAGCGAGGCGGCGTCGCGCAGGACCCCGGCGTGGGCGGTGAGCTCGCGCTGGAGCTGGCTGCGCAGCGCCGCCGGGTCCTCGACGGCTCCCGTGCTGGGCTCGACGGGCTCGAGGTGGACGAAGCGGCCGCCGATGACGCTGGCCGGGACCTCGTCGGGCAGGTCCGGGTCCATGCCGAGCACGGTCCGCATGGCACCGGTGGCCTCCGGCCCCGATCCGCCGGCCTCGATGGCCTCGACGGCACGGGGGCCGAACACCATGCCCTCGAGCAGCGAGTTCGACGCGAGCCGGTTGGCGCCGTGGACCCCCGAGCACGAGGCCTCGCCGGCGGCCCACAGCCCGGGCAGGGACGACGAGCCGCGGAGGTCGGTGACGATGCCGCCGCACGTGTAGTGCGCAGCCGGCGCGACGGGCAGCCAGTCCTTCGCCGGGTCGAGCCCGACGGCCCGGAGCTCGTTGGCGATGTTCGGGAAGCGGGTGTCGAAGGACTCGAGGCCGGTGGCGTCGAGGAACACGTGGTCGGCACCGAGCTCGAGCATCCGGCGCGTCTCGGCCTTCGACACGACGTCTCGAGGCTGGAGCTCGTCGACGAAGCGCTCGCCGGTGGTGTCGCGCAGCAGGGCGCCGTGGCCGCGGAGGGCCTCGGTGAGCAGCGGGCGCGGCATGGCCTCGATCGACAGGGCGGTCGGGTGGAACTGGGTGAACTCGATGTCGGCCACCGCCACACCGGCCCGCAGCGCCATGGCGATGCCGTCGCCGGTCGCCTCGAGCGGGTTGGTCGTCACCGCGTAGAGCTGCCCGGCGCCGCCGGTGGTGACGAGGACGTTGGTGGCGCGGACCTCCTGGATCGACCCGTCCGGGAAGCGGGCGGTCACACCCCGGCAGCGCCCGGCTTCGACGATCAGCTCGAGCGCGAAGGCGTGCTCGTGGATCGCGGCCATGGTGGCCTGGACCGCTTCGACCAGCGCCCGCTCGAACTCGGCGCCCGTCTGCGAGCCGCCGGCGTGCACGATGCGAGCGAGCGAGTGGCCGCCCTCACGGGCGAGCTCGAGCTGGCCGTGCATGTCCCGGTCGAAGATGGCGCCCAGCGCGATCAGCTCGTTGACCCGCAGCGGACCCTCGTCGACCAGCACGCGCACCGCGTCGACGTCGCACAGGCCGGCACCGGCCTGGAGCGTGTCGGCCAGGTGGAGGTCGGTGGAGTCCGGGTCCCCGCCGAGCACCGCCGCCACGCCGCCCTGCGCCCACCGGGTGGTCGCCTGGGGCAGCTCGCCCTTGGTCAGCACCCCGACCCGCATCTTGTGCGTCTCCGCGGCCCGCACCGCTGCCGAGAGCCCAGCGACCCCGCTCCCCAAGACGAGCAGATCGAGTTCCGTGTCGGTCATCCGAGCAGTCTGCCCGCGAACGCACGACAACCTCGTCCTGGATCCCGACGCGGGCGCCCGCCCGCAGGCGCGGTGGCACCCGTGCCGAGGGACGACGCTTGCTCAGGCTCCGGGGGGGACCTCGACGTAGCGGCGGGGGGCCGGGGTGTGGAGGGCGGCGAGCGCGGTGGCGGTGGCCTCGTCGACGATGCCGTTGGCGGTGTCGACGTGGACGATCGCCGGCTCGTAGGTGACCAGCTCGGCCTCCTCGTAGTCGGCGTAGCTGATGAGGATGACCTTGTCGCCGGGCGCCACGAGGCGGGCGGCGGCGCCGTTCAGGCAGATGTCGCCCGAGCCCCGCTCACCGGCGATCACGTAGGTCTCGAGCCGGGCCCCGTTGTCGATGTCGACCACGGCGACCTGCTCGAACTCGACCAGGTCGGCCGCGTCCATCAGGTCCTGGTCGACCGTCACCGACCCCACGTAGTGCAGGTTGGCGTCGGTCACCGTGGCGCGGTGGATCTTCGACTTCATCATCCGTCGTCGCATGGCTGGGCCCCTTGGGTGGTGGACGCCGGTCGCCCGGTCGCCCCCGTGTGGAACCCACCCAGTATGCCGGGAGGAGTTTGTACCGGTACAAATCGCGCCACCCCACCCAATCGAACTTCGTATGCCACGAGGCCCCATGGGGGCTTCCCGCATACGAAGTTCGTCAGGGGTCGGGCAACCCACCGGGAACTTCGTATGCCGGGAGGCCCCATGGGGGGTTCTCGCATACGAAGTTCGTCAGGGGGGTCAGGGGTCGGGGGGCGAGGGGCCGAGGGGGGCGGGGCGGCGGGTGGTGCCTCGGGTTACGGGGTGATGGCGATGTTGTCGAGGAGGCGGGTGGTGCCGAACCTCGCAGCGACCAGGAGGCGCTGGTCGCCGTGCACCTCCGTGGCGGGTTCGAGGGTGGCGGCGTCGACGAGGGCGGCGTAGTCGAGCTCGGCTTCGGGCTCGGCCGCCACGGCATCGGCGACGAGGGCCTCGACCGCAGCGACGGTGCGCTCCCCTGCGGCGACGGCGTCGACGGCGGCGCCGAGCGAGCGGCGGAGGACGGGGGCGGCGGCACGCTGGGCTTCGGACAGGTAGACGTTGCGGCTGGACATGGCCAGGCCGTCCGCCTCCCGGACGATGGGGCAGCCCACCACCTCGACGGGCATGGAGAGGTCGGCGGCCATGCGGCGGACGACGGCGAGCTGCTGGTAGTCCTTCTCGCCGAAGTACGAGCGGGACGGCCCGACGAGCGAGAAGAGCTTGGCGACGACCGTGGCCACGCCGGCGAAGTGCTCGGGCCGCGACGCCCCTTCGAACCGGGCGGTGATGTCGGCGACGGTCACCGTGGTGAGGATCGGCGTCGGGTACATCTCCTCCACCGACGGGACGAGCACGTGGGTGACGCCGCAGTCGTCGGCGAGGGCCAGGTCGCGGTCGAGGTCCCGGGGGTAGTCGCTCAGGTCCTCGTTGGCCGCGAACTGCAGGGGGTTCACGAAGATCGATGCCGCGGCCACGTCGCAGTCCCGAGCGGCCGCCCGCATGAGCGAGCCGTGGCCCTCGTGGAGGTAGCCCATGGTGGGGACGAAGCCGACGGACCGCCGGGCGGCCCGCTCGCGGTCGAGCGCGCCGCGGAACCCGTCGATGGTGGCGTGGACCTCGGGCACGTCAGCCCTCCTCGGCGTGCGGGTCGGCGAGCGATCCGGTGAGCGATGCGGGCAGGCCGTCGTCGGCGACCAGCCGGCGGGCGGCCGCGGCCAGGGCGAGGTAGGCGGCGCGCTCGGACGGGTCGATGGCGGCGAGGTGGCGGGCCACCGTGTCCCAGTCGCCCCGGGCCACCGGGCCGGTGAGGGCGGCCGAGGGGCCGACCTCGGCCACGTTCTGGAGGGCGCCGGCGGCGAGGTGGAGGTAGGCCTCGCCGGGGACGCCGATGCCGCCGGCGATGCGGTGGACCTGGCCCATCAGGGCGACCAGGTGGTTCGACGCCACGACCGCGGCGGCGTGGTACGCCGCCCGGACCTCGTCGGCCACCTCGAACCAGCGGCCGCCGAGGTCGGCGGCGACGCGCTGCACCAGCGGGTCGCCGGCCACCGCGAACCACGAGCCCACGAGGCGTTCGGCCCCTCGCTCCGGGTCGGGCAGCGCGACGAGCGGGTGCACCGCGCCACGGCGGGGGTGGCCGGCGAGCACGTCGAGCCCGAGCGAGCCCGCGGCGTGGGCGATGACCGGCTCCGCCGACGGCTCGATGGCGGCCGCGACCTCGGCGATGGCCGCGTCGGGCGTGGTGATGAGCACGAGGTCGGTGCCGGCGCCGGCACCGGCGAGGTCGTCCCCGCGACCGTGCAGCCCGACGACCTGCCAGCCGGCGCGGTTGAGCGCCGAGGCCAGCGACCGGCCGGCCCGACCCGGCCCGATCACCCGCAGCCGCGGCGCCACGGTCACGGCTCCTGCGGCTCCCAGCCCGCGAGCGGCTCGACCGGCTCGACCTGGCCCTGGGCCCGGGCGAACACGTCGGCGTCGACGAGCTCGGGGGCGAGGTCGGCGAGCGGCGCCAGGACGAACGTGCGCTCGGACCACCGCGGGTGCGGGATCACGAGGTCGGGCTCGTCGACGGTCACGCCGTCGATCCAGATGATGTCGACGTCGAGGGTGCGCGGCCCCCACCGCTGCATCCGCACCCGCTGGGCCGCGGACTCGAGCCGGTGGCACACCGCGAGCAGCTGCCGGGGCGTGAGGTCGGTCTCGAGCTGGACGACGACGTTGAGGAAGCGGCCCTGGTCGGGGCCGCCGACCGGGTCGGTCTCGTACACCGGCGACACGGCCACGACCGACGAGCCGAGCGAGCCCACGGCCTCCGCGAGGAACTGGCGGCGGTCGCCCAGGTTGGACCCGAGCGACAGGAACGCTCGGGTCATGGGAGGCGTCGGATCCGCACGCCTGAGGTGGCGAGGGCGTGGGGAACCGGCGGGCGCAGCTTGCGCACGGCCACGGTGACGGCGAGGACCCGGGCGTCCATGCCGATGACGGCACCGGCGATCTTGGCGGCGAGGTGCTCGAGCAGCTGCGGCTCCCCGTTCTCGACCACGGCGACGACCACGTGGCACAGCGCGCCGTAGTCGATGGTGTCGGCGAGGTCGTCGGACCAGCCGGCCGGCGACAGGTCGGCCTCGACGTCGAGGTCGATCTCGAGGGGCTGCGCCCGCTCCCGCTCCTCGGGGAGCGCGCCGCAGATGCCGGTGACCTGGAGGCCGCGCAGCTCGATCAGGTCGGCGGCGCTGCCTGCGGGATCAGCCACGGCCGGCCAGGTCCATGGCGACGGCGACGAGCTCCCGTGCGGGCGGGCCCAGCTGGCGCTGCAGCAGGCGTTCCGTGAGCGAGATGGCCTTCGGACCCGAGGGGACCAGGCCGGTCCACACCAGGTAGCCGGCGATGATCCCGGAGAGCCGGTCGCCCAGCTCCTCGCCGTGGATCAGCACCTTGGCGTCGGGTACGGCCAGCAGGGCCTTGAGCTCCGGGAAGAACGCCTGCAGGTAGGTGGCCTCGTCGTCGTGGTTGCCGAAGGGCCGGTGCTGCCACACGACGCCGAGCTCGTCGTAGTTGTGGAGGTTGGCGGGCGACGGGATGATCGAGATCACCGGCGCGAAGCCCTGCTCGCGCACCCAGATGATCTCCTCCTGGCGTCGCACCCGACGGTGGTTCGGGCCGTAGCCGCCCGGCCGTTCGCAGACCGCCAGGCTGCCCTTGATGACCCACCGGAAGTTGCGGGGCTCGATGCCCTGCGCCCATTTGCCCTTCACAGCCACCGGCTGTTCTCCTCTTGCTCGAGGTCGTCCGCGGGGGACGACCGGACTGCGGATCCTGCGGCACCGAGGGCGGCGACGGTGGCCGCCACGTCGTGCACGCGCACCATGGCCGCCCCGCTCGCGACGGCGCGCACGGCGGTGGCGACGGAGCCCTCCAGCCGGTCGCCGGGAGGCACCGTGGTGTCGGTCTGGTCGGCGCGCGCCATGGCGGCGCCGAGGAACGCCTTGCGGCTGGTGCCCACGGCGAGCGGCAGGCCGATGGCGGCCAGGCGGTCGAGCGCGGCGAGCAGCTGCCAGTTGTGGGTGGCCGTCTTCCCGAAGCCGATGCCGGGGTCGATCCAGACCTCGGACACGCCGGCCGAACGGGCCCGGTCGGCCCGCTCGCGCAGGTAGGCCTCGACCTCGGCGACGACGTCGCCGTAGGTGGGCTCGTGCTGCATGGTGCGGGGCTCGCCCTGCATGTGCATGGCGACCCACCCGACCTGCTGGTCCGCGGCGACCTCGTGCAGCGAGGCGGACACGTCGTTGATGAGGCTGGCTCCGGCGGCGACGGCGGCGACGGCGACCTCGGCCTTCGCGGTGTCCACCGAGACGCGCACGTGCGGTGCGAGCGCGGTGATCACCGGGACGACGCGGGCGGTCTCCTCGGCGGCCCCGACGGGGTCGGCGCCCGGGCGGGTGGACTCCCCGCCGACGTCGACGATGGCCGCACCCTGGCGGGCCAGCTCACGTCCGTGGTCGACGGCGCGGTCCACGTCGACAAAGCGCCCGCCGTCCGAGAAGGAGTCGGGCGTCACGTTGAGGATTCCCATCACGACCGGACGCACGGGCACCTAGGGTACCGAAGGCGTCAAATCGAGATCTCGGTA
>Ga0182736_1001217_pt1 | contig 27281 bp, 22 predicted proteins | sample eDN5th30CKraftBY_FD_128882 | JGI IMG/M metagenome (GOLD analysis project Ga0182736, IMG submission 128882) | Enriched backyard soil microbial communities from Emeryville, California, USA - eDNA 5th pass 30_C Kraft BY (version 2) (version 2) | ecosystem: Environmental > Terrestrial > Soil >...
CCGCCCGCCGTGCCCGCCCGAGCCGACTCGCCCCTCCGGGGCTCCTCGACTCAGGCGGGCACGGCGACATCAGCGCCGCGTCGTGTCACCACGCACCACACACAGAACATCGGACAGACCCCGCAGCTCGCCCGCGGCGGACGGCTCCCGCGGCGTCCTGGCGCCAGGCCTTGGCGGCGGCTCGAGACGGAAAGGACTTGCGGATGCGCTTACCCTCTCGCTGGCTCCAAACGCTCGCACGATAGGTCGGCGTGCAGCTGCAGCGGCCTCCCTCGCGCGACCGGCAGGACTGCTCGTGGCGGACCTCGATGCCCTCGTCAGGCATGCCGCTCTCCGGCGTCCGTGACGGACTGCGACGCGAAGAGCCGCGGCTGCGCTGCGACGCCACGGCGGCTCGCCGACGTGATCGCGGCTGCCGCCTCCCCGCTTCGCTCCAGCCAGCGCTCCAGCTCCGAGACTGCGACGAGCTTCCGCCTCCCTCGCCGCACAATCCGGACCTCCGGCGCGATGTACTCCGACCAGAAATCCCACGAGACCCCCAGCGCCTCGCAGGCCTCCGAGACACTCAGCGCGAGCCTCATCGAATTCGTGTCCACACTCACCCGTCGACACTGATCCCTCCCCGCCTCAGGATCTGGCACCCCGCCGCTCGCGCCGTTCACCGCCGCCGCCACCGCGCCCCGAACACCGCCACCGCCTCGCTCCCCGGCGCCGTCCGTTCCGTCCACCGACACCGTTCCTTGGGGTGGGCGATCCGACCACTGGCACGCCTCCCTTTTTCCCTTGTTTGGTGCGTGCCTGTGGTCGGGTCGCCCACCCCCCACGCCATCCCAGACACAGAGCCGAGAATCGGGCGGCGCCGGGAAGCGCCGTCGAACGGGTCAACGAACGCCACGGTCGAACCCCCCGGACGAACGCCAACGTGCCATCCCATGGGACACACACGGGACACAACCCACCGGATTCGGCCGGATCAGGCCGGACTCAGGCGGACCGTAAACCGCACTGTAGAGCCAAATTCGGCTCCGGGCGGGACGAGAAACTAGATGTAGTACATCGTCGCGCCCGCGGCCTGGTTCTCGCGCTCGACGACGTCGAGGATCGTGGTCTTGGCGAGCACGGCGCGGGCGGCGGCGGCGGCTTCGGCGAAGATGCCCTCGGCTTCGGCGCCCAGGCGGCCGTCCAGCAGCTCGACGACCTCGAGCACGGTGACCTCGCCCGGCTCGCGGGCGAAGGCGTACCCGCCCTTGACGCCGCGCTGGGAGCGCAGGATGCCGGCGCGCCGGAGGACCGCGAAGAGCTGCTCGAGGAACTGGACGGGGACGTCGCGGCGGCGCGCGAGCTCGCCGATCGGCACCGGGCCGGCGCCGCCGAGCCGGGCGAGCTCAGCGAGCGCGCGGATGGCGTACGGCGACTTGGTGGTGATCGAGAGCACGCGTCAATGCTGACATGCCGTTCGGCGTCAGGTCAGTGAAGGTCGGGGCAATCGGGGCGTGGGCGGGCGCTTAGAGCCAGCCGCGTTCGGTGGCGTGCAGGACGGCCTGGGCGCGGTCGACGGCGCCGAGCTTCCCGTAGATGTTGTGCAGGTGCGTGCGGACCGTGCTCGTGGACAGCGAGAGCTCGAGCGCGATCTGCTTGTAGACCATGCCCTGGGCCAGGCGCTTGAGCACGTCCAGCTCGCGCGTGGAGAGCGGACAGGGCTCGACCGCCCGCGGACGGTCGTTGCTCGGGTACGGCAGGTCGTAGAGCACGGCGCGCAGCTCGCTCGGCCCGAAGCCGACCGTGTGCGCGGCCTTGAGCAGCTCGGTCGAGGAGACCGGGGAGCCCTGGGAGTAGTGCGCGAGCATGTCCGCCAGGCGGACGAACGCCGCGTCGCCCTGCGCGTCGTCGGCGTGGTGGCGCTCGATCGCGGACGCGACCGCGTTCGGGAGGTTCCAGCGCCGGGCCAGGACGCCGCCGACCAGCGCGTGGTCGACGCCGAGCTCGCGCCGCTCGTAGTGCAGGCGCTCCTCCGGGGTCCGCGCCGGACCGTGGACCTGGCGCGGGTAGCCCGGGTACGCGTGCATCAGCACGAGCTTGCCGACGTCGTGCAGCAGCGCGGTGACGAGCAGCCGGTCGCGGTGCTTGTAGCCGGCGGCCGCGGCGAGCCGGTCGGCCGCGCGCTGGACCGCCACCGCGTGCAGCCGGAAGCGCTCCGGCGCCGCGTCCCACGTCTTGCCGCGCTCGAAGAACTCGAACGTCTCGGCGTTGGCGGCGAGCCGCTGCACCGCCTCCGGCGAGAGCACCTCGACCGAGCCCACGACGGACTCGACCTGCCCGCGCCGCGGCGAGTCCAGCCCGTTGGCCAGCCGCATGACGGAGATCACCAGCGCCACGTCGGACTCGATCGCGCGCACGACGTCGCCCGTGGACGGGCTCTCCTCCGCGATCAGCGCCAGCAGGCGGTTGCGCGACTCCGCCAGCGCCGGGAACACCTCGAGCGCCTCGAACGCCGCGGTCAACCGCTTCCCGTGGCCCTCGTTGCGTGACCTACCGACGACGGCGTACGGCGCGTCGCCGCGGGGGCGGGGCCGGACAGCGGCCGGAGCGGTAGCGGTGCTCATGATCGAGTCATCGGCCGCGGCGAGCGGTTCTGGAGTCTGGCCAGGCGTCATCGCATCTGCACCTTGACCCTATATCGGCACGACTGGACGGATCGTTGAACGACCTGCCCACCTCCCCAGTGTTCCCTGCTACGCCTCAAGCGCCCGCCCCACTCTCGCGAGGGTCTCGTCGCGCCCCAGCAGCGCGACCGACTCGAAGATACCGGGCGAGACCGTCGTACCGGTCAACGCCACCCGCAACGGCTGGAAGATCTGCTTCGGCTTGCGGCCCGTGCGCTCGACGACGGCGCGCAGCGCCTCCTCGACATTCGCGGCCGTCCAAGGCGCAGGAAGGGCCTCGAGCGCCGCGCGCGCGTCCGCCAGAGCCTCGCGCGACTCGCGCGGCTCGAGGAACCGCTCGCGCGCCTTGGGGTCATCCGTCGGACCGTCGAAGAACGAGCCGGCCAGCGGCCAGAACTCGCTCAGCGTCGAGATCTTCTCCTGCGTGATCGCCACCGCGTCGCGCAGACCCGTGCGCCCGGTGAACGCCTCCAGGCGCCCGGTCAGCTCGTCCAGGTCCATTTCACGCACGTACCGGCCATTGATCCACCGCAGCTTCTGCTCGTCGAACACGGCAGGGTTCTTGGAGACTCGCTCCAACGAGAACAATCTCTGAAGCTCCTCGACCGTGAAGAACGTGGTCGACTCGTCGTAGCCCCAGCCGAGCAGCGCGAGGTAGTTGATCACGGCCTCCCGGAGATACCCGGCGGCGCTCAGATCCTGAACCGACGCGGCGCCGTGGCGCTTGGACAGCTTCTTGCCGTCCGGGCCGTGCAGCAGCGGCAGGTGGGCGTAGGTCGGCGGCTCGGCACCCAGCGCCTCGTAGATGCGCAGATGCTTGGGCGTGTTCGAGTAGTGGTCCGCGCCGCGGACCACGTGCGTGATCCCGGCGTCGTGATCGTCGACCACGACCGCCAGGTGGTAGACCGGCGTGCCGTCGGCGCGCGCGATCACCAGATCGTCCTGCAGCGCGTTCTCGAACGCGCTCTCGCCGCGGATGATGTCGCGCACGACGGTGACGCCCTCGTCCGGCATCCGCAGCCGGACCGCGCCCTCCCCCTCGTCGACCCCGCGGAACCCGCGGTTGTCGTGCTCGGCCTTGAACGCGCGCACTTCGTCAGGACCCGCGGTGGAGCGGTACGCCTGGCCTGAGTCGAGGAGCTGCTGCACCACAGCAGAATGCCGAGCAACGTTCTGGCTTTGATAAATCGGCTCACCATCCCAATCCAGACCGAGCCAGTTCAAACTGTCGAAGATCAGTTGAACGTTCTCGGGCGTGGACCGCTCACGGTCGGTGTCCTCGATCCGCAGCACCATCTGGCCGCCCGATCCGCGGGCCAGAAGCCAGTTGTACAGTGCCGTCCGCGCGTTGCCGATATGCAGCGCCCCGGTCGGAGAAGGAGGAAATCGCACCCGCATGGCTCACATCATCCTATGTTGATCGGCGCTCACGTTTCGCCTTCCGGCGGCCCGGCGAAGGCGGTCGAGCGCGGTGAGGAACGCGCCTGCCGGTCGATCCAGATCTTCAATCAGAACCCGCGCCAGTGGCGGTCGCGCGTCTACTCCGACGAGGAGGTCGCCGCCTACCACGAGGCGATGGACGGCTCGGACGTCGAAGCGCTGGTGATCCACGCGGTCTACCTGCTCAACTGCGCGTCCGAGGACCCCGAGATCCGGGACAAGTCGCTGGCGGCGCTGATCGTCGCGCTCAACGCCGGCGCGCAGCTGAAGGCGCGCGGCGTGGTCCTGCACCCGGGGTCGGCGCTCAAGAACGGCGGCTCGGTCGAGGAGGCGCTCAAGCGCGCGGGCTCGGTGATCAAGGAAGCGATCGCGGAGTCCGAGGCGTGCCCGCTGCTGCTGGAGGACACGGCCGGCGCGGGCGGGACGCTCGGACGCTCGTTCGAGGAGCTCGCCACGCTGATCGAGCTCGGTGGCGAGGAGCGACTCGGCGTCTGCCTGGACTCCTGCCACCTCTTCGCGTCCGGCTACGACGTCCGGACGCGGGCGGCGCTGACCGGGGTGATCGACGACTTCGACCGCATCGTCGGCTGCGAGAAGCTCGGCGCGCTGCACGTCAACGACTCGATGACCGGCCTCGGCTCCAACCGCGACCGGCACATCAACCTCGGCGACGGCGAGATCGGCCGCGAGGGCATGATCGCGTTCCTCAGCGAGCCGCGGTTCGAGGGCCTGCCCGTGATCCTGGAAGGCCCCGGCCGCTCCGGCAAGGAGATCGAGCCGGTCGACATCGCGTGGGCGCTCGACCTGCGCTCGCGCGGGCTCGCGGAGCGGCTGGCCGGCTAAGCGCCGCGGCCGCATGGTGTGAGCCGGGCCCGCGTGCGCGTGTGCGCGGCTCACAACGCCGCCTCACCCGCGGTTGGGGCCACGTGCCGCAGGTCAGGCTCGCTCACGCCGCGGCGGGCACCGCAGGCAGGAGCCCGTCCAGTTCGGCCTTGAAGCCCGCGTCTCGTGCCTTGACCTTGTAGGCGTCGCCGAACTTGAGCCGCCGGACACCGGTCCGGGTGTGCATCTCGAGCACGAACTCCATGTCGCCGGGGTAACGCTCGAACAGCTCCCGCAGGTCGTCGACCACGGTCGCCGGGAGCTGGGAGGCGTCGACGCGGCGCTTGTACGCGGTCGGACGCTGGGCGGCGATCTTCGCCACCTGCGCCTTGGCGCGCTCGATCTCCGCGTCCGACGGGTCGAACTTGTCGACGTCGGCCACGATGATGCAGACCTTGCCGGCCTCCTTGTGGTCGACGCGGCCGCGCACCAGCACGATCGCGTCGTCGGCGATCACGCTCTCCGCGGCCGCCAGCGCCTTCTCGAAGACCACGATCTCGACCGAGCCCTCGAGGTCCGACAGCGTCGCGAACATCATCGACCCGCCGTTGCGCGTCCGGATCTTCTTGGACTCGGTGATCATGCCGCCGACCTTCACCCACTCCTCGTTGCGGCGGTCCATGACCTCGGCGGTCGTGCAGTCGGTCTTGACCTGCAGCGCCTCGCGCACGCGCTTGAGCGGATGCTCGGAGATGAAGATCCCGATCGACTCCTTCTCCATCGCCAGCAGCTCGGTGCGGTCGAACTCCTCGATCGGGATCGGCGGATGGCTGGGCGCCGCGAACGGCGTGCTGTCCGCCGGGCCGGCGTCGAAGAGGTCGAAGATCGACCCCTGCCCGACCTGCGCGTCCTGCTGGGCGCGCGCGCCGGACTGCTGCGCGGCGTCGAGCACGTCGAGCATGCCCTTGCGGGTCGCCTGCGTGTCGTCGAACGCGCCGCACTTGATCAGCGCTTCGATCGAGCGCTTGTTGACCGTACGCGCGTCCACCCGCTCGCAGAAGTCCCACAGGCTCGTGAAGTCGCCGCTCTCCTCGCGCGCCTTCTTGATCGCCTCGACCGCGGCGTAGCCGACGCCCTTGACCGCGTCCAGCCCGAAGCGGATGTTGCCCTCGACGACCATGAACTCGTGGTCGGAGAGGTTCACGTCCGGCGGCTTGATCTCGATCCCCATCGCCTCGGCCTGGTTGACGAAGAACGGGACCTTGTCCTTCGTGTCCATGACCGAGGAGATCAGCGCGGCCATGTACTCGGCCGGGTAGTTGGCCTTCAGCCAGGCGGTGCGGTAGGAGATCAGCGCGTAGCAGGCGGCGTGGGACTTGTTGAACGAGTAGTCGGCGGACTTCTCGTTGGTCGCCCACAGCGTCTCCACCACGTCGCGCGCCACGCCGTTGGCCGCGCAGCCCTCGAAGAACAGCGGCTGCAGCTCCGCCATCGCCGCGCGGTTCTTCTTGCCGATCGCCTTGCGGAGGTCGTCCGCCTTCGGACCGCTGAACCCCGCCAGCTGCTTGGCGATCTGCATCGCCTGCTCCTGGTAGAGGATCACGCCCTTGGTCGACTCGGTGATCGGGCGCAGGCGATCGTCGATGTAGGTGATGTTCTCCGGGTTGCGCTTGCCGCGCGCGTACGCGGGGATCTGGTCCATCGCGCCCGGGCGGTAGAGCGCCACGAGCGCGACGAGGTCCTCGAACTCGGTCGGATTGACCTTGCGCAGCGCCTCGCGCATGCCCTCGGACTCAAACTGGAACACGCCCACCGAGTCGCCCCGGGCCATCATCTCGTACGTCTTGGCGTCGTTGAGCGGCAGCGTCGCCATGTCCGGCCGCCTGCCCGTCGAGCGCTCGATGATGTCCAGCGCGTCCTCGATCACGTCGAGGTTGCGCAGGCCCAGGAAGTCCATCTTGAGCAGGCCGATCTCCTCGATCGGCTTCATCGAGAACTGCGTGACCGTCCGGTAGATCTTCGCGCCGTGCTCGTCCGTGCCCGCGTCGGCGAGCTGCAGCGGCACGATGTCGGTCAGATCACGGTCGGAGATCACGACCGCGGCGGCGTGGATCGACGCGTTGCGGACGATCCCCTCCAGCCCCTGGGCGACGTCCACGATCTGCTTGGCGACCGGGTCGCGCGCGACCTCGTTGGCCAGGTCCGCGCCTGGCTCCAGGCACTCCTCGAAGCTCGGCGGGCGGCCCATGATCGGGTCCGGGATCAGCTTCGCCAGGCGGTCGCCGACGCCGTAGTCGTGCCCGAGCACGCGCGCCGCGTCGCGCGTCGCGGCGCGCGGGAACATCTTGCCGAACGTGATGATCTGGGCGACGCGCTCGGTGCCGTACTTCTCGGTCACGTAGCGGATCACGCGCTCCCGGCCGCGCACGGAGAAGTCGATGTCGATATCCGGCATCGACACGCGCTCGGCGTTCAGGAAGCGCTCGAACAGCAGGTCGTACGCCAGCGGGTCGACGTCGGTGATCCGCAGCGTGTACGCGACGATGCTGCCCGCCGCCGAGCCACGGCCCGGGCCGACCGCGATCCCGTTGTTCTTCGCGTAGTTGACGAAGTCCCAGACGATCAGGAAGTAGGCGTTGAAGCCCATCGTGTCGATGACGCCGAGCTCCATCTCCATGCGCTCGACGGCGTTCGCGGGCAGCGGGTCGCCGTAGCGCTCGCGCATGCCGGCCTCGACCAGCCGGCGCAGGTACTCCTTCTCGGTCAGCCCGTCCGGGCACTCGAAGCTCGGGATCAGCTGCCCGCCGAGCGCGATCTCCACGTCGCAGCGGTCCGCGATCTCCAGCGTCGACTCGACCGCACCCGGGAAGTCCGCGAACGACTCGACCATCTCGCTCGTGGACTTCAAGTAGAACTCGTTCGTGGAGAACGACATCTTCGGCGCGGCCAGCGTCGACTTCGTCTGCACGCACAGCAGCGCCGCGTGGTGGTGGAAGTCCTCCTTGCGGAGGTAGTGCACGTCCGCCGTCGCGACCAGGCTGCGCCCGGTCTCGGCCGCGAAGCGCTTCATCGCCTCGTTGACCTGATCCTGCTCGGTCATCCCGTTCTTCTGGACTTCGAGGTAGACGTCCTCGGGGCCGAAGATCTGGACCAGCTCGTCGATGTGCGCGCGCGCCTCGTCGAGCTTGCCGTCCATGATCCGCTGGCTGCTGCGGCTGGCCAGGCAGCCGGACAGCGCGATCACGCCCTCGGCGTGCTGGGACAGCAGCTCGAGGTCCACGCCCGGCTTGCCGCGGTGCAGGCCCTCGAGGAAGCCCTTCGAGGTCAGCGTCGTGAGGTTCTTGAAGCCCTCGTTGGTGGCCGCCAGCAGCGTCAGGTGGTTGCGCTCGACCTTGCGGTCGCGCACGTGGCGGTCGTCGACGAAGTAGGCCTCCAGGCCCAGCAGCGGCTTGACGTTGTGCTTCTTGGCGGCCTTGTAGAGCTCGACCGCGCCGTTCATGACGCCGTGGTCGGTCAGGCCGATCGCCGGCTGGTCGAACGCCGCGGCGCGCTCGGCGAGCTTGCCGATGTTGCACGCGCCGTCGAGCAGCGAGTACTCGGAGTGAACGTGCAGGTGCGCGACGGACGGGGTGCTCATCGGGGAGAGAACCTTGACATCCGATTCGGTCGGAACCGATGCGGAGCTCGCAACGTGCGTGTTCACAATGGTGGCCATGGGGGTGTACGAGGCGCTCGGCGTCCGGCGCGTGATCAACGCCTGCGGCATCTACTCCGACCTGGGCGGGTCGGTGCTCTCCCCGCGCGCCTGGGCGGCCGCGGCGGAGGCCAACGCGACGTGGGCGGCGATGGACGAGCTGTTGGACCGCTCCGGCGAGCGGCTGGCCGCGCTGTGCGGGTGCGAGGCGGCGCGGGTGGTGCCGGGAGCGTCGGCCGGGATCGCCCTGTCGATCGCGGCGTGCATCGCGCGCGGGGACGGCGCCGTGTCGGAGGCGCTCCCGGCGTGCGACGCGGTCGTGCTCGTCCAGCGGGCGTTCTCGGCGTCCTACGTGTACGCCCGCTGCGCGACGCTGGCGGGAGCGCGAATCGAGTGGGTCGACGACGTGGCCGCGTCGCTCTCCGGTGCGGTCGCGGTCCTGCATCCGGCACACCTGGACGACCACGGCGCCCCGCTGGACTCGTTCCGGGACGCAGCGGCCGCCGCCGGCGTACCGGTGGTGGTAGACGCGGCGTTCGCGATCGAGGCGTTCGGGCACTGGGCGACCGCCGGCGACATCGCGTGCTTCTCGGCCAAGTACTTCGGCGGGCCGAACGCCGGCGGGTTCGTCGCCGGCCGCGCGGGTCCGGTCGCTGACGTGGCGGCGCTCGACTTCACCGGCTACGAATCGGGGCCCTGGCGCCACTTCGGGCGCGCCTTCAAGCTCGACCGGGCGACGGTCGCGGCGACCGTGGCGGCGTTCGAGGCGTTCGATCCGGCCGCGTGGCGGACGCGCTGCGCCGCGCTGGCGGCGGAGCTGGCGGCGCGCTGCGCGCGGCTGCCCGGCGCGGTCGCGGCGCAGGCCGAGTTCACGCTCGACGAGCGGCTGCTCGCCGCGCCGGGGAACGCGGTGGTGCTGCGCGGCGCGGCGGGGCTCGTGCCCGCCCTGGCGGCCGGCGATCCGTCCGTGCGGGCGCTGGCGATCGACGGCGACCTGGTCCTCTGCCTGGACGTGCTCGAGAACGTGGACGAGCTCGCCTGTGCGGTCGAACGGGTCTGGGAACTGGCCCATTGACGGTGTGTTACTTGACAGTTCCGCGTGATCCTCAGAGCATCGTGCTTGTGTCGTGTGCCGTGGCCCCCGGTGGGCACTCTGCTGTGAAGCGCTGGGCGGGATGCGCTTCGCTGGATCCAGCTCTGTCGCACCCGCGCGCGGTCCGCGCGCGGACGTGCGGGCGTACTCGTGTGTCCGAGCGGAGACGCTGGAACCGATGACGCTGTTCGAGCTCACCCGCACCGGGCCCGCCGACGACGTCGCGGAGGCCCTGCGCCACGAGCTGCTGTGCGGCAGCTACCCCCCGGGCACGATGATCGACGACGCCGAGGTGATGGCGCGGCTGAACGTCGGGCGCGACGTCGCGCGCGCCGCGCTGGCGCTGATGGAGCGCGAAGGGCTGCTCGTGCACTCGCTGCACCGCGGCCTGGAGGTCATGCGGCTGTCGGTGGACGACGTGCGCGACCTGTACGCGACGCGGCGGACGCTCGAGCTCGCCGGGCTCGAGGCGATGATCCGCAGCCGGCCGAACGACGACGTCTGGTTCCACGCGGCGGTGCAGAGCATGACCGGCGCCGCGCGGGCCGCGGACGGGCGCGCCGCCGTGGCCGCGGACGCCGCGTTCCACCTGGCGATCGTGGCCACGACGTCCTCGCGGCGGCTGCGGCTGGCGGCCGAGGCGGCGCTGCGGGAGCTGCGGATCGTGCTCGCGGTCGCCGACCGCGTGGCGGGCGATCTCGACGATCTCGCCGCCGATCACGCCGGGCTGCTCGACGTGCTGGTCAACGCGCCGCCGCCTTCCGCACGGGCGGCGCTGCTCGATCACCTGCGGCGCGGGGAGTCGCGGGCGCTGGCGGTCACACACGGCGCCTGATGGGACGGCTGATCTACTCAGCGATCGCGTCGCTGGACCTGTACACCGCGGACGCGTCGGGCGCGTTCGACTGGTCGGTGCCGTCGGACGAGGTGCACACGTTCGTCAACGCGCTGGAGCGCGGCGTGGGCACGTTCCTGTACGGGCGGCGCATGTACGAGGTGATGGCCGGGTGGGAGACGATCGACGACCCGGCGCCGGTCATGCGCGAGTTCGCCGCGATCTGGCGGGCGGCCACGAAGGTCGTGTACTCGCGGACGCTGGCGGACGTGTGGACGGAGAGGACCACGCTCTCGCGAACGTTCGACGTGGACGCGGTGCGGGCGCTGAAGGCGGGTCCGGAGGACGTGAGCGTCGGCGGGGCCGGGCTGGCCGGGGTCGCGCTCGCCGCCGGCGTGGTGGACGAGATCCAGCTGTTCTTGTCGCCGGTGCTCGTGGGCGGCGGGACGGCGGCGCTGGCCCCGGGGCTGCGGTGCGGGCTGACGCTGGAGGACTCGCGCCGGTTCGCCAACGGCGTGGTCTATCTCCGGTATTCCGTGGGGGGTGCGCTACAAACCGTGCCCCTGGGGAACGATTTGTAGCTCACCCCCGGCGCGCGCGGTCCGTCCAGCGCTTGAGGGCGGCGACGGCGTCGAGGTCGCCGCGGACGGTCGGGAGCTCGCCGGGTGGCGGGGGCTCGTCGCGCAGGAGGCTGTCGAACGCGCCGCGGGTGAAGGTGACGGTGGCGTCCGCGGGGCGCTCCTCGCCTTCGACGACGGTGAGCGGCGAGCCGTTGTGCGCGGTGATGTACCAGGCGCGGGAGGCGATCCGCTGGGCGACGGTGAAGCGGTGGCCGCGCGTCCAGGCCGGGTCGATCGCGTACGGCAGCGCGGCGAGGACGAGCGCGGGCTCGAGCGTGGTGCGCTGCGCGGCGTCGGCGAACGAGAGCGACGCGTTCGCGAGCTGCTCGTGCAGCGTGCGGGCCTGGCGGCGGTGACGGCCGGTGAGCTTGGCGGCGCGGCCGAAGCGGCGGGCCTTGCGGCGGTCGCCGGCGAGGAGCTGAGCGAGGGCCAGCGGCTCGGCGCTGAGGTGGAAGCGGGTGTCGCGGCGCTTGCGGGGGCGCTCTCGGGGGGTCGCCGTGGCCGTTCCGCCGTCGATCGAGATCGCGAACGTGCCGATGCCGCGGATGGTCAGGTCGTACTCGAGCGGCTCGTCGAGCGCCGCGGCCTGGGCAGGTGCGAGGGCGGCCAGCAGGGCACCGGCCGTTGCGGCGTCGGCGCGGGCGAGCTCCACCAGCGCGCGGCGCAGGCGGCGGTCGCCGGGCGAGGACGACGCGCTGGGACCAGGCGACGGTGCGGGTCCAGCGTCCGGCGGAGTGGGCGCGCCGGGACGCGGCGGCGGCGCGGCGGGGCCGGACGCGGCAAGGCCGGACGGCGTGGGCTCCGGGGCGTCAGGAGCCGGCGGGTGTCCGGCGGCGCGGTCGCGACGGGGCGCGAGGCCGCCGGGCGGGCTCGCCTCCCCCTCGATGCCCGTCGGCAGGGCGTCGCGGCCCGGCGCTGCCGGCGCACCGGGTGCAGCGAGGCCGTCCGGCGCGGTTGGCGCGTCGGGTGAAACGGCGGCGTCGAGCGCCGGCGAGGCGGGGGCGGACGACTCGGGCGTGGAGGGGATCGCGGCCCGCAGCGCCGCCGCCGCGGCGTCGAGATCGGCGAGGAGGCGAGTGGCCTCGGAGGCCGGGCGGCGGGCCGCCTCGGCGGCCTCCGCCTGCTCTCTGGCCGCGCGTTCCAGTGCGTCGCGACGACCCGTGGCCGCGACGCGGTCCAGCTCGGCGGTGCGCCGCAGCGCGCCGGCCTCGGCCTCGGCCGCCTCCGCTCGCGCGGTCGCGTCGGCGAGTTGCGCGCGCAGGGCCTCGGCCTCCGGGGTCGCCGACGATGCGGCAGCGAGCTCCCCACGCAGGGCCTCGGCCTCCGGGGTCGCCGCCACGGCGGCAGCGAGCTCCGTGCGCAGAGCCTCCGCCTCCGCCGTCGCCGCCGATGCGGCAGCGAGCTCCGCGCGCAGAGCCTCCGCCTCCGCCGACGCGGCGGCCAGCTCCGCGCGCAACCGGTCCGCGTCCGCGCGCGCGGACGCCAATGCGTCCGCGAGCGTTCCGACGCTCCCGCGCGTGACGGCGTGGGCGCTGCGTTCCGCGTCGAGCTCGCCGCTCAAAGCCGCCAGCGCCGACGCGTCCGCCTCGCGGGCCGCGCGGGCCGCGCGCAGGTCCGCGCGCGCCGCGGCCAGGGCGGCCAGGACCGCCTCGCGCGCCGCGCGCTCGTCCTCCCGCGCCCGCCCGACCGCGCCCGCGGCCTCCGCCAGCGCACGTTCGAGCTCCTCGCGCCGCGTGCGCCACAGCGCCTCTGCGTCCGCGGCCGACTCCGCGAGCTGCGGCGGCGTCGTCCACGCCGGCGGCCGCGACTCGACCGGCGGCGCCACGCGCGGGCGCAGCTCGATCACCTCACCGGCCGGCGCCGGGACCGGCACGCGCACACCGTCGCGCCGCACCAGCCACGCCGCGGTCCAGTCGAGCCCGAGCGGCACCTCGTAGTCCCCGGCCGCGCGCGGCTCCAGGCGCACCTCTCCCCCGCCCGCGACGGACAGGACCAGCACACCGGCGGGCGCGCGCAGGACGCGCCCGGACTGCCATTCGACGTCGCCGGGCACGGCGGAAGAGGACGACTCGGCCATGTCGGCCCGCCATGCTGGCAGGCGGGCCGGACACGACGGTCAGCTTTCGTCGGAACGAGCGCGAAGAACCGCGACCGCAACGCCGGCCGCGATCGCGAGCACGCCGCCCGCGATCAGCGACTTCGGCATGTACGTCGGTCCGTAGCGGCGCCGCAGGAACACCTTGGCGCCGAACCACACGACTCGGCCCAGCAGCGAATAGAACATGGCGGGACCCTACCCGGCCTCAGTAGCGATGACGCGGCGAACGCGCGACCGCGCGCTCGTACCGGAACCCCTCGCCGTCGTCGGCCTCCTCGTAGCCGACGTCCTCGGGGCTCTCCTCGGCGTCGCGCACGTCGCGCAGCCAGTGCGCGCCCGAGAGGTCGGTCCGGCCGGCGGCCTCGTCGAACAGGCGCAGCGTGTCCGCGCCCAGGATCTCCGCCGAGCGCCGGTGCAGCGCGGGCACCGCGAGCGCCTCGCGCGGGTCCCCCTCCTGCGCCAGCGACGCCGCGACCAGTCCCTGGACGATCGGCTGCGCGCTCTCCATCCGCACCGCCAGGGCCGCCATCCGCTCGCTGAAGACGAGCAGCAGCCCGGCGCGGGTGCCGTCCACGGCCTCGCGGAACACCGCCTGGCGGCCTGGCGACGATTCGCTGAACGCGCGCATGACGCGCGCGACCCGCTCGTCGTCCGCGCACGGGATCCGGCTGCGGTAGTAGCCGTCGCCCGGTGGCATGTCCAGCATGCCCAGAAGCTCTCGCAGGTCCATTCGCGGTGTCAGTCAAGCACGCGCGGCGGCGCGAAGGTAGTGCTTGGCCGTGCGGAACAATCCACGGGTGGACATCAGCGTGTGCGACGTGGGGCCCCGCGACGGGCTCCAGAACGACAAAGTCATCCTCGAGCCGGCGGTGCGCGCGGAGCTGTGCACGCGGCTCGCCGCGACCGGGATCCGGCGCATCGAAGCCGCGAGCTTCGTCCATCCGAAGCTCGTCCCGCAGATGGCCGGCGCCGAGGAGGTCTTCGCCGCGCTCCCCGACGACGGCGCCACCTACGCCAGCCTCGTGCTCAACCGCCGGGGACTCGAGCGTGCGTTGCGGACCTCGACCACCGAGATCCACGTCGCCTACCCAGTCACGGAGACGTTCGCGCAGCGCAACCAGAACTCGACCGTCGAGGAGGCGGCGCAGGCCGCGGAGGACATCATCCGCGGCACGGACCTCAAGGTCACCGCGACGATCTCGGTCGCGTTCGGCTGCCCGTTCGAGGGCCACGTCGACCCCGGGCTGGTGATCGAGCACGCCCACCGGATGGCGGCCGCGGGAGCGGACGAGGTGATCCTGGCCGACACGATCGGCGTCGGTGTCCCCCGCCAGGTCCGCACGCTGCTGCCGCGGGCGCTGGAGGGCGGCAAGCCGGTCGGGCTGCACCTGCACAACACGCGCAACACGGGCTACGCGAACGCGATCGCCGGGCTCGAGCACGGCGCGACCGTGTTCGACGCCTCCGTCGGCGGGCTCGGCGGCTGCCCGTTCGCTCCGCGCGCGACGGGCAACATCGCCACCGAGGACCTCGTCTACCTGCTCGCCAACGAGGGCGTCGAGACCGGGATCGACCTCGACGCGCTGCTCGAGGTCGCGGCGTGGCTGTCGGCGACGCTCGGCCGCGAGCTGCCCGGGCTCGTGCAGCGCGCCGGGAACTTCGCGCTCTAGGGCTGGCCGGTCTCGACCGCGTCCCAGAGCGCGTGCATCGTGGGCGCGAGGTGCTCGATCTCCAACAGATGCTGGCGGCTCAACGCCGCCAGGTGCTCCGCGCCCTTCTCGGTCAGCCGGAGCCGCACGACGCTGAGGTTGTCCGGGTCCTGCTCGCGCTCGACCAGGCCGCCGGCGGCGGCGCGATCGACCAGACCGACCGCGCTGTGGTGCCGTAGCAGCAGGTAGCCGGCGACGTCGCCGACGGTCGGGCCCTTCGGGTCTGGATGCCCGCGCACCGCGAGCAGGAGCTGATGCTGCGCCGGGGTCAACCCGGCGGCGCGCGCATGCTCCTCACTGAAGCGCAGGAAGCGACGGAGCCCGGTGCGGAGCTCCAGCAGATGGCGGTAGTCCTCGTTGGTGGGCGTGCTCATATCGTGGTACGATATCGCGTCAGGATAGGAAGGAGGCCGACGATGGCCACGCTCTGCCGGGCATACCCGAGCGAAGCTGCCGCGCGTCGCGCAATCGAAGACCTGCGCGCGGCCGGACTGCCCCCGCAGGGGGCACAGCTGTTCACTGGAGCCTCACGACACGACCTGCGCTACGAGCCGGTCGGGGAGTTCGTGGGGAGAGCCGAACCGCAGGCGCCCGTCGGCACGTTCGGCAACCGCGCCGTACGCCGCTGGCGGCCACCCGGTGGTTTCGCCGGCGACCCCGACGGCCAGCGCGCGGGCTCGTTCGCTGACACCGACCGGCAGACCCTGGTCGAGCACGACCCGAGCGGGCACGTGCACACGCACGTGACGAGCCTGCACGGGGTCCGCAGCCGGATGCGCGCCGCAGGGCTCGAGCCGCTGGCCACCGACCGCGCGATCGCGCAGATGCAGGCGGGCGCGACGCTCGTGCTGGTGGAGGTGGCGCCGATCGGGCCGGAGGACGTCGCCGAGTGTCTGGAGGCGGCGGCATGAGCGCCCTGGCCGCGTGGCGACGGACCACGCTCGGGGAGCTGGGCGCGGAGTTCCTCGGAACGTTCGTGCTGATCTGCTTCGGCGACGGTGTCGTCGCCATGGCGGTCGCGGCGCTCAATCAGTCCGGGCGCGGCACCGAGATCTTCCAGGCCAGCGGCGACTGGCTGCTGATCACCTGGGGCTGGGGCTTCGCGGTCACGTTCGGCGTGTACATCGCCGGCGGGATCAGCGGAGCGCACATCAACCCCGCGGTCACGATCGCGTTCGCGGCGCGACGCGGGTTCCCGTGGCGCAAGGTCCCGGGCTACATCGCCGCCCAGCTGGTCGGCGCGTTCCTGGGCGCCGCGCTCGTCTACGTCGTCTACAAGGGCGCGATCGACTCCTACGAGCGCGCGCACCACATCGTCCGCGGCGACGCCAGCTCGGTGACGACGTACTCGATCTTCGCGACGTTCCCGGCGAAGTACTTCGCCACGTGGGTCGGGCCGTTCGTCGACCAGGTCGTCGGCACGGCGTTCCTGGTGGCGTTCGTGTTCGCCGTCGTCGACGAGCACAACCAGGCCGTGGGCGCGAACCTGGCCGCGGTGGTGATCGGGTTCATCGTGGTCGCGATCGGCCTGTCGTTCGGCGCCAACGCCGGATACGCGATCAACCCGGCGCGTGACTTCGGTCCGCGGCTGTTCGCCCTGATCGCCGGTTGGGGGAAAGTCGCGATACCTGGCAACTACGGGAACATCAACGGGTACCTGTGGATACCGATCGTGGGACCGATCGTCGGCGGGTTGATCGGCGCGGTCGTCTACGACGTCGGGATCCGGGACACGCTGCGCGCCCGCGGCACGGAGGAGCCCGAGGAGGGGCGCATCCCGACGTAGTCCGTTACAACTTGGTGTCGTATGTGCCGCAACATCCGACAGCTCCACAATTTCGAACCGCCCGCCACGCGCGAGGAGATCCAGGCGTCAGCGCTGCAGTACGTGCGCAAGATCAGTGGATCGACCAAGCCGTCGCAGGCGAACCAGGCCGCGTTCGACCGCGCGGTGGCGGAGGTCGCGGCGATCACGGAGCGCCTGCTGGGCGAGCTCGTGACCGCCGCGCCGCCGAAGAACCGCGAGGTCGAGGCGGCGAAGGCGCGAGCCCGCGCCGCACAGCGCTACGCCGCCTGACCGGCCAGGTACGCCGCGAGCGAGACGGGCTCCGCGCCCGTCAGCTCGCGGACGGCCGGGCTCAGGACCTCGAGGCTGCCGTCGCGGATCGCCTGGTAGGTGCTGACCCAGCCGCGCACCTCCCAGTCCGGCGCGCCGTAGTGCGCGCGGGAGGCGAAGGCCTGCTCGTCGGTCTCGTCCTCGAACCGCACGCCGAGCAGGTCCGCCGCTTCGCCGAGCGTGAAGCACTCCGGGCCGGTGAGGTCGTACGTCTCGCGGGCCCCGGCGCCGGTGAGCACGGCCGCGGCGGAGGCGGCGACGTCGTCGCGCAGGATCGCGGAGACGCGCCCGGTGCCCGCTGGCCCGCGGATCACGCCGTCGACGGCCATCGCGGGGACGAAGTCCATGTAGAGGTTCATGCGCAGGAACGTCGCCGCGATGCCGGTCGAGCGGATGTGCTGCTCGGTCGCCCAGTGGTCGCGCGCGAGCGTGAACGTCGCGTCCGGCGCCGCGTTGAGGAACGACAGGTAGACCAGGTGCTGCACGCCCGCGGCGACCGCGGCGTCGACCGCGGTGCGGTGCTGCTCGACCCGGTCGGGCGCTTCGGCCGCCGGGATCAGGAGCGCGGTGGACGCGCCCGCGAACGCGGTCCGCATCTCGGTCGCGGCGCCGTAGCCGGAAGCGACGCGGACCTCGACGCCCGCCGGCGCCCGCGCCGGGTCGCGCACGATGGCGCGCACCGGCGCACCGGCGGTGCGCAGCCGGGCGACGACGCCGCGCCCGACCTTCCCGCTCGCTCCGGTGATCGCGATCACGGCGTGGACGATCGCAGATCGCGCAGGCGCCGCGCGAGCCCGGACGCGCGCGCGACCGGGCGCTCGATCGCGGCCCGGATCGTCTCCTCGGGGCCGACGAGGACCAGCTCGCGCCGCGCGCGGGTGACCGCGGTGTAGAGCAGCTCGCGGGTGAGGATCGGCGAGGACGCCGGCGGCAGCAGCACGACCGCGGTGCCGAACTGCGAGCCCTGGCTCTTGTGCACGGTCATCGCGTAGACCGTCTCGACCGCGGACAGGCGCGTCGGGGCGAACGTCACGACCTCGCCGCGGCGCTCGAACGCCGCGGTCACCGTCCCGGGACCCGTGGTGACGACGACGCCGGCGTCGCCGTTGCGCAGGTTCAGCCCGTAGTCGTTCTGGGTGATCAGCAGCGGCCGGCCGGTGTACCAGCGGCCGCCGCCGGCGACGGTGTCGCCGAGCCAGTCCTCGATCCGCGCGGTCCAGGTGTCGACGCCGTACGGGCCGTGGCGGTGGGCGCAGAGGACGCGGAAGGCGCCGAGGGCGTCGAGCGCGCCGGCCGCGTCGCCCGCCCGGGCGGCGGCGACGACCGCGCGGCCCGCCTCGACCGCGCTCGGCTGGACGGCGTCGGCCGCCGCGTCGGCGGGGATCCAGGTGACGCCGGCGGCGTTGCCGGCGAGCACGTCCAGCGCGGCGTCCGCGTCCCCGCGGCGGACGGCCGCCGCCAGCGCGCCGATGCCCGCGCCGAACCGGAAGACGTGGTCGAGCTCGACGACGCCCGGGCCGCCGGCCTCGACGATGTCGCTCAGCACGGCGCCCGCCTCGATCGAGGACAGCTGGTGCGGATCGCCAACCAGCACGAGCCGCCCGGACGGGCGCACGGCCTCGACCAGCCGCGCCATCTGCGAGAGCGAGACCATCGAGGTCTCGTCCACGATCACGACTTCGTGCGGGAGCCGGTTGCCGCGGTGGTGGCGGCGCCGGTTGGTCCCGGGGCGGGCGCCGAGCAGGCGGTGCAGGGTCGACGCGCTGAGCGAGAGCAGCGCGTCGCGGACGCCGGCGGACACGTCGAGCTCGCGCGCCGCTTCGTGCACGGCCTCCTCGAGCCGGCGCGCCGCCTTGCCGGTCGGGGCGGCGAGCGCGACCAGCGGCAGGGCGCCGGACGTCTCCGCCAGCAGCGCGAGGATGCGGGCGACGGTGGTCGTCTTCCCGGTCCCGGGGCCGCCCGCGACGACCGCGAACCGGCGGCGGATCGCGGCTTCGGCGGCGGCGCGCTGGCTGGCGTCGTCGCCGCCGGTGAAGAGCCGCGCGAGCCCGGTCTCGAGGCGGGCGTCGGGGACGTGGTGCGCGGCGCCGAACGCGAGCAGGTCCTCGGCCACCCGCCGCTCCTCGCGCCAGTAGCGGTCGAGGTAGAGCGCGCTGCCCTCGAGCCGCAGCGCGTGGCCGGCGAGCGGGCTGGCCGCGACGCGCGCGGCCCAGTCCTCGCCCGGCCAGGGCAGGCCGGAGAGGTCGACCGGCTCCTCGGCGTCGACCGTCGCGGTCTCGGCGATCGTGGCGAGGTCGACGTACACGTGGCCGTGCCGCGGGGCGCGGACGGCGAACGCCGTGGCGAGGGCGACGGCGTCGTCGCCCTCGCCGGCGAGCTCGCAGAGCCGCAGCGCGACGTGGACGTCGGCGGCGGCGAGCAGCCCGATCGCGTTGAACTCGGCCAGCGGGGACGGCGCGGCGAGGGCGATGCGCGCGTCGCGGGGGTCGGCGAGCTCGGGCGGCGTGGCGTCGGTCACTCCGGCGCTCCCGCTTCGAGGAGATCGCTGAGGGCGACGACGAGATCCGCGGGCGGGCGCCAGGCGAAGACGCCGGCCGGGAGACCGCCGGCGAGCGGCGCCGCGGCGCCCGTCATCCCGCGCACGAACAGGTACAGGACGCCGCCGAGGTGGCGCGCCGGGTCGTAGTCGGCCACGCGCCAGCGCAGGTAGCGGTGCAGGGCGGTCACGTAGAGCAGCGCCTGGAGCCCGTAGTGCGCGCGCTGCATCTCGGCCGCCAGCGCGCTGGGCCGGTAGTGCCAGGTGGTCAGGGCCTCGCCCGGCGCGGCGAGCCAGTTGGTCTTGTAGTCGACGACGACGAACGCGTCGTCGACGCGCAGGACGAGGTCGATGCTGCCGGTCAGGTACCCGCGGACGCGGGCGCGCAGGTCCGGGTCGGCGAGCCGGTCGGCGTAGCCGTGCAGCGCGTCGCCGGCCGGCAGGAACGCGCGCAGCAGCGCTGCGATCGCGCCCGGCGTGACCGCGCCGACCGGCGCGTCGCCGCCGGCCAGCGGCAGCTCGAAGCCGAGCTCGTCGAGCCGGTCGCGGCGCTCGAAGGACCGCAGCGCGCGCCCGCCGGCGAGCGGCCCGAGCGGCGTCTCGATCGCCGCCCGCAGGCCTGCGACGACGCCGGAAGCGGGCTCGCGCGGGGCGGCGAGATCGCGCGCGGGGGTGGCCGGCGTGGCGACGTCGGGCGAGGCGCCCGCCGCGGACAGGGCCGCGTCGAGGTCCGGGGCGGCGAAGTCGACGGCCTCGAACACGCGGTGCACGAACGTGCCGAACCGGGTGCCGCCGGGCCCCTCGCCCAGCAGCACGGGCAACGCGTCCGCGGGCGGCGCGGTCGCGACGGGGGCGACCGCGTCCTCCGGCTCGTCGTCGAGCCCGCGCTCCTCCGGCTCGCTGGCCACGCGCCCGCCCTCGTGCGCCAGCGCGGTGATGTCGCTGTAGGACGTGCGCCGCCAGTCGCGGTCGAGCTCGCGGCCCAGCTCCGCGGCCGCCAGCGCCGCCGGCGCGCCGCGCGCGCCGGCCCAGCGCGCCCCGCCGCCGTCCAGCGTCGAGCGCTCCAGCGACACGCAGCCCGGCGCCGCGTCGCGCAGCACCATGAAGCGGCGGATCGCGTCGTTGTCCTCCGGCGTCTCGGCCCCGAACGGCGCCACCGTCCCGTCCGCGCCGCGCGCGAACAGGAGCCGCCCGAGCGCGGAGTGGCGGCTCTCGAACGACCCCGCCCACCACACCACCGCCTGGTGGCACGCGCGCGTCAGCGCCACGTACATCAGCCGCAGGTCCTCCCCGCGCTGCTCGACGATGAACTGCCGCTTGTGCGCCTCGAACCCGGGGCCGCCGAGCCCGACGTCGACCCGCCGCGCGTGGCCCGCCGCCGGGTCGTGGTAGGCGACGGGCTCGCCGCGCGGGATGAACCCCGGCTCCCACAGGAACGGGAAGTAGACGATCGGGAACTCGAGCCCCTTGCTGCGGTGGATCGTCAGCACCTGCACGGCCTCGTCGTCGGACTCCAGCCGCCGGCTGCGCTCCTCGTCCCCCGTCTCGGCGTCGGCCGCGGCGATCCGCGCGCGCAGCCACGACACGAGCGCCGCGGTCCCCATCTGGTCGGTCGCGTGCAGGAGCTGGCCGACGTGGCGCAGGTCGGTCAGCCGCCGCTCCCCCGCCGTGTCGGTCAGCACGCGCTCGGGCAGCCCCTCGGACGCGCCGACCGTCTCCAGCAGCGCCGCGACCCCGCGCTCGCGCAGCACGCGCGCCCACACGTGCAGCTTCTGGTGGACGTCCTCCCACTCGTCGTCGCCCGCCGCGGCGACGCGGTCGGCGCTCCAGCCCAGGAACGGCGTCAGCGCCGCGGTGTGCGCGCGCCGCGGATCGGCCGGCCGCTCCAGCGCCAGCAGCAGCCGCATCCAGTCGAGCGCCGCGGGCGCGCCGAACACGCTTCCCGCGCCGTTGATGACCGCCGGCACGCCGACCGCGTCGAGCTGCTCGCGGACCAGCGCCGCGTTGCGGTTCGTGCGCACCAGCACCGCGACGTGCGCCGGGCAGACCGGCTGGCGCCCCACCACCGTGCCGTCCTCGTCGCGCCGTTCGATCCGCGCGCCCGACGACAGCAGCCGCACCACGTCGGCCGCGAGGTCCTTCGCGATGTGCTGGCGCGCGGCCGCGCCGGCCGCGAAGCGCTTCGGCGTCAGCGCGACGTCCTCGCGGCGCAGCACCCGCACCCGCAGCGGCGCGCCGACCGGCGCGTCCAGCAGCCGCGGCGCGCGGTGCATCGGCGCGGCGCGCACGTCGCGGTAGACGATCCCCTCGTCCCCCAGCGAGGCGCCCCCGAAGAGCGCATCGTAGGCCCGAATCAGCCCCTCGTCGCTGCGCCAGTTGACCGCCAGCGTCGCGCGCGTGGACGCGGCCTGAGCGGCGTCCAGGTACGCGTACACGTCGGCGCCCCGGAAGGCGTAGATCGCCTGCTTGGGGTCACCGATGAGCACCAGCGTGGTCGCCCCCGTCCCGAACGCGCGGCGCATGATCTCCCACTGCACCGGGTCGGTGTCCTGGAACTCGTCGACCAGGACGACGCGGTAGCGCGCCTGCAGCCGCTCCGCGACGCCCGGCTCGCCCAGCGCGGACGCCAGCCGCGTCAGCAGGTCGTCGTACGTGAGCAGCCCGGCGCGGCGCTTGCGCACCTCCAGCTCCTTCCGGACCGCGGACGCCAGCCGGTGGCGCATCGCGGCGTCGGAGTCCGCGGCGGCGGCGGACGGCTCCAGCGACGCGGTCGGGTTGAACACGGCCGCGCGCGCGATCTGCAGCGCCTGCGCACGCGAGAACCGCGGCCGGTCGCCCCAGTGGAAGCGCCGCACGTAGAGGTCGTCGACGACCTCGGTCAGCAGGTCCTCGATGTCCTCGGTGACCGTCAGGTCGCGCTCGACGTCGCCGGACACGCCGAGGCTCCCGAGCGCCTCCTGGCAGAACCCGTGGGTGGTGGCGATCGTGGCCGCGTCGAAGTCCGCCAGCGCCCGCGACAGCCGCGCCCGGCGGACGGCGACCTCCTCGACCGAGCCCTGCGACAGCAGCTGCACGACCGGGTCGCGCGACGCCGGCGCGCCCGGCTCCAGCTCCCGCTCGACGGCGACCAGCCGCTCGCGCACGCGGTCGCGCAGCTCGCCGGTCGCCATGCGCGTGAACGTCACCAGCAGCAGCTGCTGCAAGGGGACGCCGGACGCGACGTAGCGGGCGGCGAGCGCCGCGATCGTGTACGTCTTGCCGGTCCCCGCGCTGGCCTCGAGCACGGTGACGCCGGTCGGCAGCGGGCCGCAGACGTCGAAGCTCATGCGGCGTGGTCCAGGAGCCGGGCCCAGATCTCCGTCGCGAGATCCCCGAACGGCCCGCGCTCGAGCAGCTCGGCGAACGTCAGCACGCCGTCGAACGCCAGCACGTGCTCGGGCGCCACATCCTCGCGCGCGAACTCCCAGGTGGACTCCCACGCGCCCCGAGCGGCCGCGACCGGATCCTGCCCCGCCCGCGCCGCGGCCGCCCAGGCGGCCGCCGACGCGCAGCCGAGCGGCAACGGCTCGCGCATCCCGGCGTCGAACAGCTCGGCGTAGAGCTCCAGCTCGGCCTGTGCGGCCTCGGCGTCCAGCGGCGGCAGCCGCACCGTGCTCACGCCGCCCGGCCCGCGCCCGACGACGACCGCCTCGTAGCCCCGCTCCGGGTACGCGGCCGACAGCGCCGCCAGCCGCAGCCACGCCCCCAGTCGCTGCCGCGGCCCGACGCGCGAGAAGCCGACCGCGCGCAGCACGTTCCCGGCGACGCCCGCGACCGTCCCGCTCAGCAGCCGCCCGCCGGCGAGCTCGACGCGGACGTCGACCGAGGTCGTCTCGACCGTCCCCGCCCGCTCGACGATCTCCTCCACGACCGGCTGCACCGCGTCGATCGTCGCCGCCGCCAGCGCGCCCGGCGGCAGCTCCCCGCGCGCGACCTCGGCCGCCACCGCCGTGGCCGGGTCCACCCCGGCCAGCCGCGCCAGCAGCATCCGCTCGCCGATCCGCCAGCGCTCGAGCCCGTCGAGCTCGACCGGCAGCGCGTCCGCCGGCTCGGTCGCGTAGTCGGCGACGCCGACCCCGAGCCGCAGGCGCAGGAACGCGTTGACCGGGTTCGAGAGGAACGCGGCCAGGTCGTCGAGCTCGAGCACGCGCTCGCCGGCCGGCGGCAGCGGCGCGGTCAGAAACGGCCGCGGCGGGCGGCGCGTCGAGGCCAGCGCCCGCGCGCCGTCCAGCGTCACCCGGTCGAAGCTCCACGGCGTGTCACCCACGAGCCGGCCGGGCTCGAAGTTGCGCGGGTCGAACGGCTGCAGCGGGTGCGTGATCACGGGCCGCTCGCCGGTCGCGCGCTCGATCGCGTCCAGCAGCTCGCCGACCGGGACCGCGGGCGGCCGGGCCAGGTTCGTGCGCTCGTCGTGCCCGGTGTACGTGACGATCACGCGCTCGGTCGCGGCCAGCAGCGCGTCGAGCAGCATCTGCCGGTCCTCGGTGCGCGAGTCGCGGTCGCCGACGTGCGGGTCGGCCAGCATCAGGTCGTCGCCGTCGCGCGGCGCCTTGCGCGGGAACGCGCCGTCGTCGAGCCCGAGCAGGCAGACGATCCGGTGCGGGACCGAGCGCATCGGCACCAGCGTGCAGATCGTCAGGTGGCCGGTGCGGAAGTTCGCGCGCGTCGGGCGGCCCTGGAGGCGCTCGGCCAGCAGCGCGCGGACCTCGGCCGGCTCCAGCTCGCCGTCGTGGCCGGCCGCCGAGCGCACGACGTCGTCCAGCAGCCGTTGCAGCTCGGTCCGCTGCCAGGTCTCCACGCCCGGCGCGAGCGTCAGCGCGTCCGCGGCGGCCGCGATCGCCGCCGTCCACGCGTCGACCGGCTGCGGCTGCCCGAGCGCGTCGACCGCGGCCCGCAGGCGAGCCACGAGCTCGGCGAACCGCCCAGCCAGGTCGATCGACCCGCTCTCGACGTCGTCGAGCGGCAGGACCCCGGCGAACAGCCGCTGCTCGTCCTCGCTCATGGTCACGCCGACCAGCAGCCGGTCGAGCCCCGCGCGCCAGGTGCCGGCGTCCAGCGCGAGCTTGAACGGCTCCCGGTGCTCCTGGTCGAGCCCCCAGCGGATGCCGCTGTCGGCGATCCACTCCTCCAGCCGCGCGAGCGCGTCGTCGTCGAAGCCGAAGCGCCGCCGCACCGGCTCGCGGTCGGCGAAGTCGAGCACCTGCGACGCGGTCAGGCGCTCCTCGGCCAGCTCCAGCAGGCGGGCGACCGCGCCCAGGATCGGGTTGGTCTGGCGCAGCGAGCGGTCGGCGAGCCGCACGCGCAGCTCCTCCTGCTCGCCGAACGTCGCCCCGATCAGCGGCGCGAACTCCTCGATGTCCGGGCACAGGACGATCACGTCGCGCGGCTCGAGCGTCGGGTCGGCCGCGAGCGCGTGCAGGATCGCGTCGCGCAGGACCTCGACCTGGCGCGCGCGGCCGTGGCACGCGTGGATCTCGACGCTGCGGTCGGCGGGCCCGAGCGCCGCCGGCCGGTCCTCCCGGACGGCGGCCTGCAGCCGCGCCAGCAGCGTCCCGGTCGCGTGCTCGACCGGGTGCTCGTGGGAGACGACGTCCGGGCCGAGCACGAGCTGCAGCTCGCGCGCGTCCTGCCCCCAGGAGGCCAGCAGGCGGTTGACCGGCAGCTCGGCGGTCGGATCGGCGGCGCGGCGGGCGACGCGCGGGGCGAGCGCCGCGACCTTGTCCCACAGCGCCGGGGACGGGTGCAGCAGGAACAGGTGCACGTCGCGGTGCTCGGCGAGCGCGCGCAGGACCGCGAGCTGGCCGGCCGGCAACCGCGTCAAGCCGAACAGCGACAGCCGCGGGGGCAGATCGACCAGCTCGGGCGCCGCCCGCAACCGCGCACACGCGGCCTCGACCCGCTCCGCCGGGTCCGGCGCGGCGATCCGCGCCCGCAGATTCCGCCACAGCTGCGCCTGCCAGTGCTGCGAGGCGCCGGCCGCCCAGCCGCGCACGAGCTCCGGCCGGTGCAGCGCGTAGCGATCGAAGAGGTCGGCGAGGTGGCGGACGGCGGCGAAGCGCCGCGCGCGGTTGCCCTGCAGGTGCGCCGCCAGCGGCCGCAGCCACGGCTCGTCCAGCAGGGCGTCGACCACCTCCAGCAGCGGCCACACCATCCGCTCCGGCAGCCACGGGTCCTCCCCCGGCTCGATCCCCGACGCGGCCGCCACCGCGTCCCCGGTGAGCGCGCGCGGGAACGGGAACTCCACGTTGGCGCAGACGCCCAGGTGCAGTGAGAGGCGCTGCGTGAGCCAGCGCTCCATGCCGCGTGTGGGAACGCTGACGATCTCGGGCGCGAACGGGTCAGCCGGCGGCGCCGCCAGGAGCGCTTGGAGCGCAGCGACGAGGCCGTCCGCGCGGTCGGACCGATGGACTGCGAGCATGTTCAGCGGGCGTACATGATGATGCCCGCGCCGGTCGGACCCGCTGTCACCTTCGGGCGTCCCACGCCGCCCGGTACGCGCGCACGGCGAAGCGATCGACCGCATCCACGTCCGGTGTGTCCGGCAGCCCGGAGGTCTCGCCCGCCGCGTCCAGCTCGGCGTCCACGCGCTCGATCAGCGCGAGCACCTCGCCGAGCGGCACCGTGCCGGCTCGCACCGCGCGCAGCGTCGTCCGCTGCGGCTCCGGGACCGGCAGCGTGATCCGCCCGGTCTCCAGCAACTCGACGCCCTGGTAGCCGATCCGCAGCGCGTGCATCGCGTACTTGGTGTCGTAACCGTGCTCGCGGCTGCGCTCCCGCGTGCGCGTGGCGTGGCGCTCCCCGAGCAGGCCACGCCGCTGCGCGTCGAGGTAGCCGCGGAACGCCCGCCCGGTGCTACGCGCGACGAATGCGCCCGCGAGCGCCTGCAGCTCCTCCCCCGCAGACGTGCGCGCGATGACGTCGTCGCCGCGGACGAACAGCGGCAGCAGCGTCGTCGGAGAGCCCTTGAGCGCCAGCCGGCAGTACTTGCGCAGGCCGTAGACCGTCAGGTCGAGATCGCCCGGCCCGCTCGGACGGCCCTCGGGCTGCGTCCGGTAGGCGAAGTGCTCGAACCGGCGGAAGCCGAGGAGGTACTCGGGCGGCTCGATGCACACGCCGAGCTCGTCGCGGTCGTCGGTTCCCAGGTTCGAGAGGCCGTGGACGACCGAGCCGACCGTGGTGCGCAGGATCAGCCCGCGCTCGGCGATCTCCTGCGCGCGCGTGAGATCGAGCTCGAGGCTGTGGACCGCGTTGCTAGGCGTCAGGTCGGGCACGCCCGCATACGGTACGGCGCGGCCGGGCCCCCGAAGGGACCCGGCCGGTTGCCGTGTTGCCTACGGCGTGGTCTGCGCCAGCGTGAACGTGACCGTCTTGTGGTACGTCCCCGCGAGCAGCAGGTCACTCGCGCCGATCGACTGCTTGAACTGGACCGTCACCGCGGCACTGGCCACGGGCGCGTTCCAGGTCTTGAGCACGAGCGGGCTCGCCGCGCTCCCGATCGGGGCGAACGCCCCACCGCCGCTGGCCTGCAGCGGCTGCGGCAGCGCCATGTCGTCGTTGATCAGGTGACCCGTCGACACGGAGCTGCGGTCGGCGACCGACAGCGCCGCACCGCGAGC
>Ga0182736_1001220_pt1 | contig 27245 bp, 25 predicted proteins | sample eDN5th30CKraftBY_FD_128882 | JGI IMG/M metagenome (GOLD analysis project Ga0182736, IMG submission 128882) | Enriched backyard soil microbial communities from Emeryville, California, USA - eDNA 5th pass 30_C Kraft BY (version 2) (version 2) | ecosystem: Environmental > Terrestrial > Soil >...
CGCGCCAAGGCCATCCTGACCCCGTTGATGCGACCGATGCGGCTGTTGGTCTTGATCGGTCCGGACACCGTCGCGATGCGCTTGTGCCCAAGCCCGATCAGGTGCTGGGCCGCAAGGATGCCGCCCAGTTCGTGATTGACGCTCACGCCGCACGTGATGACACCTCGGGCCTCCTCGACACGCTGATCAAAGGCCGCGACTTTGAGGCCGCGGGAGGTCACGTCGCGGAGATAGTCGAACGACAAGGGAGACGATCCTAGAATGATGCCCGTGATCCCCGAGCCCAGCATCGCTTCCGCGTACCGCGTCTCCACATCCGGATCCCGCTCCGCATTACAGATCATGAGCTTGTAGCCACGCTGCCGGGCAGCGCGCTCGACATGATGCGCGACCAAGCCCCAAAACGGATTCGCCACGGATGGAATGATCAAGCCGATGCTGCGGTTCTGACCTGATTTCAGCTGCCGGGCAGCGATGTTGGGCGTGTACTTGAGCTCTTCGATGACTTCGAGGACGCGGCGCTTGGTTTCGGGGCGCATCTTGTCATGACGGCCGTTGATCACGTTGGAGACCGTGCTGGCGGAAACTCCAGCCCTTTTCGCGACCTCAAGGATACCAGACATCGATTCTTCCATTCGTGTCGTTGCGGCCCCTCTAAACGGGTCACTGCAACGATTTACCGATAGTGCAGCAGAATTCCTTTGTCAAAGTCTCATAGATGTTACTCAATACCGTAAAATATAAGCAAAAGCTGACTTGGCGATTACTTTTTTGTTGTTGACGAGCCAGTCGTTCCTTGTGTTACGTTTCACCGACGAAGCCCGCAGATGGCTCGCACACAGGGAGGAAGAGATGTCGATACGGATGAATCGGCGAGAGGTGCTCAGCCATGGCGCCACCTTGCTCGGCAGCGCGGCATTGACCACGCTGCCCCTTGCCCAAGCAGCCTCGCAATCCAAGGTGCGCGTGCGCTTCGCCGGGTACGTCGAGTCCCAGGAGCAGCTGACGCAGACCCTTGCCGTGCTGAAACTGTATTCTCAAAAGAATCCCAATGTTGAGATCGTCCCGGAATTCACCAATTTTGGCGCCTTCACCGACAAGATCGCGACCGAGACCGCGGGCGGCAACGCGCCTGACATGTTCAGCGTCAACGTCGATCTGCTGGCCGAATACGCTCGGCGGGGCGTGACGACACCTCTCGACGCTTACGTGCCGGATCCCATCAATCTCAGCGATTATCTGCAAAGCGCCGTCAATGCGGCCAAGTTCGACGGCAAGCAGTACGCGATTCCCAACGATGCGATCGGTCCCGCCATCATCACCAATGCCACCTCATTCGAGAAAGCTGGCATCAAGATACCGGATCAGATGTGGACCTGGGAGGATCTCGCTGAAACATCCGCGGCCCTCAGCAAGGCTCTCGGGCCGCGGTTCTGGGGTGTCGAAGACGCCGGCGGAAATTACATTCCATGCGATATTTTTCTGCGTGGTCGCGGCAAGTCGATGTTCACGCCCGATCACAAGCTCGGCTTCGCCTTGGAGGACATGGAAGCCTGGTATGCATATTGGAAGATGATGCGCGACACGAAGGCCACCCCGCCCGGTGACGTTCAGGCTCTCGCCGGCAACGACGATCCGAGCACGGCCGGCATCGTGGCCGGGCGCGCTGCGATGAACATCACGCTCACGGACAGCTTTGTCGGTTTTCAGGCCCTGTCGCAGGACAACTTCGTTCTCCACATGATGCCGAATGGCTTCAGGGACGGGGAGATGAAGCAGCGGCATTACTGCTATGCCGGCAATGCGACCACGGTGTCGGCGAAATCGCCTAACCAGAAGCAGGTCATCGACATCATCCGCTTCATGCATTTCGACCCAGAAGGGGCCAAGACGTACTACACCAACAGCGGCATGGTCCCATGCTCGAAGGCCGGTCGCGATGCGCTGGCCACCTCGGGTTCCGACGCCGATCGCAAGATCATCGCGTACCTGGATCTCCTGCAGAAGGAGCCGGCGCCGCCCCGTTACCCCGGCGTGCCGGGAATGACGGGCATGCTCACGCGCGCCAATGAGGGCGTCGCCTTCGGCAAGCTCACTCCCAAAGAGGCCGCTCAGCAGTTCATCAACGAAGTGAGCGTCAGGCTGAAGAAATAGACTGTCGGGGCAGTCTTGGAGAAATGGGACGCGGGCCTGGCGTAACGGGTGCTGCGTCCCAGCGTGATCTCAGCGGAAGGGCCTTCATGAGCAGCAGCGTGTCCGAGATGGCTCCGGTCGAGCCGGTCGTTTCTCCCGAGACCCGGCCCCGCCGACGCAAGGCCGTGGGGATCAATGCACGTCAGAATGGTGCAGCCTTTCTGTTCCTGTCGCCGTGGCTCATCGGTCTGGTGTGTCTGACCCTCGGCCCGATCCTGGCATCGTTCTATCTGTCGCTGACCCAGTACGACATGTTCACGCCGCCGCAATGGCTGGGGCTGGACAACTATGTGAAGATGTTTACCGAAGACGGGCGGTACTATCAGTCCTTGCGGGTCACGTTCACCTATGTGGCCCTTTCGGTGCCGTTGAAACTGGCCTTCGCCCTCGGCGTCGCCATGCTGCTCAACCGAGGCCTCAAGGGGTTGGGTTTCTATCGTTCGGTTTACTATCTTCCCTCGTTGCTGGGCGGCAGCGTCGCGGTCGCCATCATGTGGCGGCAGGTCTTCGCCTATGACGGCATCATCAACCAGATCCTCCTGAAATTCGGCATCGACGGGCCAAGCTGGATCACAAGCACCGACTACGCGCTCTATACGCTGGTGGCGCTCGCCGTCTGGCAGTTCGGATCCCCGATGGTCATCTTCCTGGCCGGGCTCAAGCAGATTCCACAGGATATCTACGACGCGGCGGAGGTCGACGGCGCGGGGCCTTTCCGCAAGTTCTTCAGCGTCACGCTGCCGCTTCTGACGCCCATCATCTTCTTCAATTTCGTGATGCAGATCATCGGTGCGTTCCAGGCGTTCACGCCCGCCTACATCATCAGCGGCGGCAAGGGAGGACCGGCCGACGCGACGCTGTTCTACACGCTCTACCTCTACGAACAGGCGTTCACGAACTTTCAGATGGGCTATGCGTCCGCCATGGCTTGGGTTCTCGTCGCCATCATCGGGCTGGCGACGACTCTTTCCTTCCAGTCCGCCCGCTACTGGGTCCATTACGGCGACGAGCGCTAGGGGTTCTGCCATGACCACTTCTTCCGTTCAGACCGAGAAGCCGAAGAATTCCACCATCCGGTGGCGCAGCATCGTCGTGCATGGCTTTCTGATCCTCGGCGCACTGGTGATGATCTATCCGCTGCTGTGGCTGGCCAGCAGTTCCCTGAAGCCCGCCAATCTGATCTTCTCGGATCTCAGCCTCTGGCCCTCCAAGCTGCGCTTGCAGAACTATGTCGATGGCTGGCGCGGCGCGGCTCTGCCTTTCTCGACCTTTTTCCTGAATTCCTTCATCGTGGCAGGATTGGCCGTGGTCGGAAACGTCCTCGCCTGCAGCATGGTCGCCTATGCGTTCGCGAGGCTGAACTTCATTTTCAAAAGAACGCTGTTCGCGCTGATGATGCTCACGATCATGCTGCCGCTGCATGCGACGCTCATTCCGCAATATGCCCTGTTCTACAATCTCGGCTGGGTGAACACCTTCCTTCCGCTGGTCGTGCCCAAATTCCTGGCCGTGGATGCCTTCTTCATCTTCCTGATGGTCCAGTTCATCCGAGGGATCCCGCGTGAGCTGGACGAGGCGGCCGTCATCGACGGTGCCGGGCCGATCCGCGTCTATTGGTCGGTCATCCTGCCGCTTCTGACGCCGGCGCTCGTGACCACGGCGGTGTTCTCCTTCATCTGGACCTATGAGGATTTCCTGTCGCCTCTGGTGTATCTCACCTCGATGGACCTCTACACCGTTCCGCAGGGCCTGAGCCTTCTCATGTCCTCGAAAGGCGCGTCGTCATGGGGGCCGCTGCTGGCGATGTCGCTGCTCTCGCTGGTGCCCTTGTTCCTCGTGTTCTTCATCTTCCAGCGCCGGCTGATCGAAGGCATCGCAACATCGGGTCTCAAGGGCTGAGACGGGCGGCAACGATCGATCTCTCGCGCTGCACCAGAAGGTTCGTTCCATGGCAAAGCATCTGATCTCCGTCTTCACCAAGCCCTGGACCGAGCCCTTGCCGGCCATGGCCGACAAGGTGGCGGCCCTGGGCCTGGACGGCATCGAGCTTCCCGTCCGGCCGGGATATCAGGTGACACCCGAGAACGCGGCCGCGGGCCTGAGGGACGCAAGCCGCGTGCTGAACGCGAACGGGCTCAAGATCACCAGCGTCGCAAGCACGGCGGACGAAGCCATCATCGCCGCATGCGGCGACAACGGCATACCGATCATCCGCATCATGGCGCCGATCGATCTCAGCGTCGGCTATGTCCGGTCAATCGACAATTACTGGCGCCAGTTCGACGCATTGCTCCCGGCTTTGGAACGTCACGGGGTCGCGATCGGCGTGCAGAATCACTATGGACGCTTCGTTGGAAGCGCCTTGGGACTGCTCCACCTGATCGAGAAATATGACCCGCGACTGATTTCGGCCGTGCTCGACATGGCCCACTGTGCCGTCGATGGCGAGCCGACCGCGATGGCCGTCGACATCGTCAAAGACAGGCTTCGTCATCAGGTCAACTTCAAGAGCGCCTATCGGGCCCGGATCAACGGGCCGGAGGACGAGGCCGTGTACAAGGTCAAATGGACGACGTATCGGCACGGCGGATATTCGTGGCGGGAATTCGTCGATTGCCTGAAGGAGGTGGGGTTCACCGGTACCCTATGCCTCCCCGCCGAGTACAGCGACCCGGAGGGCAAGCCGCAGCGCATGGGAGACGACGTCATCCCCTATCTGAAAGAGGATTTGGCTCACCTCAGGTCGCTTATTGCGGATTGGAATCGACATCGGGACGTTTGAAGGTAGCCGAGGTCGCGAACATTCTACAGGCGTTCGCCCATCAGGGCCGGAACACGCTTCAGCGCGGCGGCGGAGCTGGAGCTGTTTCCACTGGGGTGGAAGCAGCTCTCTTCCTTGCTTAGTCGCATTCTTGACGGTGAACCGGATTCCCTTCACCGAAAAATGCCCTAGCAGGATTCCGAATTCCGATCCCCTGGCGATGAACCGCAAGACCAGGGGCAAACGCGAGAGGGCTCTAGACTGGATCGGGCCTGTCTAGAGCATCGGACGTGAATCCAAACTCACGTCCGATGCTCTAAGCTTTTGTTCTCCCGGCATCATTGCACGCAAAACCGGTTCCCACTTTTGCGTTCGATGCTCTAGAGCCCTCATCCGCTTCCATCAGTTGCGCGACATGTCCAGGGGCGGCTCGACGCCGTCGCGCAGCGGGCTCACATACGGAGTTTCGCGTGTTCGCGCCGCAAGATCGGCCTTGGCGGCGGCCATCAGGGACGGATCGGTGATCGCGGCCATCCCGGTGGCTGCCATGGCCTTGGCGACATGCACCATCGCCTTGTGCGCCGCCGGCATCTTGCCCTGGGCCACGACCTGCCAGGTGTGAAACGGCGTGCCGATGGCAACCGTCGGCGCGTGCGCCTGGACGGTGGGCACCACCCAGCTCACGTCGCCGATATCGGTCGAGCCGATCATGGGCTTGCGCGGCGAGTCGAGCGGCGTCAGGAAATCCGCGAGAGGCGCGTCGGTCTTCGGCTGGCCGATGGCTTTGTACACGGATGCGATCTCCTGCTCCGACAGCGTCGCGCGGATCTTGCGGGCGAAGTCACGGTCGGCTTCGTCGAACGGGGGCGCTCCGAGCTCCTCCATGGCGTTGTGCAGGGCCTGTTCCAGCGGCGTATTCCCGAGCGTGTTCGAGACGGCGCTGACGATGCGCATCTCGACGCTGGTCTCCGTCATGAGTGCGGCCCCTTGGGCGATCTTATGCACGCGCTCGACGAGGTCGAGCATGCCCTGAAGGTCCATGGCACGGATCGAGTAACGCACGCGGGCATAGGCCTGCACCACGTTCGGCGCGATGCCGCCCGTGTCGAGCAGGGCATAATGCACGCGCGCATCGGACGGCATGTGCTCGCGCATGTAGTTCACGCCCACATTCATCAGCTCGACGGCATCGAGGGCGCTGCGCCCCAGGTGAGGCGCCGCAGCCGCGTGAGCTGCGCGGCCCGTGAAGGCGAAGTCGGCGCGGGTGTTGGCCAGCGACAGGGCCGGCGCGACCTCCCAGAAGCTGTAGGGATGCCATGAGATCGCGATATCGGCGTCGTCGAAGGCGCCGGCGCGAACCATGAAAGCCTTGGCCGCGCCACCTTCCTCGGCCGGGCAGCCATAGTAGCGGACACGGCCGGGAATGCCTTTTTCCGCGAGCCAGTTCTTCAAGGCGACGGCGGCGAGCATCGCGCCCGATCCGAGAAGGTTGTGCCCGCATCCATGCCCATGGCCGCCGGGCTCGATGGGACGATGCTCGGCAACGCCCGATTCCTGGCTGAGCCCCGGAAGGGCGTCGTACTCGCCAAGGAACGCGATGACCGGGCCGCCTTCGCCCGCTTCGCCGATGACGGCCGTCGGAATGCCCGCGACACCCTCGGTGACGCGAAAGCCCTGGTGGCGCAGTTCCGCGGCATGCTCGGCCGCCGAGCGCACTTCGGTATAGCAGACCTCCGGCATCCCCCAGACGCGGTCGCTCAAGGCGATGAGGCGGCTCTTCGCAGCATCCACATGCTGCCAGATCTCGTTTCGGACGTTCATGTCTTGCTCCAGAATCGGTCGTGAACGGTCGTCCCAGCGATGCCGCTCTACAAAGCGCCCACTTCGGCCGTGATCAGCTCGTCAGCCGGCGGAATGCGCCCCTCGAACCAATAGGCGGCGGCCGCGCGCGACATGGCGGCGCCGTCATGGCCCACGCCCTCGACGCGGATCAGTTTCCACTGGAAGGCAAGCCCGAGGCGCTCGGCTTCGCGGCGGGCGAAATCGTAGACGAACTGGGCCCGTGCGTAACGATGCGGCCCCTGTCTCAGGGCCTCCGCCTGAGCCGGCAGGTTCGGGTCGTCGGTGCTGATGTCCTGATCGCCCGCGAAGATGTGCATCGGATAAGCGAACCAGCGCGCCATGCTGGTCTCGTCGAGGCCGAGGCCGCCGAGGCCTTCGGGGAAGCGGCGTTCCAAGGTCGGCAAGGTGTACCAGCCCGGATTGCCAGCGATGACAGCCTCGAAGGATCCGTGATCCTGGGTCGCGAGCATCCGGTGCGCGAATTGTCCTCCGGCCGAGTGACCGAAGAGACGCGCCTTCGGGCGGCGCGTCACGCCTCCCTTCTGCAGGGCCGCGAGGACGCGGGACGGAACGGAATAGAGCCACTTCTCGAAAGGACGCACGCTTCCGCCGTCCTCGACGACGAGGCCGTTGTTGTAGGATTCGGGGCCTGGAAAATACGCGTCGGAGAAGGTCGGCGCGGCGATCAGGATCCGGTGCTTCTCCGCGGCGGGAATCCAGAAGTCCCGATACTCGTCGCCGTTGCGCAGCATGCCGTGCTGGACGATGACCACCGGATCGTCGGGGCCGTGGCTCGCCGGGCGATAGACGTTCACCTCGATCGGCCTGTCGGGGTGGTGAGGATCGACGAAGGGAAGCGTGCTGCGGCCGATCTCGGGGCTAAGGGTGGTTGTCGTCATGTGTCATCCGAGTTGTGCAAATGGCAGGCGGCGCTGCGTCCGGGAGCGATCTCTTTCAGGACGGGGCGAACCTCACGGCATTTCGCCATCGCGTGCTCGCAGCGCGGGTGGAACGGGCAACCGCCGGGCGGCGCCAGGGGAGAGGGCAGTTCGCCCTTGAGCGGCTGGAAGGCGCGCCTGCGTCGTGCCGTGGAGGGGCTCGCCGCGATGAGCGCCGCGCTGTAGGGATGGGCCGGCTCAGTGAAGACGGCGGAGGCCGGCCCGATCTCGACAAGGCGCCCGAGATACATGATCGCGACCCGGTCGCTGATATGCCGGACGATTCCCAAGTCGTGGCTGACGAAAAGATAGGTCAGCCCATGCTTCTCGCGGATGTCCATGAACAGGTTGACGACCTGCGCCTGGATCGAGACGTCCAGCGCGGAGACCGGCTCGTCGCAGACCAGGAAACCGGGCTTCACCGCCAGCGCCCGGGCGATGCCGATGCGTTGGCGCTGTCCTCCGGAGAACTGATGCGGATAGCGGGTGCGGTAGGCGAGGTCGAGACCGACCTCGGTCAACGCCTTGTCGACGGCGGCGTCGATCTCGCCCTTCGGCAGCAGGCCGTGGACCCGCAGGGCCTCTCCGACGATGTTGCGCACCTGCATCCGCGGATTGAGCGACGCATAGGGGTCCTGAAACACCATCTGGACCTTGAGGAGATAATCCAGCTTTTCCTTGCCACGCAGTTCGGCGACGCGCCGGCCCTCGTAGATGATGTCGCCGGCGCTGGGCTTGATGATCCCGGTCGCGGCCCGCGCCAGGGTAGACTTGCCGCAGCCGGATTCGCCCACCAGGCCAAGCACCTCGCCACGCTTCACGTTTAGATCAACACCATCGACCGCTTTCAGCACGGGCGGCGGCGGGACCTGGCCCGTGGCGGCGAGGATGCGCTGCGCGAGCGTCGACTTGCCGCGAAAGTATTTCCTGACGCCGCGCAGCTCGAAGAAGGGTTCGGTCATGGGGCAGAGCCTTCGGGCACGGGGTTGTGGCAACGATAGCTCTGCCCGTTGCCCGCGACCTGCGGCAAGGGATCGATCTGCACGCAGACAGGCAACTCGCGCTCGCACCGCGGACGGAACGGGCATCCGCTCGGACGCGCGTCGATGCTGGGCGCAGCTCCATCGATCTGCTTCAGCCGCTCGCCCGGAGCAACCGTCGCGGCCGAGGAACCGAGGAGGCCGAGCGTGTAGGGATGGCGGGGACGATCGAGAACGTCGTCGACGCTTCCCGTCTCGACGATCCGCCCGGCATACATGACGGCGACCCGGTCGGCGAGCTCGGCGACGACGGCGAGGTCGTGCGTGATCCAGAGGACCGCCGTGCCGGTCTCTCGGCTGAGCTTCTGGACCTCGAACAGGATCTGGCTCTGGATCGTGACGTCGAGCGCCGTCGTCGGCTCGTCGGCGATGATCAGGTCGGGCCTGTTCAGGAGGGCCGTCGCAATGGCGACGCGCTGGCGCATGCCGCCCGAGAACTCGTGCGGATACTGCTTCAATCGCGTTTCGGGCGAGGAGATGCCGACCCGGGACAGAGCTCGCGAAGCCTCTGCCAGGGCCTCCTGCGTGCTGCAGGAGCGGTGCTCCTGGATGGCCTCGCACATCTGCTCGCCGATGGTGAGGACCGGGTTGAGGGTCATCAGCGGATCCTGGAAGATCATCGCGATGCGATCGCCGCGCAGATGGCGCAGGCGCTCCTCGGAGGCGCGGCGCAGGTCTTCTCCCTTGAACAGGACGTCGCCGGAAACGATCTCGCCGGGAGCATCGATCAGCTGGACCAGGGAGAAGCCGGTCACCGACTTCCCGGAGCCGGACTCGCCCACGAGCCCCACGATCTCGCCGGGCTGCACGACGAGATCGACGCCGTCGACGGCCGGCCACGCGCCGGCGAGATCGTGGAAGACGGTTCGCAGTCCACGCACTTCGAGCAACGGGGAGGTCATTGGCCCCTCACATTGAAGCTGCGGCGCAGGCGCTCGCCCACGAGATTGAGCGACATGATCAGGAGCACGAGAGCGATGCCCGGAAAAGCCGCGATCCAGTATTCACCGGAGAGCAGGAACTCGAACCCGTTGGCGATCAGCAGGCCGAGGGAGGGCTGCGTCACCGGAACGCCGACGCCGAGAAAGGACAGGGTGGCCTCCAGCGTGATCGCGCCCGCGATGCTGATCGTCGAGACGACGAGGACGGAGCTGATGGAGTTCGGCAGGAGATGCGCCAGCATGATGTGGCGCGTCGGCAGGCCGAAATTGACGGCGGCCTCGATATATTCCTTGCGCCGCTCGACCAGCGCCGCCGCGCGCATCGGGCGGGCATATTGGGCCCATTGCACCAGGATGATGGCGATGATCACCTTGTCGACGCCTCGTCCGATGGACGCGAGAAGCACGAGGGCGATCAGGATCGACGGGAAGCCGAGCATGAAGTCGACGACGCGCATGATCGCCGCATCGACGGCACCGCCGAACTGGGCCGCGACTAGCCCCGCGAGGATTCCGATGGCGAGCGCGCCGGCGGTGGATGTGAGGCCGACCAGCAGGCTGGTCCTGAGGCCGTACAGGATGGCGCTCAGCATGTCGCGGCCCTGCGCGTCGGTGCCGAGCCAGTAGGTGATGCCGGTCATCCCCTGTGCGCCGGGCTCCAGGCGGTTGTCCATCACGCTCAGCGACGCGAGGTCGTGCGGGTTCTGCGGCGCGATGAAGGGCGCGAGCAGCGCGAGCAGCAGCAGGATCCCGAGAAGGATGACCGCGCCGCGTGTCGTGGGACGGCTTTTGATCCGGCGCAGGACTTTTCCGCGCAGCGCCGTATCGGCGTCGGCCGCCACGGCCGCCGTCTTCGAAGCGGTCATGCCATTTCTCCCGTCAGCTTCACGCGGGGATCGAGCGCCGCGTAGAGAATGTCGACGAGGAAGTTCACGGCGACGAAGAGGAGCGTTGCGAGCATCACGTAGGCGACCACGACCGGGCGGTCGAGCTGATAAATGCTGTCGATGAGAAGCTTGCCCATGCCCGGCCAGGCGAACACGGTCTCGGTGATGGTCGAGAAGGCCACGAGACTGCCGAACTCCATGCCGGCGACCGTCACGACGGGAATGAGGATGTTGCGCAGCACGTGCCGCCCGACGATGCGCTTGCGGCGCACGCCCTTGGCGCGGGCGTATTTCACGTAGTCCTGCGTCATCGCCTCGGTCGTCCCCGCCGCCACGAGGCGGATCATCAGGGCCATGTTCGGAATGGCGAGGTTCAAGGCCGGCAGGGCAAGGTGCTTGAGGCCGTCGAGCGTCAGCAGGCTCGTCGGAATCCCGAGCACGGAGACCGTCTCGCCGCGTCCGGCCGTCGGCAGCCAACCGAGGAAGACGCTGAAGAGCAGAATGAGCATCATCCCCTTCCAGAAGCTCGGAAGGGAGAAGCCGAGGATCGTCCCGGCCATGATGGCGCGGCTGGGACGGCTCTCGGGATTGAGCCCGGCCAGGAGGCCGAGCGGAATGCCGATGACGGCGGCAAGGCTCATGGCCAGGAAGACGAGCTCGAAGGTGGCCGGCAGCCGCGCCAGGATCAGGTCGACAGCCGGAACGCCATGGACGAAGGAGCGTCCGAGATCGCCTTTCAGGGCGTTGCCCAGGAAGCCGAGATATTGCTGCCAGACCGGCAGGTCGAGCCCGAGGCGCTGGATCATGGCCGTGCGTTCGGCGGCGCTGACCTGCGGAGGCACCAGGAGCTCGATCGGGTCTCCGATGCCGTAGACGGCAAGGAAGACCACGACGGAAACCGCGAGCAGAACCAGGACGCTCTGGATCAGACGTTGCAGGATGTAGGCCGTCATGTGAGGCGTTCCGATCTGCTCGCGGCTTCGTTCATCGCTTGCTTACTTCGCGGGCTTGACCTGCATGGCCATCGTGAACTGGTCCGCGCGGCCGACATATTTCAGGTTCGCCTTGTAGGCCCAGATCGTGCTCTCGAAATGCAGCGGGATGAACGCGCCGCCTTCGATGGCCTTCGTTCCGGCCTGCTTGAGAAGCTCCGCCCGCTTGGCGTCGTCGAGGGTGACGATGGCCGTGCGGATCAGCTTGTCGAATTCCGGATCGTTGTAGCCGCCGTAGTTCGAGCCGCCGATGGTCTTCGCCTCGTCGGGCGTGGCCGGCCACTGGCGCAGGAAGGACGAGGCCTCACCGCTCGTGGAGCCCCAGCCGCCGAGGGCCACGCTGAACTCCTTCTTGGAGCGGCGCGGGAAGTAGATGGCGCGGGCCATCGCGTCCACGTCGGAGCGGATGCCGATCTGGGTCAGGTACTGCGCGACGGCCTGCGTGATCTGGCTGTCGTTGATGTAGCGGTCATTGGTCGTCGAGAGCGTGAGCTGGAAGCCATTGGGATAGCCAGCCTCCGCCAGGAGTTTCTTCGCCGCGGCCGGATCGTAGGCGAGCTTCGGCGGATTCTCCAGCGCGCCGAACATGCCGTTGGGCAGGAACTGGTAGGCCGGCTCGGCGGCGCCGTCCATGATGCGCTTGATGATGGCGTCACGGTCGATGGCGAGCGACATCGCCTTGCGCACGCGCGGATCCTTCAGCGGGTTCTTGCCGTTCTCCGCCTTCACGAACGGGCTCGGCTCGCGCTCCACGTCGAGCTGGAAGTAGATGACGCGGGTCGACGGCGTGACCACGTGGCCGAAGCGCTTGTCGTCTTTGATACGGGCCAGGTCGCGCGCGGCCGGGTTCTCGATCACGTCGTAATCGCCGGCGAGCAGGCCTGCCAGGCGCGGACCGGCATTGGGAACCGGCACGAAGGTCACGTTGGCCCAAGGCTCCGCCGGGCCCCAGTACTTGTCATTGCGCTCGAGCTCGACGCTCGTTCCCTTGGTGTAGCTCTTGAACTTGTACGGGCCGGTGCCGATGGCGAGCTTGCCGTCGTTGAAGTCGCCGACGACGGGCCAGGCTCCGGTGACGCCGCAGTTCTTCGCGACGTCGAAGGTCAGCTTGTCATGCGGAAGAACGGACGAGCTCAGGATGGCGATGCTGGAGAGGAAGTTCGGCAGAAGCGGATCCGGCGCCTTCGTGGTGATGACGATGGTGTGCGGATCCGGTGCCTCGACAGCCGTGAAGTTGCCCGTGATGTCGGCGAATGAACCCGCGATCGCTGTCTCGTTCTTCAGGGTGCGGCAGAAGCTGAAGATCACGTCGTCAGCGGTGAAGGGCTGGCCGTTCGAGAACGTCACGCCTTGGCGCAGCTTGAAGGTCCACCGATTCTGGCCGTCGTTCTCCCAGGACGTCGCGAGATTGGGCAGGACTTTCTGCTTCTCGTCCTGCTTGGTCAATCCGTCGAAGATATGAGCCGCGAGAGCATTGTTCGGCGTCAGATCGTGATAATGTGGGTCGATCGCGGTCGGCTCCGAGCTGAGCGCGATCTTGAGGGATTGAGCCCATACGGGAGCGCTGAGCAGGCAGGTACTGGCGACGAAGGCGAATATGAGTGGACGGCGCATTGGATCTCTCTCCGGTTCCCTTGGTTGCTGCTTTTGACAGATTTATTTTCTCAGATTAGAAATCATGAAAATTTTCTGACGTCAACCAGTCGGGAGCGCCCGTGTCTCAAGTCCTGAAGCCGACGACGGATCTGGCTCACCGTATTGCGCTCGTTTATGCTTCGCTCAGCGAAGCGCATCGGCGCGCGGCGGATTTCGTGCTCCAGAACCCCTTGGAAACGGCGACGATGACGATCGAGGGCTTCGCGGAGCGCAGCGGCGCCTCCACGGCAACCGTGACCCGCTTCGTCCGCGCGCTCAATTATGCCGGCTATAGCGAATTCCGGGCGGCGCTGTCCGAGGCGCTGCGTCTGGCCATGGCTCCCGTCGACAGCTTCGCCGATGCCCACAGCACCAAAAGCTCCGCCTTCGCGACCTTCGTGACGGCTCTCAGAGATCAGGCGGCCAACCTGGACGAGACCCTCGCGGCCGTCGACGAGGAAACCTGCTCCCGGGCCATGGACGTTTTGCTGAGCGCCCGCCGCATCTTCATCGTCGGATCCGGGGCAAGCCACCATGTGGCGGCCCACCTGGATGAGGGATTGACGCTCTATCTCGATGCGAACGTGATCTTCGCGTCCTCCCGTGGGGGCGCCGAGAGAGCGGTCCGGCACCTGATGAACGTAGGGGCGGACGATCTCGTGCTGGCCATCTCCCTTCCGCGCTATTCACGCGGAACCGTCGATCTGGCGAAACTCGCCAAGACCCGGGGAGCGACGGTCCTGGCCTTGACCGACGGGCCGAGTTCGCCGCTCGTCCCTCTTGCCGACATCACCCTTTTCGCTCCGGCGAGGAATCGGCTGCTGCCGAACTCGCCCACCGCGGCCTTCGCGCTTGCCGATGCCATCGTGGCCGCGGTGGCCCGCGAGCGGCCCGATGCCGTCGCGGCCCTGAAGGAGCTCAGCGAGAATCTTCTGTGGACGTTCTATCAGTGACGCCCGCTGGATGATTTCGGCGTTGATCGTGTCTGCTCGAGACTGAGTTTCGCGAGCGCCAGCGCCTCCTGGAGCACGGCCTGGTCGCCGATGTGATTGGCGAGGATCAGCACGAGAGACGAGTTGAGCGCGGCGCTCTGCTCGTCCGACAATCCGCGATGGGCCTCGATCAAGGCCCGGTAGGCGCGATCCGGATCGGGAAAGCGGCTTTCGGTGACGAGGGCGCTCATGCGGGTTCTCCATCAAGACCTTTGATGCGGCGCGAGGCGCGCGCAATCGATTCCGGTGTTGCGTGGCGCCAACGCGCCGCAAGGTGCTGGTCCGGACGAACAAGGTAGGTGCTGCCGGGCGTGGCGTCGAAGCGACGGGCGAACAGGCCTTCTGGATCGATCAGGTCCTGCCCGATGACGAGAACGCGCTTGCCGCACGGCGGAGGGCTGCCGTTTGGCACGTGGATGAGCGTCTCCTCCCCGCCTAGCGCTTCAAGCAGCCAGATCGGTTCGCCGTTACCACTGTGCATGGGAGCATCGGGCAAAGGTGCGCCGAGGCGGGCGGATCCCGACCACTCATCCTCATCGGGGGTGGACAGCGATGTCTCGTAGGTGGACGGCATCGACAGCCTGCCGGAATTCACCATGCGCTTGGCGAAGTCCGCGTGTCGCGCAAGGGCGAGGGTCGCATCGCGGAACCGCAGTTCCTGCGCCGAGCGCGGCGCGATGAAATCCGTCGAGCGGGTGGAATGGCCGATATTCTCGTCGGCGGCGGCCGAGCGCTCGACGTCGTAGGTGTCGAGCAGGCTCTCTGGCGCTTCGCCTCCGATCACGAGCGCGAGCTTCCAGGCGAGGTTTTCCGCATCCTGAATGCCGGAATTGGCGCCGCGCGCGCCGAAGGGCGAAACCTGATGGGCCGCGTCGCCGGCAAAGACCACGCGGCCATGCACGAAGCGCTCCAGGCGCCGGCACTGGAACGTGTAGACCGAGACCCATTCGAGCGTGAACGCATCATGACCCAGCATCTGGCGGATCCGCGGGATCACGCGGTCCGGAGCCTGCTCGGCCTTCGCGTCCGCATCGGGGCCGAGCTGGAGATCGATGCGCCAGACATCGTCCGGCTGCTTGTGGAGAAGGGCCGAGCGTCCGTCATGGAAGGGGGGATCGAACCAGAACCAGCGCTCGGGCGGAAAGTCGCCCTTCATCTTCACATCGGCGATCAGAAAGCGGTCTTCGAAAACCTCGCCTTTGAAATCGAGGCCGAGCATTCCGCGCAGAGCCGAACGCGCGCCGTCGGCCGCCACCACCCAATCGGCATCGAGATCGTAAGAGCCTTCCGGCGTCTCGATAGAGAGCGTCACGCCATCGTTGCGAGGCTTGAGCCCGCTGACCTTGTTGCGCCAGCGGATGTCGAGATTGGGCAGTTCCGCGGCGCGCGCCACGAGCGCGTGCTCGAGATAATATTGCTGCAGGTTGATGAAGGCCGGCATCTTGTGCCCGTCCTCGGGCAGCAGGTCGAAGGCGTAGAGTTGCTCCTCGCGCTGAAACACCTTGCCGAGCTTCCAGGTCACGCCTTTCTCGAGGCAGGACGCGGCAACGCCGAGCCGGTCGAGAATCTCGAGGGTGCGCTTGGCATAGCAGATGCCGCGCGAGCCTTCGCCGATCCGGTCGGCATCGTCGAGGAGCACGACCGGAACGCCGCGCTGCGCCAGGTCGATGGCCGTGCAGAGACCGACGGGGCCGGCGCCGACCACGATGACGGGATGCCGCGCGGGCGAGGGGCGATCCTGGTCTGCGCTGCGACGATAGCCGAACTGATAAAGTGTCTTGCGGGTGTTCATGGCGTGGCCTGTGCGTCGGCGGCCACGCCGTCGCGGTCGCCGATCATGCCGGAGTGAGACTTGCTTTTGGCCCTAGCACAGAGATGACGGATCAAGGCATTGGCCTTTCGGCCATGACGGTTCTCCCTGGCGTGTCGCGCAAGCCATGCCGTCGGTCTTCGACGGCGGCACTGTCGAGAGACAGGGTAGCCCTGCTTATGCGACCGTCAAGTTCGCCAGGATGGAACAGGACTCAGCGCAGGTTGAAGCGGAGCGGCACCGTGAACGTCGATTGCGGGATGAAATCCGGGATCGGTGGCAGGGAGGATCCGGGGCTCGCGGCGGCGAGCGCCGCCTGATCGAGAGTTGCATGGCCCGCGCTCCGCACAAGAGACGCGCTGACGATGCGGCCCGAACGGTCCATGGTGAACCGTACGGTCGCGACGCCCGTGACGCCCTGGCTGCGGGCGACGTCCGGGTAGCGCAGGCGGTTGCGCAGCGAGGCCACGAGGCTCGCCAGATAGCGGTTGCGCGCGGTCGGATCGGCCGCGGCCGCCTGGCCGCCCATGTTCTCACGGGAGGCCGATGCCTGTCCCTGGCGTGCATCCGACGGAAGCGGCTTCGGCTCGGCCACGGTCCGGCGCGGCGGGGGCTTGCGTTCCACCGGCTTCGGCGGCTTCTTCTTCTCAGGCTTGGGCGGCGGCTCTTCGAGGGGCTTGGCGACCACCGTCTCGGGCGGCGGAAGGATGACGGCTTCCGTCTGGTCCGTTTCCTGTTCCACCGGGACCGCTTCGACCGGAACCGCCTCGACGGCCTCCTGAGACTCGGCTTCGACGACCTCCTCGGGCGGCTGCTCTTCGATCGTTTCCGACTCGACCGGCGGCACGTCCGTCTCGACGGGCGGCACCTCCTGCGCTTGGACTTCCGCAGGCGCCACGGACACGAGCTCTTCCATGGCGGGGGCGAGATCGATGGTGATCTCCTGCTCGCCGGGCGCGTCGGCCTTGTCGGACGGCCAGAAGGTCACGGCCGTCAGGACGGCGCCATGCAGGATGAGCGCCGTGACGAAGGCGAGGCCGAGCCGGCTCGGCTCCTGGGGCGATCTCATGCTTTGAACGGACATCGGGGTGCGGGATCTAGGGCGTGGCCGTTCCGCCCGGGGCCTGCGCGATCAGCGAGACCCGGCTGAAGCCCGCGGCATTGATCTGCCCCATGATCTCGATGATGCGGCCATAGGGAACGGACTTGTCGCCACGGACGAGGACGACCTGGCTCGGATCCTGGCCCGCCAGCTGGCGCAGGCGCGGCATCATGGTCTCGGGGGCGAGCGGCTCCTTGTCGAGGAAGGGCTGGCCTTGCGCGTCGATGGTGACCACGACCGGCTGCTTCGGCTGCGCGACCTTCGGCGCGGCCGTCTTCGGCAGCTGCACGGGCACGCCGACGGTCATCAGGGGAGCGGCCACCATGAAGATGATGAGCAGGACGAGCATCACGTCGACGAGCGGCGTGACGTTGATCTCCGACAGGGGAGCGGCCCCGAACTCGTCGTCCGTGTCCTGCGACCGGATGGGTCCCATGCCCATTATTCCGCCGCCTCTGCGCGAAGGTGGGGTTTGCGGTCGCGCGCCAGGCGGTCGCCGAGCGTCGTGATGCCGGCAGCAAACGATTGCTGCAGGCGGCCGAGATCGGTCGTCAGCTTGTTGTAGGCGATCACGGCCGGAATGGCGGCCACGAGGCCGATGGCCGTGGCGAACAGCGCTTCCGCGATGCCGGGCGCCACGACGGACAGGCTCGTGTCCTGGCTCGCCGCGATGGCGGAGAACGAGTTCATGATGCCCCAGACCGTGCCGAACAGGCCGATGAAGGGCGCGGCCGAGCCGATGGTGGCGAGAAACGGCAGGCCGACCTGAAGCTGGCGCATGTCGGCGGAGAGCGCGGCCCGCATGGCGCGCTCGATGCGCTCCCGCCGCTCGGCGCGGCTCTCGGACGGGTCCTGGTCGCGCCAGGCCTCGTGACCGGCCGCGACGATCCGGCCCGTCGCGCCGGCCATCTGCGGCGAGAGCCTGTCGCCCGCGCGCGCCGCGGCCTCGAACGTGCGGGCCTGACCGCGCAGCTTCGCGAGCCGCAGGAGCTTCTCGAACACGATGGTCCAGCATCCGAGGGACGCCAGGACGAGCAGGATCATCACGCTCTTGACGATCGGATCGGCCTGCAGGAACAGGCCGAGAAAGGACATGTCATGCGTGGCCGCGGGCATGATCTCGTTCATGATGGCGATCTCACTTCACGAAGGATACGGCGTCGACCTTGGAGGCCGTCTCGATGGCGGTCAGGCACTCCTCCCGCGAAGGGGCGGCGCCGTCGCAGGTCAGGACGTCGTTGAGCAGGACACGCCCGACGCGCGAGCAGGTCAGGCCGGGAAAATCGAACAGCTTGATCAGGGTCTTGTGGCGGGGCACCGGGCCGACCTCCACGGCGAGCCGCTTGGCCGCCACACCGTCGGTGTCGAGCGCAAACAGGTCGAGCTTCAGGGACTTCCAGCTCTCGCCCTTCTGGTTGTCGATGAGAAAATAGGTTCGGCAATTCTCGCCCGCGGCCTCGACCCTGTTCAGCTCGATGCGCAACGGATTCGATGACGCGTCCTGCGCGAGAGCCGTTCCGCTGAAGGGCAGGAGCAGGGCCAGGCAGGCGACGATGCTGCCGGACGCGAATCCAGGATCGTTCCAGGTGCTCGTGCCCATGAATGCATTCTCCTTCATTTCGGCGGATCGGTTGTGTGCCCGGAACCGGGAGATGACCCTGGGGCGCCTGATGAAATATCTGAGAGAATGTAAGTCGATCAAGGGGTTAGGCTAAAATCAGAGGCATTCTAAAAGACCCTCTACAGCCTTGAGAACGGGACGGAATTCGCTTCTTTAAAAGAGCTTCAAGGTAATTTTTCCTGAGTTCCATCGCTCCAGCCGGTTGAAACACGGGCTCAGAACGGCTTTCACGAAAACGCCATCTTTGCCTGAAGAAGGCAGGGCTGCTTCACTTGGGAGATTCCGCTTGAGCTACGACGGCCACGACAAGCCCTTTCCGACCTGGTACCCCTACGCCTTCATCGTTGCGCTGGCGGCGCTCGGAGCGGCCTATTATGTGCTGGGCTGAAAGCGGCGGCGGCGGCGATCGTCGCGGCGGCCTGCATCCCAAAGCGAGCGAGGCGGTACATCCGTGCCCCGATCGCTTTTGGGAGAGAGCCTTTCCGCTTGGCGGATCGGCAGAGGAACTATGCCGTCGTCATGGTTAACAGGCCGTTAAAGGTTCTGCGCGATCACATGGTCGCGCCGACCTGCCAGGGGACGAATTCGAGATCGCCGTAGCCGAGTTCCTCCGACTTCGTGTGCTCGCCGGACGCGACGCGAAGGAGGATCTCGAAGATCTCCCGGCCCTTGTCCTCGAGCGAGACGCCGTCGAGGATGTCGCCGCAATTGATGTCCATGTCGTCGAGCATGCGGCGGTAGATGTCGGAATTCGTCGCGAGCTTCAGGGACGGCACGGGCTTGCAGCCGAAAGCCGAGCCACGCCCGGTGGTGAAGGCGATCAGGTTCGCGCCGCCGGCCACCTGGCCCGTGGCCGCGACGGGATCGTAGCCGGGCGTGTCCATGTAGACGAAGCCGTGATCCTTCACCGGCTCGGCATATTCGTAGACGGCGCGGAGCGTCGAGCGTCCGCCCTTGGCCGCCGCGCCCAGGGACTTCTCGAGGATCGTCGTCAAGCCGCCGGCCTTGTTGCCGGGAGACGGATTGTTGTTCATCTCGCCGCCGTTGCGGGCTGTGTAATCCTCCCACCACCGGATCCGCGAAACGAGCTTTTCGCCGATCTCCCGCGTGGCGGCGCGGCGGGTGAGCAGGTGTTCCGCGCCGTAGATTTCGGGCGTCTCCGACAGGATCGATGTTCCGCCGTGGCGCACCAGCAGGTCGGACGCGACGCCGAGGGCCGGGTTGGCGGTGAGGGCCGAATAGCCGTCGGAGCCGCCGCACTGGAGAGCGAGCACCAGTTCCGATGCGGGCCGCGTCTCGCGCTGAGCCTTCGCGACGATGGGGAGCATGTCCTTCACCGCATCGACGATGGCCTGCACGGTGCGCCGCGTGCCGCCCGTCTCCTGAATGGTGAGGGTGCGGAACGTGTCGCTCTCGGTCAGGCCGTATTCCTGCTTCATGCGGCCGATCTGGAACACCTCGCAGCCGAGCCCGACCATGATCACGCCGGCGAAGTTCGGATGGCTGGCATAGCCCCATTGCGTGCGGCGCAGGATGTCGAATCCTTCGCCGTAAGCCGCGTGTCCGCAGCCGGTGCCGTGAACGATGGCCACGACGCCGTCGATGCCGGGATAATCGCGCAACAGGCCGGAGCGCTCCACCTCCGACGCCGCGAAGCGGGCGACGGAAGCCGAGCAGTTCACCGAAGTGAGGATCCCGATATAGTTGCGGGTGCCCGTCTTTCCCGAGGCGCGGCGATAGCCCTGGAAGGTGGCGCGCAGGTCGGGCGCGAGAAGATCGTCGTCCCGCGCCTCGACGCTGAACGCATAGTCACGCTCGAAGTCGTGCAGGCCGACATTGTGCTCATGCACCCATTCGCCGGGCGCGATGTGGGTTTTGGCGAAGCCGATGATCTGGCCGAACTTCCGGATCGGCTCGCCCTCGCGGATCGGCTCCGCGGCCATCTTGTGACCGCGCAGGATGCGCTCCCGGGCCGTCAAACCCGCCGCGTCGGTGCCCTGGTTCACGAGGTCGATGGCGATGACCACGTTGTCATCGGGCGAGAGGCGGATGGTGCGGGGAGTGCTCATAGATATCTCGTTGATAAGCCTGTACGGCTGAGGGGCGGTTCCATTACCGCCCCAATCCCATCTTCTGCGGGAGCCAAAGCGTCAGCTCCGGAATATAGGTGATTGCGATGAGCGCAAGCATCAAGGGGACGAGCCAGGGAAGGATCGCCATGGTGGTGCGCTCGACGGAGAGCCTCGACACCCTCGCCAGGACGAAGAGGACCATGCCGAGGGGCGGGTGAAGCAGGCCGATCATCAGATTGAGTGTCATGATCAGCCCGAAATGGATCGGGTCGATGCCGAGCTTGAGCACGATCGGCAGGAGGATCGGCACCAGGATGGTAATGGCCGCGATGGTGTCGATGAAGCAGCCGACGAACAGGATGAGAATGTTGGCCAGCAGCAGGAACACCCACTTGTTCTGGGTGAATCCGAGAATGGCGTCCGAAAGGATCTGGGCCGCCTGGCTGACCGTCAGAAGCCATGCGAAGATCGACGCCGCCGTGACGATGAAGAGAACCGAAGCGGTCGTCTCGATGGTGTCGAAGGTCGCTTTGGCGAGGCTCCTGAGGGTCATGGAGCGGTAGCGAACGAGGCCGAGGAACAACGACCAGATGACGGCCGCGACCGCCGCTTCGGTTGGCGTGAAGATGCCCAGCGTCATTCCGCCGATGAGGATGACCGGCGCCATCAGGGCCATCACGGCCGAGAAGTCGAAGTACCAGTCGAGGGCGAGAAGCACGGCCAGGGCGATGCCGATGGAGGCGTTCGACGACAACCCCGCCTGCGTCATCAGCCACACGGCCACGGGGAACATCAGGACGATCACGACCTCGATGCTGGCGTTGCCGAGCTGGCGCCACGAGAACGGCGTGTCCGAGCCCCAGCCGTTCTTGTACGCGAAGTAGGCCACCGTCGCCATCATCAGCAGCGTCATCACGATGCCGGGGATCAGGCCGCCCAGGAAGAGAGCTCCGATGGAAACGTTCGCCATCATTCCGTAGATCACGAACGGCAGGGACGGTGGGATGATCGGCCCGAGGGTCGCGGAGGCTGCCGTGACGCCGACGGCGAACTCGGTCGAGTAGCCATGATCCTTCATGGCCTTGATCTCGATCGTTCCGAGGCCGGCGGCGTCGGCGATGGCCGTGCCGGACATACCCGAGAACACCACCGAGCCGACGATGTTGACCTGGCCGAGGCCGCCCTTCATCCAGCCCACGAGGGCGACGGCGAAGGAGTAGATGCGGCCGGTGACGCCGGCGATGTTCATGAGATTGCCGGCAAGGATGAAGAAGGGCACGGCAAGAAGCGGAAAGCTCTCCACGCCCGCGATCATGCGCTGCGCCACGATCACGTCCGGCACCGTTCCGGTGGCGAGGATATAGAGCAGGGATGCAGTGGCCATCGAGATGGCCACCGGCAGCCCGAGAATCATCAGAATAAGAAAGGAGCCGATCAGGATGAGCATCAGGTTTCCGCCACTAAGGGAGCATCGAACGCTTCGGGCCGCTCAAGGATGGAATAGCCGCGGCGCCAGTTGGCGATCGCAACCTGAACGGAGCGGAAGAGCATGAGAATGAAGCCGATGAAGACAAAGGCGTAAGTGAGGTTCTTCGGCAGGGAGATGGTCGTCATCTGCTCGTCGCCGACGATGCTCATGAAACGCCAGATGAGAAAGGCTCCATAGGCGAAGAAGGAGACGCGGACGATGTCGATCACCGTGGCCAGCACGCGGGCCAGGCCGGGAGAAAGATAGCGATAGAGGAAGTCAACCTGGATGTGCCGGTTCATGCGCACGCACATGGCCGATCCGACGAAGACCAGGGCCACATTGAGGTTGGCTGCGATTTCCTCCGTCCAGGCGAAGGAGTCGTTCAGCACGTAGCGCGTGAAGAATTGCACGAAGACGGCGAGCGCCATCGCCCAGAACAGGGCCAGGGACAGCCAATCCTCGAAGGCATAGCCTGAGAGGTCGACCGGCGCGTGCTCGCTCTCGTCGAAGGTTTGCGCCAGTTCCTCAGCGCTGACCTGGGTGTGGACCTCAGTCGTCATGTTTCCAAATGCCTCGTTCTCGCAAGCCTGGAGCAATCCCGCTGCGGCAGACGGCGCCGCAACGAGGCAGACAAGAGGGGAGGTGGGCCGCCAGGAGGCGGCCCACGCAAGCTGCTCAGAGGCCTTCCGACTTCAGCGCCTGGATCTTGTCGTAATCCGCCTTCCGGTAGCCCAGGGATTCCAGGGTGACGCTCTTCATGACCGCTTCCTTGAAATCGTCCTTGTTGACCTCCGTAATCGTCAGACCCTTCTGCTTGAAGGTCTCGATCAGTTCCTTCTCCTTGGCCTGGATCTCTCCCGAGGCGCGGACGGCCGCTTCCTGGGCAACCTCGCTGAAGATCTTCTTGTCTTCATCCGAGAGCTTCGCCCAAAGCTGCTTGGAGATGATCGTCGCAAGGTGATCGACGATGTGGCCGGTGAGCACGATGTTCTTCTGAACCTCGAAGAACTTCTTGGCTTCGATGGTCGTCAGCGGGTTCTCCTGTGCGTCGACGGTGCCGTTCTGAAGCGCCAGATAGACCTCGGCGAAGGCGATCGGCGAGGTGTTGGCGCCGCAGGCACGCGGCATGGCCAGGTAGGCCGGCGCATCGGGCACGCGAATCTTGAGGCCGTTCATCTCGGCGCAGGTCTTGAACGGCTTGTTCGTGGAGCTGTGGCGCACCCCGTAATAGGTGAGGGCGACCATATGGTGGCCTGTCTTGTCCGTGTAGCCGGCGCTGAGTTCCTTGAACACGTCGCTCTTCGCGAAGGCGAGCAGGTGGCCGGAATCGCGGAAGATGTAGGGATAGTAGCCGACGCCGATGGGCGGATAGCTGCGCGCGGCGAAGCTCGGGCCGGAGATGATCATGTCGACGGTGCCGAGCGACAGGCCCTGGTTGATGTCGCTCTCCTTGCCGAGCTGCGAGGCCGGATACACGTCGATTTGATAGCGGTTGTTGGTGCGCTTGGCGATTTCCTGGGCCGCCCAGACGGACTGGGTGTGGAAGGGTTCGGACGTCTCGTAGACATGGGCCCATTTCAGCTTCGTCTGGGCGCTGGCCGGCAGGGCGGGAAGCATGGCGGTTGCAGCCGCGATGAGACCGAAAGCTAGGCGGCGGGTCGGAAATGGCATAGGCGTTCCTCCGGGATGCCGGCTCTGCGGCCGGCTGAAGAATGGTCACGAGCGGTGCCGCTCGTGCAAGGCACCCGACAAGCTGATGGCGTGGGCCCATCGGTTCGGCTAACATGTTAGGCAAATGGACGCGCTCGACAAGAGAAAAAGATACGATTTCCTCGTTCCCCTGGAACGGGGTGCGCGGGGGCATACGACCGAGAAGGTGGAAGCGGCGCTGCGGGCCGCCATCGTGGCTCTCGACTTCGCCCCTGGAGAATTCATCGACAAGGGCGCCGTCTGCGCGGCGCTCGGGGTCTCCCGGTTTCCGGTCTCCGAGGCTCTCACGCGCCTCGCCGCCGAGGGGCTGGTCGAGATCCTGCCCCAGCGCGGGTCACGCGCGGCCCGCATCCGCCTGTCCGAAATCAGGGAATCGATGCTGATTCGAAGAGCCCTCGAGGGCATGGTGGCGGAAACGGCCGCGAGGGACCTGCCATCGGACTCCGTCGAGGCGCTTCGCGGCAACCTGGAAGCCCAGCAGGTAGCAGTCTCGCGCGGGGATCGCCCCGGCTTCTATGCCCTGGACCTGGAATTCCACATGATCCTGGTCGATGGTCTGGGGATGCCGCGGGTCGCGGCCGTGATCGACGCCTCGCGCGCCAATATCGACCGTGTGCGCCGCCTCCTCTCATCGCCCCGGCGGCATGCGGTGACCCTCGCGGAGCATCGGGAACTCTTCCGCGCCCTCGAGGCGCGCGACGCCTCCGCGGCCCGCCGGGCCATGGAGGCTCACCTGGAAGCGGTCGTCGACGAATTGGAGCGCTTCTCCGTCGAGCATGCGGACGTCTTCGTGCAGACTTGAAGGACGGAAGCGGCGACCCGAGCCATGCGAAGGTTGGGTCGCCGCCTCTCGGAGTACCGCCGACGCACGCTTCATCGACAGCCGGGCGCCACTTCACCGGTACGGTCCCGCGGTATATATTCGGCCCGGGCGACGGGGCGTCCATGAGCATCTGACCTAAAAGTGACTTGCACTTTTCGTGTCGATTCCGATGCTTCACTCTTTGAAGAGCGCATCGCCGGGAGCGGACCCGAAGGGCCGTGTCGGCGACAGACGGGTCCATTTTCCCGCACGATGCGCATAGGGAAGGGAGGTTGTGATGACACTCCAGATTGGCGATGTCGCGCCGGATTTCGAAGCCGAGACGACGGAAGGACATATCCGCTTTCACGACTGGGTCGGTGATTCGTGGTGCGTGCTCTTCTCCCATCCCAAGGACTTCACGCCGGTATGCACGACCGAGCTGGGGTACATGGCCAGGATCAAGCCCGAGTTCGACCGGCGTGGCGTGAAGATCATCGGGCTCAGCGTCGATCCCGTCGACAATCATGCCCGGTGGGCCGAGGACATCCGCGAGACGCAAGGGACGGCGCCGAACTTTCCGATGATCGGTGATCCCGATCTTTCCATCTCTAAGCTTTATGGGATGCTTCCGGCCAGCACGGGCGGCACGTCGGAAGGCAGGACGCCTGCGGACAACCAGACCGTTCGCAACGTGTTCGTCGTTGGCCCCGACAAGAAGATCAAGCTCGTTCTCGTTTATCCCATGACCACGGGCCGCAACTTCGACGAAGTGCTTCGCGTCATCGACTCGCTGCAGCTGACGGCGAAGCATCGCGTCGCGACGCCCGCGAACTGGAAGCGGGGCGAGGACGTGATCATCGCGGGATCGGTGCCGGACGAGGAGGCCAAGAAGATCTACCCGCAAGGCTGGAAGGCTCCCAAGCCCTATATCCGGATCGTGCCGCAGCCCGATGCATGATGCGTCGTCTCGAGGAGCATGAAAGGTTCTGCGCGTCGCGTTGAAGGAGGAGAAGCCATGAGTACAGCCGCGACCCCTCCATCGTCGCAAGACCGTTCAACCGCTAGGCCGCTGGTGGATGCGTTCTTCGACAAACGCACCTGCAGCGTCCAGTACGTGGTGTCCGATCCCGCGACGCGGCGCTGCGCCCTCATCGATCCTGTTCTCGATTACGACGAGAAGTCCGGTTCCATCGCGACCGCATCGGCCGATGCCCTGCTCGCCTGCGTGAAGGAGAAGGGCCTGACCGTCGAGTGGATCCTCGACACGCATCCGCACGCGGACCATCTGTCGGCGGCCGCGTATCTCAAGGATCGCACGGGCGCAAGGACGGCCATCGGCGAGCGCGTCGTCGACGTTCAGCGGCTCTGGAAGGACATCTACAACCTCGCGGGTTTTCCGGCCGACGGCTCGCAATGGGATCGCCTGTTCGCCGATGGGGATGAATTCCGGATCGGCGGGATGGACGTGCGTGTCATGTTCTCGCCGGGCCATACGCTGGCATCCGTCACCTATGTGGTCGGCGATGCCGCCTTCATCCACGACACGCTCTTCATGCCCGATTTCGGCACGGCCCGGTGCGACTTTCCCGGCGGAGATGCGCGAGCCCTGTGGCGCACCATCCAGCGCATCCTCGCCCTGCCCGATGACACGCGCCTGTTCTCAGGCCATGACTACATGCCGGGCGGACGGGCCCCGGCCTGGGAGAGCGACGTGGCCGGGCAGAAGGCCCGCAACGTCCATCTCGCCCAGGCCCACACCGAGGACGAGTTCGTCGCCATGCGCCAGGCCCGGGACGCCAAGCTGCCGATGCCCAAGCTGATCCTGCACGCCCTGCAGGTGAACATGGCCGGAGGGCGTCTGCCAGAGCCGGAGAGCAACGGGACACGCTATCTCAAGATCCCGCTCGATGCGTTCCCCCGGGCGGTCTGGGACTGACGGCGTCCCATTACCGTTGGGGCAATCCCGGGCGAGAGGCAGCCGCATTCGATTGGAACCCCCTGATGGATCCGTCTCGCATGTCCGTTGGTACGCGCTGCCAATCGACTGCCATCGAGAATTGGCCCGCTCCGGCTTGGCTGGACAGGAAAGGCCCCGGACGAGCGCCTTCCTTGGAAGGCAGCCGTCCGGAAGCTCCTTCCACACGTCTTCCGTTCCGCCGGAATCTCCCGACGCCATGGTGATTTCGTCCTGGCGAGACCTATAAACAAACAAGTCTCCAGAGCTGACCGGACATGGCGTGAAGCCGCCGGAGCTTAAGGGAGCAAGATCATGCTGCCGAAGAACGAGCAAGGCCTGGTGCAGACCCTGCGCCCTTCCGTAAAGGCGCCGGTCTTTCCCAGCAATTCGACCGAGTTCATCAACGTCATGGCGCATTACCACCGCGCCGAAATTGCCCGGATGGCGGGATGGCGCGACCGGATCGACCGGACGAC
>Ga0182736_1001222_pt1 | contig 27159 bp, 25 predicted proteins | sample eDN5th30CKraftBY_FD_128882 | JGI IMG/M metagenome (GOLD analysis project Ga0182736, IMG submission 128882) | Enriched backyard soil microbial communities from Emeryville, California, USA - eDNA 5th pass 30_C Kraft BY (version 2) (version 2) | ecosystem: Environmental > Terrestrial > Soil >...
CTCTACGCGCGCAATCTGACCAACAAGCGCTACGTGAGCGACATCAGCACGATCGCGGATGCGCGCACCGCGTCGTCGACCGCGATCTTCTATCCGGGCGAAGGCCGCAGCATCTTCGCGGGCGTGCGCTACGCGTTCTGAGCGCGCGGCGGCGACTTAGCTGCCGCGATACTGCGCGGCGCTGGCGGGCGCCGGCGCCGCCGGCTTCTTCGCGTCCGTGTCCCTGGACTTGGCCACGCCGGTCGCCGCCGCATCCGACGACATGTACGCCGGCGCCGCCTTCGCCTTCTGCTTCTGCCCTGCGGGCGGCGCGGTCGGCGCTTTGCCGATATCGGCGAGCATCTGCTGGCAAGGCAGCGGCTTGTTGTTGCTCGGCGCGATGAGCGGAATCAGCGCCGCGAACGGATTGATGAGACCGAGACCCACGGCGGCCGCGCCGCGCAGCGCGAGCACCGGACTCACGCCGACGTGCGGATCCTTGAACGTGCCCTTCACGTACAGCGGCGAGCGCAGGGAGAAAATGCGCAGGCCCTTCGTGTGCGGATGGATGCCGAGATCCATGTCCTCGGTCTTCAGATTGATCGTGCCGTCGACATTGATGACGGCATCGTCGGTATCGAGCGCGAACACGCGCGAATCGAGCACGCCGTCGGTCACGACGAAATCCGCCGCCGCGCAGTTGATGTTCACGTCGCGCTTGCCGAAGAGCTTCTCGTAGACCACGTTCGCCACGTTCAGCCCCGCCGCTTCCATATACAGACGGCTCACGGTGCCTTCCGTGATGAGCGCCTTCACCTCGCCGTTCGATGTCGCCGCGAGCGCTGCGGGTGAATTGCCGGTCGCGGAAAGCGCGGCGTCGCCGTTGACCTCGCCGAGCGCGGATTGCATCGTCTTCACGGTCGGGAACAGCTGCTTGAGCTTCAGATGCCGCGCCTGCGCGGACACGCGGCCCTTGAGCGGCGCGGCGCTGCCGTCGAGATGAATGTTCGATGCGAGCGAGCCGCCCGCCACGCCGAACTTGAGCGGCTCGAACGACAGCACGCCGTCGTTCATGATGACGTGCGTGTACAGATCGGTGATCGGCAGATCAGGATCCTTGATGATGCGCTGGCCGGTGAACTTGACGTCGGCATCAATGGCCTTCCAGCGATCGGTCTTGAACTCTTCGGTCGGCAGCGCCTTCGACGACGGCTGCTTCTCCGTCTCGCCGCGCTTCGCCTTGCTCGCGTTCGAATCGGCACCGATGATCGGCGCGAGATCCTTGAACTGCAGCAGATGCGACACGAGCTCGCCCTTCAGGAGCGGACGCGGCTTCTTGCCCGCATAGACGAGCGAACCGTTGATATCGCTGCCGCCGACGCGCCCGGTGAAGTTCTCGTAATGGAACACGTTGCCGTCCTCGCGGAACTGGCCGGTCAGACGCCCTTCGGTCGCGAACGGCGGCGTTTCGGGCAAGGTCACGCCCGTGAACGGATACAGATGCGCCATGCTCACCGCCTGAACCCACAGGCGCAGATCGAGCGCGGCCAGATGCGCCGGATCGGTCACGGTGCCGACGAACGCGATATGCGTGTCGCCGAGGCGCACGTCGGCCTGAACCGGGAACGGGCGCTTCGCGTCCTGCACGGCGAGCACGCCGCCGAGCTTGCCTTCGCCCGAAACCTTGCCGTTGTTGTACGTGCCCTTCACGGTCCAGCCGAATGCGTACGGCGGAATCGGCGGTTTCGGGCCTTCCTTGGTCGTGATGCTGGTATTGGCCGACGTGCTCGCCGGATTCGGCGCCGATGCGTTCGCCGCAGCCGCCGCCGATGCAGCCGACGCCGCCGACGCTTCCGAGGCCGCGGCCGCATCCGCTTGTTTGTTGAGCTTCGCCGCGCCGCTCTTGCCGACCATTTCCGCCGACGACTTCGCCGACGCCGCTTCCTGCTGCTTCATCACCTCGCCGATCGGCACGGCCTGGCCGAGCGTATCGATGACGACCTGCATCTCGGCCTTCGTGACTTCATCGTGGATATCGACGGTGCCCTTCGCGAGTGAAATATCGCCGAGCTTGAGATTCCAGGTCGACGGCTCGGTCGATTGCTTGAACTTGAACGTCCAGTTATTGCGATTGTCCTTGAGCCGCTCGACATCGATCGACGGATTCACGAGATTGATCGTCGGAATCACGATGTCGTGCGCGAGCAGCGGCAGCACTTCGACCTGGAAGTCGATTTCATCGAGCGTGGCGAAGTGCCGCTGGCGCGCCCAGTCCGGATTCGCGATCGTGATTTTTTCAGCGGAGAAGCGCGGCCACGGCACCCAGCGTTTCCAGCCCGTCTCGTTCGGCGGACGCTGCCAGCCGACTTTCAGATCGCCGGTGATTTCGAAGCGGCGGCCGATTGCTTCCGATACCTTGTCGTCCACCCAGGGCCGCAGCCGGTTCCAGTCGAACGTCAGAAAAATGACCACCAGTATTGCGATCAGAACCGCCAGAACGGCAAAAATCCATGCGACGATCCTTCCGATTTTTTTTCCGGTCGTTCGGGCCTGCGCCATGACGGCTCCATCCTTTTTTGCTGATTATGATTGCGGCAGCACATCGTGTGCCCGCGGCTTATGTGTCCGCTGAATGCCGAATGTCCGTAAGATGCTCATCCAAAGAACGACACACACACCCACGATGCAGGACGCGACATCGACCGAACTCGTCGCCACGCATGGCGTGATGCGCCGGGACGCCGCGCGCGGCGCGGTGCTGCTGCATGCCACGGATTTCGCACTCGACAAAAGCCAGCGCGCCGCGATCACCGGACCGTCGGGCTCGGGCAAGAGCGTGTTTCTGCGCACGCTCGCGCTGCTCGATGCGTGCGATGCCGGTTTCGTTACGTGGCGCGGCGAGCGCATCGCGCGTGCGCAGATTCCGGCTTACAGGCGGCGCGTCGCGTATATCGCGCAACGGCCCGCGATGCTCGACGGCACCGTCGAAGACAATCTGCGCTATCCGTTTTCGCTGAAGGCTTATCGCGACGCGCATTTCGATCGCGATATCGCGATGCGGCTCGCGCAGGCGGCCGGACGCAGCGCGGACTTCCTCGACAAGTTCGCAAGCGATCTGTCCGGCGGCGAGGCGCAGATCGCCGCGCTCGTGCGCGTGCTGCAACTCGCGCCCGACGTGCTGCTGCTCGACGAACCGACCGCATCGCTCGATCCGGCGTCGGCACGCTCGATCGAAGCGCTCGTGTCCGCGTGGTTCGACGCCGATGAAGCGCGCGCGTGCATCTGGGTATCGCACGATCCGGATCAGGCGCGGCGCGTCGCCACGCGTCATCTGACGATGAACGCAGGCGTACTCGGCGAGGACAAGCGATGAGCGGCTATCAGAACCTCAGTCTCTTCGATATCGGCCTGGCGGCGGCGCTGATCGTCGTCAATGGCGCGCTGTCGGTTGCGCTCGACCTCGGTCTCGAACGCAAGCTCTTCGTCGCCTCGATCCGCACCGTCGTGCAATTGCTGCTGATCGGATACGTGCTCGGCTGGGTGTTCGCGTTCAATCGCTGGTATGTCGTGCTGCCGCTGATGGCGCTGATGACGGTCATCGCCGGATTCGCCGCCTCCGATCGCGGACGGCGCACTTATCGCGGACAGCGCGCGGACAGCATCCTGTCGATTTGGGGCAGTTCGTGGCTGATCGGCGCGTTCGGGCTGTTCGTCGTGATCCGGATTCATCCGTGGTATGAGCCGCAATACGCGATTCCGATCCTCGGGATGATCCTCGGCAATTGCCTGACGGGCGTGTCGCTCGGCATCGAGCGCATGACGGAAGAACTGACTTCGGGACGCGCGGCGGTCGAGATGTCGCTCGCACTCGGCGCCTCGCGCTGGGAAGCGGCGCAGAGACCCGCGCGCCAGGCCGTGCGCGCGGGCATGATTCCGACGTTGAATCAGATGGCCGTGGTCGGTCTCGTCAGCCTTCCCGGCATGATGACCGGCCAGGTGCTCGCCGGGCAGTCGCCATTGCAGGCGGTGCGGTATCAGATCGTCATCATGTTTCTGATTGCGGCGGGCTCGGGGCTCGGCGTGGTCGGGGCCGTCGTGCTGACGTATCGGCGGCTGTTTTCGCGGGACCATCGGTTCATGGCGTCGAAGCTCGTCGAACGAAAAGCCCGCAAACGCGCCGCGTAGCTCACTCGCCGTTGTACGCCCGCTCGAGCGCCGGGAGATCGAGCTTGATCATCCCTTGCATCGCTTTCATGGTGCGGTCGGCTTTCACCGGGTCCGGGTCCTGCAACATGCCGAGCAGACGCGTCGGCGCAACTTGCCACGTCACGCCGAAGCGGTCCGTGAGCCAGCCGCAGGCCAGCGAACGGCCGCCGTCCATCAGCTTGTCCCAGTAATGGTCGACTTCTTCCTGCGACTCGCACTTGATGAACATAGAAACGGCCGGCGTGAACGCGAACTCCGGATTGCCGTTCAGCGCGAGGAAGTCCTCGCCTTCGAGCTCGAACATCACGGCGATGACGCTGCCGACCGGCTTCGGGCCCGACTCGGTGCTGCGCATGATGTCCTTGATGCGCGCGTTCCTGAACGTGCTGACATAAAAGTTCGCGGCCTCTTCGGCGTTGCCGCCTTGGAACCACAGACAGGGCGAAATCTTGTGCATGTGCGTTGCTCCGTTCTCACTAGCGTGCGTGGTTTCGTTCATTGACCGCAAGGCTGCTGCGCCATCGCCTGCTTCATTTCTTCCGGCGTCATGTCACGCGTATGCGTCGCGACCGACCATTGATGACCGAACGGGTCTTCGAGACGCCCGTAGCGGTCGCCCCAGAACATGTCGGCGACGGGCATCGTGACTTTCGCGCCGGCGCTTTCGGCCTGCTTCACGGTGGCGTCGGCGTCTTCGACATACAGGTGAATCGTGACCGGCGATCCGTTCAGCGCCTTCGGACCGACCGAGCCGAATTGCGGGAACTCATCGACGAGCATCAGCATGGAATCGCCGATTTTGACCATCGCGTGCATGAGCTTGCCGTCGGGCCCGGGCATGCGGCCCAGCTCGATGGCGTTGAACGCGCGCTTGTAGAACTCGATCGCTTCTGCGGCGCCCGCGCACACGAGATGCGGGGTCAGCGAACGCATGCCTTCGGGAATCGGCTTGACGGCGGATTGGGACATGTCGGCTCCGTGTAGTGAGTGAGCGCGCCGGGTTTGGCGCGGTCTCATAGCCTACGACGAACGGGCCGCGCGCGAATCGACACAAGCCCGCAGACGCCTGTCAAATTTCTTCGACCGGCGCGCGCCGATAGCTTATTTCGAATGCTGTTCCGCGAGCGATTGAATCAGCGCTTCGAGCCGCGAGAAATTGACCGGCTTGGTCAGATGATCGCGAAAACCGGCTTCGCGGCAACGGCGGATGTCCTCGTCCATGCCGTAGCCCGTGATCGCCACCGACGGCTTGTCGGGCTGCAGGCTCTGCCACGCGCGCGCGATATCGAGTCCGCTGCCGTCGGGCAGGCCGATATCGCTGACGAGCAGATCGAACGGCCCGCTCTTCGCGCGTTCGAGCGCCTGAGCGACCGTTACGGCAACCGACACTTCGTGGCCGAGCATTTCGAGCACTTCGGCCATCGCCGACGACGTCTGCTCGTTGTCCTCCACGAGCAGCACCTTGAGCGCGCGTCCCTGTTCCCGGCTCGCGGCTTCGATGAGCGGCTCGTCCTCGCGCGCGGGTTGCAGTTTCGCGAGCGGCAGCGTCAGCGTGAAGCGCGCGCCCGCGTCGCGGCCTTCGCTGTAGGCCGAAAGCGTGCCGCCGTGCTTCTGCGCGAGCGTGCTCGCGATCGCGAGACCGAGCCCGAGGCCGCCGAACGAGCGCGTGATGGAATCGTCGGCCTGTTCGAACGCCGAGAAAATGCGCGGCAACGCCTCCGCGCTGATGCCGATGCCGCTGTCCGTCACGGAAACGGCGATCGTCGACGGATCCGGATTCCAGGTCCGCACGTCGATGCGCCCGCCCGCCGGCGTGAACTTCACCGCGTTCTTCATCAGATTCCAGATGATCTGCTGAAGGCGCGCCGCGTCGCCGAGCACGACGAACCGGCCCGCGTCGAAATGCGTTTCGAGCGTGAGGCTCTTCGCGCGCAGATCGGCTTCGGACATGTCGAGCGCGCTCGTCAGCAAGGTATCGAGCGCGACGCTCGCGAAATTCAGCGACAGCTTGCCGCGCGCGATGCTCGTGAGATCGAGCAGATCGTCGATGAGGCGCGCTTCCAGCTCGACATTGCGGCGGATGAGATCGAGCGTCGGATGCGCCTCGCGCGGCAGCGAGTGCTTCATTTCAAGCAGGCGCACGGCGGCGAGAATCGGCGTGAGCGGCGTGCGCAGTTCATGCGAGAGCACCGCCAGAAAATGGTCCTTCGCGCGATTCGCCGATTCCGCCTGATCCTTTGCGAGCCGCAGCGCGTCGGCGGCCATGTGGGCGTCGGTCGCGTCGCGCACGATCTTCGAAAAGCCGATCAGTTCGTCGTGCTCGCTGCGGATCGCCGTCGTCACGCCCGAGGCGAAAAACGAATGGCCATCCTTGCGCCAGAGCCAGCGGTCGTCGCTCGCGCTGCCTTCGCGCCGCGCGGTTTCCAGCTCGGCGTCGAACACGCCGCCCTCGCGATCTTCCTGCGCGTAGAAGATGTTCGCGGACTGGCCGAGCACGTCCTGCGCGGGAAAGCCCAGAATGCGCTCCGACGCCGCGTTCCATGTGCGGATGCGGCCTTCGGGATCGAGCGTGATGACCGCGTAATCCTTCAGCGCATCGATGAGCAGGCGGAAATGCGTCTCCGTTTCGCGCAACGCCCGCTCGACGGCGATGCGTTGCGCGCGCTCGGCGCTCTCGCGCATCGCGCGGCGCACGACGGCGGGCAGCCGCTGCAGGCGCTGTTTCAGCACGTAATCGGTTGCGCCGCGCTTGAGCATATCGACGGCATGCTCTTCGCCGAGCAAGCCCGACACGAAGATGAACGGCGTGTCCGGGGAGCGCTCGCTCGCGATCGTGAGCGCCTCGATGCCCGAGAAGGTCGGCATCACGAAGTCGGCGAGGATCACGTCGAAGCGCTTTTTCTCCAGCTCGGCGATGAACGCCGCGGAGTCGTACACGATCGACGCCTCGACCGCATAGTCCGCGCGTTCGAGCTGGGCGATCGTCAGCTCCGCATCGAGTGCGTTGTCTTCGACGAGAAGCAGATGCAGAGGCTGCATGATCTAGGCGTCCTCTTGAAAGGACGCTTGCGGGCGCACCGGCCGGGACGGATTCGTGCTCATGGGCGCAGCGGTCATTGCGCGGGCGGCGGGCGGCGAAAGCGCGTCGAGCCCGGCGGCGGCTCGTTGAGCACGGCCCAGAACACGCCGAGATCGCTGATCGCCTCGACGAATTCGGCGAATTCCACCGGCTTCACCACATATGCGTTGACGCCGAGTTCATAGCTGCGGATGAGATCCTGCTCCTCGCGCGACGACGTGAGCATGACCACCGGCACGCTCTTCAGCGATGCGTTCGAGCGGATCATGTCGAGCACTTCGAGGCCGTCGATCTTCGGCAGCTTCAGGTCGAGCAGGATCACCGCCGGATTGCCGGGCGCGCGCTCCTTCCACTCGCCTTCGGAGGTGAGATAGTCGATGGCTTCCTGACCGTCGCGCGCCACGATCACCTCGTTGGCGAGCTGGCTCTTGTCGAGCGCGACGAGCGTGAGCTCGAGATCGTTCGGATTGTCTTCGACGAGCAATATCGGTTTAAGCATGGTTTTTTCTTGACTTTGTATTTGGCGCGCCTTGCGTCCCGTTCGCGTTGCGGAATGTCACGGGCAGCGAGAAATAGAATACCGCGCCCTCTCCCAGCCGCCCTTCGGCCCACGTGCGCCCGTCATGACGCTCGATGATGCGCCGCACGTTGGCGAGCCCGATGCCCGTGCCCTCGAACTCTTCCGCGCGATGCAGGCGCTGGAACACCCCGAACAGCTTCGCGCCGTACTTCATGTCGAAGCCGACGCCGTTGTCGCGCACGCCGATCACGTATTCGTCGCCGCTTCGGGTCGCGAATATCTCGATTTTCGCCGATTCCCGCGTCCGCGTATATTTCACCGCGTTCGATATCAGGTTGCGCACCGCAAGCTGAAGGAAAGCGGCGTCGCCGGTCACGCGCGGCAGATCGCCGATCACCCATTCGATGCTTCTTCCCGAGCCTTCCACCTCGACTTCCTGCACGACCGACTTCACGAGCAGGCCGAGATCGACCGGCGCGGGCCGGAGCGCGGCGCGGCCCATCTGCGAGAACGTCAGCAGGTCGTCGACGAGCGTGCCCGCGAAACGCGCAGATTCCAGCATGTTGTTGAGAAACCGCCGGCTCTTGTCCGACATGCGCTCGCCTTCCTGCTCGCGCAGAAGATCGCCGTATCCGGCGATATGGCGCAACGGCGCGCGCAGATCATGCGATACCGAATACGAGAACGCCTCCAGCTCCTTGTTCGCGCGCGTGAGTTCGGTCGCGAGTTCCGCGCGCTCTTCCGCGCGGCGCAGCACGATGTTCAGCAGCGCGCCGCGCAGTTCGGCGGCGATTTCGAGCTCGCTCTGACGCCACAGCGCCGAATGGCCGCGCACCGTTTCGAGCCACGGCGAAAAGCTCGTGCGCGGCGCGCTCGAGCCATCCGCGCTTTCGATCTTGACCGGCTCGCCCGCCCATTCGATCGTCTGCATCAGTTCGGGACGGAACCACAGCAAATAGTTGCGGAAGATCTGCGAGACCGGCACCGCGAGCACGCCGCACGCCTTGTCTGCGTGCGCCTTGGCGGGCGGCCATTCGCGCGCGAGCGAATCCGTCGCCCACACGCCGGACGTGTTTTCCGCGAGCCAGTGCGTGAGCGCGCGCACGGTGTCCTCGTCGGGCGTCGCGCCGAGCAGCGTGACCTGATCGTCGAAGACGATCGCCGCGCCCGCGGAACGCGCGAAACTCAGTACGTCGCCCGGCACGGCGCGCAAGCCGGCGACGAAGTTCTCGTGCTCGCCCATCGCCGAAATCAGGCGGCTCATCGTGCGGCGCAGCGCGCTCAGATATTCGCCCTCGGCGCGCTCTTCCTTCGCTTCGATCTGCAAGGACAGCATGTGCCCGAGATGCTCGACCGCGACGCGCGTATTGAACGGCACGATGCGCGCGCTGTGATCGTGACACGAGATGAGTCCCCACAACTGTCCCCGCACGACGATCGACACGGACATCGACGCATGCGTGCCCATGTTGCGCATGTACTCCAGATGCACGGGCGAGAAGCTGCGCAGCGTCGCAAACGTGAGATCGGTGGGGCGGCCGGTGACGGGATTCACGCTCGGCACGAGGCGCGCGGGCGTGTAGTCGACATCGGCGACGAGGCGGATACGGTTCTTCAGATACAGCGCGCGCGCCTGACGCGGAATGTCCGACGCCGGGAAGAACTGATGCAGGAACGACGGATAACTCGCGTCGCGGTCCTCCGCGAGCACGTGGCTGCGGCCTTCCTCGTCGAAGCTATAGAGCATCACGCGGCCGAAGCCCGTGATCGCCCGCACTTCGCGCACGGCGAGCTCCGCGAGCGCCTGCACGCTGCCGCCCTCCTGCAGCCCGCGCGCGAACGTGCGGACGAGCGGATACATCGACGCGAACGCATCGCCCGTCGCGGCGGCGGTCTCCATCTCGACGATGAGCGTGCCGTCATGACGATGTATCGTCAAATCGAGGCGCAACGCCTTATCGGACGACGACGGCGCGAGATCGATCGGGCCGATGTAAAGCGGCGCGTCGTCGAGCGCGGACGTGGCGGCCGCCTGCCCGATGCGCTGCGCGCCCGCCGCGCCGAGCACGACATCGAGCGGAGCGCCGAGCAGTTCGTCGACACCCGCGTTCGTCAGCGAGACGAGGTTCTCGCTGACCTGCAGGATGTGCAGATCGTCGGACAGCACGAGCAGAAATCCATGCGGCTGGATGCCGCCGGGAATGTGGATCGGCTCGGCATCGCAGTCCTGGCTGGCGACGCCCGAGCTGAGCGTGCGCCGGCGCGCTTCGGCATCGGGCGGTCCTTGCGATGCTTCGCGCACGGCCCTCGCCCCGATGGGCGGCTCGCTCGCGGACTCGCTCATGAACCCGCTCCCGGCGCGGGCTGCGAATACTCGATGCCGATTGCTTCAGGACACAGCCACGCTTGCAGACTTTCGAACGTCGCGATGGCGGCTTTCACCGCATCGTCGTGAAGGCGTTCGGGCACGCTTGCCGCCGCGGTCTCGCGAAACGCGTTCCACATGCTGCCCGTGCGCGGGCCGTAGCCGTCGAAATACGCGTTGCCGATGCCCGGCGCGAGATCGAGACGCGCGGCCACATGCGGGGCGATGAAGCGGCCGCCGAGCGTGCTGCCTTCCATCACGTACATCGAGCCGATGGCATCGCCGATGTTGTCCATACGCGGCAGGTCATCGCGCGCGCCGGCTTGCGGCAGCGATCCGGCGGACGGCGTTTCACCCGTCAGCGCGGCGAGATCGGCGGCGAGGAGCGACGCCTTGCGGCGCGCATCGAAAAAGTCCGCGAGCGACGACGGCAGGCACGCGGCCGCCGCGTCTTCCCACGGCGCGACGTAACCATAGAATCGTTCGAGCAGCGCGATGTATTCGTCGCGCTGAAGGTCGTCCCGCATCAGGTCGAGCGCATTCTCCAGCCGCGCGTGGCACGCAGCGGTTTCGTTCTTCAGACGGGACAGAAGGTCGAGTGGCATGTTCCGTTGTGTTGGCTTCAGTCCGCAAAGCGGTCATGGGATGCAAGCATCGGAAGGGCTTACCGGTTTGCGCGCTTGTTGAAATACGCGCATCGGTAGAAAAAACGCGGCGAACGTTGCGTTCAAGCCCGCTCCCGATCAACGAATCATTCTACGCAAGCGGCCCGCGCGCTGCCATCCGCGAAGGCTTTTCACCGTTCGGTTCAGCGCTCCTTCGACTGCCCTTCGCCGCTGTTCGCATTCGCATGTTCGTCGCGCTGCGTGGCGCGCTGATAGTCGCCGCCGCCGCGCCGGTCCGTGTCGACGAGACCGTGTTCGAGGTCCTCGTGCGCCTGCTTGCCAACATCGCGCGCGCCATGTTCGCGTTGCGATTCGACGTTCTGATCCGCCTCGTGAGGCAGCGGCGCGTTCGACGCATCGTCGCGCGCCTGCTTCTCGCGATCCTTGCTCGCCATTTCGCGTCCGCGTTCGGGCACGCTCTCCGGGCCCGCGTTCGCCTGCTTCATGTTCGTCTCCTTGTGAACGCTCACTTGCGCGATGCGTTCATGCCAAGCCGCTTCTTCATCTCCGCCGTGAGCCGCTGACGCGCCTTGTCATAGCCCGCCCACGGATCGCTCTTCAGCGCATCGAGCCGCTCGCGCACGTTGCCGATATGCCATTGGTCGCCGCTCGTGACGGAATCGAGTTCGTCCCAGGCAAGCGGCATCGATGCGCCGAGCCCCGGCCGCGCGCGCAGCGAGAATGCGGCGACCGTGCTGGAGCCGCGGTTGTTGCGCAGATAGTCGATGAAGATCTTGCCCTTGCGATTCTGCATGCCCATTTTCGCGGAGAAGAGCTTGGGCAGCGTGCTCGCCATATGCTGCGCGACGGCCTGCGAGAAATCCTTCATGTCGTCCCAGCTCGCCTGCTTCGCAAGCGGCACGACCACATGAAAGCCCTTGCCGCCGCTCGTCTTGCAGAACGACGTGAGACCGAGCTCGACGAGCAGATCCTTCGTGAGCTTCGCGGCCTCGATCATGCGTTCCCAGCCGACGCCTTCGCCCGGATCGAGATCGAAGATCATGCGATCCGGCTTCTCGATGTTCGACGCCACCGCGTTCCACGTATGCAGCTCGATCGTGCCCATCTGCGCGGTGCCGACGAGCGCCTGCGACGATTCGATCGTGAGCAGCGGCGGATGTCCCGGATCGATATCGGGATGCTGCGTGATATGCGGAATCGCGAGCTTCGCGCTGTGCTTCTGAAAGAACAGCTCGCCGCCGATGTCTTCCGGCGCGCGCACGAGCGACACCGGCCGATCCTTCAGATGCGGCAGCATCCAGTCGGCGACCGACGCGTAATACTCGACGACGTCGAGCTTGGTCAGCCCCGTCGATTTGTCGATCACGCGATCCGGATGGCTGATCTTCACGCCTTCGATTTCAGCCGGACTCGCCTTGGCCTTTTTCGCGGCCGTCGTCTCCTTCGCCGCGATTTTCTTTGCCGCGACTTTCTTCGCGGCCACGGGCTCTTCCTTCACGATCTGACGCGCGGGTTTATCGTCCCGCAAACTGACGAACGATGCTTGTCGCACGATGCGCTCCTTGGTCCATTCCGCGAAATTGCATTCGGCCACGAGCTCGGGCTTCACCCAATGCACGGGCGTGCGGCTGCGTTCCTGCGGCTCGCTTGCAAAGGGCATGCGTTGAGTCTCGCGCTTGTCGAGTTCCTTCTTCACCGCGACGAGCGTCGCGTGATCGAAGCCGCTGCCGACGCGCCCTGCGTACTGCAACTTGCCGTCCGTATCGTAGACGCCGAGCAGCAGCGCGCCGAACTGCCCGCGGCTGCCAGAGGGCTCCGAATAGCCGCCGATCACGAATTCCTGGCGGCGTCTGCACTTGAGCTTGATCCACGACGCACTGCGCCCCGAGACATAGGTGCTGTCGATCCGCTTGCCGATGATGCCTTCCAGCGCCATGTCGCAAGCGCTCTTGAGCAGGTCGTCGGCGTGAAAGGCGAAGTCTTGCGAGAAGCGCAGCACCGGATCGTCGAGCGGCTCGATGACCGCCTTCAGGATCGCGCGGCGTTGCACGAGCGGCACGTTGCGCAAGTCGTAGCCGTTCAGATACGGCACGTCGAAGAAATAGACGACGATGTCTTGCGGGCGCCCCACGTCGAATGCGTTCTGCAGCGCCTGGAAGTCGGGCAAGCCGCGCTCGTCGAGCACCACGGCTTCGCCGTCCAGCCAGCCGCTTTCGATATCGAGCTTGTCGAGCGCCTTCACCTGCTTCGAGAACTTCGCGGTCCAGTCGTTGCCGTTGCGCGTATAGATGCGAACTTCGCGCTTGCCCTTCACCGTTTCGATGCGCGCGAGCACGCGATAGCCATCGAACTTTATTTCGTAGCCCCAATCATCTCCGGGCGGCGCGGCATCGACGAGCGTGGCGAGTTGCGGCTTGAGCGTCGCGGGCAGCTTCGCCTTTTGCGCGCCTTCGATCGCCGGTTCGTGCGACAACGTGCGCAACGACTCGGCGTTGCGATTCGCGACGATATCCGGATGCGCGTGACCATTCCCCGCCTTCGCTGCTTTCGCCGAGGTCTTGCGCGCCGGCGCTTTCTTCGCGCCCGCCTTGCGTTCGTTGCGCTCGCGCAGCGCACCGGTTTCGTCGCGTGCGCCGAGCGAATCGGACAGCACGCTGCCGGGTTTCTTCAGCAAGATGTCGTACTCGGCTTCGGGGCGGGCTTCGTCGTCACGCTCCTTGATCAGCAGCCATTGCTCCTTGTCGCCGCTGCCGCGCATGTGGCTTTTCACGAGCGTCCAGCCGCCGTGCAGCTTTTCGCCGTCGAGCGTGAACTTGAGCTTGCCCTTTGCATACTCGCGCGCCGCGTCCTCGACGCTGCCCGATTGCGGCGCCCAGGTCCCGCGATCCCACACGATGACGCTGCCCGCGCCGTAGTTGCCTTCGGGAATCTCGCCTTCGAACGAGCCGTAATCGAGCGGATGATCTTCGACGTGCACCGCCAGCCGCTTCACCGACGGATCGAGACTCGGCCCTTTCGGCACCGCCCATGATTTGAGCGTGCCATCGAGTTCGAGACGGAAGTCGTAATGCAAGCGGCGCGCGTCGTGTTCCTGAATCACGAAGGACAGCGCGCTTTGCGTGGCCTTTTTCGCGCGCGCGCTGCGCTTCGTGGCGCCGGACGGCTCCGGCGTCTTGTCGAAACGCCGCATCCGTTGATAGGTTTCGAGTTTCTCAGCCATCGTCGTTGGGTCGTGCGCTTATGCGCGTTTGCGGCGCGTCGTCTTGCGTGCCGGACGCGCGGTTTCCTCGCCGCTTTCGTCGCCCGAATCGTCATCGGATTGCGCGGCCTTGCCGCCGCGTTTCGCCGCGCCGCCTTTCTTCAGGCTGCGCTTGAGCAGTTCGGACAAGTCGAGAATGTCGGCGGATGCCTTTTCCTCGCCACCTTCGTCGATCTTCATCACCTCGGCGACCTTGCCTTCCTTCACCTTCCTGTCGACGAGCGCCATGATGTCGTCCTTGAAGGTGTCGTGATACTTCGTCGGGTCCCAGGTGTCGCTCATGTCGTCGATGAGACGCTTGGCCATTTCGAGTTCCTTCGGCGTGACGCCGGCCTTTTTCGTGTCTTCGTCCGGGAACTTGAACTGGCTGAAGTCGCGCACTTCGTCGCCCCAGCGCAGCGTGTTGAGCGCGAGCGCGGGGCCGACCGGAATCAGCGCCGCCAGATGCTGCTTGTTGTGCAGCACGACGCTCGCGATGCCGACCTTGCCCGTATCCTTCAGCGCATCGCGAAGCAGCGCGTAGACCTTTTCGCCTTTGCGATCGGGCGCGAGGTAGTACGGCGTATCGAGCGAGAGGAACGAGATCTCGGGCGCATCGACGAAGGCGAGAATATCGACCGTCTGCGTCGATTCGGGATTGGCCGCGCGGATTTCGGCGTCGGTCATCACGACGTACTTGCCCTTCTCGTATTCGAAGCCGCGCACGATGTTGTCGCGCGTGACTTCCTTGCCCGTGTTCTTGTTGATCTGCTTGTAGCCGATCGGGTCCATCGAGCGCTTGTCGAGCAGGTTGAAGCCGACCTTCTCCGACTGCGTCGCCGGATAGAGTTGCACGGGCACGTGGACCAGCCCGAAGCTGATCGCGCCTTTCCAGATCATGTGCGGCATTGCGACACCTTCGCTGTCGGATCGAATCGATGGATACGCTCGGGAACATGCGCCCAAGCGTTTCTGCGCGCCGTTTTCAGCGCGGCATCGACAAGAATCGCACAAAGCGTGCCAAGCGGCGCGGGCGTGCGGACGCACGGCGCGCCGGGTCGCCCGCGCTTGCGTGCGGCCGTTCATCTGTAAGCTTTACTGAGGATGAGTTTGCGCGACAAGTTTGCGCGGTTCGGAAAACAAGACAGTTAGTTGCGTATGCGGCATCGAAAAAACGCGCCGGGAAGGCTGGCGCGTCCATCGAGTTACTTGCGGCTCGCGGTGACGGTCAACTGCGTGCCGTCGTCGAGCGTGACGGTTTTCTTGGAGCCGGTAGAAGTCGGCATCGAGAAGCGCACGATCTGGCTGAAGCGATTATCGACGGGACATTGCAGGCTCTTGCCGCCCACGGTCACCTTGCTCGTGCCCTTCGGCGCGTACGCGCGAAAGCTGATCTGCACGTTCGCCGCGCCGTTGTCCGCGACGACCGGCGCGAAGCGGATCTGCACTTGCCGCACCGCCTGCCCGTCCGCGCTTTTGGGCACCGACGCCGCCTGCGGGCACCCGTCCGGTACGGCCTGCGCGCCGCTCGGCGCGGTGCCCTGCCAGGTGAAGTCGTCCGTCTGGCCCGAGCGGATGGTGCGCGTTTCCTGCTCATTGCCGAAATTCTTCGACGCCATCTTCACCGTGTACTTGATGGGGCCGTCATTGGGCGCTTCGGAGAGAACCTTGATGCCTGGCGTCGCGTGGGCGGTCGCTGCGAACAGCGCGAGCGCGGCGACGGAAACGATGCGACGAACGATCAAACGACGATTCATGCCGCCACCTCCGTATCGAGCGCTTGGAAGGAAAGACCGGCGCCGCGAAGCGCCGGCAAGCTGTAGGGCCGATCCAGTCTAGCGCCCCGCCCGCTGGCTCATCCTAGTGGAAAACCCGCGTGAGCAGCAACGTCGATGATGTTCGTCAACACATTCGTCAGAAGCCGGTCAGCACGAGCTTGCCGACCGTGCGCCCTTCTTCCAGAAGGCGATGCGCCTCGCGCAGATTCGCCGCGTTGATCGCGCCGAGATTCTTCCCGAGCGTCGTGCGGATGGTGCCTGCGTCGATCAGCCGCGCCACTTCGGACAGCAGCTTGTGCTGCTCGATCATGTCGGGCGTCTTGAACATCGCGCGCGTGAACATGAACTCCCAGTGAAACGCCGCGCTCTTCGCTTTCAGCAATTCGACGGGAACGGGCTGCGCGTTCTCGACGATCGACGCGATGCCGCCTTGCGGCTTGATGACGTCGGCGGCCGCGGGAAAATGCTTGTCGGTGTCGTTGAAGATCAGCACGTAATCGACTTCGGGAAAGCCGATTGCCTTCATCTGCTCCGGAATGTCGTCGAAGTGATTGACGATGTGATCCGCGCCGAGGTCTTCGGCCCATTTCGCCGATTCGGGCCGCGAGGCAGTGGCGATCACCTGCAATTTCGCGACGCGCTTCGCCAGTTGAATGCCGATCGAGCCGACGCCGCCCGCGCCGCCGATAATCAGCACCGACTTGCCCGCGTCCTTGCCTTCCGCCGACACGCCGAGCCGCTCGAAGAGCGCTTCCCACGCGGTGATCGTCGTGAGCGGCAGCGCGGCGGCGTGGGTGAAATCGAGCGATTTCGGCTTCGCGCCGACAATGCGCTCGTCGATCAGATGAAACTCGCTGTTCGCGCCTTGACGCGTAATGTCGCCCGCGTAGTAGACCGGATCGCCGGCCTTGAAGAGCGTCACGTCCGGGCCGACCGCTTCCACGACGCCCGCCGCGTCCCAGCCGAGCACGCGCGGCGTCTCCTCGACCTTGTCTTTCGGCGCGCGCACTTTCGTGTCGACGGGATTGACGGCGATCGCTTCGATTTTCACGAGCAGATCGCGGCCGGTCGGCGTGGGCTTGTCGAGTTCGATATCGACGAGCGATTCGGGATTGGAAATCGGGAGATAGCGGGTCAAACCGATGGCTTTCATTTTTTGCTCCGTCGTGAGTGGACTGGATTCGATCTTAAAGTGCGATCGGTCTTTCGAAAACCGTCATAATCGCTGAAACATTTTTCGGGAAATCCATCGAATGGCGAGCGATCCTGTAACGGAAGACACGACGCGCGAGCGGCTCGATCTGCTCGACGTCGGTCTTTTTGTGCGCGCGGCGGCGCTGGCGAATCTGTCGGCGGCGGCGCGGGAATTCGGCTTGTCGCCGGCGGTGGCGAGCGCGCGCATCGCCGGGCTGGAGCGCATGCTCGGCACGCGGCTTCTGCATCGCACGACGCGGCGGGTCTCCGTCACGCAGGAAGGCGAGATTTTCGCGGCGCGCGCGCGCGAACTGCTCGACGCCGCCGAAGCCGCGCGCGCATCGGTCGGGCGCGCGCGGGCGCATCCGCATGGCCGGCTGCGCGTGACGATGCCGTCTTCGCTCGGCCGCCAGCACATCTCGCCGCTGATTCCGGCGTTTCTGCGCCAGTTTCCCGGCGTGACCGTCGATTTGCGCATGACCGATCAGATCGTCGATCTCGTCGATGAAGGCATCGACCTCGCGATCCGCATCGGCGCGCTGAAGGATTCGACGCTCGTCGCGAAAAAGCTCGCGAGCAACCGGCGCGTGCTGTGCGCATCGCCCGCGTATCTCGCCGAACACGGCACGCCGCGCCATCCCGCCGATCTCGTCGATCACGAATGCGTGATCCTCGCCGATCAGCGCGACTGGAGCTTCGTCACGCCGACGGGCGTCATCGACGTGCGCGTGTCCGGGCGCATCGTGACGGACAACGGCGAAGTGATCCGGGATGCGCTCGCGGCGGGCATCGGCATCGGCCTCAAATCGACGTGGAGCGTCGCGCCCTTGCTCGCGAGCGGCGAACTCGTCACCGTGCTCGACGATTACCCGCTCGCGCAGACCGTCGCGATCTGGGCGGTGTATCCGAGCCGCGCGTTCGTGCCGCCGAAGACGCTCGCGTTCATCGACTTCCTCGCGGCGCAGTTCGGCGAGCCGCCTTACTGGGATGTCGATCCGGCGCGCGTGCAGCGCTGAAGGTTCTTTACAATGGCGGTTTCGCCGCCCTTTCCTGCTCTTTTTGATGAACCTCGTCATTCAAAGTCCCAGCGCCATTTCCGATTCGCATCTGCGGCCGCTCGCGGCGCTCGCACGCGCCAAAGAGACGCAGCGCGTCGACGACACCCTTCTGCGTATCATCGACGCCGATCCGCTGCAGCGCCCCGACATCGACGCTTATTGCGGCACCCATGCGCTCGATTACGCCTTTATCGAAGCGAACGCGAAGCTCGCCGATTTCGGCCTCGTCGCGATGGACATGGATTCGACGCTCATCACGATCGAGTGCATCGACGAAATCGCGGATTTTTGCGGGCTGAAAGCCGAAGTCGCGGCAATCACCGAAGCGTCGATGCGCGGCGAGATCAAGGACTTCAACGAGAGCCTCACGCGGCGCGTCGCGCTCCTCAAAGGTCTCGATGCAAGCGCGTTGGAACGCGTCTACGAAGAGCGCCTGCAACTGTCGCCGGGCGCGGAACGCATGCTCGAAGGCGCGCGCGCGGCGGGCCTGAAAACGCTGCTCGTGTCGGGCGGCTTCACGTTCTTCACCGAGCGTCTGAAGGCGCGGCTCGGCCTCGATTACACGCGCGCGAATACGCTCGAAATCGTCGATGGGAAGCTGACCGGCAAGGTCGTCGGCGAGATCGTGAACGCGGATGTGAAGGCGCTCACGCTCATCGAAACGTGCGCGCAGATCGGCATCGATCCGAAACGCGCGATCGCAATGGGCGACGGCTCGAACGACCTGAAGATGATGGCGGAAGCCGGATTATCGGTCGCGTTCCGCGCGAAGCCGGTCGTGCGGCAATCGGCGAGTCTCGCGTTCAACTTCGTCGGACTCGACGGCTTGTTGCGGCTCTTCTGATCGATGTGAAAACGGCGCCTTCGGGGCGCCGTTTTCATTCAGGCGAACGCCTTGGCGAGCGCGGCTTCGAGATCCGCGCGCAAATCCGCTTCCGCTTCCAGCCCGACGTAGAAACGCACCAGCACGCCTTCGTGCGGCCATTGCGACGCGGTGCGCATCGAGCGGATGTTGTACGGCATCGCGAGGCTGTGCGCGCCGCCCCAGCTCCAGCCGATCGAGAACAGATCGAGCGCTTCGACGAACGCATCGACTTGCGCGCTCGTGTAGCGGCCATCGAAGACGATCGAAAACAGCCCGCCCGCACCGCCCTTGAAGTCGCGCGCAAAGAACGCGTGGCCGGGACAATCCTCCAGCGCCGGATGCAGCACCGCCTTCACTTCGGGCCGCGTCTTGAGCCACTGGGCGAGCGCGTACGCGGTGCGGTCGTGCGCTTCGTAGCGCACTTTCATCGACGGCAGGCTGCGCAGCACGAGCGACGCATCGTCCGCCGACACGCCGATGCCCATACGCATCCGCGCGCGTTTGAGCTTCTTGTGCAGTTCCTCATCGCGCGTGATGGTCGCGCCCATCAGGATGTCGCTGCCGCCCGACTGATATTTCGTCAACGCCTGCACGGAAATGTCGACGCCATGCTCGAACGGCTTGAACGCGAGGCCCGCGGAAAACGTGTTGTCGATCGCCGTGACGATGCCCTTCGCGCGCGCGACGGCGACGATCGCCGGCACGTCCTGCACTTCCATCGTCACCGAGCCGGGCGCTTCGAGCCAGATCAGCTTCGTGTTCGGACGGATCGAATCGGCGATGCCCGCGCCGGTCATCGGATCGTAATAGGTCACTTCCAGCCCGAAATCGGCGGCGAGCCAGTCGGCGTGATCGCGATTCGGACCGTAGGCGTTGTCGGGCACGAGAACGTGATCGCCCGCTTTCACGAGACCGAAGTAGATGTTGGAGATCGCGGCGAGCCCCGACGGCTGCAGCAGCGCGAATTCGCCGCCCTCGATCGCGGCGAGACGCTGCGCGAGCGCGATGGTCGTCGGCGTGCCGTGCAGGCCGTAGCGCCACTTCGAATCGTCGCTCCAGACGAGCGAGCGCATCGAGGCGAGATCGGGAAACACGACCGTCGATGCGCGCGCGACCGGCACCGAGAACGACTCGAAGCCGGGCGTGATGCGGTCTTCAGGCTGAACGATGCGGGTCTGCAGATCGCGGTCCTTGCTGCTGGAATCAGTCATGGCTTTGCGATACGGAATGAAAAGAGACCGCCGCCGGAACGCCCGGCGGGGTGAAGACAGAGCGAATCATTCGCCGATGATGACGTTGCTCGTGCCGCCCACGGCATTCTTGGGCGGCGCGGGCGGCGCAGGTTCCAGCGACGGCGCGGGCGGCGCCTTCGCGGTGCCCGTCGCGGGCAAGGTCTTGCCGGCCGCGGCGGGCCGCAGATCGAACGGCTGCGGGTTCGAATCGTCCGGGTTCATGCGCTCGCCGGACACGCTGCCGTCCGCCGCGAACTTGCCGACCCAGTTGCCCGTGATGTGCGTGCCGTCGTTCGATTCCTCGATTTCGAGCGTGTCGCCGTCGCGGTCGCCCGCGACGAGAATCACGTTCGGGCTGCCGGCGAACCGGTATTCGCCGTGCACGCCGGAGGGCTCGTCGGTTTTCGCGCCGAGTTTCATCTCGATCTGCTTGTCGCCGAGCGTGCCGACGTAGCGCGGAAACTTCGCGTACTCCGGATTCGGCGTGAGCGGCTTCTGCGGCGGCAGCGCGAGTTCCTTGATCGCGGCTTGCGCGCCGTGCGCGTCGGCGCCCGCTGGCTCGCGTGCGTTCTGCGCCTGCACGCCGGTCTGGCCCGCCGGCATCGGCGAATTGCACGCGGCAAGCGCGGCGAAGATCGTCAAGGCCGCGACCGTCCGCGGCCCTTTCATGCTTGGCATCATCCGTGAGTCCTTCAAATGCGCTCGAAGATCGCCGCGATGCCCTGGCCGCCGCCGATGCACATCGTCACGAGCGCGTAACGCCCGCCGATGCGCTGCAGTTCGTGCAACGCCTTGACGGTGATGAGCGCGCCGGTCGCGCCGATCGGATGCCCGAGCGAAATGCCCGAGCCGTTCGGATTGACCTTCGCGGGATCGAGCTTCAGTTCCTGCGATACGGCGCACGCCTGCGCGGCGAACGCCTCGTTTGCTTCGATGACGTCGAGATCGTCGACGGAGAGGCCCGCGCGCTCCAGCACCTTCTGCGTCGCGGGAACCGGGCCGATGCCCATGATCTTCGGATCGACGCCCGCGTGCGCGTACGCGACGAGCCGCGCGAGCGGTTTCGCGCCGCGCTTTTCCGCAAGCGAGCGCTCCATCAGCACGACGGCCGCGGCCGCATCGTTGATGCCCGACGCGTTGCCCGCCGTCACCGTGCCGTTTTCCTTCGCAAAAACCGGCTTGAGCTTCGCGAAGTCTTCGGCGGTGGCGTTCAGGCGAACGTGCTCGTCGCGGTCGAACACGGTGTCGCCTTTCTTCGAAGCGAGCGTGATCGGCAGAATCTGATCCTTGAAATAGCCGGCTTCGATCGCTTTCGCCGCGCGCCGGTGCGATTCGAGCGCGAGCGCGTCCTGCATCTCGCGCGTGATGCCGAACTTCGCCGCGACGTTCTCGGCCGTCACGCCCATGTGGATCTTGTCGAACGGATCGTTCAGCGCGCCGACCATCATGTCGACGATGCGCGTGTCGCCCATGCGCTGGCCGAAGCGCGCGGCGGGCATGATGTACGCCGCGCGGCTCATGCTTTCCGCGCCGCCGCCGATGGCGACATCGGCATCGCCGAGCAGAATGGACTGCGACGCCGACACGATCGCCTGCAAGCCCGAGCCGCACAAACGGTTCACCGTGAGCGCGGGCGCATGCTGCGTGACGCCGCCGTCGAGCGCCGCGACGCGCGCGAGATACATGTCGCGCGGCTCCGTATGCACGACGTTGCCGAACACGACGTGACCGACTTCATCGCCCGCGACGTTCGCGCGGGACAGCGCTTCGCGCACGACGCGCGCACCGAGATCGGTCGGGCTGAAGTCCTTCAGCGAACCGCCGAAATCGCCGATCGCCGTGCGCACGCCGCTTACCACCACCACTTCACGTTGCATGTTGTCGTCTCCTTCGTTTGAGGTGCGGCTATTCTGCCAGCGCGCGCTCGACCTCGTCCTTTCGCGGGATCGGCGCCACTGCGCCAAAACCTTGCGTCGACAAAGCCGCGGCGACGTTCGCGTAGCGCGCCGCGGCGAAAGGATCGTCGCCTGCAACGATGCGCGCGATGAACGCCCCGCCGAAGCAGTCGCCCGCCCCGGTCGCATCGACCGCCTGCACGACGCGGCCCGGCACCACGCGCCGCTCGTCCGGCGTCGCGATATACGCGCCTTCCTTGCCGAGCTTCAGCGCGACGACCTTCGGACCGAGTTTCAGCAGCGCATCGACGATCGCGTCTTTGTCTTCGTGGCCGGTGAGCAGCGTGACGTCGTCCCAGCTCGGCAGGCAGATGTCGGTTGCGCGGATCGCTTCGAGCATGACCGCGCGGGCGCGCGCGAGCGGCCACAGCTTCAGCCGCAGGTTCGTGTCGAAGCTGACCTTGACGCCGTGCGTGCGCGCATGGTCGATCGCGGCGAGCGCGGCATCGCAGGCGGCCACGCCGATCGCGAGACTGATGCCCGACAGATGCACGACCTTCGCGGCGGCGATCGCATCGAGCGGCAAGTGCGACGGCGCGTAGCGGCTCGCCGCCGAACCCGCGCGCAGATAGTCGAAGCGATGCCCGCTCTCGCCGTGCGACACGAAATAGACGCCCGTGGGCGCATCGTGATCGACGCGCACCGTCGACGTATCGACGTTTTCCGCGCACCACAGATCGAGCAGCAATTGCCCGAAGTGATCGTTGCCGACCGCGGACACGAAGCCCGTCGCCGCGCCCTGGCGCGATGCCGCGATCAGGAAGTTGGAGACGTCGCCGCCGAAGCCTTGCAGATAGTTCGGCTGATCGCGCGTCGACTGATTGAACTCGATCATGGCCTCGCCGAGCGCGAGGACGTGCGGCATCCCTGGCATGGCTTTAGACCTCGCCCCAGAGATCGTGGCCATCGGCGCCGGTGATCTTCACCGACACGAAGTCGCCGGCCTTGTAGCGCTTCGATGCCTTCGTCGTCGGCGCGATGTACACGACGCCGTCGATTTCCGGCGCGTCCGCCGCCGTGCGGCCGATGCCGCCTTCCGCGCCCACTTCATCGACGAGCACTTTGAGCGTCTTGCCGACCTTCTTCTTCATGCGCTTCGCGGACAGTTCTTCCGCGAGTTCCATGAAGCGCGCGCGGCGATCCTCGCGCACTTCGTCGGGCAACGCGCCGTCGAGTTCGTTCGCCGTTGCGCCTTCGACCGGCGAATACGCGAAGCAGCCGACGCGATCCAGATCCGCTTCCTTCAGGAAATCCAGCAGCGTCTGAAACTGCTCTTCCGTCTCGCCCGGAAAGCCCGCGATGAACGTGCTGCGAATCGTCAGGTCGGGACAGATTTCGCGCCATGTCTTCACGCGCTCGAGCACCTTTTCCGCGTTCGCCGGGCGCTTCATGCGCTTCAGCACTTCGGGATGCGCGTGCTGGAACGGCACGTCGAGATACGGCAGAACGTGGCCGCGCAGCGGGCCTTCGGCCATCATCGGGATGACTTCGTCGACGCTCGGATACGGATACACGTAATGCAGGCGCACCCACGCGCCGTACTGCGCGGCGAGTTCGCCGAGCGCGCCGACGAGCTCGGTCATGCGCGTCTTGAGCGGCTTGCCATTCCAGAAACCCGTGCGGTATTTCACGTCGACGCCGTACGCGCTCGTGTCCTGCGAAATCACGAGCAGTTCCTTCACGCCGGACTTGAACAGATTTTCGGCTTCCAGCATGACTTCGGCGACGGGGCGCGAGACGAGATCGCCGCGCATCGACGGGATGATGCAGAACGTGCAGCGATGGTTGCAGCCTTCCGAAATCTTCAGGTAAGCGTAGTGGCGCGGCGTCAGCTTGATGCCGGCGGGCGGCACGAGATCGGTGAACGGATCGTGCGGTTTCGGCAGATGCGTATGCACCGCGTTCATGACTTCGTTGGTCGCGTGCGGACCGGTGACGGCCAGCACTTTCGGATGCACTTCCTCGATGAGGCCCGAACCGCTCGCGCTCTTTTTCGCGCCGAGACAGCCGGTCACGATGACCTTGCCGTTCTCGCTCAACGCCTCGCCGATGGCGTCGAGGCTTTCCTGCACGGCTTCGTCGATGAAGCCGCAGGTGTTGACGACGACGAGGTCCGCGCCGTCATAGGTGCCGGAGATTTCGTAACCTTCGGCGCGCAACTGCGTCATGATCTGCTCGGAATCGACGAGCGCTTTCGGGCAGCCGAGCGACACCATGCCGATTTTCGGCGCGGGCTTCGTCCTGGCGAGTGAATCGAGTGAATCGATTGAATCTAAAGAATTTTTCACGGGAAGAGTGTCTTGTGGGAGCGCAAGAGGCCAATCCACTATTTTACATCGGCGAGCCGCGGACACGGCTCGGCCCCCTTTTCCTTTGTCTCATTCCGATTGAAGCTGGCGCGCAGCAAACTCGAGCGAATCCGCGGCTTCCCGCGTCTCTCATTGCTTCGAATCACACATCGGTTTCATGCTCGACTACTCAGCGCTGCGCCATTTCAATCCGCTCTTCGTCACGCCCTGCTACTCGGGCCAAGTGACGTCCGGCTACCCCACCAGCATGCTCACGCTCACCAACGAGCTCTGGCGCCTCGGCGTGCGAGGCTCGATGCGCATCTGCGCCGGCGAAAGTCTCGTCACGCGCGCGCAATGAAGCCGTCGCGCATTTTCTGATGCATACGGAGCACACGCATCTCTTCTGGATCGATGCCGATATCGGCTTCACACCGGAGCAGGTGCTGCGTCTGCTGCTCGCGGGTCGCGATGTCGTCGCCGGCGTGTATCCGCTCAAGCGCATCGACTGGACGGGCGAGATTCCCGCCGGGCTCACGCAAGCGCAGTTTCTCGAACGCGCGTTGCGCTATCCGGTGAATTCGCATGACGGCGCGCGCCTCGAAGTGGACGACGACGGCTTCATGGAAGTGGACGAGGCGCCGACGGGCTTCATGTGCATACGCCGCGCGGTGCTCGAAACGATGATCGCGCGCATGCCCGAGTTGCGCTACGTGCCCGACGCGCCGCCGGATTCGCCGTTGCACGGCTACTGCCATCGCTTCTTCGACGTGATGGTCGAGCCGGAAACCGGGCGCTATCTTTCCGAGGACTACGCGTTTTGCCGCCGCTGGCGCGATTCTGGCGGAAAGGTGTACGTGGATGCACGCTCGACACTGGAGCACCACGGCGCCTATACGTATCGCGGCGATTTCGGCGCGGCGCTGGCGTACGATTCGACGAGAGCCGTGGGCGGGCAATGAACGGACGGCGCGCGAGCGCTCACGCCGAGGCGCGCAAGCCTCGACGCCCGCACGCGCCCTCGAACCGGACTACTTCTTTTCCGTCGACGAAGGCGTGGGCGTCGGGAACGGAAACGTGTTGAACATCGACTTCGCCTGCGACTGCATCTGCTCCTGCATCTGCACGAACATGTTTTTCGACTGCTCGATGTAGCTCGTCATCATGCCCTGCATCATCGGCGCCTGCATGTTCATGAACTGCGACCAGACTTCGGGGTTGAGCGCGTTGCCGTCGTAGATGCCCTTGCTCTGCTCGGTCAGCTTCTGCTGGATGTCGATGAACGCCTGGATGTTCTTCTCCAGATACGTGCCCATCATGCCCTGCATCGCGTGGCCGTAGAAACGGATGATCTGCGAGAGCATCACCGACGAGAACATCGGCAGGCCGCCGCTCTCTTCTTCCAGAATGATCTGCAGAAGGATGCTGCGCGTGAGGTCGTCGTTGGACTTCGCGTCGAGCACCTTGAAATCTTCCTGATCGAGCACGAGCTGTTTTACATCCGACAACGTGATGTAGGTGCTCGTTTCCGTGTCGTACAGCCGACGGTTTGGATACTTTTTGATGAGTCGTTCGGCGGGTTTCTTTGTAGTAGTAGTGGTGGTCATTTAACGCCTTTAAACGCAAAACTTTACTGCGATGGCAGCAAGCAGGTCTTGCGTTGTCGCAAAAAAGCGCTGCTGCATGTTCGCCGCATCGTTGATAAATCCGGCGAGTGGTGACTTCCCGCGCGCGTTTCGGCGTCGCGGGAAGCCGCCGCCCGTCAGCCCATATGCAAGCCGCCGTTCAGCGAGAAGTCCGCGCCGGTCGCGAAGCCCGATTCTTCGGACGCGAGCCACGCGCAGATCGAGCCGATTTCGTCCGGGGTGCCGAGACGGCGCACCGGAATGGTCGCGACGATCTTCTCCAGCACTTCCGGACGGATCGCCTTCACCATGTCCGTGCCGATATAGCCCGGCGACACGGTGTTGACCGTCACGCCCTTCGTGGCCACTTCCTGCGCGAGCGCCATCGTGAAGCCGTGAATGCCGGCCTTGGCGGTCGAGTAGTTCGTCTGGCCGAACTGGCCTTTCTGCCCGTTCACCGACGAAATGTTGATGATCCGGCCCCATCCGCGCTCGACCATGCCGTCGATGACCTGCTTCGTCACGTTGAAGAGGCTCGTCAGGTTCGTGTCGATGACGGCGGTCCAGTCTTCGTGCGTCATCTTGCGGAACACGACGTCGCGCGTGATGCCCGCGTTGTTCACGAGGACATCGATCTCGCCGACTTCGGCCTTGACCTTGTCGAACGCGTTCTTGGTCGATTCCCAGTCGCCGACGTTGCCTTCCGAGGCGATGAATTCGAAGCCGAGCGCCTTCTGGTCTTCCAGCCATTTCACCCGGCGCGGCGAATTCGGACCGCAGCCCACGACGACCGTAAAGCCATCTTTAAGCAGGCGCTGGCTGATGCTGGTGCCGATGCCGCCCATCCCGCCGGTTACATACGCTATACGCTTCGCCATTCCTCACTCCATTTTCGTTATGCGGACGGCGATCTCCTTGCCGCCCGCTGGCCCTTCCCAATCCCGCCAGTGACTATCTGTGACTTGTTACGGACGTTCCACCGCCAGCGCGACACCCATGCCGCCGCCGATGCACAGCGACGCCAGACCCTTCTTCGCATCGCGCTTCTGCATTTCGTGCAGCAGCGTGACGAGAATCCGGCAGCCCGACGCGCCGATCGGATGACCGATCGCGATCGCCCCGCCGTTCACGTTGATCTTCGACTGATCCCA
>Ga0182736_1001223_pt1 | contig 27134 bp, 26 predicted proteins | sample eDN5th30CKraftBY_FD_128882 | JGI IMG/M metagenome (GOLD analysis project Ga0182736, IMG submission 128882) | Enriched backyard soil microbial communities from Emeryville, California, USA - eDNA 5th pass 30_C Kraft BY (version 2) (version 2) | ecosystem: Environmental > Terrestrial > Soil >...
ATGTACGGCAGCAACACATGCGTCATGCCGATCAACACGCCCGTGCGATTGAAGATGAGCGGCAGCGGATGCGTCGCGAGACCGAGTCCCGTCAAGAGGCCATTGATGACACCGCCCGGCTGCAGCAACACATACCACGCAGTCGTGCGTACGAGCAGCGACGTCCAGAACGGCACGATCACGAAAAGCATTAGGCGGTTGCTGCTTTGCGTCGGCAGATTCGCGAGCAGCCATGCGACCGGATAACCGAGCACGAGGCACAGCAGCGTGACGGACGCGCTGATCGATATCGTGCGCAGAAACGCCTGTCGATACACCGACGAGTTATCCGCCACGAACGCGACGTTGCCTTGCGGCGTCACTTGCGCATCGACGGCGGCAAGCAGATAGTCCGGCGTCGGCGACGTGGCCGCGCGTTTCAACAGACGCCAGATCTCCGGCGAATTCCAACGTTCATCCATGTCGATCAAAACCGGCTTCCACGCGGGCGGCGTCTCCTCGCGCACGCTGCGCGCGGTCCGCATCAGCAAGCTGCGAAACTCGGGCTGCGCGAAGTTGAGCCTGCGCGCGACGGTGCCGAGTTGCCCGTTCTGTTGCGCATCCTTCAGGCCCGAGGCGAGCAGCGCGAACAGATGTTCATCGGGCACGCCGCGGCCGTCCCAGGCATCGAGAGCACGAGTGAGCGCCGGCATGCTGTCCGGCACCTCCTTGTTCTCGACACTGCGCGCAAGCAGCATCGCGATTGGCGCGATGAACGTCGACAGCAAAAACACGATCAGCGGCAAGGCAAGCAACAACGCCTGCACCGATGCGCGGCGGCGCGCTCTTTGATACGAGGCGCGGCCATCGGCTCTCGTCGGAGAACCGGCGGCGTGCGCGTGAATCGATGCAGGCATGTCGTTACTCTCATCCATGAACAGCGTTATTGCGTGAGCCAGACCTGGAAGCGCTTGTTGATCTGATCTGCGTTGTCGGCCCAAAAGTTCGCGTTGATCTGCACCGCGCGCTTGAAGTTATCCGGCGCGGTCGGCATGTCGGCGAGTCGCTGCTTGTCGACGAGCGCGACCGCATCCTTACGCGGCGGCGCATACGCGATGTACTTCGAGAGATCCGCCGATGCCTTCGGCTGCGCTTGCGACACGATGAACTTCGCCGCGGTATCGGCTTGCTTCGCGCCCGTCGGAATAGCCCACCACTCGAAGTCGTAGACTTGCGCGTCCCACACGGCCTTGAACGGCTTGTTGTCTTTCTTCGCGGCGTCGTCGATGCGGCCGTTGTAGGCCTGCACCATCACGACCGCGCCATCGGCGAGCAGTTGCGGCGCCTGCGCGCCCGATTCCCACCACACGATGTTCTTCTTGATCGTGTCGAGCTTCTTGAACGCGCGATCGACGCCGGCGGGCGTGCCGAGCACCTTGTAGACATCTTTCGGGTCGACGCCATCGGCGATCAGCGCCCATTCCATCGACACCTTCGGCGACTTGCGCAGGCCGCGCTTGCCGGGGTATTTCTGCAAATCGAAGAAGTCGTTGACAGTGGTCGGCGCGGTCTTCAGCTTGCTCGCGTCGTAGGCATAGACCGTGGACCACACCATGCTCGCAACCGCGCAATCGCTGATCGAGCCGGGGATGAAGTCGCTCGTCTTGCCGAGCATCTTCTTGTCGAACTTCTGCAGCAGGCCTTCATCGCATGCGGTGATCGCGTCGTTGGTTTCCAGATCGATGAGATCCCACGTCGTGTTCTTCGCCTGCTCCATCGCGGAGAGCTTGGCGAGGCCGCCGTCATACGATTCGGTCGAGAAGTTCACGCCCGTTGCCTGCGTGAACGGTTCGAACCAGGCTTTCTTGGCGGCGGCTTCGAACGCGCCGCCGAACGTCACGACGGAGAGTGTCTCCGCCGCCTGTGTCGAGATAGTTGCAAATGCAAATACTGCGAGTGCGGCGCATTGTGCTTTGATGTGATTGCGCATGTCAGTTGGCTCCTGCGGGTGCGGTCGGGATGAGAGAAGGTGAGGGCGGTGTGCTCGGGGCAATCGCGGGCGCGTTTTTTGGCGCCATCATCGCGAGAATCTTGCAGTCGTCGTGACGCCACGCGATATCGATCGTGCTGCCTGCGCAGGGCAATGCGTGACGCTGGGTATTGGGCACTTTGACGACGATGGACTCGCGCGAGCCGAGCTTCAGATGCACGCGATGATGATCGCCGCAGTACACGAGCTCCTCGACGCGTGCGCGCACGACGTTGCTGTGCTCGTCCGCGTGCGCGTCTTCCGTGCCGGGAATGTGCGCGCGTTCGGGGCGCAGCGCGAGCATCGCTTCATCGCCGGCGCGCAGGCCGTGCTCGCAGCGTCCGCGAATGACGCTGCCGTCCGATAGCGCCAGCGTCGCCCATTCGCCGTTCGCACTGGCGACGCGCCCCGTGAGCCCGTTGTTCTCGCCGACGAAGTTCGCAACGAACGCGTTCTGCGCGTTCTCGTAAAGCTCGCTCGGCGTCGCGGCCTGCTGGATGCGGCCATCGGAAAAGACGGCGACCCGGTCCGACATCGTCAGCGCTTCGGCCTGATCGTGCGTCACGTAGACGATCGTCAGCGAAAGCTCGCGGTGCAGCCGCATGATTTCGTATTGCATCGTTTCGCGCAGGCGCTTGTCGAGTGCGCCGAGCGGCTCGTCCATCAGCACGACGCTCGGCTCGAACACGAGCGCGCGTGCGAGCGCGACGCGCTGCTGCTGCCCGCCGGAAAGCTGTGAGGGTCGCCGGCTCGCGAGATGGGGCAACTCGATCATCTCCAGCGCGCGCTTCACGCGCGTCTTCTGCTCGGCGCGGCTCACGCGTCGCACGGAAAGCGGAAAAGCGACGTTCTCCGCGATCGTCAGATGCGGAAAGAGCGCGTAGTTCTGAAAGACCATGCCGATGTCGCGCTGATGCGGCGGCTTGTCGTCGAGACGCCTGCCGTCGAGACGAATCTCGCCTTGCGTCGGCGTTTCGAAGCCCGCGAGCATCATCAGCGTCGTCGTTTTACCCGAGCCGGACGGACCGAGCAGCGAAAGAAATTCTCCCTTGCGCACGTCGAGGTTCAAATCCTCCACGACGTAATGGGCGCCGTCATACGATTTGCTCACGCCGGAGAAGGAGATGAAGGAAGGGGCTGACATCGTGTTCGTGTCCTGTCTTTCAGTGCTGTGCGAGCTTCGTCGCGATATAGCGCGCAAAGTCGAAATTGGGCCGTTCAAGGTGGCTCAGATTTCCGGGCTTCGCGAGCGGCGCATGCACGCCGCGAAACACCGCTTCCACGCCGCGCCTGTCTTCCGCGTTCACTTCGTCGAGCAGCTTCTTCAATGTCGACATATGCGCGTTCGCTTCCGCGTCGGCGATGAATTCAGGCGCGAGACCGCCGCCGAAGCGGATATGCACTTGCCCGACGCCGCGCGGCTGCAACACGAGATACCAGAAATAGCCGGGCGTAAGCGTGACGAGATGCGTCGGATAGATCGCGAGCAGTGCGGTCGTCTTGCGCCAATGACCCGTTAAACGCGGGTTATCCGGATGAGCATTGCCAATGGGCAAGCTCGCTTCCTTCGTGATCCAGTGATAGTTGAACGCGGGATAACCCGGTGGACATTCCATCTCTTCGAGCTTCGAATGCGGCCCTACGGTCGCGCGATGCAGCATTGGCAAGTGATAACTTTCCATGAAGTTTTCGGCGAGGATCTTCCAGTTGGTATCCCACACATGCTCTTCATAGAAAGTTTCGATGTAGTCCGTCATGCCATACGCGCCGATCAATTCGCTCAGTTCGGCTAGCTGCGTTGCGACGGGCGGCGCGCTTTCATCGAGCGTCACATAGATCCAGCCTTGCCATTCCTCGCAGCGCACGGCGGGCAGCCTATAACTTTCCTTGCAGAAGCCTTCTTGCCGGTCCATGAGCGGCGCGCCCTTCAATTCGCCGTCGAGTCCATAACTCCACGCGTGATACGGGCACACGATGCGCCGCTTGTTGCCGCGCCCTTCCAGCAGCACCGACATGCGATGCAGGCACACATTCGACATCGCCTTGAGCTGCATCTGCTCGTCGCGCAATACGACGATCGGCTGCGCGCCGATCTGCGCCGTCAGGTAATCGCCGGGTTCCTTCAACGCGCTCGCGCGGCCGACGCATTGCCATTCATGCGCGAAGATCTCGCGCTCTTCGAGTGACAGGAAGTCGGGCGATGTATAGACGCCAGGCGGCATGGCGTGCGCATCGCTGAATGGTCGTTCGCAATTCGACCGTAACTGGTCGATGAGCGTGTCCACTGCGATCATGAAGCCCTCCTTGTCTCAACTCGTGAGAGCGCGCTGGCGCGGGCTTTGACCGCATTGCGCTCGACATGGACATCAATCTATCAAGCCAAATTGCCAGCCAAAATATTGTTTTCGGATACAAAGCAAAGCTTTTATCTATGCAGCGCCGATAACTTCACGTATCGATATGCAGTCGCCTAATATAGTTCTCGCAGAACGACGAGAAGCGATGCACCACTTGCCGCGGACGCATTGTGCGCGATTGCGCGATGCCTAACGTAGTCGCGTTGACGTTGTCCTTGAAGCGCTTAATCACGAAGTCCTCGCCATCCACCGTGCGATTCGACTTCAGCGGAAAGTTGAGGATGCTATAGCCGAGGCCGTTCGCCACCATGCCGCGCACGACTTCCGGTTGCGATGACCGGAACGCGGGCACGGGACGGCTGCCGACCGCATCGAAGAGCGCGGCGAAATACTCGCGGCTATGCGGCAGATCGAGCATCACGTAAGGCTCCGATTGCAAATCGGCGAGCGATACCTTGCGCGCTCGCGCAAGCCGATGCGTCTTCGGCAAGATCGCATAAGGCGGCAACGAAAGCAGCGGCGTGAACGCGATGTCCTCGGTCAAGTCCAGACTATAGGTGAGGGCGATATCGAGCGAACCGTCATGCAGGCCGCGCAACAAGCCGTCCTGATGCGCTTCGACCGTGCGAAACGAAATGCCCGCGTGCCCCGCCGTGAAGCGGCTGATGAGTCCCGGCATCAAAGGCGGTGCGAGCGACACGAGACAGCCGAGCGCGATGGAGCCGGTCATGCCGCCATCCATTTCTTTCGCGGCCATTTGCAGTTCTTCCGCGATCTTCAGCAGATTGCGCGCTTGCCCGAGCAGATCGCGGCCGGCCTGCGTGAGCGACAGACCGCTCGCATGATGGCGAATGAATAGCTGCACGCCGAACGATGCTTCGAGATCGGCGAGGGCGGTCGATATCGACGGTTGCGAAATATGCAGTTTTTTCGCGGCGGCGGTGAAGGACAAGGCTTCGGCAGCGACCACGAAGTAGCGCAATTGCCGCAGCGAATAGCGCAAGGGATGGCTTTCCATCGATGACATTCCGGAAATGGAGCTTCGATGAGCCGCATTGTGAAGTGCTCAAAATTCATTGCATAGCCAAATCCGATGCCGTGCATTTCTTAAATATATTTTTCGGATTCGATCGGGACGCGTAGATTTTCACGAAGACATCACGGATACAACGGCCTTTCAGAAGGACATAGCCATGACAGTGGAAACAACGTCTATCGACACGCTCGTGGTCGGCGCGGGCCAGGCAGGCGTCGCGATGAGCGAACACCTGAGCAAGCTCGGCGTGCCGCATCTCGTGCTGGAACGCGATCGCATCGCCGAACGCTGGCGCACGGGCAGGTGGGATTCGCTCGTCGCCAATGGTCCCGCATGGCACGATCGTTTCCCTAATCTCGAGTTCGCGGATTTCGACCCCAATGGTTTCGCATCGAAAGATCAGGTCGCGGAATACTTCGTCGAGTACGCGAAGAAATTCGATGCGCCCATTCGCACCGGCGTCGAAGTGAAGAAGGTCGTGCGCAATGCGGGGCGGCCGGGCTTTACCGTCGATACATCCGACGGAACCATCGAAGCGAATCGCGTGGTCGTCGCGACGGGTCCGTTTCAGCGCCCCGTGATTCCGCCGATCGCGCCGTCGTCCGCAAAGCTCACGCAGATCCATTCCGCCGACTATCGCAATCCGCAGCAACTGCCCGAAGGCGGCGTGCTCGTCGTGGGCGCGGGATCGTCGGGCGTGCAGATCGCCGATGAATTGCAGCGCGCGGGCCGGCGCGTGTATCTGTCGGTCGGCGCGCACGATCGTCCGCCGCGCGGATATCGCGGACGCGATTTCTGCTGGTGGCTCGGCGTGCTCGGCGAATGGGACGCGGAAGTGATGAAGCCGGGCCGCGAGCATGTGACCATTGCCGTGAGCGGCGCGCGCGGCGGCCATACGGTGGACTTCAGGCGCCTCGCGCATCAGGGCATCACGCTCGTCGGTCTGACGAAATCGTTCGACGATACGCGCGTGAGCTTCGAAGCCGATCTCGCGGATAACATCCGTCGCGGCGACGAGAACTATTTGTCATTGCTCGATGCCGCCGATGCCTATGCGCAACGCAACGGCCTCGATCTGCCCGAGGAGCCCGAAGCGCGCCATATTCCCGCCGACCCGGAATGCATGACGCATCCGCTTCTCGAACTCGATCTCGCGCAAGCGGGTGTTACGTCGATCATCTGGGCGACCGGTTATGCCGTCGATTTCAACTGGCTGCAAGTCGATGCATTCGATGACAAAGGCAAGCCGAAACATCAACGTGGCGTCGCCAAAGAACCGGGCATCTATTTTCTCGGCTTGCCGTGGCTTTCGCGGCGCGGCTCCGCGTTCATCTGGGGCGTGTGGCACGACGCGAAACATATCGCCGATCACATCGTCACGCAGCGCAAATACCTCGCTTATTACGACGCGCCGCAACGTGCTGTCGAGACGAAGCGCGAAGAAGGCGTGACCGATGCATCGCGCGTCCACAAGGTCAGCGAGATGGGCGTCAACTGATCAGAAACTATCCGGAATCAAGGTGCATTCGATGAGCCAACCTACGCATACCCGTATCCGCATGTTCAACACGAAGGATACGTACCCGAATCAGACCCTCGATAACGACCTCTGCCAGGCCGTTCGCGCGGGCAATACCGTTTATGTGCGCGGTCAGATCGGCACGGACTTCGACGGCAATCTCGTCGGTCTCGGCGATCCGCGCGCGCAGGCCGAGCAGGCGATGAAGAACGTGAAGCAGTTGCTCGAAGAAGCGGGCAGCGATCTCTCGCATATCGTCAAGACGACGACTTATCTCACCGATGTGCGCTTTCGCGAGCCGGTGTATCGCGAAGTCGGCAAATGGCTGAAGGGCGTGTTTCCGATTTCGACGGGCCTTACCGTCGTCGCGCTCGGACAACCCGAATGGCTGATGGAGATCGATGTGATCGCCGTCATCCCCGATGGATGGACGCCGCCCCAGGAGCGCGCATGACATTCTCGATCGTCGGACGATGTGAAGAGACCGGGCAGCTCGGCATCGCGATCAGTTCGTCGAGCATCGCGGTGGGCGCGCGCTGTCCGTGGGTGCGCGCGGGCGTGGGCGTCGTCGCGACGCAGAACGTCACGCTGCCCGCGCTCGGTCCGCAAATTCTCGATTACATCGAAAGCGCCAAGCTCGATGCGAACGCCGCACTCGAACGCGCGTTGAGCGCGAACGAATGGAGCGAGTATCGGCAGGTGACGGTCGTCGATGCGCAAGGCCACACCGCGTTCTTCAGCGGCAAGCAAGCGCTCGGCACGTATCACGCGGTCGCGGGCAGGCAATGCGTCGCGGCGGGCAACATGCTCGCGGGCGTGCATGTCATCGAAGCGATGATTCCCGCATTCGAGAACGCATCGGGCCAGCTTGCGGATCGTCTGCTTGCCGCGATGCATGCGGCGATCGCGGCGGGCGGCGAAGCGGGGCCGGTGCATTCGGCGGCGCTGAAGATCGCGGGCGAGCAAAGCTGGCCGCTCGTCGATCTGCGCGTCGACTGGGCCGATGACGATCCCATCGGCAAGCTCGATGACCTGTGGCATGCGTACGAGCCGCAGATGCAGGACTACGTGACGCGCGCATTGAACCCGACCGCTGCGCCGAGCTACGGAGTGCCGGGCGATGAGTGACACGACGAGCCGCGATCTGCTCGACAAGCTGATTAGTTTCGCGACCGTCAGCCGCGATTCGAATCTCGCGCTGATCGAGTTCGTTCGCGATTACCTCGCGCAGTTCGACATCGAAAGCGAGCTGTTCTACAACGCGGAGCGCACGAAGGCGAATCTGTTCGCGACGATCGGACCGCGCGATCGCGGCGGCATCGTGCTCTCGGGGCATACGGATGTCGTGCCGGTCGATGGCCAGCCGTGGACCGTCGATCCATTCCGTCTCACGGAAAAAGATGGACGGCTCTATGGCCGCGGCACAGCCGACATGAAGGGCTTTCTCGCGTCGGTGCTGGCCGCCGTGCCGATGTTGATCGAGCGCGAACTGAGATTGCCCGTGCATCTGGCGTTTTCATACGACGAGGAAGTCGGATGCCTCGGCGTGCGGCCGATGCTCGCGCAACTGGAGAAGCGCGCGCACAAGCCCGTTCTGTGTCTGATCGGCGAGCCGACATCGTTGAAGCCGGTGCTCGGTCACAAGGGCAAGCTCGCGATGCGTTGTCAGGTGAAAGGCGCGCCTTGTCATTCCGCCTATGCGCCGTATGGCGTGAACGCGATTCAATATGCAGCGCGCCTCATCAATCGGCTTGAAGAAATCGGCGAACGGCTGGCGCAGCCCGAGCATCACGACGAGCGCTTCGATCCGCCGTATTCGACCGTGCAGACGGGCGTCATCAAGGGCGGTCGTGCGCTCAACATCGTGCCGGCCGAATGCGAATTCGACTTCGAAGTGCGCGCGCTTCCCGGCTTCGAAGCGAGCACGGTCGCCAAGGATTTGCAGGCGTACGCACAAGCCGAACTGCTGCCGAAGATGCGCGCCATTGAACCCGAGACAGACGTTCGCCTCGAAGCGCTATCCGCGTATCCCGGACTCGCGACATCGCCCGAAAGCGAAGCGGCGCGTCTCGTCGCGCTCTTGAGCGGATCGTCGGAATTCGGCACGGTGGCGTTCGGCACGGAAGGCGGACTCTTCGATCAGGCAGGCATTCCGACTGTCGTATGCGGTCCCGGCAGCATGGATCAGGGACACAAGCCCGATGAGTACGTAACCCTCGAACAACTCCACGATTGCGACGCGATGCTGATACGCCTCGCCGATCATCTTTCGACCACAGCCTGATTTCTCACACGCCGCAGGCGATACGGGCGCGATGCGCGGCAGGGCATCGCTTTGCCGCGCACAAACTGGAGACGACTTTGACTAGTGCATCACGCAACGCTTCTCCGTTGATCGAGAAGCACACCATCGGCTATGTGCCGCCCGAGGATCGTCACGGCAAAGTGCGCGACCTGTTCACGCTATGGTTCGGCGGCAATATCGCGCCCTTGCCGATCGTGACGGGCGCGCTCGGCGTGCAGATCTTTCATCTGAACCTGCTGTGGGGCATCGTTGCGATCGTCGTCGGACAGGCGGTCGGCGGCGTGCTGATGGCGTTGCATTCCGCGCAAGGGCCGCAAATGGGCATTCCGCAGATGATCCAGAGCCGCGCGCAGTTCGGATCGTGGGGCGCGTTGCTCGTGACCGTCATCGCGGGCGTGATGTACGTGGGCTTCTTCGCGTCGAACATCGTGCTCGCGGGGAAGTCGCTGCATGGCATCGAGACGTCGGTGTCGGTGCCCGTGGGCATCGTGATCGGCGCGCTGGGATCGGGACTGATCGGCATCATCGGATACAAGTTCATTCATATCCTGAACCGCATCGGGACGTGGGTCCTCGGCATCGGCATTTGCGTGGGCTTCGGCTACATCCTCACGCATGTCTCGACGGACGATTTCCTCACGCGCGGCGGCTTCAACTTCGCCGGCTGGCTCGCGACCGTATCGCTTTCCGCGCTGTGGCAGATCGCGTTCGCGCCTTACGTGTCCGACTATTCGCGCTATTTGCCGGCGACCGTGCGCGTCTCGTCGACGTTCTGGGCGACGTATCTCGGCTGCACGATCGGCTCGACGCTCGCCTTCGTGTTCGGCGCGGTCGCGGTGCTCGCGGTGCCGCCCGGCGCCGACGCGATGGATGCCGTGAAGCTCGCCACCGGACCGCTCGGCCTGCCGATGCTCGTGTTGTTCCTGTTGAGCGTCATCAGCCACAACGCGTTGAACCTGTATGGCGCGGTGCTCGCGGTGATCACGTCATTGCAGACGTTCGCGTATCGCTGGATTCCGACGGCGAAAGCGCGCGCCGTGTTGTCGGTCGCGATTCTCGTCGCGTGCTGCTATGGCGCGATCGGCGCATCGACGAACTTCGTCGCGAATCTCGTCGATCTCGTGCTTGCGCTGCTCGTCGTGCTGGTGCCGTGGACCGCGATCAATCTCATCGACTTCTATGTGATCCACAAAGGCAAGTACGACATCCAGTCGATCTTTCAGGTAGACGGCGGCATCTATGGACGATTCAATCCGCAGGCGTTGATCGCTTATGCGATCGGTATCGTCGTGCAGATTCCGTTCATGAACACGCCGATGTATGCGGGCGCGGTGCCCAAGTATCTCGACGGCGCGGATCTGTCGTGGATCGTTGGATTGCTGCTGACGTCGCCGGTTTATTACTGGCTTGCATCGCGCGATACGAGTTATCGGCGCAGACAGAACGGTGCGCGTGTGGCGTCGAACGTGGCGCGGTGATTCATAAGCGATGTCGGGCGGGACTCTTTCCCGCCCGACAATTCTGTTGTAACCCCGGCTGCATTTACGTCGAGTGTGCACATGCACATAATCGCGTCACCTGCTGCGAAAACCCTTCGCGGCGCATCGAGGCGGTGACGATCCCCGGGCTTGCCGAACGGCGGCCTGCAAGTGCGGTTCAGTGATTCTGATTCGTTGCGGCACACATCGCTCCTCCTCGCACCCGCATTCAGGAGCTTGTCATGTCGAACGATCTTCCTCTCCGGACGGCTTCGCGCCGTCATTTCATCGGCGTCGCGGCGGCGAGCATCGCGGCGAGCGCATTGAGCCGCGTCGCATTCGCCGATTCGATCCAGAGCACGGCGGACATCGTGCAAGTGAAGAGCGGCGACAAGACCGCGATTCGCCCGCTTCGCGTCCACGCAACGGATGCGCAACTCGCCGATCTGAAGCGGCGCGTGCAGTCGACGCGCTGGCCCGAACGCGAAACCGTTGCCGATGCCTCGCAAGGCGTGCAACTCGCGACGATGCAGCAACTCGCGCGCCATTGGTCGACCGCTTACGACTGGCGCAAGGTCGAAGCGCGGATCAACGCGGTGCCGAACTTCGTCACCGAGATCGACGGACTCGACATCCACTTCATCCACGTTCGCTCGAAACATGCGAACGCGTTGCCGATGATCGTCACGCACGGCTGGCCCGGCTCGATCATCGAGCAACTGAAGATCATCGATCCGCTGACGAATCCGACCGCGCATGGCGGCAATGCATCGGATGCGTTCGATGTCGTGATTCCGTCGCTGCCCGGCTACGGATTTTCCGGCAAGCCGGCGACGACCGGCTGGGACCCGCAGCGCATCGCGCGCGCATGGATCGCGCTGATGCAGCGGCTCGGCTACACGCGCTATGTCGCGCAGGGCGGCGACTGGGGCAACGCGGTGACCGAGCAGATGGCGCTTATCGCGCCGCCGGAACTGATCGGCATGCACACGAACATGCCGGCGACGGTGCCGGACGATATCGCCAACGCGCTGAAGTACGGCAATCCCGCGCCCGCGGGTTTGGCCGGCGATGAAAAGCACGCGTTCGATCAACTCGATTACTTCTACAAACACGGCCTCGGCTACGCGCAGGAAATGGCGAATCGGCCGCAGACGCTGTATGGCATCGAGGATTCGCCGATCGGTCTCGCGGCATGGATGATCGATCACGACGCGGCGAGCCAGGCGCTGATCGCGCGTGTGTTCGACGGCCAGGCGGAGGGTCTCACGCGCGACGACATCCTCGACAACATCACACTTTATTGGCTGACGAACACGGGCGTTTCATCGGCGCGGCTGTACTGGGAAAACAAGCTCAACTTCTTCGCGCCGAAGCATGTTGCGATTCCGGTGGCGGTGAGCGTGTTTCCGGACGAGATCTATGCCGCGCCGCAAAGCTGGACGGAGAAGGCGTATCCGAAGCTGATTCACTACAACCGTCTGGCGAAAGGCGGGCATTTCGCGGCATGGGAGCAGCCGCAAGCCTTCACGGATGAAGTTCGCGCGGGCTTCCGTCCGCTGCGTTCGGCGTAAAGGCGGCGCATCACGTTCAGCGCGCGCATGGACGCGCGGCCGATGCATCGGGCGGAACCCTGTCACAATCGCAATCTCCGACGTTTCTCGACGATGCGCTCGGGAGTGCGATTGACCGGGCCGTCTCATCCGATTGCGGCGCGCGAGGTGCGCCGCGCGTGTTTCTCCATGACAAGGAGCAAGCGATGCCAACGATGCAGGCAGTGCAGGTAACGAAAGCGAATGGTCCGCTGGAAGTCGTCGAGCGCGATGTGCCGGAACCGCCCGCCGGACACGTGCTCATCAAGGTGCAGGCGTGCGGGATCTGCCACAGCGATTCGCTGACCGTCGAAGGACTCTGGCCGGGTCTGCAATTTCCGCGCGTGCCGGGACACGAGATCGCAGGCGTGATCGAGAAGCTCGGCGCGGACGTCGAAGGATGGGAAAAGGGTCAGCGCGTCGGCGTGGGCTGGCACGGCGGGCATTGTGGCCATTGCGAGCATTGCCGGCACGGCGACTTCGTGCTTTGCCAGCGCGCGCTGGTGCCGGGCATCAGCTATGACGGCGGCTACGCGGAATACATGGTGGCGCCGCAGGAAGCGCTCGCGCGTATGCCCGACGATCTCTCCGACGTCGATGCCGCGCCGCTTCTTTGCGCGGGCATCACCACGTTCAATGCGCTGCGCAACAGCGGCGCGCGAGCGGGCGATGTCGTCGCGGTGCTCGGCATCGGCGGGCTCGGTCATCTGGGCGTGCAGTTCGCGCGCAAGATGGGCTTCCAGACGGTGGCCATCGCGCGCGGACAGGACAAGGCGCCGCTCGCGAAGCAACTCGGCGCGCATCATTACATCGACAGCGAATCGCAGAACGTGGCCGACGCGCTCAAGGCGCTCGGCGGCGCGCGCGTGATACTCGCGACGGCGACGAGCGGCAAGGCGATGAGCGCGACCATCGGCGGGCTGGGGCTGAACGGCAAGCTCATCATGGTCGGGATATCGGAAGAGCCGGTCGAGGTGCCGATCACGCAGTTCATCATGGGGCGCAACTCGGTGCAGGGCTGGCCGTCGGGCACGGCGGCGGACTCGCAGGAAACGCTCGCGTTCAGCGCGCTGTCGGGCGTGAAGCCGATGATCGAGGAATATCCGCTGTCGCGCGCGGGCGAGGCGTATGAACGGATGATGAGCGGCAAGGCGCGGTTCAGGGTTGTGTTGACGCCGGGGAAGTGAGGTGAGCGAAGCCCCGCTGGGCGGGGCTTCGAAAGCCGCCTAATCCCCCTCCCTCGTCAACAGACACCAGATCGCGAAAAACGGCACATCACCCGACCGCATCGCGTGCGGATTATTCCGCACGTTATGAATCCCGCCGCCGATGCCCGGATCGCGCCATTCTCCGCCGTTCTGCCGAAACTCACCCGGCGTGAACAGCACATAAGCTTCCTCGGGCGGATGACTGTGATCCGGATAACGCGTATGCGGCAGCATCAGCGAAAAGCCCAGTTGCACGTCATAACGGCTCTCCGCGCCGCCGGGACCGCAGATCATGCCGTGCACGTGTGCATCGATATAGCCGTCGCTACCGTTCAGGCCCGATGATCGGCGCGACCAGCCGAGATCGGGTTCGAGCGCCTTGATCGCGCGCGCGGCGGTGCCGAAGCCGGTGTCATCGTCGATGAAAGGCGCGAGCGTCGCGTCGAGCCATTCGCATGCGGGATAGCGCGTGCGGTGCCGCGCGCCATCGTCGGATGGCGTCCGCAATCGCTCGAACACGCGCGCCGCGACGCGACGTCCCGCTTCCGGCAGCTTCTCCGATTGAAACAGCTTCTCCGCGATGGCGATGTAAGCCGCCACGTTCTGCGCACGACGATTCATGAAGCGCTCTCCGTCACAACCAGTCGGTCTCGAAGCTGCATGCCGTGAGCGGCACGCAGCCGTGCTCCGTAAGCACCACTTGTTCCTCCAGTTTCACGCCCTGACATCCGCCTTCCGCGCCGATATAGCTTTCGATGCACAGCGTCATCCCCGTTTCGAAGACGCCGTCATAGCCCGCGCTGTCCCAATCGACCTGATGCGCGATGGCCGGCGCTTCATCGACCATGCCGATGCCATGCGCGATGCAGCTATACCGGTTCTTCACGTACGGCGCGGGAATCTTCCACGCCTTCTCGGAGAACCCGCGATAGGTCATGCCCGGACGCAGCAGGTCCATGTTGAAATGCACCTGAGAATAAGCCAGTTCGTACAGCTTGCGTTGCTCGTCGGATGGACGCGTGTCGCCCACCGTCCAGGTGCGGGAAATGTCGGAGCAGTAGCCGTGCGGGCCGACCATGTCGGTATCGAAGGCAAGCAGTTCGCCGTTTTGCAGCACGCGCGACGAACATTCGCGCATCCACGGATTGGTGCGCTCGCCGGACGCGAGCAGCCGCGTCTCGATCCATTCGCCGCCGTGACGGATGTTCTCGAAGTGAAGATGCGCCCATAGCTCCTGCTCGGTCATGCCGGGCCGAAGCTCGCGACGCATCCGTTCGATACCGGCCTCGCACGCGCGCAGCGATTCGCCGATCAGCACGAGCTCGCCCGCCGACTTGATCGCGCGGGCGTCTTCCATCATCGCCTGACCGTCGAGCAAGGTAAGGCCGCGATTGACGAGCAGCGCCGAGCCGATCGGATCGAGCCGGTCGACCGCGAGCCGGCTGTCGCCGCGCGCGTGCGCGCGAAACACATCGACGATTTCGTTCGCCCACACTTCGGCGCGGCTTTCCGCTTCGTGGCCCGCGCTGAAATAAATCCAGCTCACCGCGCCGCGCATTTCGACGTTCAACTCGATGCCGTCCCAAACGTGCTCGCAGCTATGAAACTCCCACGCGACGATGCGGCCATCCGCGAACACCATGATGTAGCGCGACGGATTGCGCGCGGTCCATATCTGCATGTTGGACGTGTCCGTCGCATAGCGGATATTGACGGGGTCGTACAGCAGGATCGCGGGACATTCGTGTCGCTTCAATTGCGCAAGCACGCGCGCGAGCCGATAGGTTCTGACATCGCGCATCGTCCGCACCGGGTCTTCGACCGCCATGTGCGCGTCTCCTCACAGTTCCAGTACGAGGTCCGAAGTCGGACGGCTGCAGCACAACAGGCGAAATCCCTTCTGGACTTCCCTTTCGCGAATGCCGCCGTTGTGATTCATGTCGACGGTGCCTTCGAGCACCTTGGTCTTGCACGTCCCGCATATGCCCTGACTGCACGATGACGCCACCGCGACGCCCGCCTTCTTCGCCGCCGACAGCACCGTTTGCGATGCGTTCATCGTGAACGATTTCGACGAGCGCGACAGCTTCACGGTGAAGGTTTCCTGCGCAACGCCGGCTTCGTTCGGCGAAGGCGCGGGCGCGACGCCCGCACCGATATCGAAGCTTTCCTGGTGATAGCGCGCCGGATCGTGACCGCCTTCGCGAAGCAACGTCCGCACCGCGCTCATGTAGCCGGCCGGGCCGCACGTGAAGACCTCGCGCTCCAGATAGTCGGGCGCCCATTGCGACAGCAATTGCAGGCTGAGACGGCCGATCGGACCTTGCCACTGCGTCTCGTCGCCGATGCCTTCGCACACGAAGAACACGCGCAGGCGCGGCGAGAGCTTCGCGAATCGCGCGAGTTCATCGCGGAACACGATATCCGCAGGCGTACGCGCGCTGTGGATGAACACGATGTCGCGATCCAGCCCAAGGTCGATGCTCGCGCGCGTCATCGACATGAGCGGCGTGACGCCCGATCCCGCCGACAGATACAGCGATTTCCTCGCGGGCGCGACGCTCGGCGTGAAAGCGCCGGAAGGACCGTATGCACGCAGGTCGCTGCCGGGCTTCATGTTGTCGTGCAGCCAGTTGGACATCGTTCCGCCCGGCACGCGCTTCACCGTGATCGAGAGCAAAAACGGGCGCGTCGGTGCGGAGGAGATCGTGTAGCAACGCTCGACCGATTGCCCTTGCACCTTCGCCGACACCGTCATGAACTGGCCCGGTTCGAACCGCACGGGCAGGCCGTCGGCGGTGCGGAATTCGAAGCTCTTGATATCGTGCGTTTCGTCGACGACGCGGCAGCACGTCAGCGTCTGTTGCTCGCCGCTCGGCCATAGCTTGCCGCCATGTTCCCAGGTGACGACATCGGCGAGGCGATCGTCGAGATCGACCGCGGGAGCAAAAAATCTGTCGACTGAATTCATGGCGCGAAAAAGAGTGCGTTGGCGATGAGCGAAGTATTGGATCGCCCATAAACACCGTCAACGCGCTTTATTTTCCGCGTTCCATTACTTGATGTTATGCGTCAGCCGTCGACCGGCGCGACGGGCGTTTCGAGCTTGAGCTGATAGAACGCCGCATCCAGCCAGCGGCCGAATTTGAACCCGGCTTCGGTGATCGTTCCCGAATGCGTGAAGCCGAGCCGCGTATGCAGGCGGATGCTGCCCGCATTCGTCGCATCGACGCAGCCGACGAGCACATGCACTTGTGCTTCGCGCGCGCGCCGGATCAGTTCGCGCAGCAGCCGCTCGCCGAGCCCGAGGCCACGGCAATCGCGATGCACATAGACGCTGTGCTCCACGGTGTACTTGTAGGCGGGAAACGCGCGGAACGTGCCCCAGCTCGCAAAGCCCATGAGCTTGCCCGACGCATCGACGGCGCCGACAACCGGAAAGCCGCCCGCGCGTTTCGCGGCGAACCACGTCGACATGGCTTCGGCTGGGCGCGGCACGTAGTCGTACAGCGCGGTCGAGTTGACGATGGCTTCGTTCAGTATCTCGAGGATGGCCGGCGCGTGTTCGGCCTCGTTGCAATCGATGAGGCGCACGTCGTCGTGCGGATCGGTGGTGTTCATTCGATATCCGTTCAGGGCTGAAGATGAATCAGTTGGCGGACGCGTCGCCGATGGCGAGAATGTAGCGCGCCGCTTTCGAAGCCGGGTTGCTGAAGATGAGCGGGCGGTCGAGGCGCATCGCGAGGCAGTCGCCTTGCTGAAGCGCGTGAAGCTCGTCGCCGATCACGATGTCGATGCGTCCGCTCATCACCCAGACTTGCTGGTGCATGTTCGATTCGCGTCCGCCGGTTTCATACGCGACGCGCGCGCCCGGCGGAAAGTCCACTTCGACGAGCTGAAACGGCGACGGCCAGCCCGCAGGCGATAGATTGCGGCGCGTATAGCCGGATTCGGGATCGCGCCATTTCAATTGCTGGCGGCGCCGCGCGAGCGGTTGCGCGGGCGCGCCTTCCGCTTCCCCGCCGAAAAGGCTCGCGAGCGATACGCCCAGGCCCGCCGCGAGCTTGTCGAGCACGACGGCGGTCGGGCTGGCCGCGCCGCGCTCGATCATCGAGATCATCGAGCGGCTCACGCCGCAGCGCGCCGCGAGCGCGTCCAGCGTGTAGCCGCGCGCGGCACGCAACTCGCGGACGCGATCCGCGATGCGCTGGTTGATGTCGGCTTCAGCGGAAGGCTTGACGGTATCTAGCATAGTGGACGGAGTGTCCAATAAACTAGACGTCGATGTCAAGCGAAAGCGGGCTTCGCTGCACGAAGACAGCGAAGCCCGCCGATGACGCCTATAACCGGTTCAGATCAGCCGTACACGGGGAAGCGCTTGGTCAATTCCGCGACCTGCTGACGAACGCGTTCGAGGTTGCCCGCGTCTTCCGGGCTTTCGAGCACATCGGCGATCAGGTTGCCGACGATCTCCGCTTCCTTCGTGCCGAAGCCGCGCGTGGTCATTGCGGGCGAGCCGAGGCGCACGCCGCTCGTGACGAACGGCTTCTCCGGATCGTTCGGAATGGCGTTCTTGTTGACCGTGATGTGCGCGGCGCCCAATGCGGCTTCCGCGGCCTTGCCGGTGATTTTTTTCGCGCGCAGATCGACAAGCATCACATGGCTTTCCGTGCGGCCCGAGACGATACGCAGACCGCGCTTCACGAGCGTTTCGGCCAGCACGCGCGCGTTGTCGACCACGCGCTGCTGATATTCCTTGAACTCCGGCGACAGCGCTTCCTTGAACGCGACGGCCTTCGCGGCGATCACATGCATCAGCGGACCGCCTTGAATGCCCGGGAAAATGGCCGAGTTGATCTGCTTCTCGAACTCGGCCTTCATCAGAATGACGCCGCCGCGCGGGCCGCGCAGGCTCTTGTGCGTGGTCGTCGTGACGAAATCGGCGTGCGGCACCGGATTGGGATACACGCCCGCCGCGATCAGGCCGGCATAGTGCGCCATGTCGACCATCAGATACGCGCCGACGCTCTTCGCGATCTTCGAAAGACGCTCGAAATCGATCTTCAGCGCAAACGCCGACGCGCCCGCGACGATCAGCTTCGGCTTGTGTTCGTTCGCGAGTTGCTCGGCCGCTTCGTAGTCGATGTCTTCGGCTTCGTTGAGACCGTAGCTCACGACGTTGAACCATTTGCCCGACATGTTGACCGGCGAGCCGTGCGTAAGGTGGCCGCCGTGCGCGAGGCTCAGGCCCATGATGGTGTCGCCGGGCTTGAGCATCGCGAAGAACACGCCCTGATTGGCCTGCGAGCCGGAATTCGGCTGCACGTTCGCGGCTTCGGCGCCGAAAAGCTCCTTCACGCGATCGATCGCGAGCTGCTCCACCACGTCGACATATTCGCAACCGCCGTAATAGCGCTTGCCCGGATAGCCTTCCGCGTACTTGTTGGTGAGCTGCGAGCCTTGCGCGGCCATCACGGCCGGGCTCGTGTAGTTCTCCGACGCGATCAGCTCAATGTGATCTTCCTGGCGTCGGTTTTCATTCGTGATGGCCGCCCAGAGTTCCGGATCGACGTTTTCAACGGTGCTGGCTGCGCGATTGAACATGATGGTACCCATGTAAGAGAGAAGCGGGTTGCTGCGGGAACGCGTGACTGTCCCGTATTCCATCGAAAGCCGGCTCGCGCGGATAGAAGAATTACGACATTGCGCTGGAATGCGGGCACCTGCGCATTCGCCGCAAGTGAATGCTTATTTCATCGGGCGGCTGATTCGCATCAACGTGAACGCGTGACGCAGCTCGAAGCCGAGCCGTTCATACAGCGCGATGGCGCTTTCGTTGTGACTGAAGACATGCAGAAACGGCGTGTCGCCGCGCTCGCCGATTTCCTTGCGCAGGATGTTCATGAGCCGTCCGGCCAGGCCGCGTCCGCGGCAACGTTCATCGACGCACACCGCGCTGATCTCCACATGACCGTCGATGGCCATGCGCTCGCCCGCCATCGCGATGAGTTCGCCTTGCTCGCGAATCCCGATGTAGCGGCCCATTTCGCGCGTGCGCCTGCCGAACGGACCGGGTTTCGTGCGTTGCACGAGCGCGAGCATGGCGTCGATATCGGCAGCGCCGAGCGCGATCACGTCGCGGTCGTCGATGCTTTGCGTGAAACGCGACGTCGCGATCATCTGATGGATGGCGCCGACGCGCTCCGCGTGCAATGCGCCGATGTCCGCGAGCGCATCCGCCGACAGCATCGCGACGTGTTCGCCGGGTTGCAGCAGCGCGTGCAGCGCGCGCCAGGCATCGGGTGTATCGGAGGCGATGGCCCCGAACGGCGCGACATCCGGATGGAAACGCCGCGCGAGTGTGTCGCCGAGGCCGAGATGCGCCTGCTTCGTGGTCAGCGCGGTCCAGATCGGGCGGTCGAGTGCGGCGTGGGTCGGGCGGATCATATCGGCTCCGGTTGCGAAAGGTGATCGAATGCCGATCACTTTAGGCGAGTCGGAGCGTTCCGGCTATTGTCGGAAATGACAGTTTCGGGGGCATTTGCGCCAAACGAAACGCGTCAGGGGTAGCGGGCTTCGTCCAAATCGGCGATGAGCGTCGGGCCTGTCGGTTTCCATCCGAGGCGCGCCTGCGTCAGCGCGCTCGACGCGGGCATGTCCAGGCCGACGAACATCGCCATCCAGCCGAAATGCGCGGCTGCATCGTCCGGAGAAATCGACGTGACCGGCAGCTTCAGCCCGCGTCCGAGCGCTTCGGCAATCGCGCGGCTCGCGATGCCTTCCTCGCCGACCGCGTGATAACGCGCGCCGCTTTCCGCCTTCTCGACGGCGAGCCGGTAGAGCCGCGCGGCATCGGAGACATGGCCCGCCGGCCAGCGATTGCCGCCATCGCCCACATAAGCGACGACGCCCTTGTCGCGCGCAATGCCGATGAGCGGCGTGATGAGACCCTGCTTCAACGGATCGTGAACCTGCGGCAGTCTCACCACCGACACGTTGATGCCGGAATCGAGCAGCGTGTTCCCCGCCAGCTCGGACGCGATGCGCGGATTCGGATGGCGCGTGTTGAAGACGTCCTCGCGCGCCGGTTCGCCGTGCTCGCCGCTGCCCATGCCGGTGCCCGACGTGATGACGAGCGGACGATTCGTGCCCGCGAGCGCCGATCCGAGCGCGGCGATCGCGCGCTTGTCCTTTTCGCAGTTCTCGACGAAGCGCGAGAAGTCGTGATCGAAGGCCGTGTGGATGACCGCATCCGCCAGCGCCGCGCCGCGCGCGAGGCTTTCCGGATCTTCCAGCGTGCCGCGATGCACTTCGGCGCCGGCATCTTCGAGCGCCCGCGCGCCCGCATCCGAGCGCGTCATGCCGATCACCCGATGACCCGCGTTGATCAATTCGTGCACCAAGGCCGAGCCGATGAAGCCGGTCGCGCCCGTCAGAAAAATTCGCATGGTGAAGCTCCCTGGTCGAATGGCGCTCACTATCCAACGTTTTTTTATCCCGTTAAAGTAGTGACGTCATCCTATTAAAACGACTAACAGGGTTTCATATCCGTGGATACGGCCAGATCGCTCGGCGATTTTCTGCGCAGCCGGCGCACGCGTCTCGATCCGGCGAGCTTCGGTTTCGCCGGACGCCGCCGCACGCCCGGCCTGCGCCGCGAAGAGGTCGCCCAGCGCGCGAACATCAGTCCGACCTGGTACACGTGGCTGGAGCAGGGACGCGGCGGCGCGCCGTCGGCCGATGTGCTGGAGCGCACCTGCGGCGCGCTGTTGCTCACCGATGCCGAGCGCGAGCATCTCTTCATGCTCGGGCTGGGACGGCCGCCGGAAGTCCGTTACCGGTCCGCCGATGGCGTCAGTCCGCGGCTTCAGCGTCTGCTCGATTCGCTGCAGACGAGCCCGGCTATCGTCAAGACGCCGACGTGGGATGTCGTCGCGTGGAATCGCGCCGCGGCCGTCGTGCTGACCGATTACGGCACGCTGCCGCCCGGAGGGCGCAATATCCTGCGATTCCTGTTCCGCAATCCCGATGTCCGCGCGCGGCAGCACGACTGGGACAGCGTCGCGCGCTTCGTCGTCGGCGCGTTCCGGGCGGATGTGGCGCGCGCGGGGCTGGTGTCGGAAGTCGGCGAGCTCGTCGAAGAGCTTCGGCACGCGAGTCCCGAATTCGACGCGCTCTGGCGCGACAACGACGTCCACAGCCACGAAGAAGGCGGCGGCATCAAGCGTCTGATGCATCCGGCGCTCGGATCGGTCGAGCTGGAATATTCGGCGTTTTCCGTCGATGGCCGGCCGGATCTCGGCATGATCGTCTACACGCCCGTCGACCGCGCGATGGCCGAGCGGATCGGCCAGCTCGCCGCGAGCGCGTGACGCTTCAGAACTTCTCCACCCACGGCCGCAGCTCGATTTCCCACGTCCACGCGCTGCGATGCTGGCGCAGCACATCGAGATAGGTTTGCGCGATGGCGTCGGGATCGAGCGTGCTGTCCGGCGCGTCGGGCGGATCGGCGCGATGTTCGGCGCGCACGCCGCCGTCGATCACGAAATGCGCGACGTGAATGCCCTTCGGCGCCAGTTCGCGCGCGGCGCTTTGTGCGAGGCCGCGCAACGCGAACTTGCCCATCGCGAAGGGCGCGGACAGCGCGAAACCCTTGACGCCCGCCGTCGCGCCCGTCAGCAGGATCGCGCCTTTGCCGGCGGGAATCATGCGGCGCGCGGCCTGCTGGACGGCGTGAAACGCGCCGAGCGCCGAGACGGCGACAGCCTGCGCGACTTCTTCGGCATCGAGTTCCGCGATGGGTCCGCGCACGCGCCCGCTCGCGTTGTAGATGACGATTTCCGGCGCGCCGATGCGGGCTTCGGTCTGGGCGAAGAGCGTTTCGATCTGACCGGCATCGGATGCATCGACGGGTAGCGCGATGGCGCCGGTTTCATCGACGAGCGCCGCGAGCTTTTCGACATTGCGCGCCGCGATGACAACCGGAATGTTTTCGGCGCGCAGACGCCGCGTAAGAGAGCCGCTGATGCCTGGCCCGGCACCGACGATGAGGGCGCTGCGGTAGGGAAGTGTGCTCATGGTTTCACGCTCGGACGAGAGGTGGAACCGATGATAACTGGGGGGGGAAATCGGCGCGCGGACCGGCTGCTGCGGGGCTGTTTTTGATGAAAGTCGATGGGTTTCTCAGCGCGACGTGATCGTCCCTACATCCGGCGCGCTGACGAACGGTGGCACGCTCGCGGCGCAGCGGAATACGAGCGTCAATGCGGGCAGCGCAAGACCGATGCAGGTCATTGGCGCATCAGCAAAAAAGGGATTCTGACTCGGCAACGCGGCGCGTGTCGGACGTTGGTGATCTGAACATCGTCAGCGTGCAGGATGTGACCACGAGCAGCGCGCATCGGAGCAGCGCGGGCGGCGGGTTCACGATTCGTCAAGCGGAGGCAGCGCGAGCTTCGGCGCGCAGAACGCGTGTTGTATGCGCTTGATCGTGATCACGTAGATCCGTGATCACGGCCCTCGATGTCGCTGTACGTCAGCGTGCCAGTGTACTCAAGCTGTTCTGCGGTGCGTCCGCGGCACTTGCAATCACCGCGCCTTTCAGATCGATGTTGCCCTTCACATTGACGTTAAAGCCGCCTTCGCCGGCCAGAATCTCGGCCCGCTGATTGACCTACGCATAGTCGCCGTCGGCGTGACGCGCGAGGCCGAACCGCAGCCGACAGCACGACGGAATGACTCTCAACGTCTGACCCGTATTGAAATGGTCCAACGATAGTCACAATCTTTTTCTGATTGAATGGAAAGATCAGGAAAGGATTATTTACGGCCACGACGGAGACGGCGATAGTAAGAAGTTTCCGTCGGTCGTCCGAGAAGGCGAAGAAAAAGTAAAAGGACGGATCGTAGTTAATCAGAGCACGGCTCATTCACCGGGCCGGGTTCAGGCGCTCATGAGCGTCGTTCATGGTGATGACGACGCTCTCTCCACGTCCGACACACGCATCAGCAGCGGCGTTCTGCTCGGCCTTGGTCGGGTAAGTCGCTCGGGTTTGGCGTATGGATGTTGTCGCCGCCCGCGACGGTTTTTTTGTTCCATTCAGACCTAGAAGTTAGTTGATGATTTACCGAAAAAGGCTTGCGGCTCTGTCGTTCACAGCCCTGATGTCGCTCGCAGCAAATGCGCAGCAAATTCCATTCACAGACGAAGCCGCCGCCGCGCGCGCGAATGCGATACAGGATCAGCAAATCCAGCAACAACGCGAGGCACAGCAACGCGAATCGGCGATTCGAGCGCCGGCCGTGCGCTCGGAAATCCCTGACGAAAAGCGATATCCGTTGCTTCCTTCAGAGACGCCGTGCTTTCGCATCGACGCCTTCGAGCTCGATGTGCCGCAAACGCTGCCCGAGCCGATTCGGAAGCAGGGCGCATCATCGCTGCCGCTCGATCCGTTCGCGTTCGCCCGCGAGTGGCTCGACCACTACAAAGGTCAATGCATCGGCAAGGACGGCGTGAACGTACTGACCAAGGCGCTTCAGCAGGCAATCCTGAGCCGCGGACTGATCACGACGCGTGTGCTGCTGCCCGAACAGGACCTGTCGACCGGCACGCTCAAGTGAGCTCTGATCCCCGGCGTGATCCGCGAATTGCGCTTTGCCGATCCCAACACGTCGGGCACATGGAAGACCGCTTTTCCGGCGCGTCCCGGCGACGTGCTGAACCTGCGCGATCTCGAGCAAGGCCTCGAGCAGATGAAGCGCGTCGCGAGCCAGGACGTCGACATGAAGGTCGATCCGACCAGCTCGCCCGGTGAGAGCGATGTCGTCATCACCGTCAAGCGCGCCAAGCCTTGGACGTTCGTCGCCTCTGTCGACAACTCCGGCAGCCGTGCAACCGGCAAGTGGCAAGGCAACGTCAGCCTGGGCATCGACAATCTTCTTGGACTGAACGACATCCTGAGCGTAGGCGCGAATCAGGACCTGTACTTCGACGACAAGACTTTGGGCTCGCACGGCTTCAACGGTTCCTACTCGATCCCGTGGGGCTATTGGACCGCGACGCTGTATGGCAACACGAACACTTACTATCAGCAGATCGCCGGTGTGAATCAATCGTTCGTGTCGAGCGGCAATTCGCAGAGCGCGGGGCTCAAACTGCAGCGCGTGCTGCGCCGCAGCCAGAGCGACGTGCTCAGCAGCTATATGCAACTCTCGAAGCGCTTCGGTGCGAGCTTCATCGAAGACACGGAGATCGGGCTACAGCGACGCAACAATACTTTCCTCGAACTGGGACTGACCGATCGACATTACTTCGGCGGTGCACAGTTCGACGCGACATTGGCGTATCGCCAAGGCATCGGTGGTCTGGGCGCGAGACCCGATCCGGAACCGGATCCTTACTCCATATCCACGCGCGCACCGACCTACCGCTTCAAGATGGCCGTGCTCGATATGAACCTGTCGATGCCGTTTGCCGTTGCGAAGCAAAGCTTCCGCTACGTGACGACCGTACACGGGCAATACACCAACGATCAGCTTTACTACATCGACGACCTGACGATCGGCAGCCGCTACACCGTGCGCGGCTTCGACGGCGAACAAATGTTGGCCGCAGAAAAAGGCTTCTACTGGCGCAACGAATTGCAGATGCCGATCGGACAGACGCGCCAGTCGCTCTACGTCGGCGTGGATTACGGTCGCGTGTTCGGCCCGAATACCGAGTTTCTCGCGGGCACGCAGCTCGTCGGCGCGGTGATCGGCGTTCGCGGCGGCATTCCGTCGAAGTACGCTGGGTTCAGCTATGACTTCTTCGCGGGCACGCCGATTTACAAGCCGTCTTCACTCGAGACATCGCGCGTGACGGTCGGATTTCAGATGACCGCGCAATTCTGACGCGCGATCGACCTCGGGCTGCATTGCATGGTCAAGACACTGCGGCCCAAATAACAAAGGAGAAAACATGGCCAACGAGAAGAGTCTGACGCTCGCGTCGATTCATTCGACAGCGAAGGCGCTCACTGCCGGACTGCTGCTCGCGCTCGCCGCATGTGGAGGCGGAAGCGGCAGCGGACTCTCGGCTGTCGAGAACAACGGCAACGGGGCGACGGGAGGGACATCGTCGAATTCGGCGGATACGGCATCGACTTCATCGGACGCGCCCACATCATCCAGTACGGCCGCGAGCTTCTTTAACAGCATCTTCTTGAAGGACAGCGGCAGCGGCTTCTATCAGTTCGATGCGAACTATCCCGGCAGCGGAGGCTACACGCCCGTCGCTTCGGGCAGAACCCGGTTCTACGTCGACAGTGATAGCGACGACAACTTCATCGCAGAGACCACAACGATAGCGGGCGCATATACGCAAGACTATGAGACGCAGCTGTATATCACGGCGGAAGGTGCGTTCACGTCGCGATCGAGCCCCTACATCCATTTCGGTTCGAACTCGAAGATCTTCCAGAAGCTATCGCAAGGTTATGAGCTCGGCATGCGAGGCATGTCGACGGCCTTGGAGCGAATCACGATCAAATTGGACGACGTATCGGGTCTGCCGATCTCGGATGCCATTCGCAAGGACGAGGGTCCGGCCATCAACGGACTGCCGTTTCTGCTTGCCGCCGACAAATCGCCGATGCCGAAGGGATCCATCATCTATCAGTTGCCGTACACGGTCGTGACCACGCACTTGTGGGCGAACCTGACAAAGGGGAAGGATCCGTTTGCGTCTCTGGAGGAGATCCAGGCCAGGACCGGAGGGGCCATCCAATCGTTGGGCGGCTATCGCTATCTGCAGCCCGCGCCGAACAGCATGATTCATATCGAGTACGACGGGGCTCTGTACCACGGTGAACTGGTGAAGGCCGGTGACATCCACGATGTCGTTCCGGCTGCGTATAACAGCATTGCCGCGGATTTCATCGCGCAGCGCGAGGCAGTTGCGCTCGCAAAGTAGTGAAGAAAGGAGAAGGAAGCACAATTGTTCCTTCTCCCGTCGACGGTGCTGCTTCAGTTCTTCACGCTTTCACGCCGTGCAGCAGGCTGCCGATGGCGTCGAGCGACTTCGTCACGTTGGTCAGATCGACCTTGGTGTACTGCGATGCATCGACCTGCGTCACCGGCGCCACGTTGATCTGCGGGCTCGCGAACGCGAAGCCCGTGATCGAGTTGGCGTTGATGCCGTTGTTCTGGAAGATGCTCGCGCCGCCGACGATGGCGCCCATTTCAGCGCGACCAAGTTCCTTGCTGACGGCGAGGTTTTCGATTCTCAACATGATGTCTCTCCTGATGACGTGAATGGCTGTGTGAGGGCTTACAGCTTCACGCCGCCGAGCACGCTGCCAACCGCATCGATCGACTTCGTGACGTTGGTCAGATCGACGTTCGTGTGCGTCGAGGCATCGACTTGCGTGACGGGCGCGACGTTGGTCTGCGGGCTGGCGAACGAGAAGCCGCCGTTGACATTGGCGTTGACGCCGTTGTTCTGGAAGATGCTGGAGCCGCCGACGATAGCGCCCATTTCTTCACGGTCGAGTTCTTTGCTGACTGCGAGGGATTCGATCTTCAACATGATGGTTCTCCGGATGCGTGGATGATTGCGATGAGATGGGGAATCAGAGTGCGACGCCGCCAAG
>Ga0182736_1001224_pt1 | contig 27128 bp, 19 predicted proteins | sample eDN5th30CKraftBY_FD_128882 | JGI IMG/M metagenome (GOLD analysis project Ga0182736, IMG submission 128882) | Enriched backyard soil microbial communities from Emeryville, California, USA - eDNA 5th pass 30_C Kraft BY (version 2) (version 2) | ecosystem: Environmental > Terrestrial > Soil >...
CGGCCGGTTTCGCGCTATTGGGCCTGCCTGTTTTTTAGGCAATTGAACATGACGATCCTCCTCAAGCCAATCCAGATCGGTCCGGTCACGATCGAACAGCCCGTAGTCCTCGCGCCGATGACCGGCGTGACGGATATGCCGTTTCGTACCCTCGTGCGTCGCTATGGTTCGGGCCTCAATGTGACCGAGATGATCGCCTCGCCCGCGATGATCCGGCAGACGCGCCAATCGCTGCAAAAGGCGGCCTGGCATGCAAGCGAGGAGCCGTGCTCGATGCAGCTGGCGGGCTGCTCGCCGGCCGAGATGGCGGAGGCCGCCAGGCTGAACGCGGATCGGGGCGCGGCGATCATCGACATCAATATGGGCTGCCCGGTCAAGAAAGTGGTGAATGGTGATGCCGGCTCCGCGCTGATGCGCGACCTGCCGCTGGCCGCCAGCCTCATCGAGGCGACGGTGAAGGCGGTGGATGTGCCGGTGACGGTGAAGATGCGGATGGGCTGGGACCATGGCAGCCTCAATGCGCCGGAACTGGCGCGCATTGCGGAGGATCTGGGCGCGAAACTGATCACCGTGCACGGCCGCACCCGCAACCAGATGTATAAGGGCAGCGCGGACTGGGCATTTGTGCGCAAGGTCAAGGAGGCGGTCAATCTCCCTGTCATCGTCAATGGCGACATCTGCTCGATCGACGATGCGCGCACGGCGCTGGCGCAGAGCGGCGCGGATGGCGTGATGATCGGCCGCGGTGCTTATGGCCGACCCTGGCTGCTGGGGCAGGTGATGGAAGCGCTTGCTACCGGCCATGAACGACCCGACCCAACCATCGCCGAACAATATCACCTGATTATAGAGCATTACCATGCAATGCTCGCACATTATGGCGAGATGACGGGCGTGAATATGGCGCGCAAACATCTGGGCTGGTATACGCGCGGGTTGCCGGGATCGGCCGAATTCCGCAACATGGTCAATCAGGTGCCGGAAGCCCGCAAGGTGCTGGAGATGCTGGAGTGCTTCTACGAACCGTTCATCACGGAGCCGGCGCGCGCGCAGAGGGCGCCCGGCCTCCTGAATGCCGCCTGACAACAATGAGCCATGGCCGGAGGGCCGCTCCGAAAGCCTGCCGGCCGCCGCCGACCTCATTGCCGCCCATCCCGTCGCCACGCTGCTGATCGATGCGCAAGGGCAAATCGTCTCCGCCAATGCGCGGGCGGAAGCGCTGCTCAACATGGCGCGCTCGGCGCTGGTCGGGAGTAGGGTGAGTCACGTGCTGCGGATCGCCGATCCCCGCCTCGACGCGGCGATCTGGCTGAGCGACAAGCCACTCTCCGCTTATGATGTCGAGCTTCATGCTGGCCGTAATGCGGCGGTCGAGATGGATATATTGATCAGCCCGCTGCTCGATGACGAGCGCTGGCGGGTGGTCGCGCTGCATGTTCATGGCCAGACGCGGACGCTCGGCATGCAGCGCGGCGGGCTCGGCATCCGCTCGGCGACGGGAGCGGCGGCGATGCTGGCGCATGAGATCAAGAATCCGCTCTCCGGCATTCGCGGCGCGGCGCAACTGATCGAGGGTGATGCAAGCGGCGAGGGGGGCGAGGCCACGCGCCCGCTCACCCGGCTGATCTGCGAAGAGGTGGACCGAATTGCGGCGCTGATCGACCGGATGCAGCATTTTACCAGCAACCAGCCGCTGGATTGCGCGCCGGCCAATATCTATCCGCTGCTCGATCGCGCAGTGGAGATTGCGGTCGCCGGTTTCGCCCGGGCCTGCCCGATCAGCCGCCATTACGACCCCTCGCTGCCTTATGCGCAGGTGAATGGCGATGCGCTGATCCAGATCATGCTCAACCTCGTCAAAAATGCCGTTGAAGCGGTGGAGGGGCAGGCTGACGGCGCGGTGCAGGTGGCGACGGCCTATCGGCACGGTCTTTCCATGCTAGGCGCGGATGGGCAGGGCGCATCGCCGCTGCAAATCGAGATTCAGGTGATCGACAATGGCCCCGGCGTCTCAGACAATATCCGCGATATGCTGTTTAACCCGTTCATTTCCAACAAGCGCGGTGGACGGGGGCTGGGCCTTGCGCTTGTCGACAAGCTGGTGCGGGATATGAACGGCCTCGTTCAATATGAGCGGGATGGGGGCGGGCGGTCGATCTTCCGCCTGCTGCTGCCGGCCGGGCAGGGCGGATGACGCGGCGGCCGGGCAAGATCCTCGTGGTCGATGACGATCCGGCCATCTGCCTCGTCATTGGCGAGGCGCTGAAGCGGCAGGGCCATATCGTCCGCACGGTCGGATCGCTCGCCGAGCGACGGGCGGCCTTGCCCGGCTTCGCGCCGGATGTTCTGATTACCGATGTGATATTGCCGGACGGTGACGGGCTGGATGATGTCAGTGCCATTCTGATGGAGCGGCCGGCCCTCAAGGTCATCATCCTCTCCGCGCAGAATACGCTGAACACGGCGGTGCGCGCGACCGGACAGGGCGCATTCGAATATCTGCCAAAGCCGTTTGATCTCAACGAATTATCACGCGCTGTTGATGAATCGTTGAATATCGGCGAGGCGGACAGGAGCGAAGAGGCGGCGGCGCCGGCGGGCGACGGGCTGCCGCTCATCGGCCGGTCGCCGCAGATGCAGGACGTATATCGCACCATCGCGCGGGTGGTGGGCAATGATCTCAATATCCTTATTCTCGGCGAATCCGGAACGGGCAAGGAGCTGGTGGCCGAAGCGATTCACAACCTTGGCCCGCGCCGGGCACGGCCGTTCGTGGCGATCAATATGGCCGCGATCCCGCGCGAACTCATTGAGGCCGAGCTGTTCGGCCATGAAAAGGGCGCCTTCACCGGCGCATTGGCGCGATCGGCAGGCAAGTTCGAGCAGGCCGAAGGTGGCACATTGTTCCTCGACGAGATTGGCGACATGCCGATGGAGGCGCAGACCCGGCTGCTGCGCGTGCTCCAGTCCGGCGAGATTATGGCGGTGGGAGGCACGCGCGCGATGCGGGTCGATGTGCGGATCATCGCCGCCACCAACCAGGATCTGCCCGCGCTCATCGCGCAGGGACGGTTTCGCGAGGATTTATTCTACCGGCTCAATGTCGTGCCCATCCGGCTGCCGGCCCTGCGCGAGCGGGTGGGCGACGTGCCCCTGCTGGCGCGCTATTTCATCGATCAGGCGGCGCAATCGGGGCTGCCGCGCAAGGGACTTGCGGATGAGGCGGCGGCGCTGCTCGCCCATTATGACTGGCCGGGCAATGTCCGTGAGCTGCAAAATCTGATGAAGCGGCTGACGGTTCTCACCCGCGATCAGGAGATTCAGGTCCGCCATTTGCAGCAGGTGCTGCCGCTCACCGACCTGCCGCGCATGATGACCGGCGCGGACGCCGCCGATCTGCGTGACGCGGTGCGGCGCTGGGCCCGCGCGCAGTTCGCGGTTGGCGGCGCGCGGCCTGCGGACGATCTGCACGAACAATTGCTCGCCATCGTCGAGCCGGTGCTGCTTGGCGAGGCGCTGGCGGCGCTGGACGGCAACCAGATCCGCGCCGCCGCGATGCTGGGGGTGAATCGCAATACGCTGCGCAAGAAGCTCACCCATTATGACATCGACCCCACCATGCCGCTGCGTGAGCGCTGATGGCGCAAGCGCCACAGTGTGGCGGGAATGGACCGCCGCGATGGTTGCTCCGGCCTGTAGTTCGGCCAGGCTGACCCTAAAGCGTGTTCCCAGCGACACGCCGATGTTGTATCGCTGCCATGATGGAGCGGACAGCGAGCCTGCATGAGGGGGATTATGAGCCGGACCGGCTGTTGTTCGGGTCGCGTCTCCTTGCCCGTCTTGCCGAGGTGCTGGCGGGTACGACCCTGCTGGCCACTGCCGGTTTCACCTATTGGCTGATCGGCCGCCCGCAGCAGGAGGATACGCTGATCGGCGCGCCGGTGGTGGCGCTGCTGCTCGTCGTCAATCTGTTGCCCGCCATCGTCCTGCTGGTGCTGATCGGCCAGCGTATCGCCCGCCGCCGCGCCGCGCGCAGTCTGGTGGGCGGCGGCGGGCGCCTGCATGTGCGGCTGGTCGCGCTCTTTTCGATGATTGCCAGCGTGCCGCTGCTGCTCGTGGTGATCTTCGCCTCGCTGCTCTTTCAATATGGCGTGCAGTTCTGGAACTCCGCCGATGCGCGCGGCATGCTGCAAAATGCCAGCGATCTCGCACGCGGCTATTATCAGTCCAACCTCAAGGAATTGGGGGACGAGACCGGCACGATGGCCAGCGACCTGCGCGACTATCTTTCGGAATCGCCAATCACCAGCCCCTCTTTCACCGAGGGCTATATGTATCAGGTGGTGACGCGCAAACTGAACCGGTCCGCGATTTTCGAGCTGGGCAAGGACGGCACGGTCATGCCGCCGGTCGCCACGGTGGACCCCGAGCAGCGCACCGCGCCGGATATCCTCACGCCCGATGTCGTCAAGCGGCTGCGCAGCGGCGAACCGGTGGTGGTGCAGGCCAAGCCCGACCAGATCGAGGCCTTTGTCGAACTCTACCCCAACTCCAACACATTTCTATATGCCACCCGCGATTCCGCGGCCAATGCCTTTAGCGAGATGAAGCGCGCGCAGGCGGTGCTGGGGGATTATGACGCGTTTACGACGCGCTCGCGCCAGTTGCAGTTGCAGTTTAATATCGCGCTTTTCATCGGCACATTGATGCTTGTCGGCACGGCGGTGTGGATTGCGCTGGCGGTGGCGGACCGGCTCGTGCGGCCAGTGGGGGAACTGGTGGATGCGGCGCGGCGGGTGACGGCCGGCGACCTTTCCGCCCGCGTGACCGACCCGCGCGCGCATGACGAGCTGGGCACGCTTGCCGGCGCGTTCAACCGCATGACGCAGCGGCTGGAGGCGCAGACCGGCGCGCTCGTCTCTGCCAACAACCAGCTTGCCAATCGCCGCGCGCTGATTGAGGCGGTGCTCTCCGGCGTGAGCGCCGGCGTCATCTCGGTCGATCAGCATGGCGTCGTCCAGCTGCTCAACAGCTCGGCTATGGCGCTGCTCGTCGAGCCGGGCGTGCAGGCGGTCGGCCTGCCGCTGAGCGCGTTGTCGGAAGAACTGGCGGCGCTGATGGAGGCGGGATCGGGTAGCGACATCATCCAGATCCGTACCGGCGGGGATATCCGCACGCTGGCCGCGCAAGTGGTGGCGGAAGACGGCAACCGCGTGCTGACTTTCGATGACATCACCCAGCAATTGCTCGACCAGCGGCGCGCCGCCTGGTCCGACGTGGCGCGGCGGATCGCCCACGAGATCAAGAATCCGCTGACCCCGATCCAGCTCGCCGCCGAGCGATTGCAGCGCCGTTACGGAAAAGAGGTGCAGTCCGACCCAGGCACCTTCCAGCGCCTGACCGGGACGATCGTGCGGCAGGTGGGCGATTTGCGGCGTATCGTGGACGAGTTCACATCCTTCGCGCGGATGCCAAAGCCGGTGTTCCGCGAGGAAGCCGTGGTGGATATTGCCCGCCACGCCATGTTCCTGCACGAAGTCGCCCATCCCCGCATCCTGTTCGAATTTCTCTGCGAGGGCGAGGAGCCCATGCTGGTGTGCGACCGGCGGCAGATCGGCCAGGCGCTCACCAATATCGTCAAAAATGCCGTGGAGGCCATCGAGCAGCGCCATTTGAGGGAGTTTCCGCCCGGTGACGACGCGGAGCCGGGCGAGCAGCCCCATGGCCACATCACCATGCGCGTGGCAGGGAATGAGAGCGAGGTGACCATCACCGTCGCCGACGATGGCACGGGCCTGCCTGTCGAGCGTGAGCGGATCATCGAACCCTATATGACGACGCGGGCCAAAGGCACCGGCCTTGGCCTGGCGATCGTGAAGAAGATCGTCGAGGAACATTATGGTTCCATGACATTCGGCGATGCGGACAGCGGGGGCGCGATCGTGCGGCTCCGTTTCGATGTGGCGCGCCTTGCCCGCCTGGCGGAAGATGGCGAGGATCGGCCCGGGGAAGCTGTGAGAGAGACGTTGAATGGCGCTTGATGTTCTGATTGTCGATGATGAGGCGGATATTCGCGAGCTGGTCGCGGGCGTGCTGGAGGATGAGGGGTTCGAAACACGGCTCGCCGCGAATAGTGACGAGGCGCTGGAGGCGGTCGCCGCGCGGCGGCCCTCGCTGGTGCTGCTCGACGTGTGGCTGCAAGGCTCCCGGCTGGACGGGCTGGAACTGCTGGAAGAGATCAAGCGGGGCGACCCGAGCCTGCCGGTGCTGATGATCTCCGGCCATGGCAATATCGATACGGCGGTGGCCGCCATCCGGCGCGGGGCGGTGGACTTTATCGAGAAGCCGTTTGAATCCGATCAGCTGCTCCACATCGTCAGCCGTGCGACGGAGACGGAGCGGCTGCGCCGGGAAAACCAGGTGCTGCGCGCGCGCTCCGGGCAGGAGGAGGAACTGACCGGCACCAGCAACGCCATCAACGCCGTGCGCGCGACGATCAAGAAAGTCGCCGCGACCGGCAGCCGCGTGCTGATCACCGGGCCGGCGGGCGTGGGCAAGGAAGTGGCCGCGCGGATGCTGCACAACTGGTCCGGGCGCGCATCCGGTCCCTTCGTGATCGTCACGGCCGCGCGAATGGAGCCGGAGCGGGCGGAGGAAGCGCTGTTCGGTGTCGAAGGCGCGGACGGCGTCATCCGCCCCGGCCTGCTCGAACAGGCGCATGGCGGCACGCTGTTTCTCGACGAAATCGCCGATATGCCGATGACGACGCAAGGCAAGATCCTGCGCGTATTGACCGACCAGAGCTTCACCCGGATTGGCGGCCAGCGACTGGTGAAGGTGGATATTCGCGTGATTTCCTCCACCGCGCATGATCTGAAGGAAGATATTGCGGCGCGCCAGTTCCGCGAGGACCTCTATTATCGCCTCAATGTCGTGCCGCTCGCTATCCCGCCACTGGCTGAACGGCGCGACGATATTCCCGGCCTGGTCGAACATTATCTCGCCCGCTTCGCCGCCGAGCGGGGCATGCCCGCGCCGACCATGGCGAGCAACGCGATGGTGGCGCTTCAGGCTGGCGAATGGCCCGGCAATGTGCGCCAGCTGCGCAACGTCGTGGAGCGCACGATCATTCTGGCGCCGATGCAATCGGGCGATACGATCGAGCTGGATATGCTCCCGGTCGAGGCGACGGGGACCAATGAGGAAATCGGCCTGTCCAGCGCGATCATGGGCGCGCCGCTGCGCGAGGCGCGCGAGAATTTCGAGCGGGAATATCTGCGCATCCAGATCAAGCGATTTTCCGGCAATATCTCGCGCACGGCGGCTTTTATCGGCATGGAGCGCTCGGCGCTGCATCGCAAGCTCAAGTCGCTGGGGCTGGGCGAAGAGCGGGAATAGCGGCCCCGTCCAGCAGGGCCGGCGGCGCTCGTTTTGTGCGGTGCGGCGAAGACGACTGGATTTCCGGAAGAAAATCGCCTAGCTTCGCGACTGTCCCGCTGTGGGAAAAATGCGATGTCCGGTATCGGACGCGATGCGAGCCATGACTCGCCAATAACGGAGTATAAAAATGGCAGATAAGCTGAACAATCTTCAGGATATTTTTCTGAACAGCCTCCGTAAGAGCAAGACACCGGTGACGATGTTCCTCGTCAAGGGTGTGAAACTCCAGGGCATTGTTACCTGGTTCGATAATTTTTCCGTCCTGCTCCGCCGGGACGGGCAGGTGCAGCTTGTTTACAAGCACGCCATCTCCACCGTGATGCCGGCGCATCCGCTCGACCTCAGCCGGATTGAATCCGCCTTCATAGCGAATGAACGCAAGCCCAAGTTATTGCAGGAAATTTTCCTCACCGCCGTTCATAAATCGGGCGATCCGGTGACGATGTTCCTTGTCAATGGCGTGATGCTTCAGGGCGAAATTGCGGCGTTCGACCTGTTCTGCATGTTGTTGCAGCGTGATGGACTGGTCCAGCTTGTCTACAAACATGCCATCTCCACGGTGCAGCCTGCCCATCCGCTCGATCTTTCGGGCGAGGACGACGAAGCCGATGACGGCGAATGATCCGGTAAAGGCCTGAGTCATCGCGCATTTTACAGAACGCGAGGAAGTTTCGCGCGGAGCCCGCGCCGTGGTCGTCCATGCCGATCTGGGTGGGCGGCAGCGGCGCGACGTCTCGGCGCGGGTCGATGAAGCTGCGGGGCTGGCGCTCGCCATCGGCCTCGATATTATCGAGACGGCCATTTATCGCGTCCGCCAGTCCCGCCCCGCCACGCTGCTGGGCTCCGGGCAGGTGAACGAGATTGCCGCGCTGGTCGCCAGCACCGATGCGGAACTTGTCGTGGTCGATAACAGCCTGACGCCGATCCAGCAGAGTAATCTGGAGAAAGCATGGTCCGCCAAGGTCATCGACCGCACCGGACTGATTCTGGAGATATTCGGCGAGCGGGCGGCCACGGCCGAAGGACGGCTTCAGGTCGAACTGGCGCATCTTGATTACCAGGCCGGACGGCTGGTGCGCAGCTGGACCCATCTTGAGCGGCAGCGCGGCGGATTCGGCTTTCTGGGCGGGCCCGGCGAGACGCAGATCGAGGCGGACCGCCGCATGATCCGCGACCGCATGGCGCGCATCCGGCGCGAACTGGACCAGGTGACGCGCACGCGCGGACTGCACCGCGCGCGCCGGCAACGGGCGCCGTGGCCGGTGATCGCGCTGGTCGGCTACACCAACGCCGGCAAATCGACCTTGTTCAACCGGCTGACCGGCGCGGAGGTGCTCGCGCAGGACATGCTGTTCGCCACGCTCGATCCGACGATGCGGCAGATCAGCCTGCCGGGGCTGGACAAGGCGATCCTGTCCGACACGGTGGGGTTCGTCTCGGACCTGCCGACGCAGCTGATTGCCGCATTCCGCGCCACGCTGGAGGAAGTGCTGTCGGCCGACCTCATTCTCCATGTGCGCGATATCGCCCATCCCGATACGGACGCGCAAAAGGCCGATGTGCTCGATGTGCTGGCCGACCTTGGCGTGGTACCGGAAAGCGCCGAGGCGCAGGGGGACGAGGCCCGCCCGCTGATCGAGATATGGAACAAGGCGGACCTGATCGAAGACCCCGAGCATTTGGCGGCGGTGCAGGCGCGGGCGGAACGGGCCGGCGATGTGGTGCTCGTCTCCGCGCTGACCGGGGAGGGCGTTCCCGAACTCCGGCGTTTTCTGGCGGACCTGCTGGAGCGGGGGCATCGCCGCTACGAAATGACACTTGATGGCCGCAATGGCGCGGCGCTGGCGTGGCTCCACGCTCATGGCGAGATACTCGCGGAAGAGCATGAAACCATGGCGGACATGCTTCATGTCCAGGTCTCGGTGCGAATGGCACCGGCAGATCATGAGCGCTTCCTGCGTCTGCATGGCGATGCGATCGAGAATGACTAATCGGCCAAAATGGCTAGCCGGATCGCGGCGCGGCGCTGATTGCTCGATCCGGCGGACTATTCCGCGCGTTTGACAGCCTGCCAGAGCGCTTCCTTTTCATCGAGTGACAGGTTGGGGAAGTGATCGCCCGCCATGGCTTCCATAGCCCGGAAGCGACGCTCGAACTTCCGGCTGGCGGCTGCGAGAGCCATCTCTGCGTTCACACCGTGATGCCGGGCAAGGTTGACCGCCGCGAACAGCAGGTCCCCCATTTCCTCCGCAACCGCCTCGTCACCTGTCGCTTCGTTCAGTTCATCTATTTCTTCCAGTAACTTGCCTCTCACATCTGAGATATCATCCCAATCGAATCCGACGGAACTGGCGCGTTTCTGAAGCTTCTCCGCGCGGGTGAGCGCGGGCAGGGCCAGCGCGACGCCGGCGAGCGCCGAGCTATCGTCGCCAGCCTGTGAGCGTTCTATCGCCTTGATAGCCTCCCAACCGGGCGACGCCGCCGCATCAGCAAGGATATGCGGCCGCCGCCGGATCATCTTGGCGCAGATGGCGGCAATCACGTCCGCCAGATCGAACTGCCCGGCCTCCTCGGCGATGCGGCTGTGAAAAACGACCTGTAGCAGTAGATCGCCAAGCTCATCCTTGAGCGCGTTCATGTCGTTCCGCGCGATTGCGTCAGCCGTTTCATAGGCTTCTTCAAGCGTATAGGGCGCGATGCTGGCAAATGTTTGAGCAATGGCCCAGTCACAGCCCGAGGCGGGGTCGCGCAAACGTTCCAATATATGCCGCAGGGGAGTGAGATCGGCAGCTTTGCCAGCCATCGGGTTAACCAGTTCAGAAAGAGGTCGTCGCTTCCAGTTAGAAGCGTGCAGAAGCGAGGGCAACAGCGCTGACCGGCGGCAGCGGAGTGAAGGCTGGCTGGGCGACACGGAGCAGTAAATCAGTTGGCGCCATATGGCGGCCGGCGTGAGGCGCACGACGGGCCTCTCAAGCTCCGTGATCGCGACCGTTTCCCGAACCGGCGGAACGGAGCGAAATGTTACTTGCCTTTATAGAGAATCATTCGCATTAGCGTTGAGAGTTGAAAATCATTATCAATAAGGGGAATAAAGTGTCTCGGTTACGTCAACGCCCGATCGCTGCGGCGCCTGCTTATCTCGCTTTGAGTTGTGTCGGCCTGATCGCGGCTCCGGCGCTCGCGCAGGATGAAGGGGGCGATGTTGCCCGGCTCGGCGGCGTGACCGTCACGGATACCGCCATTGAGGAGAGCTATGACCGCAAGGAGGCGGCCTCCGTGAAGTTCACGCAGCCCCTGCTGGATACGCCAAAGAGCGTCACGGTCATTCCGCGCGAAGTGATGGAAGATCGCGGCTTTACATCGCTCACCGATGTGCTGCGCACTACGCCCGGCATTACACTGGGTTCCGGCGAAGGTGGCACGCCGATGGGCGACCGGCCGCTGGTTCGCGGCTATGAATCCGCCACGGATATGCAGATTGACGGCGTGCGCAATGTCGGCCGCTTCAGCCATGAAATCTATAATCTGGAATCGGTCGAGGTCGTCAAAGGCCCCGGCGGTGCGCTGAACGGGCGCGGATCGACCGGCGGCAGCATCAACCTTGTTACCAAGACGCCCCATGAAGGCGATGCAGTGGCCGTGCGCGGCACGGTGGGCACCGATGAGACCAAGCGCATCACGCTCGATATCAACCATCAACTGACGGACGATATCGCCGTGCGCGTCAATGCCATGGGCCATGACGCCAATGTCGCGGGACGCGACGCGGTGAAGGTGAGCCGCTGGGGCTTTGCGCCGTCGATCGCTTTCGGCCTGAACGGCCCGGCGCGGGCGACGCTGAGCTATTCATACCTCAAGACCGACGATATCCCGGATTTCGGCCATCCCTTCTCGGGCGCGGGTACGGTCAGTCCGCTCAAGCTCGACAGACATAATTTCTACGGTTTCGCTGATCGGGATTTCCGCCAGACGGAAGGTCATTTCGGCTCGGCAGTGCTGGAATATGATGTGGCGGAGGGCATCACGCTGCGCAATTCGACGCGGCTTGTGCGCACCACCAACGAATATATCGTCAGCCGTCCGAGCTTCAACACGACGACTGCGACGCCGGAGACGGGCCTTGTGGCGATCGATTTCCGTTCGGCCAATATCCTCACCGAGGGTTTTCTCAACCAGACCGACCTGCGTGGCACCTTCGAGACCGGCGGCATCGAGCACAGCTTCATCGGCGGGGTCGAGTATAGCAAGGAAAGGCAAAGGAGCCGCGCGGCCTGGGCACAGGCGCCGGGCTCGGCGACGCTGCTCCAGCCGCTGGCCGATCCCGATCCCTATGCGGCGTTCAATCCGCTGGTGAAGACCCCGCTGGCCGCGCCGGCCGTGCCGATCCGGCATGAAACCAAGGCGGCCTTCCTGTTCGACACATTGACGCTGAGCGAGCAGTTCCAGATCAATCTCGGCCTTCGTTATGACCGCTATGAAGTATCGGACAGCGCGCGCGCTGCGACGAACGACATGTGGAATTATCAGGCCGGGCTCGTCTACAAGCCGGTGCCCAACGGCAGCATCTATCTCTCCTACGGCACCTCGTCCAACCCGTCCGGCGAATGCGCCGGCATGGCAGGCGGCGCGGAAGGGGCGGGCGCCTGCACGCTCACCAACAATAATGTCAATCTTGCGCCCGAGCGGGCGAAGAGCTGGGAGCTGGGCACCAAATGGGACCTGCTGGACGAGCAGCTTTCGCTGACGGCGGCGGTGTTCCAGACGAAGAAGGACAATGCCCGCGCGACCGATCCGGTTACCGGGACGGTTCAGCTCATCGGCAATAACCGGGTTCGTGGCTTCGAGTTCGGCGTGTCCGGTAACATCACGCCGGAATGGAATATCTTCGGCGGCTATACCTATCTCGACGCCAGGCTGATCGACGATGGCGCGGGCGACAATGATGGTAACCAGATCAAGTTCATCGCGCCGCACAGCTTCAGCGTCTGGTCGACCTATAAGGTGACGCCGCAGTTCGATATTGGCGGCGGGATCAACTATACCGGCAAGCGCTATGTGAACGACGCCAATACGCTGACGTTCCGCCCCTATGCGCGGCTGGACGCGACGATCGGCTATGCCGTGAGCGACAATCTGGATCTGCGCCTCAATGTGCAGAATCTGACGAACAAGCTCTATTATGATGCATCGCATGTCGGCATCTTCGCCAATGTCGCGCCGGGCCGCTCGGCTTTGCTGACGGCTAATCTGCGCTATTGAGGCAGGTATAATGTGATCAGGCATTGAAAGGTCTGAGGGAGCATTTTCCAGGGCCTGCGGGAGCATCCTCGCAGGCCCGTTTGTTGCGTCGAGGTAACGGTTTAAGACGTGGCGCGGTGAAAAATGGACATTGATGCGAGAAAATTCTTGTAATTATCGCAAACCATTCTCATTAGCGACTCCGAGTTGAAGAACCTAAAGGGGGACATACCCAATGACTCGGTTACGCCATCACCCAATCGCTACCGCACCCGCCTATCTCGCATTGAGTTGCATCGGCCTTGCCGCGCCGGCGCTCGCACAGGATGGTGGCGGAGGGAGGGGCAGCCCGGCGCTGGGCAGCGTCACCGTTACCGACACCGCGATCGACGAGCAGGGCTACAAGATCGATAAAGCGGATTCTCCCAAATATACCGCGCCGCTGCTCGACACGCCCAAAACCGTGATCGTGTTGCCGGCGGAGGTCATTCGCGAAAGCGGATCGACCACCTTCGTCGATGCGCTGCGCACCGTGCCCGGCATTACCTTTGGCGCTGGCGAGGGCGGGAATCCGCAGGGCGACCGCCCCTTCATCCGCGGCTTTGACGCGCAGGGCAGCACTTATCTGGATGGCATCCGCAGCGTCGGCGGCCAGTCGCGCGAGATTTTCGCGATCGAGCAGATCGAGGTCGTCAAAGGTGGCGATTCCACCATGGGCGGGCGCGGCAGCGCGGGCGGCAGCCTCAACCTGGTGAGCAAGATGCCGCATCTGGGCAATGATGGCCGCGCTGATCTGAGCTACGGCACGGACGATTACAAGCGCGCGACAGTGGACGCCAATATGCAGCTTAGCGAGATGGCGGCGGTTCGCCTCAACGCCATGTGGCATGATGCGGACGTTGCGGGGCGCGATGTCGTCAACAGCAATCGCTGGGGCGTTTCGCCCTCCTTCGTGCTGGGTCTGGATACGCCGACCCGCGCCTATCTTAACTGGTATCACCTTGAGAGCGACGATATGCCCGATCCGGGCATCCCCTTCGAGCGCACCACGGGGCAGATCACCACGGCCGATCAGCTTCATATCGGCCCGGCCGAAGTGGTGAACGGCCGCGCGATCGACCGCAATGTCTTTTACGGCCTTGCCAATCGCGATTTCCGCACCACCAATGTCGACGAATTCCTGTTTCGCTTCGAGCATGATCTGAGCGACACGGTCCGCGTGCGCAACACGGCCCGCTACGCCAATGTGAAGCAGGCCTATATCCTGACCCAGCCGGACGATAGCCAGGGCAATGTCGCCAATGGCAAGGTCTGGCGGCGGATCAACAGCCGCCACAGCGACGTCGATTCCCTCGCCAATCAGCTCGATCTTTCCGGCACTTTCGAGACAGGCGGGATCGGCCACAGCTTCTCGGCCGGCTTTGAGACGAGCTGGGAAAAATCGAACCGCGGCAATTATAGCGTGATGACCAATGTGGTGGGTAACGGGCAAAGCTGCGCGCCGCTGAATATCGCCACCTATAATTGCACGGACCTATTCAACCCAACACCCTATGATCCTTGGGTAAACCTGACAGCAGACGGTTCGGCGCAGACGCCCATCGTGAAGAGTCCTGTTACGGCCATGACCGAGGCGACGAGCTATGCGCTCTACGCTTTCGACACCATCTCGATTACCGACGCCCTTCTGCTGAATGTCGGCCTGCGTTACGACTGGTATGATACCGACGCCACAACCATCGCCGCCACGGGCTCTACAACCCTGTCCCGGCAGGACGAGTTCCTGAACTGGCAGGCGGGGCTGGTGTTCAAGCCGACTGCCAATGGCAGCGTCTATGTGTCCTATGCCCGCTCCACCACGCCGCCGGGCAGCATGATCGGCGAGGGAAGCGACGGCAACGGCCTCTCGCCGGGCCGGGGCGAAAGCGCCTTCCAGCCCGAGGATCTGACGCCGGAGAAGACCAACTCCTATGAGGTTGGCACCAAGTGGGAGTTTTTCGACGCGGCGCTGGCGCTGAACCTTGCCCTGTTCCGCACGGAAACGACCAATGCACGCACGACCGGTCCGACGGGGCTGCCCGAATTTGTCGGCGAGCGGCGGATCGATGGCATCGAGGTCGGGTTCAACGGCAGGCCATTGCCCTTCTGGAGCATCTTCGGCGGCTATACCTATATGGATTCGGAAGTGCGTAATGCGGGCGCGGGCAACATCAACAATGGCAAGCCCTTCCCCAACACGCCGAAGCATAGCTTCACCGCCTGGACGACCGTGGACATTGCCGACCGCTTCCAGATCGGCGGCGGCGCGGTTTATAATTCGCGGCAATATGGCGGTTTTGGCGCTGTAGCAGGCATCGGCACGGCCGAGCGCTCGATCCCCGGCTACTGGCGGTTCGACGCCACGGCGGCTGTGGACCTGACCGAGAATGTGGCGCTGCGGGTCAATGTGCAGAATTTGACGGACAAGCGCTATTATGACCGGACCTATTCCACGCATTTCGTGACGATGGCGCCCGGCCGCTCGGCCTTCGCGACCCTGTCGCTCAAATATTAAGCCGACGTCGGTAGAAAAGGCCCGCTCTCCAATGGGAAGCGGGCCTTTTTATTGTGCGGCATAGATGTTCACCGGTATGTCGAAGAGTTACCCGGTAGCAGCAATCGGTCCGGTAGGGCTGGATGGATTTCAGGCTGAAGGCAGCCTCTGCGGATTGGGGGCAAATCGGCCGCCGTTGCGGAACCTTCCCGCTGGAGCATGCGTTTCCGGACTGTGACATCATCGGGAGAGCATTATGCTGTGGACTATTGTCGCCATCCTCGTCGTCCTCTGGGCTATTGGTTTTCTCGCGCTGCATATTGGAGGCGGGCTTATCCATCTGCTGCTGCTCGTGGCCGCAGTGGTGGTGGTCTATCGGCTCGTGACCGGCCAGCGCGTGGTCTAGGGCTGCTCGACGGTCCAGGATATAGCTGAAATCTGCGGCTCTGCCTGCTTCAGCATGTAGCATGCTGGCCTGAAGGCGAGCCGCCTGATCGATCAGGCGATAATCGGTGCGACGGTGGCCTTGAGGAGTGCTGCCGCCTCGCGCGGGGCGAGGCGGACCTGCAAGCCGCGCTGACCGGCATTGAGATAGACCAGCGGATGAAGCACCGCCTGTTCCTCGATCGCCACGGGAAGCGCACGGGCTTGCCCGAAAGGGCTGATCCCGCCGATTTTATAACCGGAAATGCGCTCGGCATCGGCAGGTGGCATCATCTGCGCCGCCTTGCCACCCAGCGCGGCGGCAAGCTTCTTCATCGAAAGTTCCGCATCGGATGGCAGGATGGCGAGCACGGGCTTGCCGTCCACGCGCGCCATCAGCGTCTTTAGGACGCGCGCCGGTATCTCTCCAAGCGCCTCGGCTGCCTGGAGGCCGATACGATCGGCAGCGGGATCATAGGGATAGCGGTGAACGGTGAAAGCGAGGCCGGCTCGTTCCAGCGCTTTGGTCGCGCGCGTCGCCATGGACATGGCAGGTTCCTCGGAATGACTGAGATGGGCTTGCGGCGCGATGCACCGGGCGAGGCGGGGCGTCAAACCCCGAACGATGGGGAGGACGGCGCCTGATCTTATAAACGGGTTCCGGCATTTTGTGCTTCATTTGGGCTGCTGCTGGTAACCTTTTGTAAACCAGAGCCATTATGCCTTCCGTATGGTTCATGGCGCTAGATCTGGTCCGGTGTCTCGATTTTCCCGGAGCGATGCAGGTTGATGCTCAAACGAATTGATGTGACAGAAGTGCGGCTTGGCATGTTCATCCACAAGGTGGAGGGAAGCTGGCTCAAGCACCCGTTCTGGCGCACCAAATTTCTGCTGACCGATGCTGACCAGCTCGCCGAATTGCGGACGAGCGAGGTCGATGGCGTGCTCATCGACGTGGCCAGAGGCGCGGATGTGCAGCCGCGTGGCGATGTGACGCCATTGCGTCGCCCGCTGGTTTCCGCGTCGTCATCCTCCTTCGCCGGCGCTGTCGAGCGGGCGCGGCGCGAGCGCATGGATGCCGTTGCGCCAGCCCGGCCTGTCACCGGCAATGTGGTGCCGTTCGACCCCCGCTCGGTCACGCCTCTGGAGACGGCGCGCGAGGTGGGGAATGCCCGTATGGTGCTCGCCAAGGCAAACCGGCTGCTCTCGGCCGTGTTCGAGCAGGCGCGCCTCGGCAAGGCGATCTCACGCGGGCAGGTTGAGCCGGTGATCGAGGATCTGTTCGCCTCCGTGCAGCGAAACCCGCATGCATTTAACGGCCTGATGCGCATCCGCCGGGAGAATAGCTCGCTCTATGCGCATGGACTGGCGGTGAGCGCGCTGATGATCGCGCTGGGTAGCCAGATGGGCCTCTCCGAACAGCAGGTGAAGGATGCGGGCATGGCGGGCCTGCTGATGGATGTGGGCATGGGGCATCTGCCGATCGATGTCTCGACCATCCATGAGGAACTCTCCGATGATGAGCGCATGATCATGCGCACGCATACGACGCTGGGGCAGGAGTTTCTCGATCTGGGCGGCGAGTTGCCGGACGAGGTGATGCAGGTCTGCCTTGAACATCATGAACGCTATGACGGCAGCGGCTATCCGCACGGGCTGGCCGGGGAAGAGATCAGCCTGCTGGCGCGCATGGCGGCGATTTGCGATGTGTATGATTCGATGACGTCCGACCGTCCGCACCGGTCGCGCACGGACCCCAACGCCGCGCTGGCGATCATGCGCGGCATGGAGGGGCAATTTGACGAGGCGCTGCTTGACCAGTTCATCGAGAGCGTGGGTGTCTATCCCATTGGCTCGGTGGTGCGGCTGAGCACCAGCCAGCTGGCGCTGGTGGTCGACCAGAATGACGATGATTATACCCGGCCGCGCGTCTGGGCCTTTTACGATGTGGGCGCGCGCCAGATCATCAAGCCGGACGATATCGACCTCGCCCTGCACCGGGGACGGGTAGAGATTGTGAGCGGCGGCGATGAGGAGGATTATGACGTCCCCAACCTGCCGCAACTCCGTGAAATGGTCTTCAACAGCGCGTGCAAGGCGCTCTATTAACGCGGAATATTTCTGCGTCCAAGTTCCATCACGCGGATCAGGTCGGCCATGGTGGCAGTGACGGGCGTGGGGATGCCGGCCGCACGGGCGCGCTCACAGACGGCGCCCTGGATCGAGTCGACTTCGCTCGCCCGCCCGGCGATCATGTCCTGAAGCATCGAAGCCTTGTGGGCATGATGATGCACAAGAGCAAAGTCGATCGCACTGCGGATGCGCACCGCGTCCACCGCCACGCCGCACGCATGGGCGGTCGCCACCACTTCATCCACCATGGCGCTGATGATGCGGCGGCCCGGCTCGTTATCCATGCCGCTATTGGGCTGGCCGGTGATCGCGGCCAGCGCATTCAGCGCGGCGTTGAAAGCGACTTTCTCCCATATCGCGATATCGACCTGCGGGTTGAAGCGGGCATCGAACCCGGCCTGAGCCAGCAGCGCCGCGGCGGCTTGGGCGAGGGATGCACCGGCAGGCGTCATCGGGCCAAGTTCGAGATGGCCGCTGCCATGGGACGACACGCCGGTCGCCCCGTGCAGATCGGCCGGGAGAGCGGCGAGGCCTTTCAGCACGTGATCGGCCGGGAAGGTCTCTGCAATGATCTCGGGGTTGCCGAGACCGTTCTGGAGGGTGAGGATCGCCGTACCGCCGGCGACCAGATGGGCGATCGAGCGGGTGGCGGCGCGGCTGTGCATGCCCTTGGTGAAGAGCAGGACGAGATCGACCGGCGCCTGCATGTCCGCCGCCATGCCGGTTTCCAGCCGCACGGTGCGCTCGCCCTGATCGTCAGCCAATTGAATGCCCTCGCGCGCAATCGCATCGAGCCGGGCACGATCGACATCGACCAGCATGACGTGGGGGCCGCTTTCTGCAATACGCGCCGCGAACAGGCACCCCATGGCGCCAGCGCCGACTATCGCGATCCGTTGCATCACGCTCTCCCTCAATGGCTTGTCCGCATGCCGCATGACGCGGCATCTGGTTCCTTTGCCCGCTATCGTCTGTAAGCGGCCGCCTCGCGCGGTGGCAAGCATCTCCATGCTTCCGCCTGATCGGTTGCGGGCGTTTGACCGGCCGGACAAGGATGTTGGGCTTGTTGCGCGCAAATTTGTGCGAGCAGCCTTGCCTCCATGCGCGGGAAACGCCAGTGCAGGAGCCAGCGACAAGCGACTCATTCTCAGGAGATGATGGATGGAACAGTTCCTCAAGACGATCAAAGGCATCAAGGATCGCGGCGCGGCGCAGCTCTTCATTGATGGCGAGTGGCGCAAGAGCAGCGGCAGCAATATTCTGGACGTGGTCGCCCCCCATAATGAAGAGTTGATGCTGCAATATAGCGAGCCGACCATCGCGGATGTCGACACGGCGGTGGCCGCCGCGCGCCGGGCGTTCGACACGGGCCCATGGCCGCGCATGGCGCCCGCCGAGCGGGGCGCCTATCTGCGCAAGGTGGCCGACCTTTTGCAGGCGCGCATGCCCGAACTGGCCGAGGCGTGGACAGGGCAGGTGGGTGCCGTCATCGGCTTCACCAGCAAGGCGAGCTATCAGGTGCCGGGCCTGTTCAATTTCTACGCCGATCAGTGTGACAGCTATCCATTCATCGATGAGCGCACGCGCTCGTCCGGCGGCAAGGTGCGGGTGGTGTCCGAGCCGGCCGGCGTGGTGGCGGCGGTGACGCCATGGAACGCGCCGCTGGTGCTGCTGGTCTATAAGGTAGCGGCGGCCCTTGCGGCGGGCTGCACCATGGTCGCCAAGCCCTCGCCCGAGACGCCGATCGACGCGCATATCCTCGCCGAGTGCATCAAGGCGGCGGGTCTGCCGGCCGGCGTGTTCAACATGCTGCCGGCCGGTCGCGAGGTGGGCGATCACCTGATCCGCCATCCGGGTATCGACAAGATCAGCTTCACCGGATCGACGGCGGCGGGTAAGCATATCGCCGGCGTTGCGGCCGAGCGGCTGGCGCGCGTGAGCCTTGAACTGGGCGGCAAGTCCGCAGCGCTCATTCTCGACGACGCGAAGATGGACACGGTGCTCCAGAGCCTCGTGCCTTATTCCATGCCGATCACGGGGCAGGTCTGCTTCTCGCTCACCCGCGTGCTGGTGCCGACGAGCCGCAAGGCCGAGATTATCGAGGCCTACACCAATGCGGTTTCCAAGGTGAAGGTGGGGGACCCCTTCGCGGCCGATAGCGGCATGGGCCCGCTCACCATGCAGCGCCAGCTCGACCGCGTGCTGGGCTATATCGAGAAGGGCAAGGCCGAAGGCGCCAAGGTTGCACTGGGCGGCGGGCGGCCGGCCGATCTCAACCGCGGCTTCTTCGTGGAGCCGACCGTGTTCACCGATGTCGAGCCCGGCATGACAATCGCGCAGGAGGAGATTTTCGGCCCGGTTGTCTCCTTCATCGACTATCAGGACGAGAAGGACATGATCGCCAAGGCGAATGATTCCGTCTACGGCCTGCACGGCGCCGTCTATACCGAAGATCCGGAGCGCGGCTTCGCAATCGCGCGGGAATATCGCACCGGCTCGGTGACGGTGAACGGCATGATCGTGGATATCGAAATGCCGTTTGGCGGCTTCAAACAGTCCGGTATCGGCCGCGATGGCGGCATCGAAGGTCTCGAAAACTATATGGAGACCAAGACGGTCTATTTCGCCTGACCGGCGATCGACGGATCAAGGAAAGGCGCCCGGATGCGAATCCGGGTGCCTTTTGCCGTTTTGTTGGCTGCGTCCGCCGAGCATCCGGCAAGCCGCCGAGGGTGGCGCCGTCCGGACCGGCGCGATAGGGTCGGCAAATCACCGAGTCCAGGAGCGGAATGAATGGCGACCCTGTCCGAGCAGGCAGATGCACTCGAACATGAAATGAGCATGGAGCTGGAGCGGCGCGTGGCCGCGCGCCGGCCGATCCGCTCGCCCATCTACGTATCCGGCATCTACGATCCGGCCAGCGAACGACACGATATGTCCGACGCGCTGGCGGCGGGAAAGACCTTCCTCATGGGGCCCGACCCGCGCATTCCGGCCATGCCGGATAAACCGACGCTGATGGATTTTTTTCGCATGCGTTTTGGCGGCATCCAGCATGTGCTGCAAAGCGCGCGGCTGGCGCTGAACAACGGGCTTGACGAGAAAGTGGTGCTCGCCTGCCTGCTGCACGACATCAGCGTGACCGGCTTCATCTCCGGCGACCATGGCTATTGGGCTGCGATGATGGTGGAGCCCTATGTGGATGAAGAGGTGAGCTGGGCTATCCGCGCGCACCAGATTTTGCGCTTTTTCCCGGACCCGTCCGTGGGCTATGAATATCCCGCTGCCTATCTTAAATATTTTGGCGAGGATTTTACGCCGGAGCCTTATGTCCATGAAGCCTATGCGCGCTTCAAGGACCATCGATATTATATGACGGGCCGGCTCATCTGCCTCAACGACTATTATGCCTTCGACCCCGATGTGCGGGTCGAGCTGGAGGAGTTTGAGGATATTATCGGCCGCAACTTCCGCCAGCCGGCCGAGGGGCTGGGCTTCGATCACAGTCCTGTCGCCCATATCTGGCGGACGATCAATATGCCGACGCGGGCGCTCTGACCGACCCAGCGTGCTCGCGCATCATTCGGCTGCCGTATAGGACTGGCACCGGGGCGGCGAGGGCGATAAGGGCGGAGCGCAGATTGCAGGGTGATTGAAGGGCTCGGGGCCGGATGACCAAATCGCAGGCGCCAGCGCGGCGCTCACTCGCCTGGCTGCGGCCGGATAATTTCACCATCGCGCTGATGGGCGTGGTGCTGCTCGCCAGCCTGCTGCCCGCGCGCGGCGGCTTCGCCCCGGCGGTGGACATGATCGGCCACGGCGCCATCCTCCTCCTGTTCTTCATGCATGGCGCCAATCTGCCGAGCGAGACGGTGATCGCCAGCCTTGGCCAGTGGAAGCTGCATCTGCTGGTTCTGCTCAGCACCTATGCGCTGTTCCCGCTTGTCGGCCTTGCGCTGGGGCCGCTGAGCGGCGTGGCGATCGACCCCGTACTGTATACGGGCCTGCTGTTCCTCTGCTGCCTGCCTTCCACGGTGCAATCCTCGATCGCTTTCACCTCCATCGCGCGCGGCAACGTGCCGGTGGCGATCTGCGCCGCATCGGCTTCCAACCTGTTCGGCATCGTGCTGACGCCCCTGCTGACCGGATTGCTGCTTGCCAATCAGAGCGCCATCTCGCTCGACGCTATCTGGTCGATCGTCGGAACCATTCTGCTGCCGTTCGTCGCGGGGCAATTGCTGCACAGCCGGATCGGCGGCTGGATCAAGCGCAACAAACCCGCGCTGGGGCTGGTCGATCGCGGATCGGTGCTCATCATGGTTTATGCGGCCTTCGGCAAATCGGTGATCGATGGACTGTGGCAGACGGTTTCCGCGCTGGATCTCACCGTGCTGATCGGCTTCAGCGCCGTGATCCTCGCCGTGGTGATGCTGGTGCTGCGCGGCGTTTCGCGCGCTGCGCATCTGCCGCGCGGGGATGAAGTGGCGCTGCTGTTCTGCGGTTCAAAAAAATCGCTCGTCACCGGCGTGCCGATGGCGAGCGTGCTGTTCCCCGCGGCGACCGTGGGCGCGATCGTGCTGCCGCTGATGATCTTCCACCAGATCCAGCTCATCGTCTGCGCCTTCATCGCCCGCCACTATGAGCGACGAGCCATTGCCGAGGAGGCTGGTCCCGCAATGCAGCTGGATAGTGGGGCCGGGTGAGTCCGGCGCCGCACCATGGACAGGCCAGTCGGCCGGCAGTATAGGCTTCCCCCGGATAATTGCGCAAATGGTGGAGAGGTGATGCGGCGGGCTCGGCGGTATATGGCGATAGTGGCGCCCGCGCTGCTGCTGGCCGCAGGACCACCCGCGCCCACGGCGATCGATTTGCCGGGCGAACGCGCTTTCCCGGAGAATATCACCATCGCGCCCGATGGCACCGCCTATATCGGCAGCCTCAGCGGCGGCGTGCTGCGTGTTTCGCTTACTAACGGCAAGGTCGAGCCGTGGATCAAGCCGGGCGGCTATGGCACGGCATCCACCTTCGGCGTGCTGGCCGATCCGGTGAACGATCTTCTCTGGGTGTGCAGCAACGATCTTTTCTCCGCCGGCGTGACCATCGCCGGGGCGGACGAGGGCTCCACGGTCAAGGGTTTCGATCTGGCGACCGGCGTGGGGAAAGTGAGCCTCAAGCTGCCGGGCGAACAGACATTTTGTAATGATATGGCGGTGGCGGGCGATGGCACGCTCTACGTCACCAACACCAATCCCTCACATATATTGCGCTGGCGCAAGGGCGCGGCGGCGCTGGAGATGTGGTCCGCCGACCCCGCCTTCGCCACTGCGCAGGGCGGCGGTCTGGACGGCATCGCGATCGGTGCGGACGGCAACGTCTATGTGAATAACTTCCAGTCCCATATTTTCGCGCGGGTGGCGGTGAATGCGGATGGCAGCGCGGGCAAGGTGACGCTGCTTGATACCTCCCGTCCGCTCGATACGCCCGATGGTCTGCGCGCAATTGGCGGCATGCGCTTCGTACAGGCGGAGGCGTCCGGCAAGGTGGCGCTGCTCACCGTCTCGGGAGACGATGTGGCGGTGGAGACATTGACGCAGGCACAAGCCCCCACGGGGGTGGCGGTGCATGGCGACATGGTCTGGTATGTGCGCGGGGAGCCGGGCTACATCTTCAACCCGAGCCTGCGCGACAAGACGCCGCCATTGCCGTTCCGCGTCATACCGGTGGCGCTGCCGACACCCTGAGAGACGAATAAAGGATCTGCCATGGCCAGAACGCTTCCCCTGCTTGTCGCGCTCGGCACGACGGTGATTATCGGCGGGGCGCTGCTCGTCACGCAACCGTTCAGCGGCGGCGGATCTGACGCAGCGCAGGCGGAGAGCTGCGCCAATGACAGCGGGCTCAGCCTGCCGCCGGGCTTCTGCGCAACCATCTTTGCCGATAATCTCGGCCATGCGCGCCATATGGCGGTGGCCAGCGACGGCACCGTCTATGTGAACACATGGACCAGCCGCTATTTCCGCACGCCGCCGCCGGACGGTGGCTTCCTCGTCGCGCTGCGCGATACGGACGGCGACGGCAAGGCCGATCAGATCGCGCGCTTCGGCCCCACCGCGGCGCAAGGCGCGACGGGCGGCACCGGTATCGCGATCTGGCAGGATGGCCTCTATGCCGAAGCGGGCGACCAGATCGTCCGCTATACGCTCACGCCCGGCGAGCCTGTACCCACCGGCGCGGCCGAAATCGTGATCGACAAGCTGCCGATGGACGGCGATCACATGATGAAGGCCATCGCCATTGACAAGACCGGGCGGCTGTTCATCAACAGCGGGTCCGCCTCCAATGTGTGCGAGCGGGAAAATCGCCAGCCGGGCTCCATGGGCAAAGACCCATGCGACGAACTGGCGACCCGCGCCGGCATCTGGGAATATGACGCTGCGGCGCGGGGGCAGATATTCTCCCCGAAGGAGCGCTATGCGACCGGCATCCGCAACAGCGGCGGCATCACCTTCGATGCGGCGGGCGGTCTGCTCGTCATGCAGCATGGGCGCGACCAGCTCGCGCAAAACTGGCCCGACCTCTATACGGTGCAGCAGGGCGTGGACCTGCCGGCCGAGGAACTGCTCGCGCCGCGTGAAGGCGATGATTTCGGCTGGCCCTATTGCTATTATGATGGCGCCCAGAACAAGCTGGTGCTTGCGCCGGAATATGGCGGTGACGGCGGCACGGCCGTGGGCCGCTGCGCCTCGGCCAAGGGGCCGGTTGCGACATTCCCCGCGCATTTCGCGCCGACGGGGCTTGATTTTTATGCGGGCGACGCGTTTCCGGCCGCTTATCGGGGCGGCGTGTTCATCGCTTTCCATGGTTCATGGAACCGCGCACCGATGCCGCAGGAAGGATTCCGCGTGACCTTCCAGCCGTTGAGCGAGGGCAAGGCAAGCGGCGGCGCCATCCTGTTCGCGGATGGCTTTGCCGGCCCCGGAAAGGAGCAGGGTCAGGCCACGCACCGGCCGACCGGCGTGACCGTGAGCCCCGATGGCGCGCTTTACATTTCCGACGATGTGAGCGGACGCATCTGGAGAATCAGTTACAAGGGCGCTGCTGATGCAGCCCTGACGGCCGCGCAGCCGGTCGTCTATCAGGCGGAGGCCGGAGCGACGGAGGGCAAGGGCGGCGCCCTGCCGCCCGGCGTTACCGCCGAGCAGGTGGCGCTCGGCAACCGCATCTATCACGGACTGGAGCGGGCGGGCACCTGCGCGGGCTGCCATGGTGCGGACGGCGAGGGCACGACCATCGGCCCGGCGCTGACCGGCGAGACATGGCTGTGGACGGATGGCTCGCTCCCCTCGCTTGCCCGGGTAATCGCGGAAGGCGTCACGGAGCCGAAGGAATATCCGGGCGGGATGCCCGCCAATGGCGGCTCCAACCTCTCGCAGGCGGATGTCACGGCGGTGGCGGCTTATGTCTGGACGCTGAGCCACAGGGAATAAGACGGCCTTGCCGCTGAGCTCTCACGCCTTCGGGAACATGGGTTGCGCCGACGGATGAGCGGTGGAAGGCCGCTGTTGCCGACGCTGGCATAGCCTGTCCTCATGTTGACGGAGGCGGTCCGCTGCCACAAAGGCGAGGGCATGGACAATCTCACGCATAGTCTGGCCGGCTGGGCGCTTGGTCAGGCCGGCCTCAAGACGAAGACGCGCAAGGGCCTCGCGGCGCTGATCCTCGGCGCGAACATGCCGGATCTCGATGTGTTCGTGGGATGGGTCAGTTGGGCGCCGCTCGCAACCCATCGGGGGTTTACGCATAGTCTGGTGGGCGGATCGATCCTTCTGCCACCGGTGCTGGCCGCCCTGCTCTGGCTTCTCGACCGCTGGCAGATCGCGCGCGGACGGCATTTTCGCAGCGGGCTGCCGATGCATGCGGGGTGGCTGCTTGCTCTTTCCTATCTCGGCGCGCTTACCCATCCGCTGCTCGATTTGCAGACGACCTATGCGGTTCAGCTCCTCTCCCCATTTTCAACGCTGTGGTTTCATACCGAGACGCTCTTCATCATCGATATCTGGGTCTGGGTGGGGCTGGGGTTTGCGATCTGGCTCTCGCGCAGGCGGGAGCGATCGGGCGGGCACTGGCGTCGGCCAGCTCTGCTGGGGCTTGCCGGACTATGCGCCTATGTAGCGGTTAATGGCGGAATTTCGCTGCTGGCCCGCACCGCCTTGCTGGCGACTCCGCCTCATCCCGTGCCGGATGTGATGTTTGCGAGTCAGCAGCCGGCGCTGTTCTGGAAGCGCACGCTTGTCTGGCGGGAGAACGGCATGATCGGCCGCGCCAGCTATGATCCGCTGCGCAGCCTGAAGCGTGTCCATGATGCCCAACCGCTGGTTCCCGACCAGATGGGCGACCCGCTGGTGCGCCGCGCGATGACCGCCAATCGGGATATCATCCAGTTCATGCGCTGGTCGACCATGCCGATGGCGAATGTGGAAAGACATGGCTGCATCGCGAAGGTGCGGTTCAGCGATGCCCGCTTCGGCGTGCCGCGACCGGGCAGCCGCTTTCTGCGCGAGGTGCCGCTGACGCTGCCGGGCCGTGGCTGTAGCGGGCCGGGTGAGGCAGAACGTCAAGGGGCGTTTCGCGCCGGAAGATGAGCGGTTGGCCGGTGTCCGTCCATCGCTCATGCTATCGATCGGCCGGTTCATGCCAAAGCCATTGTGCTCGCGCCGTGAAATACCCATTATGCGGCCATGACCGTTCATAGTCCGCCAGCCGGCCGCCAGCGTGCCTTTCTGCGCCGCTCCGGCGTGCGCGTGGGGCGCGGCTTGTGGGGACTGGTGCCTGCGCGCCTGTTCCGGCCGCTGATCGACCGGATCGATGAGCGGCTGCTCGCCGGATCGCTGGAACTGCATCTGCCGGACGGCACGGTGCGGCTGCTTGGCGGCAAGGAGCCGGGATTGTGCGCGATCGTTCATATCACGAGCTGGCGAGCGATTGCGCGGCTCGCCACCAGCGGGTCGACCGGCTGGTATCGGGCATGGGCGGCGGGCGACTGGTCCAGCCCGGACCCTGTTGCGCTGTTCGCGCTGTTCGCCGCCAACGCCCGCTCGCTGGGGAGCAGCGCGCGCTCGTCCGGCGTGCCACGCCTGATCGGCAAGCTCAGGCGCGGGCGGCGGCGCAACAGCAAACGCGGCGCCCGGCGCAACATTGCCGAGCATTATGATCTGGGGAATGATTTCTATTCCGTCTGGCTTGACGAGAGCCTGACCTATTCCAGCGCGCGGCCGGCCTATCCCGAGGAGCCGCTCGATCAGGCGCAGATGCACAAGATGGACGATCTGCTCGACCGGCTGGCGCTACGCGACGGTAACCG